>ERZ1645187.42-NODE-42-length-113693-cov-38.704280_pt1 | contig 113693 bp, 98 predicted proteins | sample MGYA00575352_ERZ1645187 | MGnify/ENA primary metagenome ERZ1645187 (study PRJEB40837, sample SAMN11349314) | freshwater sediment metagenome | isolation source: river sediment | host: Sediment | place: India: Wazaribad , New Delhi | collected 2017-02-21 ...
GCGTTCTGACCCACCGCACCGATCTGCACCACCCTGGCCGGATCATCGAGAGCAGCCGAGCCGAGATCGACATCGGGCGGAACCGTCCAGGCTCGCCACTTGAACGACCCGGTCAGCTCGGCGTCGGGGTCGAAGACCACCCGCCAGGTCCCGGTCTGGTCGAGCTCGAAGGTGTCGAGCAGCGAGTTGTTGCGCAGATGGACCGGGCGTGACCCGTCCGGCCGGTACAGGAACCAGTTCAGTCCGGTGCTGCCGAAGGTGGTCGCATCGGTGACCTTCATCTGGATCCGCTGACCCACCGTGCCGTCGAAGGTGAGCGACGCGTTCTGACCCACCGCACCGATCTGCACCACCCTGGCCGGATCATCGAGAACACCGCGGCCTAGGAACGTGTCGGGGGGCGAGATCGCCCATCCGGCGAGTTTCACCGATCCGGTGGAGTCACCGGCAGGTTGGATTCGGATGCGCCAGTTGCCGGTTGTCGTGATGTGCAGCAGGCCCGAGTCAGCGCTGTCGCCACGCGACATCACCGCAGTTCCGTCGGGACGATAGAGCGTCCACCTCATCCCGGTGGGGAACGTGGAGTTCAGGGTTTGCAGGAAGACCTGTTGGCCTTCGGTCGCGGGGAGGATGAACCAGGCTTCTTGACCAGCAGCGGTTGTGGTGACCTGGACGGGTGCGGCTCCGACTTGGTACGTCGCGGTCGCGGCCTGCGGGACCTGGCTGAGGCCGATCCTGTAGGTCGTGGGTCCGGCGGCCGAGCGGACGGTGAGGGTGTAGGCCCCGGCGGGAAGGTTGTCGAAGAGCTCGTGGTCGTGGTCTTGGCTGGTGGCTGGCACCCTGACCCCGTTGGCGTCGAGCAGGACCGTCTTGATCCCGTTACCGGTGTCGTGCTTGTTCAGGTAGACCGGTGATGTCTGGGCGAGCGCGAAGGTGTACTCGTCTTGTCCGCCGCGGGTCTCGATGGTGCCTGCTCCGGGGGCAGGGGTGCCCGGGCCGATCTCGACCGGGAGGGTGACCTGATGGGTTTGTGCCGCAGGCACCGATAGATCCATGGTGACCTGGTCGAGGCCTGCTGCGAGCCCGTTGGCGCCAGTGAACCCATGGGTGGCGAGCGTGACCTTGACCGTGTCGCCGTAGTTGTCCAGTTGCGTGGTGAGTTGGTAGATCCGGAACGGACGGCCCTCGGCGGTGGTCCCAGTATCGGCGAGCCCCAGCGACCCGGGACCGGTCCACGTGGGCGAGTCACCCTCGAGGTCAGCGGTCCCGATACTCCTGCCGTCGACCTTGACATCGACCTTCTGGGTCTCCTCGTCGTCGTCGACTGGGCCGTAGGAGACCAGGCGCAGCGACATGGTCACGTCGTCGTGCCGGGGAAGGTCGCCGACGTAGAAGCGGTAGTTCGACTGGTCGTAGAACGGGCCGGCGACCCGCGAGGTGGCCGGGTCACCGAGATAGAGCGGGTGGGCGAAGTTCGATCCGACGGGGACCTCGAAGTCCTCGACCAATGATCCGTTGAGATCGAACTGCTTGGTGTTGGGGTCGATCAGGTCACCGGTCACCCCGGCTGCCACCTCGGTCCAGCTGGTGTCCCCAGTGACGAGAAGGTCGAACACACAGTCCTCGAACTGGGGACCGAGCTCGACACCCGCGTTGTCACAGGCCTCAGTAGCGGCCTCGGCATCGGCCGGTGGGAAGTCCGCTGCGGTGATGATGTTGTCGGGGAAGGTCAGGTCTGTGAACGACGCGGTCGATTGTTCCTCGGCGTAGGCGAAGAGGGTGGACTCGTCGGTGACTCGCCAGGAGTTCGCAAAGGGGCCGTGCAGCTGGGCCGGTGTCGCCTTGGTGTAGACGGTTTGGTCAGAGGTGGTGATGTCGTTGTGTGGATCTCCGTCATGGGAGCCGAGCAGCCCTCGCGCGATCTGGTGCTGCGGGTCACTCATGCGAAGCGTCGCGTTGCGGGTGTCGAACAGCAGTGCGATGTCCTCGTCGGTGAACAGTCCGTACTCGGGCCCCTTGCGGAACAGGATCGTCCCGTCGTCGAGCACCAGCGAGCCCAGTTCATCCATCTCCGTGGTTTCGCCGTCGATGAGGAGTCGTCCCCGCACGTCCATCTCGACCACGTTCTCGCCGGTCCGCACCGCCAAGGTGTCCATCACCGAGGCTTGGCGTCCGTTGGACTGCACGTAGCGGCCTTGGACCTCGAACGTCTCGGACTTGTTCTGCGCCAGGGTGAACTCACCGATGGTCTGCAGGTCGTAGGTAAGGCGATCCAGGGTCACCAGGTGCGGGTCTCCCGAGGAGACCACCTCTGTGACCTCGCGGGCCAACACGTAGAGGTCGTAGGCGACCAATGCTGCCAGCACACCTTGGCCGACTACCGGCACCCCCACCAGCACGTACCGGGTGGCCAGGCCGGTGAATCGCAGCAGTCCCTCACGGGCCAGTGCCCGGCCGAACGCTGCCGCCAACGCGTCACGCGCGGCCGCCCTCCCTGCAGCCGCTGCCGCGGTCTCTCCCTCGATGACGGCCAATCGAGCCGCCACCTCGCCGGCCGTACCCGCGATCGCGGGTCCTCCCACCTTCGCGGTGACATGCGTGGCGACGTTGGCGTAGGCCTCGAGCATCGCGATGCCCCTCGCGGCGCCGGCCGCCGCGCCGTGTCGCCGCATCGCGTCACGTACCCACACCTCCGTATGGCGGGCGATCATGTCGATCTGCTCCGATGTCAGGTGCAGCACCGCACTTGAGGCCGTCAACAGCACCACATGGTCACGTAGCGCCTCACCGGCCTGGCTGTTCATCAACTCCGCGAGAGCCTCGACCAGTTCCGCGTGGGTTCCGGTGAAGCCTTCCTCACCGGACGCGAGTGGCGTCTCTTGGGTGACTCTCCGACTGTCGGGCACTTCTTCGAGCGCCTCCTTGTGGCGCTCAACACCCGCGTCGGCGTCCAAGCACTGACGCTGCTCGACCACCTCCTCGACCCACAGCACACCATCGAGCGTCTCGAGCCCTCTTGCTCGATAGGTGGCGAGCATGTCCTGATTCGCCGCACACCGACTATCGCCAACCGGCAGTCCTCGGCCATCCCTGCGCTGCAGCACCTGGAACACATCGGAATACGCGTTGGCCCCGAAGTTGCGCAGTTCCGCGGGCCCACGGTCCGACTCGATGGCGTCGACGTACCGTGTTGCTTGACGTCGGGCCTCTGCCATTTCAGCCTCGGAGTTGACGCCCTTGGCCTGCTTGACCTCGATCACCTCAGGCGCACCACTAGTCGCCGGGTAGGTGCTTTGCTCTGGATACAGCACCACGTCGGCAGGCCCTGCGGTGGTGCGGACCTCCCACTGGACGTCGGGCGAGACATGCCCGCGCCGGAGGTCAGCGTTCTGTGCGGCGATGAACCTGGCCTGGGCGATCGCCTCGATCCCACGGGCGGGACCTGAGCCGCACATGTACCAGACATAGACTGAGACCGCTGTGCGGCTCTGCCGTGACAGGCATTCGGCCGCCAACCGGCCCCGGGTGTTGAGGGGCTGGCCTGACAGATCGCGTCGCACGCCAGGAGCGCTGATCTTCCTCAGCCCAGAGACGATCCCCTCGGTCACATGGTTGTTGAACACCGAGTTGTCCGTCACCTGCGGGACCTGCCCCGAGCCGGTAGGACGGTAGTCCCGACCCGCACACCTCGGCTGCGTACGATCGTCGCTGCACGGCACTTCGGTAGCCACCGCCCGCGCAGCAGTCAACGTCCCCAGACCCTGGAGACCCGCGAGGACGATCACCAAGACCAGTCCCCGCGACACGACCCGAACAAGCACCGCGATCGGCATGATGGCTACTCCCTGAGTCGAGCGACCCTCCGATGGGCCGAGATACGCTTCCGCAGCGTAGGTGCGCCACCAGGGGTACCGCAGCGCTTCGCCGAAGGGAACGGAGAGTCTCAGTGACGACCAACCAGGTGGGGGTGGGCTACACCCTGTCGGCGTTCAAGCGGGCCGGGTTCGTCGGTGGTGGGAAGGCGCTGCTGTTGCGGGCAGATCAGGAGCCGGGGGTGGCGCTGGCGGCGTTGCGGGCGTCGACCGTGGCGGTGAACGAGGCGCTGTATGAGTACGAGGGTCGTGATGAGGCGTATGTGGTGATCGATGGCCCGGTGCCCACCCCCGCGGGTCCGATCGCGCGGGTGCAGGACTGCGAGCCGGCCAAGGCGCTGCCGTTGATGCTGGACCGGCTGGCCGCCGAGCTGACCGCGCGTGGGATCACCGGGCGGCTCGTCCCGGCCAGCACGTTCAAGGGTGTCGGTATCTCAGGGCAGAACGCGTTGGGGATGTTGTGCTCTCCGCTGACTGAGACCGACGCCATGTATGCCGCGTTCGAGGATTGGCGTCGCCTCCCGGCGTATCGAGGACTGTGGGTCGAGGAGGGCCGGCACCGCCGGGTCGTCACGACCCTGGTGGAGTGGGTCACCCAGGTCGAGGGCACCGTGCTGATCCACGTGGTCGACCTCTACGAGACCGACCCGGCTGCACTGGTGCCCTACCTGACCCAGGCGCTGCACAGCGATTCAAGGCTCGGGTTCAGTGTCACCAGCCCGGACCGGCGTACCAGACGAGAGGTGCAGTTCGCCGATTCGGAGATCATCTGCTACGACTACGGCCCCGACCAGCCCCGCCGCGCCCAGCTCGCCTCACTCACCGACCTGGCCACCCGGCTCGCCCCCGACCTGGCCTACGCGCTGGTCCGCGAGCTACGAACATCCATGATCCGCATCGACGACTGCCGCAAGGTGCCGCCGAACACCCCGTTGTTCAACGACCTCCGACACCCCTTCATCTTCAAGCATCTCGAGCCCGACTACGTCTTCGACGCCGGGGTCGCCCAGGTCCTCACCACCAGCCAACTGGCCAAGACCACCCTCCCACCGGACCGGTGGACCGTCACTGACCTAGGGGCCGACCGGCACCTGGTCACCGCCAACAACCCCGATCCGTGGCTGCACCCCGACCCGCACTACGTGCACCCCAACTACGATCTGCCGCCGGACTGGTCCGACCCAGAGGTCCTGGCGGCCGCGCGCGCCGACTTCGGCCCCGCGATCATGACCGTCGACACCCTGCGTCAACACCCCCCACCGTTGACCCCCGAGCAGATCCGCACCGACCCGACGCTGCGCAGCCTCGGGGTGACCCCACCCTCATGACGATCGGAGGATCAGGGTCTGTCAGACGAACGGTGTTTCCGGCGTTCATCTTCTACAGGGTCTCCGCTGCCGGCATGCGGTCGGCGAAGGTAACGGCGAAAGCGTTGAGTGCGGGCTTCCACCGCATTGTCCATCGTGCCTGCCCGGTGCCTTTGGGGTCCAGCCCCCGAGTGACCAGGTAGAGACACTTCAACGCGGACTGCTCGGTCGGGAAGTGGCCGCGCACGGTGACTGCGCGGCGGTACCGGGCGTGGAGGGACTCGATGGCGTTGGTCGAGAACAGCACCCGTCGGATCTCCACGTCGTAGGCCAAGAACGGGGTGAACTCCTCCCAGGCGGCGCGCCACAGTTTGCCGATCGCGGGATAGCGCTTGCCCCACTTCTCTTCGAGCTCCTCAAAGGCCGTCCAGGCGGCTTCGACGGTGGGGGCGGTGTAGATCCGGCGTAGGTCGCCGGCGAGCTGGTCCCAGTACTTCCTGCTTGCGTAGCGCAGTGTGGCGCGGATCAGGTGGATCACGCATGCTTGCACGATCGTGTCCGGGAATACCGCGTGCACCGAGTCCGGCAGCCCTTTGAGCCCGTCGCAGACGATGAAGAACACGTCGGCCACGCCACGGTTCTTCAGATCAGTGAGCACATTCATCCAGAACTTCGCGCTCTCTCCACGACCGGTTCCGGCCCACAGGCCGAGCACGTCACGACGCCCGTTCAGGTCAACACCGATCGCGGCGTAGAACGGCTGGTTGCCGACCTGGCCGTCGCGGACCTTGACGTAGATCGCGTCGATGAAGATCGCCGCATAGACCGTCTGCAGCGGCCGGCTCGACCAGGTGGCCATCTCCTCGAGCACCTTGTCGGTGATCCGCGAGACCGTGTCCTTGCTGATACTGGCCCCGTAGACCTCGGCGAAGTGCGCCGAGATCTCCCCGGTGGTCAGGCCCTTGGCGAACAGGCTGATCGCGACCGCATCTACATCGGTGAGCCGTCGTTGTCGCTTCTTCACGATGATCGGGTCGAACGTGCCCGCCCGGTCCCGGGGAACCTCGATCATCACTTCCGCGGCGGCGTCGGTGAGCACCGTCTTCGAGCGGGTGCCGTTGCGGATGTTGCCGTCCTCGGCCGCGGGCGGCTGGTGCTTAGCGTGGCCCAGGTGATCGGTCATCTCCTCCTCAAGGGCCGCCTCAAGAACCGTGGCGGTGATCGACTTCAGCAGCCCTTGCGGGCCAGTGATGTCCTCGCCCCGGTCACGAGCAGCCTTGACCAGCTGCGCGATCGCGGCCTTCTCAGTCGGTGTGGCCCTCGACGAGGACCCCTTCTTCAGCGCCTTCTTCGGCATCGAGCTCACGCTCGTGATGCTCTCGGTCATCACATGACCTTCCCCGCCAGCCACGCCGGCGTGTCGGGCCAGAAACACCGTTCAGCGGACAGTCCCAAGCGGGCCGGGTTCGTCGGGGGCGGGAAGCACCTGCTGCTCCAGGCAGACCAGGACCCCGGGGTGGCGCTGGCGGCGTTGCGGGAGGCCGCGTTCGCGGTGAGCGAGGCGCTGTATGAGTACGAGGGCCGTGATGAGGCGTATGTGGTGATCAACGGGCCTGTGCCCACGCCCGGGGGGCCGATCGCGCGGGTGCAGGACTGTGAGCCGGCCAAGGCACTTCCGTTGATGCTGGACCGGCTCGCCGCCGACCTCACCGCACGGGGCATCACCGGGCGGCTCGTCCCGGCCACCGCGTTCAAGGGCGTCGGGATCTCAGGGCAGACCGCGTTGGGGATGGTGTGCTCTCCGCTGACTGAGACCGACGCCATGTATGCCGCGTTCGAGGATTGGCGTCGCCTCCCGGCGTATCGAGGACTGTGGGTCGAGGAGGGCCGGCACCGCCGGGTCGTCACGACCCTGGTGGAGTGGGTCACCCAGGTCGAGGGCACCGTGCTGATCCACGTGGTCGACCTCTACGAGACCGACCCGGCTGCACTGGTGCCCTACCTGACCCAGGCGCTGCACAGCGATTCAAGGCTCGGGTTCAGTGTCACCAGCCCGGACCGGCGTACCAGACGAGAGGTGCAGTTCGCCGATTCGGAGATCATCTGCTACGACTACGGCCCCGACCAGCCCCGCCGCGCCCAGCTCGCCTCACTCACCGACCTGGCCACCCGGCTCGCCCCCGACCTGGCCTACGCGCTGGTCCGCGAGCTACGAACATCCATGATCCGCATCGACGACTGCCGCAAGGTGCCGCCGAACACCCCGTTGTTCAACGACCTCCGACACCCCTTCATCTTCAAGCATCTCGAGCCCGACTACGTCTTCGACGCCGGGGTCGCCCAGGTCCTCACCACCAGCCAACTGGCCAAGACCACCCTCCCACCCGAGCGGTGGACCGTGGTCGACCTCGGCGGGGACCGGCACCTGGTCACCGCCAACGATCCCGATCCGTGGCTGCACCCCGACCCGCACTACGTCCACCGCACCAACACCCTGCCGCCGGACTGGTCCGACCCAGAGGTCCTGGCGGCCGCGCGTGCCGACTTCGGCCCCGCGATCATGACCGTCGAGACCCTGCGCCAGCACCCCCCACCGTTGACCCCCGAGCAGATCCGCACCGACCCGACGCTACGCAGCCTCGGGGTGACCCCACCCTCATGACGACCACAGATTCCACGCTGCACTCCAGGTGACAGCCAGTGCGGTCCGACGACTGGCAGTGGCGAATCCTCAGAGCGTGACGTCCTCCAGCATCTCGGTGACCAGCGCCGCGATCGGCGACCGCTCGGACCGGGTCAGCGTGACGTGCGCGAACAACGGGTGCCCCTTGAGCTTCTCCACCACCGCCACGATCCCGTCGTGCCTGCCGACCCGCAGGTTGTCCCGCTGCGCCACGTCGTGGGTCAGCACCACCTTGGAGTTGGCGCCGATCCGCGACAGCACGGTGAGCAGCACGTTGCGCTCCAGCGACTGCGCCTCATCGACGATCACGAACGCATCGTGCAACGACCGACCCCGGATGTGGGTCAGCGGCAGCACCTCGAGCATCCCGCGGTCCAGCACCTCATCGACCACGTGCGGGGAGACCAGCGCGCCCAGGGTGTCGAAGACCGCCTGCCCCCAGGGCGACATCTTCTCCGACTCCGACCCGGGCAGGTAGCCGAGCTCCTGACCACCGACGGCGAACAGCGGCCGGAAGACCACGACCTTCTTGTGCTGGCGACGCTCCATCACCGTCTCCAGCCCGGCGCACAGCGCCATAGCGGACTTGCCGGTACCGGCCCGACCGCCCAGCGACACGATGCCGATCTCGGGGTCCAGCAGCATCTCCAGGGCGATCCGCTGCTCTGCCGAGCGCCCGTGCACTCCGAAGGCGTCGCGATCCCCTCGGATCAGGTGCACCTGCTTGTCCGGCCCGACCCGACCCAGTGCGGTGCCCCGCTCCGAGATCAGCACCAACCCGGTGTGGCACGGCAGGTCCCGGGCGGCGTCCAGGGCGAGCACGCCGTCGTCGTACAGCTCGTCCAGGTCGCCGGCGGCCACCTCGAGCTCGGCCATCCCGGTGTAGCCGGTCTCCGAATCGCTGACCGCCTCGGCCCGGTACTCCTCGGCGTCCAGGCCAACCGCCGAGGCCTTGATCCGCAGTGGCAGGTCCTTGGAGACCAGGGTGACCGCGTGGCCCTCGTGGGCCAGGTTGGCCGCCACCGCGAGGATCCTGGTGTCGTTGTCGCCGAGCCGGAAGCCCGAGGGCAGCGAATCAGGATCGGTGTGGTTGAGCTCGACCCGGACCGTGCCGCCCTCCTCGCCCACCGGGACCGGCTCGTCCAGCCGACCGTGGGTGACCCGAAGGTCGTCGAGGTGCCGCAACGCAGTCCGGGCGAAGTAGCCCAGCTCGGGGTGGTGCCGTTTGCCCTCCAACTCGGTGATCACCACCACCGGGAGCACCACCTCGTGCTCGGCGAAACGCTTCAGCGCCCCCGGGTCGGCCAGCAGGACGCTGGTGTCCACGACATAGGTACGTCGCGTGTCCTGGAGGAGCGGGCTGGGCTGGAACTGCTGCGTGTCGGCCACGGATTCTCACCCTCAGGGGACCGCGCGCGCACTCCTCGCTCGGCCCTAGTTCGCACAGTTGGACCGGCAGCGAACCCGAAGACCGGAGTGCCGGCCTCCCCGGACACCGCGCGAGGCCAGCAAGCACCTCGTGGTGTGTCCTGACGAGTCGTGATGTCTCACGAACGGGCCTCCCGATCTCGGCGAGCTTCCCCACCCACCGATGCAGCAGAACGTACGTCGCGTTTCGGGTCCATCCAGGCAGGACACGCCAACCGGAGGTGACAACTGGGTTACCACTTGGCGCGCCCCGGACCTGCCAGGTTCGAGGCGGGAGCGACACCGCGGCCCCTGGCTACGCTCATCGACATGCTGACTCACGATGAGCTCGACGACGCGACCAACACCGTTCGTGCGCACGTGCCGGTGACCCCCGCGTACCGCTGGCCGCTGCTGGAGCGCATCACCGGGACGCCCACCTGGGTCAAGCATGAGAACGCCACTCCTACCGGCGCATTCAAGGTCCGCGGTGGGCTGGTGTACGTCGACCGACTGCTGCGATCCGGTCGCAAGGTCCCCGGACTGGTTGCGGCCACTCGCGGCAACCACGGCCAATCGGTCGCCTACGCGGGCCGCGTGCACGAGCTGCCGGTCACGATCGTCGTACCCGAGGGCAACAGCCCGGACAAGAACGACTCGATGGCAGCGTTCGGTGCCCACCTCGTGGTCCACGGCCGGGACTTCCAGGAGGCCTACGAACACGCCATGGCGCTCGCCGACGAACAGGGCCTCGTTCCGGTGCCCTCGTTCCACCGATCTGGTGGCCGGTGTCGCAACCGGTGCGGCCGAACTGCACGCGCAGGCGGGTCACCTCGACGTCATCTACGTCCCGGTCGGGCTGGGGTCCGGCATCTGCGCGCACATGGAAGTCCGCGACCTCCTCGGCGCCAACACCGAGGTGGTCGGCGTCGTCGCGGACCGCGCGCCCGCCCACGCCCTGTCCTTCGAGGCTGGACGCCCGGTGAGCACACCCGACGCCGACACGTTCGTCGACGGCGTCGCCACGCGCAACCCCGTGCCGGAGGCGGTCGCAGCGATGGTCGCCGGCGCGTCCCGTTTCATCCGGATCGGCGAGGACCAGGCAGAACACGCCATGGCAGTGCTGTGGCAGACCACCCACCAGATGCCCGAACCCGCCGGCGCCCTGGCGCTGGCCGGGCTGCTCGCAGATCCCGCCCGCGAACCCGGGCTGACGGCCGCCGTCGTCATGTCCGGCGGCAACGCCGACAGCCACCTCGTGCGCCGGGTCGCCGACCTCTGTGAGTCTCGCCAGCACGCAGACTCTGGGAGGTAGGACTCGGGGCGTCGTGCTCTTCGTCGAGGCTCAGGAGCCGAAGCGACGCTCGCGTTCGGCGTACGCCCTGATCGCGCGCAGGAAGTCGACGCGCCGGAAGTCTGGCCACAGGGCCTCGCAGAAGTAGAACTCCGAGTGCGCGCTCTGCCACAGCAGGAAGCCGCCCAGGCGCTGCTCCCCCGAGGTGCGGATCACCAGGTCCGGGTCGGGCTGGCCCTTGGTGTAGAGGTGCTCGGCGATGTGCTCCACGTCGACGGTCTCGGCGAGCTCCTCCAGCGTCTTGCCGGCCGCGGACTGCTCGAGCAGCAGCGAGCGCACCGCGTCGGCGATCTCCCGGCGGCCGCCATACCCGACCGCGACGTTGACCAGCAGCCCGGGCACATGGCTGGTCGCGTCCTCCGCAGCTTTGAGCTTGGCCGCGGTCGAGGAGGGCAGTAGGTCCAGCGCACCCACGGGGTGCACGTGCCAGCGCCCGGTCGCGGCCAGCGCCTCGACGGCGCCCTCGATCACGTGCAGCAGCCCGGCCAGCTGCTCGGCCGGGCGGTTCAGGTTGTCGGTCGAGAGCAGCCACAGGGTGACGACCTTGACGCCGACCTCCTCACACCAGCCCAGGAACGGCTCGATGTTGTCGGCGCCGGCCCGGTAGCCCTCGGCGGTCTCGGCGCCCACGGCCTTGGCCCACCGTCGGTTGCCGTCCAGCATCACGCCGACGTGCTGGGGAATCCGGTCGGCCGGCAGGTGCCGGACCACCCGGGACTCGTACGCCGGGTAGAGCACCCGACGCACGGCGTCCTTCCAGTTCCCCATGGTCCGGATGCTAACCGACACCGAGCCCGTCCAACCGGTAGGTGATACGGATCGCTCTTGCGTGACCGGGTTACCTACCGTGCCGTAACTTAGAGCCATGGACGAGTCGATGCGCGCCCGCCTGGACCACCTGCACGACGTGGTCGAGGACGCCCTGGAGGAGGTCAGGCCCAAGCTCCGGGGCTGGCTGCACCTGGCCACCGCGCCGGTCACCCTGGCCGCCGGCCTGGTCCTGGTCCTGCTCTCGCCCAACGCCGCCACCCGCATCGGCTCGGGGGTCTTCGCGCTCAGTGCCCTGCTGCTCTTCACGGTCTCCGCGGTCTACCACCGGGGGCACTGGTCACCTCCGGTGCGCGAACACCTGCGGCGGTTCGACCACTCCAACATCTTCGTGCTGATCGCGGGCTCCTGCACCCCGTTCGCCCTGCTGCTGCTGGACGGCGCCGAGCGCTGGTGGATGCTCGGCATCATGTGGGGCGGTGCCACGGCCGGCGTGGTGATGAAGACCTGGTGGCTCAACCACCCCAGGTGGCTCTCGGCGCCGATCTACATCGCGCTGGGCTGGGCGCCGGTCTTCTTCTTCGGCGGCTTCATCGACGGGGCGATGGACTACGGGCCGACCCTCGGCCGCGCCCTGATCATCCTGGTCGTGGCCGGCGGGGCTCTCTACACCGTCGGCGGCATCGTCTACGGCACCAAGCGGCCCAACCCGAACCCGCGGTGGTTCGGCTTCCACGAGGTCTTCCACACCTTCACGATCCTGGCCTTCATCACCCACTACGTCGGCGTCTCGCTGGCGACGTACTCCTTGCGCTGACCGGCCTCGCTGCGCTGACCGCTCTCGCTGGTCCCCCCGCACCGACCGACTCGGTACGGTTGACGGGGTGAGCCTGTCCACCCCCGCGACGCTGAGGCTGGCCGGCCGGTTCGCCGGCGAGCTGCCCGAGCTCGCGGTGCCCTGGCAGGCCGACGAGGCGCCCGACCCGCGGCTGTTGGTGCTCAACGAGCCGCTGGCCCTCGAGCTCGGCCTGGACCCCGAGGTCCTGCGCGGCCCGGACGGCGTTCGCCTGCTGCTCGGGGTGGGGGTCCCGGCCGGCACCACCCCGGTGGCGCAGGCGTACGCCGGGCACCAGTTCGGCGGGTACTCACCGCGGCTCGGCGACGGTCGGGCCCTGCTGTTGGGCGAGCTCACCGACGCCTCCGGCCGACTCCGCGACCTGCACCTGAAGGGGGCCGGGCGCACCCCGTTCGCGCGCGGGGGCGACGGGCTCGCGGCGGTGGGCCCGATGCTGCGCGAGTACGTCGTCAGCGAGTCCATGCACGCCCTGGGCATCCCGACCACGCGCAGCCTCGCGGTGGTCGCGACCGGTCGCGGGGTCCACCGGGAGTCGGTGCTGCCCGGGGCGGTGCTGGCCCGGGTCGCGAGCAGTCACCTGCGGGTGGGCACCTTCCAGTACGCCCGAGCCCTGGATCGCCCCGGCCTGCTGGGCCGCCTGGCAGACCACGCCATCGCCCGGCACCACCCCGCCGCGGCCGAGGCCGAGCACCCGCACCTGGCCCTGTACCGAGCGGTGGTGGCAGCCCAGGCGTCCCTGGTCGCTCGGTGGATGCTGGTCGGCTTCGTGCACGGGGTGATGAACACCGACAACATGACGCTGTCCGGGGAGACGATCGACTACGGCCCGTGCGCGTTCCTCGAGGCATTCGACCCCCGGGCCGTCTTCAGCTCGATCGACGAGGGCGGCCGCTACGCCTACGGCAACCAGCCGGCGGTCGCGGAGTGGAACCTGGCCCGGTTGGCCGAGGCGATGCTGCCGCTGTTCCACACGGAGAGCGAACCGGCGATCGAGCTGGCGAGCGAGGCTCTGGGCACGTTCCGGCTCCGGTACGCCGAGGCCTGGTCGGGCGGCATCCGGGCCAAGCTCGGGCTGCCCGCCGGCCTGGCCGACGACGTGGTGGACCCGTTGCTGGCCGAACTGTTCACTCTGCTGGAGACGGACGGGGTCGACTTCACCTCGTTCTTCCGGTCCCTGGTCGCGCTCGCCGCGGCGCGCGACGGGCGGAACGAGCGCGACGAGGAGGGCGGGCTGGACGGCTGGCTGGCGCGGTGGCGGGCGCTCGGCCCGGACCCCGAGGCGCTGGCGGCCGCGAACCCGGCGTACATCCCGCGCAACCACCTGGTGGAGGAGGCTTTGGCGCCGGCGACCGGCGGCGACCTGGAGCCGGTGCAGGTCCTGCTTTCGGCGACGACCGATCCGTACCGCGAGCGGCCGGGCCTGGAGCGGTACGCCGCCCCCGCGCCGGAGGGGTTCGGCGACTACGTCACGTTCTGCGGCACCTGAGCCCCGCGACCTGACATCATCCGCACCATGCCGTCACGCTCGCTCGCCGCTGGGGTCGCGGCCGGATTCGTGCTTCTGGCGACGACGATGGCCGGGCCGGCTGGGGCACACGTGACGATCACCCCGCCGACAGTGGAGGCCGGTGAGTGGTCGGTGGTGACGCTGGAGGTTGGACACGGCTGCGGCGACTTCGCGACCACCCGGTTGGAGGTCAAGGTCCCCGAGCAGCTGCTGACACTCACCCCGACCCGGTCGGTCTACTGGGGCGTGGAGACCACGGAGATCGACCTCGAGGAGCCCGTGACCGACGAGCACGGGAACACCCTCAACACCCGGGTCGACACGGTCGTCTTCACCGCCGCCGAGGTGTTGCCCAGCGGGCTCCGGGACACGGTGGAGCTGGCGTTCACCGCACCAGAGACGCCCGGCGAGGTGCTCACGTTCCCGACGTTGCAGACCTGCGAGGAGTCGGAGCAGGCCTGGGTCCAGGTGCCTCAGGACGACCAGGACCCGGCGACCCTGGACTGGCCGGCGCCCCAGGTCGAGGTGGTGGCCGCCGCGCCGTCCGGAACCGACCGAACGACGGCGATCGTCGCCTGGGCCGGCCTGGGCGCCGGGCTGCTCGGGATGCTGCTGGGTGCGCTCGCCTTCGCCCACTCCCGGCGGTGAGCGCCACGGCACCGGGGGTGCAACGCGTCCGCCGGACCGGCCTGCGCGCCGTGCTCCCCGGGCTGCTGGGTGCCCTGCTGATCGTGGTGGTCAGCGCGCTGCCCGCCTGGGCGCACGCCCAGCTGATCGGGACCGATCCGGTCGAGGGGGCGGTGCTGGCCGAGGCGCCCGAACGGGCGACGCTGACCTTCTCCGAGCCGGTGCGGCTCACGGCCCGCGAGATCGTCACGTACGACGCCACCGGGACCCCGGTCCCATCGCGGGCGACCGCCAGCGGCGAGGAGGTCACGATCGCGTTCCCCGACGGCCTGGGTCGCGGCACCCACGCGGTGGTCTGGTTCGTGGTCTCGGCGGACGGGCATCCGATCACCGGCACGCTGACGTTCTCGGTCGGCTCCCGCAGCCGGGTAATCATCCCCCCACCGGCACCGGCGGAGTCCTCGGCGGTGGTGACCGTGGCGATGGGGGCGCTGGCGGGTCTGACCTACCTGGGGCTGCTGACGGCGGCCGGGCTGGTGGTCTTCGCCGCGCTGGTGCTGCCCGTCGGCCACGACGACCCCCGGCTGCGTCGGCGGGTACGGCGCCTCGCGCGCCTGGCGGCCGGACTGGGTGCGGTGACGGCGGTGCTGCAGGTGCCGGTGGCGGCGCTCTACGCCCAGGGGCTGGAGTTGACGGACGCCGACCGGGTGCTGGCGTCGCTCGAGCTGAGCCTGGTGCGCAACGAGGCGTGGGCCGCGGCGGTCCTGACGCTGGGCCTGGCTGTGGCGGTGGGCGCCCTGGGGAGCACCGCGCCCACGATGCCCCGGCGGGCGCTGATGCTGGCCGGTGCCGTCACGGCGTTGGCCGCACCGGTGTTGGTCGGTCACTCGCGCGCGTACGGGCCGGCGGCCCTGGTTCTGGGCGTCGACCTCGTGCACCTGCTGGCCGGGGCAACCTGGCTGGGCGGCCTGGTCGGGCTGACGCTGCTGGTGGGCCGGGGCGACGACCCCGGTGCTGGGGAGAGCGCCGGGCTCGCGGCTGGTCGGGTACTAGGCCGCTTCTCGGTGCTGGCCGGCGGGCTGCTGGTGGTGCTGGCCGTCAGCGGGGTGCTGTTGGGCTGGCGGATCCTGGGGTCGACCTCGGCGCTGACCACCACGACGTACGGCGTGCTTCTGCTGGTCAAGGTGTCGCTCGCGCTGATCGTGGCGACGCTCGGCGGCTGGAACCGCTGGCGGCTGCTCCCTTGGCTGGAGTCCGAGCCGCAGCGGGCGTTGAGTCGGGTACGCCGAGTCCTGCTCGCGGAGGCCCTCGGCCTGACGGTGCTGCTGGCGGTGACCGGGTTCCTGGTCAACCGGCCGCCGATCGACCTGCCGGAGGCTCCGCAGCCGCCGAGGCCGGTCTCGGAGTCGCTGGTCTTCGAGTCGGCCGGAGACGCGGAGCCCAGTGACCTGCGTGTCGAGGTCGCGCTGACCCCCGGTGGTCAAGGACCCAACACGCTGCGGCTGGTGGTCCGCGACGCGACCGGCCGGCGCGATGACCTCAAGCCGGACGTGGAGCTTCGCAACGACGAGTTCGACCTCGGGGCGGTGCCGCTTCAGGTGCACGGCCGCGGGGCGTGGCAGGCCGTGGTGCTGCTGCCGCAGGGCGGGGAGTGGCAACTGCAGGTGGGGCTGCGGCTGAGCAGGTTCGAGCACCCTGTGAGCACCGTGCGCTTCACCGTGCCGGACTGAGGGGAATCCCCCTGGGGGGATATACTGCAGGCGAACCGAGACAAGGAGAAGCGATGCCCACCATCGAGCTGACCGGCGAGAACTTCATGCCCACCATCGAGCAGCACGGGATCGTGCTGGTCGACTTCTGGGCCTCCTGGTGCGGCCCGTGCCGGTCCTTCGGACCCATCTTCGAGGCGGCCGCCGAGCAGCACCCCGACCTGGTCTTCGGCAAGGTCGACACCGAGGCTCAGCAGGGCCTGAGCGCGGCGGCGAAGATCACCTCGATCCCCACGCTGATGGCCTTCAAGGACGGCTCGCTGGTCTTCTCCCAGCCCGGCGCCATGCCCGCGCCCGCCCTGGAGCAGCTGATCGCCGCGGTGCGCGACCTCGACGTGGAGCAGGCCCGGGCCGAGGCGGCCGACGCCTGAGCTGGTCACCCCGCGGCAAGTCCCTCCAGCACGGCCAGCACCCTGTCGATGCTCGCCGACTCCTCCGACCGGGTGGCCACCGCCAGCTCCACCCGGCGTACCGGACCCACCAGCGGGCGGTAGGCGACGCCGCCCAGCGCGAGGCTGGAGACCGGCTCGGGCACCACGGCCAGCCCCAGTCCGGCCGCCACGAAGGTGACCAGGGTCGAGGTCTCCTCGACCTCCTGAGCCACCCGAGGCTCGAACCCTGCCTCCCGGCAGAGCCCCAGCACCTGGTCGTACATCACCGAGCGGCCGGCGTGCACGATCAGGTCCTCACCCGCCAGGTCGGCCACCCGCACCCGCGGCTTGGCCGTCAACGGATGGGTGCTGGGCAGCGCCACGATGAGCCGCTCGGTGCGCACCCGACGTACCCGAAGATCGAGGTCCAGCACCGGCGGCCGCAGCAGCGCCACGTCCAGGGTCCCGGCACCCAGGGCGGCCACCTGGTCTGGCACCAGCATCTCGCCGCGGAAGGTGAAGTCGATGCCGGGCAGCTCGGCCCGCAGGGCCCGGGCCAGCGCGGGCAGCAGGCTGTACGTCGCCGACCCGACGCAGCCGATCGAGACCGCGCCGACCAACCCGGCCGCCACCCGGCGGGCCTGGTGCCCCGCCTCCTCGACCTCGCCAAGGATCGCGCGCGCCCGCTCCAGGTAGGCCGCGCCGGCCTCCGTCAAGTCGACCCGGCGGGTGGTGCGGTGCAGCAGCCGCACCCCGAGCTCGGCCTCGAGCTGGCGCACCTGCTGCGACAGCGGCGGCTGGGCCATGTGCAGCCGGGCCGCGGCCCGGCCGAAGTGCCGCTCCTCGGCCACCGCGACGAAGTAGCGCAGGTGCCGCAGCTCCATCCCGGGCCGCCTTCCCGATTGATATTCCCAGACTCTTGATTATGGGTGATTCTAGTACTTCCGCATATGGCCGGCCGCGCCTAGCGTGGGTGCCATGACTGACGTGGTGATCTGTGAGCCGATCCGCACTCCCGTCGGGCGGCAAGGCGGTGCGCTGAGCGCGGCGAGCGCGGTCGACCTGGCCGCGACCGTGCTGCGGGAGCTGGTGCGCCGGACCGGCCTGGGCGAGGGCGACGTCGACGACGTGGTGCTCGGCCACGGCTACCCCAGCGGCGAGAACCCCGCCATCGGCCGGATCGCCGCCCTCGACGCCGGGCTGGGCACCGGCGTACCGGGGCTACAGCTCGACCGGCGCTGCGGCTCGGGCCTGCAGGCCGTCCTGTACGCCGCCGGGCAGGTCGCCACCGGCGCCGCCACGGTGGTGGTCGCCGGGGGCGTGGAGTCCATGTCGCAGGTCGAGCACTACGCGCTGCTGCGCCAACGCGCCGCGGCCGGGGGTGTCAACGGCGGCCTGGAGCTGATGGACCGCCTCGAACGGGCCCGGCTGACCGCGGGCGGCCGCGACCACCCGGTGCCCGGCGGGATGATCGAGACCGCGGAGAACCTGCGTCGCGACTACGGCATCGGCCGCGACGAGCAGGACGCCCTCGCCGCGCGGTCGCACCAGCGCGCGGTCGCCGCCCAGGAGGCGGGCCGCTTCGACGACGAGCTGGTCCCGGTCACCTTCGGCGCCACCCGCAAGCGCCCCGAGACCGTGGTCGACCGCGACGAGCACCCGCGCCCGGGCACGACCGCTGAGTCGCTGGCCGGACTGCGGCCGGTCCGGTTGAAGCTCGACCCCGAGGCGACCGTCACCGCCGGCAACGCCAGCGGGCAGAACGACGGCGCCGCGATGTGCGTGGTCACCACCCTCGACGAGGCCGAGCGCCGCGGGCTGCGGCCGCTGCTGGCGCTGCGGTCATGGGCCGTGGCCGGGGTGGCCCCCGAGACGATGGGCATCGGCCCGGTCCCCGCGACCCGGGACGCCCTGGACCGAGCCGGCCTCACCCTGGACGAGATCGACCTGATCGAGCTCAACGAGGCGTTCGCCGCGCAGGTGCTGGCGGTGCTGCGCGAGTGGCGGATCGAGGCGACCGACGAGCGCCTCAACGTCAACGGGTCGGGAATCTCGCTGGGGCACCCGATCGGCGCGACCGGGGCCAGGATCCTGGCCACCCTGGCGCGCGAGGCGCAGCGCCGGGAGAGCCGCTACGTGCTGGAGACCATGTGCATCGGTGGCGGCCAGGGCCTGGCCGCGGTCTTCGAGGCGATCCGGTGAGCGCCGACAAGCTGTGCCCGAGCGCGGACGCCGCGCTAGCCGACGTACGCGACGGCGCCAGTCTTGCCGTCGGCGGCTTCGGGCTGGTCGGCATCCCCTGGGTGCTGATCGACGCGGTGCTGGCCAACGGCGCCAGCGACCTGATGGTGGTCTCGAACAACTGCGGCCTGGACGGGAAGGGCCTGGGGCTGCTGCTGGAGCGGGGCCGGATCTCCCGGGTGATCGCCTCCTACGTCGGGGAGAACAAGGAGTTCGCCCGGCAGTACCTGGCCGGCGAGCTGACCGTCGAGCTGACCCCGCAGGGCACCCTGGCGGAGCGGATGCGCGCCGGCGGCGCCGGGATCGGCGCGTTCTTCACCCCCAGCGGCGTGGGCACCGCGGTGGCCGAGGGCGGGCTGCCCTGGCGCTACCACCCCGACGGCTCGATCGCGCTGGCCTCGGAGCCCAAGGAGGTGCGCACCTTCGGCGGCCGGGAGATGGTGCTGGAGGAGGCCATTGTCACCGACTACGCGCTGGTCCACGCCGCCGTCGCCGACCGCCAGGGCAACTGCGTCTTCCACGCCGCGGCGCGCAACTTCAACCCGCCCGCCGCGATGGCCGGCCGGGTCACGGTCGTGGAGGCCGAGCGCGTGGTCGAGGTGGGCGAGATCGCCCCGGACGACGTGCACCTGCCCGGCGTCTTCGTGGACCGGGTGGTGCAGCTGAGCCCCGAGCAGGCCGCACGCAAGGAGATCGAGAAGCTGACGCTGACCCCCGGGAGTGCGCGATGAGCTGGACCCGCGAGCAGATGGCCGCCCGCGCCGCCGCCGAGCTCCAGGACGGGCAGTACGTCAACCTCGGCATCGGGCTGCCGACGCTGATCCCCGGCTACCTGCCGCCCGGCACCTCGGTGGTGCTGCACGCGGAGAACGGGGTGCTCGGCGTCGGCCCCTACCCGTACGCCGACCAGGTCGACCCGGACCTGATCAACGCCGGCAAGGAGACGGTCACCGTGCTGCCGGGGGCGTCGTACTTCGACTCCTCGCTGAGCTTCGCGATGATCCGCGGCGCTCACCTGGACGTCGCGGTGCTCGGCGGCATGCAGGTCTCGGCGACCGGCGACCTGGCCAACTGGATGGTGCCCGGTCGGATGGTCAAGGGCATGGGCGGGGCCATGGACCTGGTGCACGGCGCCCGGAAGGTGATCGTGCTGATGGAGCACACCACCAAGTCCGGCGACCCGAAGCTGCTGACCCGCTGCGACCTGCCGTTGACCGGCCGCGCGGTCGTGCAGCGGGTGATCACCGAGCTGGGCGTCTTCGACGTCGCGGTGGCCGGCTTCACCGTGGTGGAGCTGGCACCGGGGGTCGACCACGAGGAGGCGGCGGCCAAGACCGGCGCGCCGCTGATCCGCCCCTGACGCGCGCAACCGCTCCGGGCGCACATGCCCGGAGCGGTCTCGCGGGAGCGAACTAGACGAAGTGGAGCTAGGAAGCGTTCTTCTTGCCGGTGACGCCCTCCGCGACGCCGACCAGGATGATCGCCGCGATGACGGCGAAGATGAAGCCCCAGAAGTTGAGCTCGAAGGGGCTGGTGGAGTCGTTGAAGAGTCCACCGATGAGACCACCGATGACCGCGCCGGCGACGCCGAGCAGCAGGGTGGCGATGAGGCTCAGGCCCTGCTTGCCGGGCTTGAGCAGACGCGCGAGGCCTCCGATGATGAGGCCGACGACCAGCAGGCCGAGGATCTGTAGGAACATGCCCACGATTCTCCGCCGCATTCGGTGAGTGTCAATCACCGCCGGCATTGCGGCGCGGCGCGCCGAGGCGCCTCAGCCCTCGTCGGCCTCGCGCTCGGACGCCGGGTCGACCGCCGTCGAGCTCGCCTGCGCGGCGCCCGGGGCGGCCGTCTCGTCGGCCGCTGAGTCCTGAGACTCGCCCTCGGCGAGCGGCTCGTCGCCGTACACGCCGGCCTCCTTGGCGGCCTGCGCCTTGCGCAGCTGCTTGACGAAGCTGAAGGCCAAGAAGAGCATCGCGGCGCCCAGCCCGAACCAGATCAGGAACTCGGCCCAGCCGGCCCGGTCCTGGTTGGGGTCGGTGATCTCGTCGGCGAAGCCGACGCCGGGAACGAGCGGGAGCAGGAGCGCGGGGCTCAACAGGTCAAGCATGGGGCCAGTCTCTCAGGCCCACTCCTCGATCCCGGCGAAGAGGTCGTCTTCGGGCATCTCCGAGGTGACGTGGCTGACCACCAGCTCGAAGTCCTCGGTGGGCCACACCTCTTCCTGGATCTCCCGCGGCACCGCGAACCACATGCCGTCCGGGTCGATCTGGGTGGCGTGCGCCAGCAGCGCCTGGTCCCGGACCCCGAAGTAGTCAGCGCACGGCACCCGCGTGCTGATCCGGGCGTCCCAGTCGGGGTCGTGCTTCCAGGCCTCCAGCCGCTCGGCGTACGGCGACTCGAAGCCGTGCCGCAGCATCGCCTCGTGCAGCGCCAGGGTGCGCGGCCGGTTGAACCCGTGGTGGTAGTACAGCTTCAGCGGCTGCCACGGCTCGCCCGCCTCGGGGTAGCGCGTCGGGTCCCCGGCGGCGGCGAAGGCTTCCACCGACACCTCGTGGCACTTGATGTGGTCCGGGTGCGGGTAGCCGCCGTTCTCGTCGTAGGTGGTCACCACGTGCGGGCGGAACTCGCGCATCAGGCGCACCAGCGGCGCCGCCCCCTCGGCCGCGGTCACCAGGCCGAAGCAGCCGTCGGGCAGCGGGGGCTTCGGGTCGCCCTCGGGCCAGCCGGAGTCCACGAAGCCCAGCCAGTCCTGGCGCACGCCGAGGATGTCGCGGGCGCGCTCCATCTCCTGGCGACGGATCTCGGTGATGTTGGCCGCGATCTCCGGACGGTCCATCTTCGGGTTCAGGATCGAGCCCCGCTCCCCGCCGGTGCAGGTCACCACGTGCACGTCCACGCCCTCGGCGACGTACTTGGCGGTGGAGGCCGCGCCCTTGCTCGACTCGTCGTCGGGATGCGCGTGCACGTGCATCAGGCGCAGGCCGGCCCGGTGACCGATCCGGCGGCCGGAGCCGGCTGCACGGGAGCCGTCAGGACTGGCCTCGTCGTGGGGGCGGTCAGGCATGGCGGCAGTCTAGGTGGCAGGCTTGGACCGTGACCTCGCAGGCAGATCTGGCGGAACGGTACGGCGCCCCGTCACCGCGCCGGCGCCAGGCGTGGATCGCCGGCGTGGCCGTGCTGGCGGTGGTGTTCCTGGGTTGGCTGGCCTGGGCGGCCTGGTTCCACGCGACCCCCAGCGCCCGCTCCGCCACCGTCGGCTACCAGGTGGTCGACGACCACACGGTGACGGTCGAGGTCGAGGTGGAGCTCACCGACGTCGACGAGGCGGACTGCCTGGTCCGGGCCATGTCGGAGGACAAGGCGACCGTGGGCGAGCTGTCGTTCACCGGGGTCGACGGGCTGCAGGAGGTGACCATCCGCACCGAGCGGCGGGCCACCGCGGTGGAGATGGTGGGCTGCACCACGCCGGGTCAGAACCGCCGGCGCTGAGCGCCTCGGCACCCCCGGCCGCTGCGCCGAACGTGTCGGGACCGGGCGGTTTCGGTCCACCCTTGCTACAGTGGTCTGCGAATCTGACACCCGCAGGGCTCTCAGGGATAGGTCGCGAACAGCGCGACGAGCCCGGCGGGTTTTGCTTTTGCCCATTCAGGAGTGACCCCGATGACCCAGTCGACCGACCACACCACCGTGTGGCTGACCCAGGACGCCCACGACAAGCTCACGGCGGAGCTTGCGGACCTCAAGGGCCCCCGACGCCAGGAGATCATCGACCGCATCAGTTCGGCCCGAGACGAGGGCGACCTGAAGGAGAACGGCGGCTACCACGCCGCCAAGGACGAGCAGGGCAAGCAGGAGGCCCGGATCCGTCAGCTCGAGGACATGCTGCGCCGCGCCGAGGTCGGCGAGACCCCGCCGGATGACGGCGTGGTCGAGCAGGGCATGAAGGTGAGCCTGCGCTTCGTCGACCTGGACAGCGAGGAGACCTTCCTGTTCGGGGCTCGGGAGATGGAGCAGGAGGGGCTGACCGTCTACTCCCCCCAGTCCGCCCTGGGCGCCGCGATCAACGGCAAGAAGCGCGGCGACACCGTGTCCTACACCGCGCCCAACGGCAAGGAGGTGCGCGTCGAGATCCTCGACGCGACGCCGTTCACCGGCTGAGCACCGGCTCGATCAGTCAGCGCCGGCCGCCTCAGTCGTAGAGCCGGTACCCGCGCTCGCGCAGCCGAGCCTTCACCTGGCCGGCGTGCTGTACGCCGCGGGTCTCCAGCTGCAGCCGCACCTCGACCTCGTCGATCGCGAGGACCGGTGAGATGCGCTCGTGCGAGACCTCCAGCACGTTGGCGCCGGCCTGGCTGACCTCCCCCAGCAGCTTGGCCAGGCCGCCGGGGTGGTCCTGGATGCAGACCCGCAGGTAGAGGTACCGGCCGGCGGCGGCCAGCCCGTGCCGGATCACCTTGCCCAGCAGCAGCGGGTCGATGTTGCCGCCGGACAGGATCGCCACCGCCGGGGTCTCGAAGGCCGACGGGTCGTCGAGGATGGCGGCCACCGCCGCGGCGCCGGCGGGCTCGACCACCATCTTGGCGCGCTCGAGCAGCGCCAGCAGCGCCCGCGAGAGCGACTCCTCGGAGACGGTGATGACCTCGTCGACGTGATCACGGACCGCCGCGAACGTGATGTCGCCGGGCAGCCCGACCGCGATGCCGTCGGCCATGGTGTGCATCGAGGGCAGGGCCACGGGGTGGCCGGCGGCCAGCGACCCGGGGAAGGCGGCGGCCCCCTCGGCCTGGACGCCGACCACCCGGATCTGCGGGTTGCGCGCCTTGAGCGCCAACGCGACGCCGGCCAGGAGCCCGCCGCCGCCGGTGGGCACCAGCACGGTGCGGGCCTGCGGGACCTGCTCGAAGATCTCCAGCCCGCAGGTGCCCTGGCCGGCCACGATGTCGGCGTGGTCGAACGGGTGGATCAGCACCGCGCCGGTGTCGGCGGCGAACTGCCGGGCCGCGGCCAGTGCGTCCTCGAGGTAGCGGCCGGCGAAGACCACGTCGGCGCCGTACCCGCGGGTGGCCTTCTCCTTGGGGATCGGCGCGCCCTCCGGCATGAACACCGTCGCCTTGATGCCGTGGGTGCCGGCGGCCAGGGCGACGCCCTGGGCGTGGTTGCCCGCGGAGGCGGCGACGACGCCCCGGGCCCGCTCCTCCTCGCTGAGCCGCCCGATCCGCAGGTAGGCGCCTCGGGCCTTGAACGACCCGGTGCGCTGGAGGTTCTCGCACTTGAGGTGCACCGGCCCGCCGGCCAGCTGGGAGAGCCAGCGGGACTCCTCCATCGGCGTGTGCACGGCCAGGCCGACCAGGGCGCGGGCCGCCTCCTCGATGTCCTCGACGCTGATCTGGGTCGAGCTCGGCTCAGGCATCGGGGTCCTCCTGCGGTTCGCCAGAGTCACCAGGGTCGCCCGCCTCACCCGGGACCGGCTGCGCGCTGACGCCGTCGGCTCGGGCCTGGTCGATGTCCTCGGCCAGCGCCTCCTCCGGATCCGGCTCCCCCACCCGGGTCGCCCCCGCCAGGTGCTGTACGACGGCGTTGCCGGCCGCGACCAGCGGCACCGCGATCAGCGCCCCCACGATCCCGGCCACGATGATCCCGCAGGCGATCGCCACGATCACCCCGAGCGGGTGCAGGGAGACGAAGCGGCCCATCAGGAACGGCTGCAGCACGTGACCCTCGATCTGCTGCACCAGGATCACGCCGCCCAGCATCAGCAGCGCGGTGAACGGCCCCTGGTCGACCAGCGCCACCAGGACGGCCACCGACCCGGCGATGGTGGCACCGATCATCGGCACGAACGCGCCCAGGAAGACCAGCACGCCGATGGCCGCCACGAACGGCACACCGAGGATGGCGGCCACGATCATCACGCCGATCGCGTCCGCCAGCGCCACCACCACGGTGGCGCGCACGAACTGGGTCAGCGAGATCCAGGCCACCCGCCCGGAGTTGTCGATGTGCTCGCGCGCCGTCCGCGGCGCCAGCCGCACCAGCCAGGCCCAGATCCGGTCGCCATCGGCGAGGAAGAAGTAGGTGCCGAACAGCACGATGAAGAAGCCGGCTGCGCCATGCCCGATGGCGGTGCCCACCGACGTCACCTGGCTGACCACCTGACCATCCTTGGTCTGGTCGGTGATCGCCTTCTGCGCAGCCTCGAGGTAGTCGTTGATCTGGCTGTCGCTGGCGTTCAGCGGCCCGTCGCGCAGCCACGCCCGGATCTCCTCCAGGCCTTTGACCACCTGGTCGGCCAGGTCGGCCGCGCCGGTGGCCACCTGCTGCCCGGCGAACGTCAGCAGGCCGCCCAGGACGAGCAGCGTGAACAGCACGGTGGCCATGGTGGCCAGGCCTTGGGGCAGGCCGGCCCGGTTGAGCGCTCGCATCACCGGGCTGACCAGGGCGGCGACCAGCAGCGCGATCGCCAGCGGCACGGTGACCACCGCGAAGTGCCCCAGTGTCCAGGCGACCGCGAACCCGGCGGCCGCGATCACCAGGAAGCGCCACGCCCAGGCCGCGGCCAGGTCGACGCCGTACGGCACCTGGGCGCGGTCGAAGTTCGACGGCCCGGTGTTGATCGCCACCGGCTCGGGGCGGCGTTCTGCCCGGATCAGCGCCCACTGCGCCGCCAGCTGCTGGGAGATGCGGCCGTCCTTGCTCACCGCGTCAGGTTACCCATCCGCGCTCAGCCGAGGGCTCGGTCGAGGTCGGCGAGCAGGTCCTCGGCGGTCTCGATGCCGACGCTGAGCCGGATCAGGTCGGCCGGCACCTCCAGGTCGGTGCCCGCGACCGAGGCGTGCGTCATCCGACCCGGGTGCTCGATCAGCGACTCCACGCCACCCAGCGACTCACCCAGGGTGAAGACCTCGGCCCGGGCGCAGACCTCGAGGGCGGCGGCCTCACCGCCGTGCACCCGGAGGCTCACGATGCCGCCGAACCGCAGCATCTGCCTGCTCGCCAGCTCGTGGCCGGGGTGCTCGGGCAGCCCCGGGTAGATCACCTCCGCGACCCGCGGATCGGCGCTGAGGAACTCCACCACCCGCTCGGCGTTGTCGCAGTGCCGGTCCATCCGCACGCCGAGGGTCTTCAGGCCGCGGTGGGTCAGGAAGCAGTCGAACGGGCCGGCCACCGCGCCCATCGCGTTCTGGTGAAACTCCAGGGCATCGGCCAGCTCCAGGTCGCGCACCACGACGGCCCCGCCGACCACGTCGGAGTGGCCGCCGACGTACTTGGTGGTGGAGTGCACGACCACGTCCGCGCCCAGGGTCAGCGGCTGCTGCAGGTACGGCGAGGCGAAGGTGTTGTCGACCACCAGCAGCGCCCCGGCGTCGTGGGCCACGGCGGCCAACGCCTCGATGTCGCCGATGTTGAGCATCGGGTTGGTGGGCGTCTCCACCCACACCAGCCGGGTCCGGCCGGGCTGGATCGCGGCCCGCACGGCGTCCGGGTCACTGACCGGCGCGGGGCTGTGCGTCAGGCCCCAGACCTGCTCGACCTTGTCGAAGAGCCGGTAGGTGCCGCCGTACGCGTCGTCGGGCAGCACCACGTGGTCACCCGGACGGCACAGCGCCCGGACGATGGTGTCCTCCGCGGCCAGCCCCGAGGCGAACGCGAAGCCGCGCTCCCCCTGCTCGAGCGCCGCCATCGCGCCTTCCAGCGCGGTGCGGGTCGGGTTGGCCGAGCGGCTGTACTCGTAGCCGCCGCGCAGACCACCGACGCCGTCCTGCTTGTAGGTGCTGGTGGCGTAGATCGGGGGGATCACCGCGCCGGTCATCGCGTCGGGTTCGTAGCCGGCGTGGATCGCGCGGGTGTCGAACCCGGACTTGTGCGCGTGCTCTCTGCTGTGGGTCACGCAGGTGAGCCTAGACCGCGCTCCGGTAAGGGTCGCCTGGCTACAGTCGGCGCATGGCGATCGATGAGGCCCACGCCCGGCCCGCCCACGTCGACGACCTGACCGTCGAGGCGCTGGGCAAGCTCTCGGAGGCGCTGGAGTGCGTAGAGCAGGCGCGCGGGATGCTGTACGGGTTCCACCGGCTGACCGGGACCGCCGACTTCGCGGCCGGCGAGGCCTGCGACCTGCTGCGTCGAGCCGGGCACGGTGACCTGGCTGACCGCATCCAGGACGAGCTGGTCGGGCGCAACGTGCTCCAGGGTCGCTGGACGTTCCAGGTGGTTGAGGAGTACGACGACGGGTACTACGCCACGTTCAAGCGACTCGAGCAACGGGCCCGCGACGACCTGGTCGCCGGGCGGCGGCATCTGTACGAGGCCGAGCTGAAGGAGGAGCGCCGTACCGCCGGACGACGCGACCACGAGGCGCACCCCGACGATGGGAGTCACTAGTGCTGTTCAACCGCCACAAGACCGAGCTGCCCAGCGCAGCCGACGCCCTGCCAGGCCGGGACGCGCGGCCCTGGAGCCTGGGCGAGCACGTGGTGCTGAAGACCCCGGTGGTGACCGAGGAGGTGCCCGAGGGCCTGGACGTCGCGATCTTCGGCCTGGGCTGCTTCTGGGGTGCCGAGGAGATCTACTGGCAGGTGCCGGGGGTCTGGTCGACGTCTGTCGGGTACGCCGGCGGGGCGACCCCGCACCCGACGTACGAGGAGGTGTGCACCGGGCGGACCGGGCACACCGAGGCGGTGCGGATCGTCTTCGACCCGACGGTGGTGTCGTACCCGGACCTGGTGCGCCGGTTCTTCGAGATCCACGACCCGACCCAGGGCATGCGGCAGGGCAACGACGTCGGCACGCAGTACCGCTCGGCCATCTACGTGAGCTCCCCGGAGCAGGAGCGGGTCGCCCGCGAGCTCACCGAGGTGTACGGCGCCGAGCTCGCCCGCCGCCGGCTCGGCGCGATCACCACCGAGATCCGCCCGGCCGCCGAGGCGGGCTACTACTACGCCGAGGACGCGCACCAGCAGTACCTGGCCAAGAACCCGTTCGGCTACCGCTGCCACGCCAACACCGGCGTACCGTTCCCGGCCTAGCTCGATCCCGCTAGGCGAGGATCGCCGCCACCTCGGGCGAGTCGAAGAACGGCGCCAGCTGGGCGCGGACCAGGCCCTCGAGCTCGCCGGACTCCTGCGCCGCCGCGAAGACCCGCGGCGCGATCGCGACGCCCTCGGCCACCAGGTCGTCGCGGGTGATGGCGAGGTCCTCCAACAGCACGGTCACCGGGTGCCCGCCGTACACGTCGTAGAAGCCGTCGATCAGCGAGGCGACCAGCGCCGTCACCGGCCGGCTCGGCGCGCCGGCGATGACGATCTCCTGGATCAGGCCGGCCACCCGGCGTACGTCGTCGAGCGTCATCACCTGGCTCAGGCGCGGCAACGGGTGGTCGGCGTACAGGTCGTAGACCTCCAGCACCGCCCGGTGCGTGGCCGGGTCGTTGAGCGTGTCCACGATGATCTTGTTCAGCCGGCGCACCGCGTAGTTCGCGCTCTTGCCCGCGGCATCGCCCAGCGCGCCGTCCAGTTGCTTGTCGGCGGCGCCGATCACCTTGCCGGCGGCGCTGGTGCCCAGTGACATCAGGGAGCCCATGCCGGGGACCTTCTCGGCGATCGCGCGGTTCTGCGCCATCACGTCGTTGACGATCCGGCCCACGAAGCGCGACGCCACCGCGTTCACGGTCGGGCTGGCGGTGAGTCGGTCCAGCGCGGCCTCGAGTACGTCGGTCAGCGCGAGCGCCTCCGAGGTGAGCCGGTCGACGTGGTCGCGGTCGAGCAGCTCCTCGAACGTCACGTCCTCGGCCGGCCCCTCGTGGGCCACCTCGGCGGCGACCTCGACGAACGTGCTGGCCGCCGTGCTCGAGGGCACCCGCTCGGCCAGGAGTACGGCGATCCGCTTGACGTCCTCTCGGGTGACCAGCTCGTCGAGCTGCAGCTCTGCGCCGGCGGCGAGCACGTCGTCGATGCTCGCCGCGACCAGGTCGGGCAGCTCGGGTCCGGTGAGCCGCCCGATCACCCAGGCGACCTGAGCGTCGAGCAGGCGTTGGGCAACCGGGGCGTCAGGCATGCTCGGCAGCCTAGGGGGTGGGGCAGGGCCTGTGGACGAGTCTCACGCCCGGCTGCCTCACTTCAGGCTGAGCTGGTACGACGCGCTCTTGGTGTTCGGGGTCCCCCCGGTCGGGGTGAACGTGAAGGCGACCTTGACCTTCAGGGTGGCGGACTTCTTGCCCTTCTTCTTGGCCGCCTTCAGCGCCTTCTTGAGCTTCTTCAACCCCGCCTTGGACGGGGCGATCGTCACCTTCGTCGCGCCACCGGCGGAGGTCACGGTCGCCGCCTTGACCGACGACTTCCCCACCGGCGCCAACGCCAGCTTCCCGGCACCGGGCAGCGTCACCGTCACCGTGAGGGTGCCCTTCTTGGTGTTCGCCTTGCCCTTGGCCGGCACCGTGAACTGGTTGCTGGGCAACGGGGTGACCGGGCCGGGCACGGCCACCGTGAACGACCGCGACGCCGGCGTCGGGTCCGGGTTGCCCGCGGCATCCACCGCCCGGAACGACACCGTGTGCGACCCGTTCGCCAGGCCGCTGAATGTGTGCGGCGAGGTGCAGTCGGCGAACGCCGCACCGTCCAGGCCGCACTGGAGCCTCGCGGTGTCCCCCGCGGTCCCCGAGAACCCGAAGGTCACCGAGCCCGTCGTCACCGTCGCCCCGGCGGCCGGGCCCGAGGCGATCGTCGTGTCCGGCGGCGTGACGTCGGCCGGGCCGGCCCGCCATAGCTCCCCACCATGGGACCCGTCGTTCGCGGTGAAGAGCAGCAACCCCTGGAACGCGGTCAGCCAGGCCGGGTGAGAGGCCGTGGGCCCGGGCTTGAGGTCGGCGACCAGCATCGTGCCGGCCGTGGTGCCATCGGTCTTCCAGAGTTCATCCCCGTGGGTGACGTCGGTCGCCGTGAAGTACGTCGCCGCTCCCACCGGGGTGAACTCGCCCGGATCGGCGCTCGGGACGCCGGGGTTGACGTCCGCCACTAGCACGGTTCCCGACTCGGTCCCATCGGAGCGCCACAGCTCCTGACCGTGCTCCTCGTCCATCGCGGAGAAGAGCAGCGCGCCGCCCACGGCCGCCAGTGCGTCGGGACTGCCCCCATTGTCGCCACCGGGGAAGATGTCCTTGACCAGCTCGGTGCCGGACTCGGTGCCGTCGGACTTCCACAGCTCTCGCCCATGAACGCCATCGCCGGCGCTGAGGAACACGGTGTCCCCCACGACGGTGAGGTTCTGGGGGTCGCTGGCCATGACTGGGTCGATGTCCTCGACCAGCACCGTGCCCGCCTCGGTGCCGTCGGACTTCCACAGCTCGGACCCGTAGAGCCCGTCGTCCGCACTGAAGAGCACGGTGTCGCCGAGCGCGACCAGGTACTGCACCCAGCCGTCGCCGTCGGGATTGATGTCCGCGACCAGCCCCGTGCCCGCCGCGGTGCCATCGGAGCGCCACAACTCGCGCCCGTAGGGGCTCGCGTAGGCGTCGAAGAACACGGTGTCGCCGACCACCGTCAGCTGGGCCGGGTCGCTGCCGGACGCCCCGGCGTTGATGTCGGCGACCAGCACCGTGCCCGCGGCGGTGCCGTCCGACGTCCACAGCTCGTTGCCGTCTGCCGCGGTGTTGGCGGTGAAGAACAGCGTGTCGCCCACCGCCGTCAGATTCGCAGGGAAGCTGCTGCCGCCGGCGTTGATGTCCTTGACCAACACCGTGCCCGAGGTCGTGCCGTCGCTCTGCCACAGCTCGAAGCCATGGGATCCGTCGTCGGCCGCGAAGCAGACCGTGTCGCCCACCGACGTGAAGGAGACCGGGTTGCTGGACCCACCCGGCCTGATGTCCTTGACCAGGACGGTGCCGCCCGCCGTGCCATCGGTCTTCCACAGCTCCTGACCGTGGGCTCCGTCATCGGCGGTGAAGAACATCGTGCCGCCCACTACCGCCAGCTCCGCCACCCCTGAGCTGGCGGGGCCGGCGTACAGGTCGGTGACCAGCTGGACCGTGTCGGCCGCGTAGGCCGGGGGCGGGCCGACGCCGAGGGCGAACGCGACCGCGGTGGCCACCGCCACCGAGCGCTGCCCCCGGCTCATGGCTACCTCACTTCAGGGTCAGCTTGTACGACGCGCCCTTCGTGTTCGCGGTGCCCCCGGTCGGGGTGAACGTGAACGCGACCGTGACCTTGAGGCTAGCCGACTTCTTGCCCTTCTTCTTCGCCGCCTTCAGCGACTTCTTCAGCTTCTTCATCCCCGCCTTCGACGGGGTGATGGTCACCTTCGTCGCACCACCGGCACTGGAGACCGCCACCGCCTTGACCGGCGACTTCCCCGACGGCGCCAACGCCAGCTTCCCGGCCCCGGGGAGCGTCAGCGTCACCGTGAGGGTGCCCTTCTTGGTGTCCGCCTTCCCCTTCGCCGGCACCGTGAACACGTTGCTCGGGGCGGTCGGACCAGGGTTCGTGGGACCGGGGTTGGTCGGGCCCGGGGGCGTCGGCGGCGTGACCGGCACTGCCACCGTGAACGACCGCGACGCCGGCGTCGGATCCTGGTTCCCGGCTGCGTCGACAGCCCTGAACGACACCGTGTGGGCGCCGTTGGCCAGGCCGGTGAAGGTCCGCGGCGAGGTGCAGTCGGCGAACGCCGCACCGTCCAGGCTGCACTGCAGCTTCGCGGTGTCCCCGGGCGTTCCGGAGAACCCGAACGTCACCGAGCTGGTCGTCACCGTCGACCCCGCGGCAGGCCCAGAGTCGATCGTCGTGTCCGGCGGGCTCGTGTCGGCGACGCCGGTGACCTTCCAGAGCTCTCGGCCCCAGGCCGCATTCACCCCGGAGAAGAAGAGGGTGTCCTGAACGGGCGTGAGGAACTCGAGCGAGTCGTCGAACGCGGCCACGAACTGGGTGCCGGCCGCGGTGCCGTCCGACTCCCACAGCTGGTCTTCGCCCGCACCGTCCCATGCCTGCAGGAACAGCGTGTCGCCGGCTGCGACCATGCTCCCCCCGCCCCACACGTCATCCGCGCTGAGCTCCGTGATCAGGTCGGTTCCGGCGGCCGTACCGTCCGACTCCCACAGCTCGAGGCCGTTGTCGAACTCGGAGGTCGCCGTGAAGAAGAGCGAGCCACCCATGGCTGTCAGGGAGTTCGGATAGCTGCCGTAGTCGCCCGGGTAGATGTCCTCGATCATCGCGGTTCCGGCCGTGGTGCCGTCCGACGTCCAGAGTTCGGGCCCGCCTTCCTCTCCGCCTGAGACGAAGAACAGGGTGTCCCCGACCGCGGTCAGGCTCCTCGGAGAGCTCCCGTTGTAGGTGTCCTCGAGCGACGCAATGACCTCGGTACCGGCAGCGGTGCCGTCGGACCTCCACAGGTCGTAGACGCCGCCGCCGGCGTCCGTGGTGAAGAAGAGGGTGTCGCCGACGGCGGTGAAGTTCCAGGGCGGCATACCGAGGTAGCCCGACAGGTCGTCGGTCAACCGCACGGTGCCGCCCGAGGTGCCGTCGGTCTTCCACAGCTCCATTCCGTACGTCCCATCATCGGCCATGAAGAACACCGAGCCGTCGACGGCGGTCAGGTCGTGCGGGTAGGCGCCCGCGTAGGCGTACTGGGTCGCGAGGTCCGCGACCATGACGGTTCCGGCCGCGGTGCCGTCCGACTTCCACAGCTCCCGTCCGTGCTCCTCGTCAGACGCGGAGAAGAAGAGCACGCCCCCGACCGCAACCAGGTCGAAGGGGTCCGAGCCCTCATCGTCGCCGGGCATGATGTCCTTGACCATGGAGGTGCCGGCGAGCGTCCCGTCGGAGCTCCAGAGCTCGTAACCGTCGTCGCCGTTGGTGGCGGAGAAGAACAGCGTGTCGCCGACGGCGGTCAGGCCCGAGACGTAGGTGTACGGCGCCAGCAGGTTCTCGGTGACCGCGACGGTGCCCGATGCTGTCCCGTCCGAGGCCCACAGGTCGAGCTCGTTGCCGTCGTAGGCGGTGAAGAAGAGCGTGTCCCCCACCGTCGTGAGGTTCTCGGGGTCGCCGTTCTGGCTGCCGGGGCCGATGTTGATGACCGGTTCGGCTTCATGAGTCGCCGCCGCGGCACCCTGGGTGACCAGCCCGTTCAGCGCCAGGGCGGCGGTGACGACCGCCACCGCGGCCGGCTGGGCCGCCGTACGCCGGGACCGCCTCAGCGTCTTGGCCGACTTGACCTTCTGGATGCGTACCTGGTCCCTGACCCGCCGCTGACGCTTGCTCATGGGCTGACGCTAGGCAAACACATCGGCACAGTCCACAGAACGCACGGAGGCGCCGGAGTCTTTACTTTCACCGCAACTACCGCCGAGACCCCGGGATCAACCACACCTCGTCGCCGGCGCCCGGCGACCCGCCCAGGCTGAGGCAACGCGTGTCGGGCACCACCTGCACGTCGAAGATCTCGTTGATCCCGCTGGAGAACTGCAGCGTGGCGACCGTGGTGCCGGTGCTCAGCTCGACCACGCCGACGCCGCAGATGAGCTGGTCGTGGTACTTCGCGATGGGTGAGCCGCCGAAGATCGCGGTCTCGCGGATCTTGGACAGCCCGATGAACGCGAGGTCGCCGTGGATCGACAGCCCCCGCGCGTAGCCCGGCATGTGCGCCACGGCGGACCGCTGGCCGGTGGCCACGTCCACCCGCTCGAGCCGCCCCATGCCGGAGTTGAGCACGTAGAGGCTGCCGTCGTGCCAGCGCGGCGAATGGGGCATGGCCAGCCCGCGGGCCACGACCTCGCCGGAGGGCACATGCAGCACCGCGCCGCTGTCGTTGGGCAGCTTTCGCCACCCCGCGGGCTCGTCGCTCGGCGCTAGCACCGTCACGAAGGCAGGCAGGCCATCGCGCATCGCCATCCCGTTCAGGTGGCACCGGTCCTGGGCGGCCAGCTCGGAGATGAACGGCGGCCGCCAGCGCGGGACGAAGCTGAAGTTGGAGTCCAGGCCCGCCAGGCAGGAGAACAGCGTGTTGACGAACCACAGGTCCGGCTTCTGGTCGGCATCCACCGTCCAGGCCATCTCGTGGCTCTGCACACCACCGGTCACCGCCGAACGGCGCGGGATGAAGCAGCGGTCGAAGGTCCCCTCGGGCGGGATCCCGGGGGCCAGCTCGGAGTGCTCGCGCAGGAACCAGATCTGGTCGCGGGCGCCGACCGCGATCTCCGCGCCGACGGCCACCCCCATCGCCTGGTCGAAGCGTCGGAACGAGAACACCAGCCCGGACTCGCCGGCACCCACCGAGATGAGCTGGCCGGCCTGGTAGGTGGAGATCAACAGCGAGCAGCCGGCGTTCGCCAGCACGTCGGGGAAGCCGGCGCTGTGAGTGAACTTCGCCTCGGTCATGCCCTTGGGCACCGGAGTCGCCGTGGGCACGGTCGCCGTCTGGCTTACCTCGGTCTGAGCTTCAGTGGTCTGGGCTTGATCGGTCTGGGGGACCTCAGGGGTCTCGGTCACGTTCCTCTTCAGCTCCTTCAGCCCCGGCATCCAGCACAGAGTGGACTTCTTCAGCACAGTCCCCGGCTTCGAGACTAGTCCTCCCGCGGGCCGCGTGTGCCGCAGACCGGCGCACCGCACCCAACGATCAGGGAGACTGGGCCTATGACCGAACTGCCCCGCAAGGCCGTGGCCCGTACGGCCCGCCTGGCCGCGCTCCCCCTGGGGTACGCCGGCCGGCAGGCGCTCGGGGTCGGCAAGCGGCTGGGCGGGGCGCCGGCCGAGGCCGTGCTCAACGAGGTGCAGCAGCGCACGGCCGAGCAGATGTTCCGGACCCTGGGTGAGCTCAAGGGCGGCGCGATGAAGTTCGGCCAGGCGCTGTCGGTGCTGGAGGCGGCGCTGCCCGAGGAGGTGACCGCGCCGTACCGCGCGCATCTGACCGCGCTGCAGGACTCCGCGCCCACCATGTCCACCCAGGCGGTGCGCGACGTGCTCGAGCAGGCGCTGGGGCCGGCCTGGCGCGAGCAGGTGGTGTGGCTCGATGGCGCCGCGGCCGCCGCCGCCTCGATCGGCCAGGTGCACAAGGCCCGCTGGGCCCAGCCCGACGGCTCGCAGATCGACGTGGCGATCAAGGTCCAGTACCCCGGGGCCGGCGAGGCGCTGATGGGCGACCTGCGCCGGATGTCGCGGCTGGCCAGGGCGATGACGCCGGTCTTCCCCGGGATCGACGTGAACCCGCTGATCAACGAGCTGCTGGCCCGCGCCGCCGAGGAGCTGGACTACCACCTGGAGGCCGAGAGCCAGCAGGCGTTCGCCGACGCCTTCGCCGACGACCCCGACATCGTGGTGCCGAACGTGATCGCGGCGACCCCGAACGTGCTGGTCTCCGAGTGGCTGGAGAGCCCTGGCTCGCTGGCGCGGGTGATCGCCGAGGGCACGCAGGAGGAGCGCGACCACTACGGCGAGCTGCTGGTGCGGTTCGTCTTCGGCGGCCCCGCGCGCACCGGGATGCTGCACGCGGACCCGCACCCGGGCAACTTCCGCACCCTGCCGAACGCCGACGGGTCGCCGGGCCGGCTCGGGGTCCTGGACTTCGGGGCGGTGGCCCGCCTTCCCGAGCGCACCTTCCCCGAGCCGATGGGTCGGCTGATCCGGGTGGCGATCGACTCCGACGCCGAGACGCTGTTGGCCGGGCTGCGCGCCGAGGGCTTCGTGCGCGACGGCATCCGGGTCGACCCGCGGGTGCTGCGCGACTACCTGCTGCCGCTGGTCGAGCCGGCGTCAGTCGAGCGGTTCCGGTTCAGCCGGGAGTGGATGCGCGGGCAGTTCGACCGGATCAACGACACCAAGAGCCCGGGCTACACCACCGCGACCAAGCTCAACCTGCCGCCGTCGTACCTGATGATCTACCGCACGTGGCTCGGCGGCGTGGGGTTGCTCAGCCAGCTGGAGTGCGAGGCGCCGCTGCGGGCGATCCTGGAGGAGACGCTGCCGGGGTTCGCCCCGGACTGACGCCCCTGCCGGCTCAGCCGGCTCAGCCGGCCATCCGGCGTACCGCCTCGGTGAGCACCTCCTCGGAGGTGGCCAGGTTGAGCCGCACCCGCTGCACCGCGCCCGGGTCGTAGCGCACGCCGGAGGCCACCGCGACCTTGTGCTCCAGGAAGGTCGCGGCGGGGTCGCTCAGCCCCAGCGCCGTGCAGTCCAGCCAGGCCAGGAAGGTGGCCTCGGCGGGGTGCACCACCACCCCGGGTAGGTGCTCGGCCAGCAGCGTTCTCAGCAGCGCGCGGCGCTGCGCGAGCTCGCCGAGCAACTCGTCCAGCCAGGGCTCGCCGTGCTCGTAGGCGGCGGTCTGCGCGATCACGGCCAGGTGCTGGGCGCCGTGGGTGACCACCTCGTGCAGCCCGGCCACCGTGCCGACACCGCGGGGCCCGGTCTCGGGGCCGGCGACCAGCAGGGCGGTCTTGAGGCCGGCCAGGTTCCAGGCCTTCGAACCGCTGACCAGGGCCAGCCCGCGGGCCGCCTCGGGGAGCGACAGGTACGGGGTGAACCGGACGCCCGGCTGGGTGAGCGGCGCGTGGATCTCGTCCGAGATCACCAGCACCTCGCGGGCGTCGGCCAGCTCGGCCACCGCGGCCAGCTCCTGGGGCGAGTGCACGGTGCCGGTCGGGTTCTGCGGGTTGCACAGCAGGTACGCCGACCCCGGACCGGCCTCGACGAAGCCGCGGTCCAGCGCCTCGAGGTCCAGGCGCCCGAGCGCGTTCAGGGGCGACTGGACCAGCCGGCGCCGGTTGGAGGCGATGAACCCGAAGAAGGCCTCGTACACCGGCGGGCTGACGACCACCGCGGCACCGGCAGGCACCCGGGCCAGCAGCACCTCCTGGATACCGAGCATCACGTCGGGCACCTGCATGACGTCGGCCGGATCGACCCACCAGCCCCAGCGCCGCCGGGCGAAGTCGGTGAACGCCGCCACCAACGGCGGGCCCCAGCTGTAGCCGGTATCGCCTCGGCGCAGCGCGTCGGTGACCGCGTCCAGGACCGCCGGGCAGGCGGCGGAGTCCATCTCGGCCACCCAGACGGGGATCACGTCGTCGGGGTAGAGGCGCCACTTGACGCTGGTGCGGGTGGCGCGGAGCTGCTCCAGCGAGGAGCCCAGGATCGGCATGCGGCTCACAGTACTGAGCCGGCGTCGACGGGTCAGCGGGCCCAGAAGCCGCGCTCGCCCCAGCCGCCGAACTGCTCAAACTGGCCAGCCGGCGAGCGCGACGAGCGCGAGCCCAGGTAGCTGCCGACCACGGCCGCCCCCAGGTCGTCGAGCTCGGGCGAGACCATCCGGCCCTCGACGCGCCTGGCCATCGACTCGATGAACCGGGCCAGCCCCGGGTCCTCGCCGAGGCGGAAGAAGGTGGTCTGCGCCCCGAGCCGACGGCTGTTGTCCAGCTCGCGCACGGTCAGGGCCAGCGTGTGCGGGTGGGGCGGGTAGTCGAACCAGACCTGGCCGTCGGGCTCCAGGTGCGCGGTCGGCTCACCGTCGGTGACCACCAGCAGCACCGGCTGGGCGCTGGGGTGCCGCCGGAAGTGTCGGTTGGCCAGCAGCAGCCCGTGGTGCAGGTTGGTGCCCTTGGCCCACATCGCGTCCAGCGCGGTGAGCTCCTCGATGTCCATCACCTGGGCGTGCCTGCCGAAGCCGATCAGCTGCAGGTGGTCGCCGCGGAAGCGCGTGCGGATCAGCTGGTGCAGGGCCAGGGCGGTGCGCTTCATCGGCACCCAGCGGCCGTCCATCGCCATCGAGAAGCTGGTGTCGACCAGCAGCGCCACCGCGGCCTGGGTGCGGGCCTCGGTCTCGGTGACCTCGACGTCCTCGAGCTGCAGCCGCAGGCGAGGGCTGGGGCTGGGGCCGGGGTCGCGCCCCGCCTCGGTGACCGTGCGGCGTACGGCGTTGGTCAGGGTGCGGGTGACGTCCCAGGACTCGGTGTCGCCGAACTCCCAGGCCCGGGAGCTGCCGGTGAGCTCGCCGGCGGCACCGGTGCGGCGTACGTCGCGCTGCCCGCCGCGCTCCGAGAGCCGGTTGGCGACGTCGCGCAGCAGCGCCTTGCCCAGCAGCCGCATCGCCTTGGGGCTGAGCCGCAGGTCCCCCTCGGAGCCGCGCCGCAGGTAGCCGGAGTCGCGCAGCGCCCGCTCCAGCTCGGCCAGCGACCGGGCGTCCACCGCGGCCTCGGCGCCGAGCTGACGGGCCAGCTTGTCCAGGTCCACGTCGTCCAGCCGGGCGCCGGAGTAGGACTGGGCCAGCTGCTCGGCCAGGTCGTCGAGGTCGGCCAGGTCCTGCAGCACCCCGGTGCCGTCGCCCAGGCCCAGCCCCTGCTCGCCCTCGAACCGCTCCGAGCCGGACCAGTCCTCGCCGGGCCGCAGCGCCTGAAGGTTGGCGTCCATGCGGGCCAGCTGGTCCATCAGCTCGGGGCTGCCGAAGGCCTGGGCGGAGAGCTCCATCAGCTCGGCGCGCTGCTCCGGCGTCATCGAGTTCAGCATCCGCTGCGCGGCGGCGCTGCGGGCCGCCAGCGCGTCCAGCAGCTCCTCGATGGTGCTCGGACGCTCGGGGAAGAAGTCGCCGTGGCGGTCCATGAACCGCTCGAAGTCCTCGGCCGTGTCCTCGCCGGTGCGGTGCTTCTCGAGCAGCTCGTTGAGGTCGGTGAGCATCTCGTTGACCCGAGTCCGGTCCTCATCGGTGGCCGACTCCAATGCCTGCTTCATCCCGGCGAACCGCTGGTCGAGCAGCTCGCGGCCGAGCAGGTCCTTGATCTCCTCGTAGGCCTCGCGCGCCTGGCGGCTGGCCCAGTCGTACGACGCGAGCTCGCTCACCGCGGCCGCGGTCGAGGCGGGCAGGCTGTCCAGGCGCAGCTCGCGGAAGGCCCGGTCGCCGTCGTCCATGGTAGTGTCCCGGGCCAACTGGCCGCGCTCGGCCAGCACGGCCCGGTCCAGCAGCTCGCGCACCTGCTGCAGGGTGCCGTCCAGGTCGTGCCGGCCGAGCAGCTCGCGCCGCTTCTCCGCGACGCGCGCGGCCAGCTCGTCCAGGCCGCGCTGACCCTGGGGGCCGCGGCGCAGGAACTCCCGCATCGCCCGCTGCGGGGAGTAGCCGGCCATCACGTCGTCCCCGATGGACTCCAGCGCCTCGGCCAGGTCCACCGGGGGCGCGAGCGGGTCGCCCCCGCCGTACCGCTGGTACCGGCTCATGGGCTCCCCCTTCACATCGTCCGCGAGCGATCAGCCGTAGTACGTCTCGGAGCCGGCGGTGTCCTTGCCGATCTTGCGGGCCAGGTAGAGCCCCTCGAGCGCCAGCTCCACCGCGCAGGCGGCCTCACCCTCGGTGGGCGCGCCCGAGCTGGGGTTCAGCCGGGCGGCGATGTGGTCGTACAGCTCGGACTCCCCCAGCACCGGCAGCCCGGCCAGGAAGTCGCGCGCAGTGACCTGGGTGCCGGTGGTGACGGTGGCGCCGGACTCGATCGCGGCCACCAACAGCCCCAGGTCCAGGCCGCGCAGGTGCTCGCGCACGCAGGCGGCGATGGCCATCCGCAGCAGGTGGGTGAGGATCTCGGACTCGCGTCCCTCCTCGCCGGTCTCGAACTCGATCTTGCCGCGCAGCACCTCCACCGCGCTCTCCAGGTCGACGACCCGGGCGACCGCCTCGGGCTCGCCCTGCCGGGTGGCGCGGTGCAGCGCAGCGGCCGCGATGGTCTCGGCGCCGGCGATGGCGAAGCGGGCGCTGACGCCGGAGCGCTGGTCGACCGCGGAGGACTCGCGCAGCCCTCGGGTGAAGCGGGCCAGCACCTCCAGCAGCACCTCGGGCACGTGGGCGACCAGGTGCGCCTCCTGCCGGATGACGGCGATCTCGTCGGGCAGCTCGGTCGGGTAGTGGGTGCGGATCTCGGCGCCGAACCGGTCCTTGAGCGGGGTGATGATGCGGCCCCGATTGGTGTAGTCCTCGGGGTTCGCGCTGGCCACCACCAGTACGTCGAGCGGCAGCCGCAGCACGTACCCGCGGATCTGGATGTCGCGCTCCTCCATCACGTTCAGCATCGCGACCTGGATGCGTTCGGCCAGGTCGGGCAGCTCGTTGATCGCCACGATGCCGCGGTGGCTGCGCGGGATCAGGCCGAAGTGGATGGTCTCCGGGTCGCCGAGGTGGCGGCCCTCGGCCACCTTCATCGGGTCGACGTCGCCGATCAGGTCGGCGACGCTGGTGTCGGGGGTGGCGAGCTTCTCGGCGTACCGCTCGGAGCGGTGCACCCACTCCACGGCCAGGTCGTCGCCCTGCTCGTCGGCGAGCCGACGCATCAGCGGGGTGATCGGCTCGTACGGGTGCTCGCGCAGCTCGGAGCCGGCGATCGCCGGGGTCCACTCGTCCAGCAGTCCGACCAGGGTCCGCAGCAGCCGGGTCTTGCCCTGGCCGCGCTCCCCCAGCAGTACCACGTCGTGGCCGGCGATCAAGGCTCGTTCGAGCTGCGGGATCACCGACTCCTCGAAGCCGTGCAAGCCCGGCCAGGGGTCCACCCCCTGGCCGAGCATCGCCAGCAGGTTGTCCCGCAGCTCCTGGCGCAGCGGCTTGAGCTCGTGCCCCGAGGCACGCAGCTCCCTCAACGTGTGAGCTGCGGGCGGCTGGCTCACAGCCCCGGGCCCTGGCCTCGCAGCTTGTCCACCTCGGACATGGCGTTGCGCAGTTGCCCCAGCCAGTCCTCGGCGTGCTCGCCGACCAGTCGCACGGACCAGGCCAGCGCGTCGGACCGCGAGCGGGCCACGCCCGCGTCGACCAGGGTGTCGAGCACCTGGCGCTCGGGCTGACGCAGTCGCGTCATCACCGGCGCCGAGACGTGGGTGAACAGTGCGTCCACCCCGCCCAGCCGGGCGCCCCAGGAGACCTTGCGCTGGTAGCGGCTCTCGGCCTCACGCGCGATCTCGATCCGGCGGCTGCGGGTGTCGGCGCGGAACCGGCTGATCCGGCCCTCGGCGGCGGCCTCGCTGACGGCGTCCTGGTCGGCCTCGTCCGCGTTGGCGGCAGGGGTGGCCAGGTCATCGCGCAGCGTGCCCATGACCACGATCTCCTCGCGGTCGACCGACACGGTCACGTCGCTGAACCACTCGTCCGGCAGCCGGCCGGCGAACCATTGGGCAGCGTCGTCTGCGGGGGGCAGGTCGGCGACCTGCCAACCACCACGGCGGCCTCGGCCACGGCCCGCGAAGTCGGGGCCTCCGCGCTCGGCGCGGCCCTCTCCGCGGCCTGCGCCGCGCTCTGCTCGGTCCGGGCGACCCGGCCCACGTCGGCCGCGTCCAGGTCCGCGCTCGCCGCGCGCTCGGTCAGTGCGTTCTGTCTCATCGGCTGCGGGCCCGGAGCCGCGCAGCTCTTCGTCATGGATGTTGTTCATGGTGTTGCCTTCTCTCATGTATTGCAGTGATTACACCATTACAACGCATGAGATGCAAGTTCATTCCCGGCCGGCGCCGATGTGGCGCAGGTCGCTCCGGGGTGGCGGCGAGCAGGAATCGGCTCTGTGCGGCCTCCTGAGGTCACTGGGTGACTCGCGAAGGCCGCACAAGCGCCGAAACCGACTTCATCTCTTGCCCGGCGCCCGCGTCGACCACGGCCTCCAGAGCGAGCAGGTCCCGGGCCGTACCGCGAGGCGGCGGCCACTCCCAGCAGGGCCGATACCTCCGATCGACGCGGAGTGGGGTTCGATCCAGCCGCCGTGACGGCGCGGGCTAGGTTCACCTCGTGGACCACATGGAGGGCCTGGTTGACTCGACGCCCGTTCTCGAGCGGCCGACAGTGGTTGGCGTGGACGGGGTGGATGGCAGCGGAAAGACCACGTTCGCCGATCGACTGGCGGCCCAGTATGCGGCGGCTGAGCGGACAGCGCATGTCGTACACCTGGATGACTTCCACAACCCGCGCACGATCAGGTATCGGGCTGGCCGAGACTCGCCGGAGGGCTACTTCTTCGACACGTACAACCTCCGTGCCTTCATGACCAACGTGATCGAGCCGATCCACGGACACCCTCCCCGACTCATCGTGTCGCAGGCCTTCGACCACCGCGTCGATCGACCGGTCCAAGAGCAGCCAACCGAAGTTCGCGCTGGCGAGGTCGTGATCGTGGAGGGCATGTTCCTCCACCGTGACGAACTCAGGAGCGTGTGGGACCTGTCCGTCTTCTTGGACGTCCCGTTCGGAATCAGCGTCGCGCGGATGGCCGAGCGCGACGGCACCAGCTCAGATCCGGAGGACCCTTCGCTGCGGAGGTATGTCGAAGGCCAGCGCATCTATCTCTCGACCTGCCATCCTGCCGAGCGGTCCACCTTCCTCATCGACAACAGTCGACCCGGCTCCTTGGCCGGCGTCGGCCCGAAGTCACTCCGGCGGACGGGGACGTGGCTCGGCTGAGCCACCGCGGTGCACCAGCCGCAGCGCGGTCACATGACCGCGGCGACTGCCTCGATCTCGACGAGTTGATGGGGGTAGCCAAGAACGGCGACCCCGATCAGTGTGGCGGGCGCGTCGTGCCCACCGAATCGTTCACTCACGACCTCCCACACCGCGACGAGGTCATTGCGGTCGCTGGAGGCGACCAAGATGCGTGTGTTGACGACGTCGGTGAGTTGGGCCTCTGCCGCAGCCAGCGCCAACTCAAGGTTGTCCAGGCACACTCGGGCCTGCTCGGCGTAGTCGTCGTGGGCTACGGTCGTTCCGTCCGAGTTCAACGGGCACGCCCCCGCTAGGAAGACGAGGCGACTGGTCGATGGCGCGGTGGCGGCGTACGCGTAGGGCGCCGGGGCAAGTGCATCGGTTCGCAGAAGTTGCACGACTGACGTCATGCCGTCGACGCTAACAAGGGCGCGGACCTGCGGCTGGCAGTCAGGCCGTCAAGGCACCCGGCGTATCGGTGGTTGTTCCGTACTCTCGTGGGCATGTCCTTGCTCGACCGCATCTCCATCGATCCTGATGTGGTCCACGGAAGGCCCACAGTGCGAGGCACGCGGATGCGCGTCGCGGACGTGCTCTCGCTTCTGGCCGCGGGAGCCGACGAGGCCGAGATCCTCGAGGACTACCCGTACCTCGCCAGGGAGGACATCCGGGCCTGCCTCGCGTACGCAGCGGCACAGGCTGATCACGCCTACCCGCACCTCACCGCGTAGAACAACCACGCCGGTCTCGGCACCTTCGGCCTATCCCCCTAGGCGAGAATCCGGCACGCTGGCACACATGAGCCTCGATCCAGTGCTCACCAATGCCGATCACTACAAGGTCGTCTTCGAGAACGATCGCGTCCGCGTGCTTGAGTACACAGACCACCCGGGCGACGTGACCACGCCGCACCAGCATCCCGACAGCGTCATGTACACGCTGACTTCCTTTCGCCGGCGCTTGGTATCCGGCGATGTCCAGCAAGAAGTCGAGCTGGAGGCGGGCACCGTCGGTTGGCTGCCTGCCCAGCAGCATCATGGCGAGAACATCGGCGACACCCCGACCCACGTCATGTTCGTGGAGCTCAAGGCGGCCGCATCGGATGCCGCAACTCTTGCCGATGGAGCCGTTGGAGAGCTCGGACCGCAGTCCTCCTGAACCTCTCGACGTACGCGCCTGCGGGGCTCGTCGACCGCTCATCGAGCGGATCGCCGAATTGGTGGCGAGCAGGAAATCGGTCAGTGCGGCCTTCTGAGGTCAGTGGGTGACTCGAGAAGGCCGCACAAGCCCCGAAACCGGCTTGGTCTCTGCCGGCTACAGCCCCGTGGCGCCGTCGACGCTCTCGCGGACCAGGTCGGCGTGGCCGCAGTGTCGGGCGTACTCCTCGATCATGTGCACCAGGATCCAGCGCAGGCTGGCGTTCCTGCCGTGGCGACCGCGCTTGGCCAGCTGCTCGAGGCCGCCGACCGCCAGGGCCTCCTCCAGTGCCGCCTCGGCCCGGGCGACCTCGGCGTCCACGAGGGCGAACAGCTCCTCGGGGGTGTCCTGGGCGGCGGTGTGCCACTCCCAGTCGGGGTCGGCGTCCCAGTCGACGTCCGCCCACAACCCGACGGGATCCCGGCCGTGCAGCACCTGGGAGAACCACCAGTGCTCGACGAAGCTGAGGTGTTTGAGCAGCCCGCCCAGGGTGATCGGCGACGGTGGTAGGGGCTGGTTCAACTGTTCCGCGTTGAGGCCCTCGCACTGCCGGCGCAGGGTGCCGCGCTGCTGGGTGAGGAAGGCCCGCAGGGTCTCGACCTCGCCGGGGGTGGACGCGTCTTGGTCGCTCATCAGGTGGGACTCCTGTCGGTGATGCAGTAGGGCTGGTCCAGCGGGTCGCGCAGCACGGTCCAATGGTCGAACTCCGCCTCGACCTGGGCGCCACACTCCTCGTGGCGAAGCACCTCGGCTCGCCGGTCATCCGCGCAGAGATCCAGGTGCGCGCGCGTCGTGGTCGACTCCTCAAGCCTCTGCAGCAGCACCTGAAGGGGCTGCCCAGGTCGAGGGATCCGGCGGAACTCCGGGTGGGTCGGCGAGGGACGCCAGGGCTGCCCCAGCATCACGGACCAGAAGTCGCACTCCCGGTCGTAGTCGGCGGCCCGGATGTCGATGCACACCTGGTCGACCATGCTGCGCCCGCCGGGCCAGTTCCCCGGCTCGGCCGGCTGCGACGACCGGTGCGAGACGAAGCAGAACGTCAGACCGCCTGGGGAGCGCAGCGTTACGTAGCCGAGGTCCCTCGCGTCATTCCCGTGAGGTTGCGCCCCGTGCTCTTGCGCGACCCGAGCCGCCCGGCCCGGATCCGACACGTGCACGTCCAGGTGGACCCGTGGACCCCCGTGGCTGAGGCGTTGCACCTTCAAGTGGGCATCCGCGTTGGGCGGCAGCAGGGTGGCGAACTCGTCGTGGTCACCGCGCCAGGCCGACACGGCATAGCCGGTGAGGCGGCTCCAGAATTCGACCGCAGGCTCGAAGCCGGCCGCCGGCAGGTCGAGGAAGGCCGTGAGCCAGTAGGGCTCGGCGTCACCCATCCGCCCGACACCCGCCCCGGCTCATGAGCCCGACGCCCGCACCACGGCGACCGGGCAGTGCGCGTGCTCGACGACCGAGGTGCTAACCGAGCGCAGCAGGAACGACGCCACCGCGCCCAGTCCGCGGGAGCCGACCACCACCAGCTGCGCGGTCTGCGAGGCCTCCACCAGCGCCTCCGCGGGGTCGGTGGAGCGGTGGTCGTCGCGGAACTCCACGTCCGGGTAGCGCTCGGGCAGCCCCGCCACCGTCTCGCTGATCGTCAGCTCCTCCTCGGCGGTGGGTCCGTGCTCGTCGCTGGCGCTCAACAGCGACAGCACCGACGAGCCCCGGGCCAAGCGCTCCCAGGAGCCGTGCAGCGCGACGACGTGCAGGCCGTGCATCGCGGCGTACCCGAAGGCGAACGCCGCGGCTGAGCGCGACGCCGCCGTACCGTCCACCCCGAGCACCACCCGCTGCGCCAGCGGGCCGTGATCGGCCTGCGCCCGGGCCACCACCACGGGGCAGGGCGCGTGCCGGGTCAACGCCAGGCTGACCGAGCCGCCCGAGCTGCGCCGCTCGCCGCCGCGCCGCGACCCGCTGACCAGTACGGCGGCGCCCTGGGCCTGCTCGAGCAGCAGCGGCAGAGCGTCGCCGACGGTAATGGAGCTGGTGACCTCGAGCCCGGGGTGCCGCTCCAGGGCGCGGGCGGTGGCCTCGGCCACCCGGGTGCGACCGGTCTCGGCGACCCGTTGCTCCTCCTCCAGCAGATCCGAGGCGCGCAGCCGCACGATCGGCGGCACCACGACGTGGGCCACGACGAGGGCCCGATGGGTGGTGGCGGCCAGGTCAGCCGCCCAGTCCACCGCGGTGTTGCTGCCGGACTTGCCGCCGACACTGACCACAACCGGACCGACTCTGTCCCAGGTCTCCATGACTCTCACGCTATCGAGGCTGGGCCCTGGGGTCGAGGCGTCGCAGCACGCCCACCCGCGGCAGGCAACGTGGCCGACGTCACTGTCCAAGGCGTGGCGTTGCGGCAAGCAGCGCCATACCGCGTGGTTCTATATGCACTATGTCGCTTGACTTACAACAAAAACCTGCTCCGGAGGAGTCCCTCTCCCCCGGCGTGGACGACCGACTGGGACGCCCGCGGCGGGCCAGGCGACGTACTCCCCGGCTCGGCCGGTTCCTGGGTCCGGTCCTCGTGCTGGTCACCTGGTACGTCGTCACGGCCGCCGGCTGGGTCAGCCCCACGGTGCTGCCCGCCCCCGCCGCCGTCTGGGAGGCAGCCCGTGGCCTGTGGGAGACCGGCGCCCTCCAGGAGCACCTGCTCGTCTCCCTGCGCCGCGCGATGATCGGCCTCGGGATCGGCCTGGTGGTCGGCACCACGCTGGCCCTGGTCTCCGGCCTCTCCCGCTGGGGCGAGAACCTCGTCGACGCCAACCTGCAGATGCTCCGCGCGCTGCCCATCCTGGCCCTGGTGCCCCTGGCCATCGTCTGGTTCGGCATCGGCGAGGAGGTCAAGATCATCCTGGTCGCGCTCGGCGTGACGTTCCCGATGTACCTCAACACCCACGCGGCCATCCGCAGCGTCGACTCCCGGTTCATCGACCTGGCCAGCACCGTGGGTCTGGGCCGGCTCGCCCTGATCCGCAGCGTGATCCTGCCCGGCGCGATGCCCGGCTTCTTCACCGGCCTGCGCTTCGCCGCCTCCATCGCCTGGCTGGTGTTGGTGGTCGCCGAGCAGATCAACGCGAGCTCCGGCATCGGCTACCTGATGACGCAGGCCCGCAGCATCAGCGCGACCGACGTCATCGTCGTCGGCCTGGTCATCTACGCCCTGCTCGGACTGGCCTCCGACACCCTCGTCCGCGCTCTGGAGAGAAAGGCACTGGTATGGCGCTCGACACTGGAGTCGCGCTGACGACTCAGCCCGGCGGCGGCCGGCACAGCAGCAATCGGCACAGCAGCACTCGGGACAGCGGCACTGAGGCAGCCAGCAGCGGCGAGCCGACCGTGGTCCGGGCCGACCGCGTCAGCCGCTCCTTCGACGGCCGCGGCGTGCTGCACGACATCGACCTGGAGATCCGCCGCGGCGAGTTCGTGGCGTTGCTGGGCCGCAGCGGCTCGGGCAAGAGCACGCTGCTGCGGATCCTGGCCCGGCTGGACGCCGACTTCACCGGCGACCTGGTGGTGCCGGCGCGCCCCGCCGTCGCCTTCCAGGACTCCCGGCTGCTGCCCTGGCGCCGGGTGCTGGACAACGTGACCCTCGGCCTCAAGGGCGAGGCCGCCCAGCAGCGGGCCCGCACCCTGCTGGAGGAGGTCGGCCTCGACGAGCACGAGCGGGCCTGGCCCAAGACGCTCTCGGGGGGCGAGCAGCAGCGCGCGGCGCTGGCCCGCGCCCTGGCCCGAGAGCCGGAGCTGCTGCTGATGGACGAGCCGTTCGGGGCGCTGGACGCCCTGACCCGGATCCGGATGCACCAGCTGGTCCGCGACCTGTGTCACCGCTACCAACCCGCCGTCCTGCTGGTCACCCACGACGTCGACGAGGCGATCCTGCTCGCCGACCGCGTGCTGGTGCTGACCGACGGCCGGCTCCAGCACGACGTACAGATCGAGCTGCCCGCCCACGGCCGCCGTCGGCACCCCGGATTCACCGACCTGCGGCGGGACTTCCTGACCGCGCTGGGCGTCGAGGACGACGACCAGTGACCCACAGCCACACCCGTGCCATCACATCCACGAAAGGCAACACCATGAAGCGCACACTCTCCGATCTCCTCCACGCGCGGCTGCGCCGCGTCGCCACCGTCGCCTCAGCCGGCGTGCTGGCCGTCGGCCTGGCCGCCTGCTCCGGCGCCGACGCGGACACCGACAACAACTCAGCCAAGCCGGACGACAGCGAGACCCGCGTCCTCAACGTCGGCCAGCTCGGCGCCGCCGAGGTGACCAAGGCGCTGCTGGAGGCCGCCGGCGAGAGCGACACCGAGTACGACCTGAGCTACAGCCTCTACCCGGCCGGCGGGCCGGCCTTCATGGAGGCCGTGCCCAGCGGTTCGGTCGACCTGGCCGCCATGGCCGACACCCCGCCGATCTTCGCCCAGGTCGCCGGCACCCCGGTGAAGATCGTCTCGGTCGCGACCACGCCCGTCGAGGGCCAGTCCACCGTCGAGATCCTGGCCCCCGCCGACTCCGACCTGAGCTCGGTGGAGGACCTGAAGGGCAAGAAGGTGGCCACCACCCAGGCCACGATCCTGCAGTACACGCTGGTCCGGGCCCTGGAGGAGGCCGGCCTGGAGTACGGCGACGTGGAGATCGTCAACCTCTCCCCGCCGGACGCCGTGGCGGCCTTCCAGTCCGGCGATGTGGACGCGCTCACCGCGCTGGACCCGCAGCTGTCTCAGCTCAAGGCCGGTGGCGCCAAGGTGATCGGCGACGGCGTCGGCACCACCTCGGGCTTCACGATCTTCGTGGCCACCGACGACGCACTGGAGAGCAAGGAGGCCGACGTCCTGGACTTCATCCAGCGCTACCAGCGCGCCGAGGCATGGGCGGCCGAGAACCGCGAGGAGTGGACCGAGATCTACGCCGACGTGACCGGGCTCGAGCCCGCCATCGCCGCGGCCGTGCTGGAGCGCCAGGAGTACACCCCGATCCCGATCGACGAGAGCGTGATCAGCCGGCAGCAGGAGCAGGCCGACGCCTACACCGAGCTGGGCCTGCTGCCCGAGACCCTGGACGTCTCCGAGCAGTTCGACGACCGCTTCAACGACGCCCTGTTCGGGGAGTGAGCCGTGAGCGACCCTGACACCACCGGGAGCCCGTCGTCCCACGGCCGCCCCGACTACGCCCGCGGCTACGAGCACTTCCCCGGGCACATCGGGCGGACCGCCGCCGAGTCGACCCGGGCCTGGCCCCGCGAACGCCGGGCGCCCGAGGGCGCGCCGAACGTCATCGTGGTGCTGCTCGACGACATGGGCTACAGCGACATCGGGCCGTTCGGCTCCGAGATCGCCACCCCCACCCTGGACCAGATCGCCGCCGAGGGGGTGCGGCTGACCAACTACCACACCACCCCGGTCTGCTCCCCGGCGCGAGCCGCGCTGCTGACCGGCCTCAACCCGCACCGGGCCGGCTACGGCTCGGTGGCCAACTCCGACCCGGGCTTCCCTGGCCTGCGGCTGGAGCTGGACCCGGACGTGGAGACGATCCCGGAGATCCTGCGCAGCCACGGCTACGCGACCTTCGGGATCGGCAAGTGGCACCTGACCCGGGACGCCCAGATCAACGCGGCGGCGGACAAGTCGTCGTGGCCGATCCAGCGGGGCTTCGACCACTACTACGGAACCCTGGAGGGGCTCAACAGCTTCTTCCACCCCAACCAGATCATCCGGGACAACACCCCGGTCGAGTTCGAGGAGACCCCGGAGAACTACTACCTGACCGACGACTACACCGACGAGGCGATCAAGCTGATCAAGGGCCTGCGCGCCTCGGACTCCCGCAAGCCGTTCTTCCTCTACTTCGCCCACACCGCGATGCACGGCCCCCTGGGCGCGAAGCCCGAGGACCTGGCCAAGTACCGCGGCGCCTACGACGAGGGCTGGGACGTGCTGCGCGAACGGCGGCACGCCCGGCAGATCGAGCTCGGCGTGATCCCGGCGGGCACCCCGCTGCCGCCGCGCAACTTCGAGTCCGGGCTGGCCGTGCCGGCCTGGGACTCTCTGGATGCCGAGCAGCAGAGCCTCTACGCCCGCTACATGGAGGTGTACGCCGCCATGGTCGACAGCGTCGACCAGAGCCTGGCCCGGATCCTGGCCACCCTGGAGGCGCTGGGCGAGCGGGAGAACACCATCGTGGTCTTCACCTCCGACAACGGCGGCACCGCCGAGGGCGGGGAGCAGGGCACGCGCAGCTACTTCAGCCGGTTCGTGCACATCCCGGGGCTGCCCGAGGACTGGGAGCCGGACGTCAACCGGGAACCGGAGCTCATCGGCGGGCCGCAAAGCATGGTGCACTACCCGCGCGGATGGGGCATGGCCTCCAACACGCCGTTCCGGCTCTACAAGGGGCAGACCTTCGCGGGCGGGATCCGGGTCCCGCTCCTGCTGTCCTGGCCAGCCGGGCTGCCCCACGCCGAGGGGGACGCCGGCGTGCGCACCCAGTACCAGTACGTCACCGACGTCCTGCCCACGCTGCTGGACCTGATCGGCGTGGAGAGCCGCGGGCTGCGGCACAACCTGCCCACCAAGCCGATCGACGGGTTCAGCTTCTCCCCCGTGGTGCACCGGGCCGAACACCCCAGCACGCACCCGGAGCAGTACTCGGAGTTCGGCGGCAACCGCGGGTTCTACAAGGAGGGCTGGAAGATCGTCACCCTCCACCCGCCGGGGACGCCGTACGACGACAACGAGTGGCAGCTCTACCACGTCGAGACCGACCCCAACGAGCTGGTCAACCTGGCCGAGTCCGAGCCGGGCAAGGTCAAGGAGCTGGCCCTGGCCTGGGAGCGGGCCGCGTGGGAGAACACCGTGTTCCCGCTGCCCAGCGTCGGCATCCTGGACGCCGTACGCCGCCCGGCCGAGGACGAGCTGGCGCGCGGGGTCACCCTGCTGCCCGGCACCCCGAGGCTGGAGCGGCACCGGTCGGCGGCGTTGACCACCCTGCGCGCCTTCGAGGTGACCATCCGGCTGCGGGTGGCCGAGGGCGACCGGGGCGTGCTGGTCGCGCACGGCGACCAGGGCGGCGGCTACGCGGTGCACATCGAGGACGGCCGCCTGGTCGGCTCCTACAACGCCTACGGCGAGCTGCACGAGCTCGACGCCGGTCCGATCGCCCCGGGCGCGCACGTGATCTCGGTCGTCTCCACGCCCAGCGAGGGCTTCCGGTGCGACTTCCGGCTGCTGGTCGACGGCGCCGAGGTGGGCGCACTGACCAACCAGTGGCTGCTCCTGGGCATGGCGCCGTTCAGCGGCATCGACGTCGGCGTCAACCGGGGCGGCCCGGTGAACTGGGGGGTGTACGAGCGTCACGGCTCGTTCCGGTTCACCGGCGACCTGCATTCGGTGCGCTACCAGCCGGGTCCGCAGGCCGACTACGACCCGGCCCTGGTGGCCGCCGTACTGCGCGACGCCGCGGAGTTCTTCGACTGAAGCTGACGCAGTCGAAGGGCCGGGGGCCGGGGCGGATTTGTCGCCCCGGCCCTTGTCAGCGTCGGCGGCGCGGGCCAGACTCAGCCCCATCGCTGCACCCTGGGGAGGGAACGACGTGACGGTTATGTTCAAGCGTGCCTTGGTGGCACTGATCGCGATCATGATGGCCGGGCTCGGAGCCGTGGCCGCCGGGAGCAGCGCGGCCGCGGGGCCGAACTGGTGGGAGCCGGTGAACCGGCCCACGCCCGACTCCCAGATCAACGTGACCGGGGAGCCGATGAGCGGGCTGACCGCCACCGGCGAGATCCGCGGCATCCTCGAGGCCCACAACCACGTCTTCTCCAACGAGGGCTTCGGCGGCCGGATGATCTGCGGCAAGGTCTTCGACACCGCCGGCATCGCCGAGGCGCTCAAGGACTGCCCCGAGCACTACCCCAACGGCGCCGGCGCGCTGTTCGAGAACCTCACCGGCGGGGCGGACGGCACCCACGACCCGGTCGGCTACCCGACGTTCGCCCACTGGCCCAAGTACAACTCGCTCAGCCACCAGCAGAACTACTACGCCTGGATGGAGCGCGCCTGGCGCGGCGGCGTCCGGGTGATGGTCAACGACCTGGTCACCAACGGCCTGATCTGCTCGATCCTGCCCCGCGACCGCGGCTGCAACGAGATGGCCTCCATCCGGCTCCAGGCCCAGAAGACCTACGAGCTCCAGACGTACGTCGACAACATGTACGGCGGCCCCGGCAAGGGCTGGTTCCGGGTGGTCAAGACGCCCGAGGAGCTGCGCAGCGTGGTCGCCGCGGGCAAGCTCGCGGTGGTGCTCGGCGTGGAGATGAGCGAGCCGTTCGGCTGCAAGCAGATCCTCAACGTGGCCCAGTGCAGCAAGGCCGACATCGACGCCGGGCTGGACGAGCTGTACGGCCTCGGGGTGCGATCGATGTTCCTGTGCCACAAGTTCGACAACGCGCTGTGCGGGGTCCGCTTCGACTCCGACACCATCGGGCTCGCGGTCAACGTCGGCCAGTTCCTGTCCACGGGCACGTTCTGGGAGACCGAGCCCTGCACCGCCCCCGAGCGGGACAACCCGATCTCCAGCGGGTCCGCCCCGGCCGCCTGGGCCAACCTGCTGCCCGCCGGCACCAGCACGCCGGACTACGACCCGAACCAACGGTGCAACCGCCGCGGCCTGACCAAGCTGGGCGAGCACGCGGTCCGCGGCCTGATGAGTCGCGGCATGATGCTCGAGGTCGACCATATGAGCGTGAAGGCCGCCGACCGGGCACTTGACATCCTCGAATCGGCCGGCTACCCCGGCGTCGTCTCCAGCCACAGCTGGATGGAGCCGCGCTGGCACGAGCGGGTCTACCGGCTGGGCGGGTTCCTGACCCAGTACGGCCACGGCAGCGAGCAGTTCGTCGAGGAGTGGCACGAGGAGTCGGCGCTGCGGGCCACCTACGACCAGGCCTACGGCTTCGGCACCGACATGAACGGCGTCGGCGGCACCGCGCCGCCGCGGGCCAGCGCCGCCACCAACCCGGTCACGTACCCGTTCACCAGCGCCGACGGCGGCTCGGTGCTCACCCGGCAGACCACCGGCCAGCGCACCTGGGACATCAACACCGACGGCGTCGCGCACTACGGGATGGTGCCGGACTGGATCGAGGACATGCGCAAGGTGGGCGGCAACGCGGTGGTCAGCGACCTCCTCAAGGGCGCCCAGATGTACCTCGACACCTGGGCGGCCGCCGACACCTGGAGCCAGCCGGCCAACCTGGCCGCCGGCGCCGCGGTGAGCGCGTCGTCGACCGAGTGGACGCTGTTCAACACCATCCGGCCCAGCTACGCCACCGACACCAAGCTGGACACCCGGTGGGCCTCCAAGTGGTCCGACAGCCAGTGGCTGCGGGTGGACCTGGGCACCGCCCGCCAGGTCGGCCGGGTCTCGATGGTGTGGGAGGCCGCCTACGCCAAGGCGTACGACGTGCAGGTCTCCGGCGACGGCTCGACGTGGCAGACCGTGGCGTCGGTGGGCAACGGCAACGGCAACATGGACACCGTCTCGTTCACACCGCGTACGGCGCGCTACGTGCGGCTGGTGCTCAAGCAGCGGGCCACGTCCTACGGCTACTCGCTGTACGAGGTGGGCGTGGCGGCCCACTGAGCAGAGCCCGCTGAGAAGGTCGGTGGTTGAGCGGCGCCTTGTTCTGCGGGGGCGCCGCTCAGCCCCACCAGCCCAGCAGGTCCCCGCCGATCCGGACGATGAACCCGCTGACCACCACGATGAAGAACACCCGGACGAAGCCCGCGCCGCGACCGATCGCGGTGCGGGCCCCCAGGTAGCCGCCCAGCATGTTGGCCACGCCCATGGCCGCGCCGATCCCCCACAGCACGGCGCCCTGGGGCACGAAGACCACCAGCGCGGCGAGGTTGGTCGCCCAGTTCGCCAGCTTCGCCTTGGCCGAGGCCTCCAGGAACGAGTAGCCCAGCAGCCCGACCAGGGTGAAGACGAAGAACGACCCGGTGCCCGGCCCCAGGGCGCCGTCGTAGAAGCCGACGACCAGGCCGGTGCCGACGGCGGCCAGCATGTGGTGCGTGCCGACGAACCGCAGCTCGGTGACCTGGCCCAGCGACGGCTTGAACACGACGTACGCCCCGACGACGACCAGCGCCACCAGGACGATCGGGTCGAACGCCGCCCGCGGGATCAGCGAGGCCACGCCCGCGCCGGCGGCGGAGCCGAGGAACGCGGCGACCATCAGCGGCCCGAAGGTGCGCGGGTCGGGGCGGATCCGGCGCGCGTAGGTGACCGAGCTGACCGTGGTGCCGCAGATGGAGGCCAGCTTGTTGGTGGCCAGGATCTGCACCGGCGCCGCCCCGGGCAGGGCGACCAGGAGGGCCGGCAGTTGGATCAGGCCGCCCCCGCCGACCACCGCGTCGACGAAGCCCGCGGCCAGCGCGGCCAGGATCAGCAGCGCCGCGACCTCCAGCGACAGCTCCACGCGTCGAGCAGCCCGGCCGGCGTCAGTCGCTGATCGGCTGGACGAGGATGCGGTCGTACTCCTCGGGCACCGGCTGGCCGATCCCGTCGCAGATCAGCGGGCCCTGCTCGCCGGGCTTGATCTTGTCCAGCGAGGTGCAGTGGATCTTGGAGACCACCGTGCCCTGCTCGGTGAAGACGAACTCGAAGAGCGCGAACCTCGCCTCGTCGCCCTCGTTGGTGGCGTTGGCGCGGATGATCGGCTTGAGGGCCTGGTCCACGCCCATCTGCTGGGTGTCGCTGTCCAGCTCCCAGCCCTCGGCGATCAGCCAGTCGTCGTAGCTGATCTCCGCGCCGAGCTCGATGTCGTCGGTGCGGACGACGCCGTCGCCGCCCTCGACGCTGGATTCGTCGTCGCTGCAGGCGCCCAGCGTGCCCATCGCGCCCAGCAGCAGCGCCGCCACCGCGGCCGCGGTTCTGGTTCGCATCTGCCTCATCCTCGCGCCAACACGGCCAGCAGGTCCTGACGGGTCACCACGCCGATGGGCTTGCCGTCCTCGTGCACCAGCACCGCGTCCGCGTGCTCCAGCAGGGCGACCGCGTCCCGGGCCGGCTCGGTCGAGCCGATCGAGGGCAGCGGCGGCGACATGTGCTGGTCGACGGCGTCGGTGAGCTTGGCCTGGCCGGTGAACAGCGCGTCCAGCAGCGCCCGCTCGGAGACCGAGCCGGCCACCTCGGCGGCCACGATCGGCGGCTCGGCGCGGACCACCGGCATCTGCGAGACCGAGTACTCCTGGAGGATCTGCACCGCCTCGGCGATCGTCTCGCCGGGGTGGGTGTGCACCAGGTCGGGCAGGCCGCCGCTCTTGCCGCGCAGCAGGTCGCCGACGGTGAGCGTCTGGGCGTCGGTGGCCTCGGTGCCGAAGCCGTACTGCGCCAGCCAGGCGTCGTTGAAGACCTTGGTCAGGTAGCCGCGGCCCGAGTCCGGCAGCAGCACCACGATCACGGCGTCGGTGCGGCCCTGCTCGGCCAGCTCGACCGCCAGCTGCTTGGCCGCGTACGCCGCCATCCCCGAGGACCCGCCGACCAGCAGCGCCTCCTCGCGGGCCAGCCTGCGGGTGAAGCCGAACGAGTCGGCGTCGGAGACCTCGATGATCCGGTCCGCCAGGTCGCGGTCGTAGGTCTCTGGCCAGAAGTCCTCGCCCACCCCCTCGACCAGGTAGGGGCGCCCGGTGCCGCCGGAGTACACCGAGCCCGCCGGGTCGGCGCCGATCACCTGGATGTCGGGGTTGCGCTCCTTGAGGTAGCGCCCGACCCCGGTGATGGTGCCGCCGGTGCCGACGCCGGCCACAAAGTGGGTGACCTTGCCGTCGGTCTGCTCCCAGATCTCCGGGCCGGTGGTCTCGTAGTGCGAGCGCGGGTTGTGCGGGTTGGAGTACTGGTCGGGCTTCCAGGCGCCGGGCTGGGAGGCGAGCCGGTCGCTGACGTTGTAGTAGGAGTCCGGGTGCTCCGGCGGCACCGCGGTGGGGCAGACCACCACCTGGGCGCCGTACGCCTTGAGCACGTTGCGCTTGTCCTCGCTGACCTTGTCCGGGCACACGAAAATGCACTGGTAGCCGCGCTCCTGGGCCACCATGGCCAGCCCCACACCGGTGTTGCCGGAGGTCGGCTCCACGATCGTGCCGCCGGGCTGCAGCGCGCCGGAGGCCTCGGCCGCGTCGATCATCCGGGTGGCGATGCGGTCCTTGACCGAGCCGCCGGGGTTCAGGTACTCGACCTTGGCCAGGACCAGGGGGCCGGCCGCCGGGTTCTCGCCGGCCGGCTCGCCGCGGCGCACGGCCAGCTCGGGGCCGAGCGAGGTCGAGAGCCGCACCAGCGGGGTGTGGCCGATCAGGTCCAGGAGGGAGTCCACATACTGCACCGGGTCAATGTAGCCACCGGCCGGTGGTATCCGTGAACTCCGTAGAGTTGTGCGCGTGAGCAAAGCAGCCGCCGCGCGCAAGCTCGCCTCCGCGGCCGCGTACGGCGGCGGGGGCCTCTCCGTGCTGGGCGCGGGGCTGTACGGCGTCCTCATCGCCGAGGCGAAGGTGGCCCGGCACCTGATCGGCAACGCCGGCGAGGAGCCGCCGCCGGACGCGACCGGGTGGTACGGCCGCGGCCGCCCGGGGCCGGCGATCAAGATCGCGCTGCTGGGCGACTCCAGCGCCGCCGGCTACGGGGTGGACCGGGTGGAGGAGACCACGGGCGCGCACCTGGCATCCGGGCTGGCCGCCGAGGCCGACCGGCGCGTGTACCTGCGCTCGGTGGCCAAGGTGGGGGCGAAGACCTCCGACCTGTTCGAGCAGTTGGACCGGGTGCTGCCCAGCGCCCCGGACGTGGCGGTGATCATGATCGGCGCCAACGACGTCACCCACACGGTGCTGCCCTCGGCGTCGGTGCGGCACCTGGGCGAGGCGGTACGCCGGCTCCGCGCGGCCGGCGTCGAGGTGCTGGTCGGCACCTGCCCGGACCTGGGCACGATCCGGCCGATCCCGCCGCCGCTGCGCCAGATCGCGCGCGAGTGGTCGCGCCGGCTCGCCGCCGCGCAGGCGATCACCGTGGTCAGCGAGGGCGGGCGCACCGTGTCGCTGGGCACGATCCTGGGCCCGGAGTTCGACGCGGCGCCGCACGTGCTCTTCGGGCCGGACCGGTTCCACCCCTCCGCCGACGGGTACTCCTCGATGGCCGACGTACTGCTGCCCTCGACGCTGGCCTGCCTGGGCCTGACGCCGGAGGAGGAGGTCGCGCCGGAGCCGACCCGCGGCGAGCGGATCATGCCGGTCGCGACCGCCGCGGTGGAGGCGGCCCGGCACACCGGCACCGAGCTGGACGGCACCGAGGTCGCCGGCTCCCAGCGCGGCCTGCGGGGCCGCTGGGTCGAGCTGCGGCACCGCCGGCGCAAGCCTACCGCCGAGGCCGAGGCGCCGGCGCCCGCCGAGGAGTCCGCCGCGGAGGAGCCCACCGTCGAGGGCCCCGACGGCCCTTGAGATCGGGCCTCAGCGGGGATAGGCGGCCAGCACCCGCAGTGCCCGCAGCGTGACCCAGGGGTTGGGCCGACCGGCCCGCTCCGGCGGCACGTGCGTCTCGCCCGGCCAGCCGCGGTTGGCCACCCATCTGCCGTCGACGCGGCGCCGATCCAGCAGCAAGGAGAGGCCGTCGTCGAGGCGCGGGTCGTCGGCCACCCCCGCCGCCGCGAGGGCCTCCAGGGCGCGCAGCACGTCGTAGTGCCAGCGGGCCGGATGATGCAGTCGCAGCATCTCGGGGTGAATGGGCTCGCCGGTCCGCTCGCTGCGGAAGAGCCGGTGCCGCAGCAGGAACTCCACGGCGCTGTCCCGGGCGGCCAGCAGCTCCTCAAGGCGGTGCCGGTAGCCGCCGCGCTGGTACTCGGTGATGCCCTCGATGACGCTGACCGTCGTGTGCACCGAGGAGTGGTTCGCGCCGGAGCGGGTGCTCCGGCAGTTGAAGCCGCCGTCGGGCATCACCTGCGCGAGCAGGCAGTCCACGACGCTGGCCAGCAGGGTCTCGTCGGCACCGAACCAGGAGCAGTAGCCCAGGGCCATGCCGTTGATGCACACGTCGGTGGGCCTGGTCCCCGGGTCGGGATCCAGGCCCCCGTCGAGCCCCTTCAGCGTGCGCAGGATCAGGGTGACGCTCTCCCGGGCGGCGACGTGATCGCGGGCCAGCCCGAGGTTCTTCAGCTCCAGCAGGGTGTAGTGGGTGGAGGTCCACTTCGGCTGGTAGAACCCGCGCCCCCAGTGCCCGTCCTCGCGGCGGGCGGCGAGCAGCGCGGCGCCGTACCCGTCGGTGGCGATCCGCGCCTGAAGGGCCCGAGCAGCATCGTGGCGGTGCAGCAGGTCACGGGTGACCTGAAACTGCACCGCCACGTCTGAGCCCAAGAGCCAGTCCAGGACCGGCTGCGCCGGGCCGCTCACGGCTGCGGGCCGGCTGGGTCAGTCTTGGCTGAAGATCGCCAGGATGCGCAGCAGGTTGGTGTAGATCCACACGAGGCTGACGGTGAGGCCGAAGGCGGCTCGCCACGACTCCCGCTCGTCCAGCCCGGCCGCGATGCCCTGCTCCACGAAGTCGAAGTCGAGGATCAGCATGAACACACCGAGCACCAGGCCAGCGACCGACATCAGCAGGCCGATGGTGCCGAACCCGAACAGCGGGGTCTGGATGCCGAACAGGCTCAGGACCAGCGACATGAGGCCGAGGCCGACCATGCCGAACATGCCGGCGACCACGAAGGTGCGGAACTTGGCGCCGACCTTGATGTCGAGCACCTTGTAGGCGGCCAGGGTGCCGGCGAACGCGGCGAAGGTGCCGAACATCGCACCGGTGACGATGCCGTCACCGAACTGGGCATCGAAGAACTTGCTCAGCGCGCCCAGGGCAACGCCCTCGAGCGCGGCGAAGGCGATCACCAGGGCGGGGCTGATCACGCGCTTGAACGAGTTGACCAGCGAGAGCAGGAAGGCGCCACCGGAGCCGACGATCAGCGTCATGTAGAGCCGGCCGATGGTCTCGTCGCTTGGAGTGGCACCGATCTCGCCGATGTACCACCAGGTGGCGAACGCCGTCACCAGGACGACGGCCAGGGAGATGGCGGTGGCCTGGACGACGGAGTCGATGCTCATCCGGCGCACCGGGGCGGGCGCCTGCTGGGCGGGCGTGCCGGTCGACCAGGTCGACGGGTCGCCGTACTGCTGGCCGTAGCCGGGGGTGGTCTGGACGTTCGCCTGCCCGTTGAACTCGGCCGAGCGCGTGAACACCGGGTTGCTGCTTCTCATTGGTCTCTCCTGAGGCCTGTGAGGGTGGTCGCCATCGACCACCCTGGTTTCGACAGCCAACTGTACGCAGGCGTCATGAAGAAAACGGTTCAGCGAGCTCCGGTGTTCCCGGCCGCCACCCACACAGTGCGGCCTTCTGAAGTCACCAGGTGGCTTCAGAAGGCCGCACAGAGGCGAAATCGGGTGCCCCCGGTGGGACTCGAACCCACACTGTGCCGCTTTTAAGGCGGCTTCCTCTGCCGGTTGGGATACGGGGGCCCTCAGGGATGGAGCTCAGAGGTATGTCTGGCGAGGGTAGACCGCGTGCGCGCTGGCCACCCGGTCCAGGAAGAGATAGCCGTCGCAGTGGTCGATCTCGTGCTGCAGCGCCCGGGCCTCGAACGCCTCGGCCCGCAGCTCGACCTCCTCACCGGTGAGCGGGAGCTGACCGCGCACGAGCACCCGGGAGGCGCGCTTCACGTCGCCGGTGAAGTCGGGAACGCTCATGCAGCCCTCGCGCGCCTTCTCGTTGCGGCTGGCCTCCACCACCTCGGCGTTGCAGAGCACGAACGTGCCGTGGTGCCCGCGGGCCTTGGGGTGCGCGGAGACGTCCACGCAGAAGACCTTGACCCCGGCCCCGACCTGGGGAGCGGCCAGGCCCACGCACCCCGGCGAGACCCGCATGGTCGCCACCAGGTCCGCGGCCAGCTGCACGACGTCGGGGTCGGTGGGGTCGACCCGGTTGCCGTCCGCGCTCAACACCGCCGCCGGCGCCCGTACGACGTCCAGCACGCGGCCCGTCACCCCCAGCTCGTCCTCACTCCAGGACACGAGCCGGTCGTTCACCTCGCTCACAGCTCGTCGGCCTCCGCGGGGCGCAAGGTGGCGCCCACACCAAGTCGGGCCGCCGCCGCCTTGATCGCGGCCTCCAGGGCGACCGCGTCCACACCGGCGGGCAGCTGCACCTCGGCCAGCAGCAGGTACAGCTCGCCGGCCAGCCGGGTCGTGAGGTCGGTGATGTTGCCCTCGACCCGGGCCACCTCGCCGGCGATCGTCGAGACGATGCCGGGCCGGTCGCCGCCGTGCACGGTGAGCACCCACGAGCTCCCCGGCGCGGCCGCGGCCCCCTCGCGCGGCACCTCGCGCACGGTGACGATCAGGCTGCCGTCCTCGGCCAGCGGCGCCAGGGCCGACTCGATGTCGGTGTCGGTGGCGGGGCCGGCGCAGATCAGGGTCATCGCGAAGTGGCCGCGCAGCAGGGTCATCGAGGAGTCCTCGAGGTTGAGCCCCAGCTCGGCCAGCTTGTCGGTCGTCCAGGCGATGATGCCGGGCCGGTCGTGGCCCAGCACCGTGATGGCGTGCAGCCTGCCTGCGTGGGTGCCCGGAGTGGTGCTACCTGCGTCGGTCATGCCGGCCATCCTCTCAGGCGTCCGGGGCGGGCAGCCCGGCTCGGTCCCGCGCGCGGCCGAAGAGCTCGTCGAGCATCCCCGGGGTGAGTCGGCCGGTGAAGGTGTTGTGCTGAGAGGGGTGGTAACAGCCCAGCAGCGTCAGCCCTCCCCCTGACGGTCCGCCGAACTCGACCTGGGCGCCGTGGCCGAACCGCGGCAGCGGAGTCGGTACGTCGACCCCGCAGCCGCGCAGCGCCCGCAGCGCGGCCGCCCAGCCGTAGCCGCCCAGCGCCACGATCACCCGCAGGTGCGGGAGCAGCAGGTCCAGCTCCCGCTTGAGCCACGGCGCGCAGGTGTCGCGCTCGAGGGTGGTGGGCTGGTTGGCCGGTGGGGCGCACCGTACGGTGGCGACCATCCGGGCGCCGATCAGCCGCTGACCGTCCCCGGCGGCCACCGACGTCGGCTGGCTGGCCAGGCCGACCCGGTGCAGGCTGGCGAAGAGCCAGTCCCCCGAACTGTCGCCGGTGAAGACCCGGCCGGTGCGGTTGCCGCCCTGGGCGGCCGGCGCCAGGCCGACGATCAACAGGCTCGGCTCCGCCTCGCCCCAGCCGGCGATCGGGCGGCCCCAGTACGGCTGGTCGGCGAACGACGCGCGCTTGGTGTGGGCCACCTCCTCGCGCCACGAGACCAGCCGCGGGCAGGCCGAGCAGACGCTGACCCGGGCGTCGAGGTGGGCTAGGTCGGGGGTGGCGGCGAGGCGGCGTACGCCAGCGGCGCTGCGGGCGACCGGGGTGTCGGGGCTCGCCGGGTCGTCGGGCCAGCCCGTGCCCGGCGGCACGGGCGAGGGGAACTCCTGTTCGGTGATCGGGTGCGGCAGCGTGGTCGTCACCGGAGTTGCCCGCCTCGGTCAAGCACCGACCAGGCGATGCCGTCCAGCAGGTCGGCCTCGCAGGCGACCCAGGACCCCACCGACGTACGCCGCATCACCCGGTCCAGGATCAGCGCGCCCGCGTCGATCACGTCGGCCCGGCCGGGCAGCACGTACCCCAGCGCCAGGCGCTCGGCGACGGTGGCCGCCACGAGTCGCTCGATCACGGCGTGGGAGTCGGCGACGGCGATCGCGGACTGGTCGATGGTCTCGGCGTCGAAGCTGCTCAGCCCCAGGCAGCCGGCCGCGACCGTGGCGCTGGTGCCGGCGACGCCGACCACGGTCGCGGCGGCGCCGAGGTCAACCCCCGCGGCGGCCGCGGCGTCGAGCGCCGCGTCGATGTCGGCGACGCAGGCCGCGACCTGTTCGGGGCTGGCCGGGTCGTCGTGCAGGTGCCGCTCGTGCAGCCGCACCGACCCGATGTCCAGCGAGATCGCCGCGGACGGGGAGCGACTCGGCCCGGACTCCCCCAGGACCAGCTCGGTCGAGCCGCCGCCGATGTCGACCACCAGCACCGGCCGCCCCGACGATTGACCTGGCGGCGTTCGCAGGCCGCGCATCACCCCGACGAACCCGAGCCGGGCCTCCTCCTGCCCGTCGATCACCTCCGGCCGCACGCCGAGCCGCCGCTCCACCCCGCGGGTGAACTCCTCGGCGTTGCCGGCGTCCCGGGTCGCCGAGGTGGCACAGAACCGGAGCCGGTCCGGGGTGACCCCGTGCGCGGCCAGCAGGGCGGCGTACTCGTCGAGGACGGCGAAGGCCCGTCCCATCGCCGCCTCGTCCAGCAGCCCGGTGCGATCCACGCCCTGGCCGAGCCGGACCAGCCGCGACTCGCGCACCGAGACCTCGGGCAGCGCCCCGATCAGCAGCCGGATGGTGTTGGTGCCGCAGTCGATCGCGGCCACCGGGCGATCGGTCACCCCACGGACCCGCCGTCGTCAGGTCGAGCCGTCGGCACGCACGGGCCGGCCTCCCACCACGGACCGATGAGGTCCAGCACCTCGTCGCCCAGCGGGTTGACCCCACGCCCCTGCGCCAGCGCCTGGCCGGCCAGCACGTGCAGGCACTTCACCCGGTCCGGCATCCCGCCGGCGGAGATGCCCGCGATCTCGGGGACATCCAGGCCCGCGTCCCGCGCGATCTCGTCCCGGGCGGCCAGGTACCGCTCGTGGGCCGCCTGGTACGCCGCCGCCAGCTCCGGATCATCGACCAGCCGCTGGGCCATCTCCCGCATCACCCCGCTGCCCTCCAGGGTGCCGATCCGGGACGCGGCTCGCGGGCAGGTCAGGTAGAACGTCGTCGGGAACGGCGTGCCGTTCGGCAGGCGCGGCTGGGTGGTGACCACGTCGGGGTTGCCGCACGGGCAGCGGTGCCCGACCCCGGCGATCCCGCGCGGTTCGCGCCCAAGCTGGGCGGCGATCGCCGCCTCGTCGGCGGCGGAGACCGCACCGGCCGAGACTGCACCGGCCAAGACTGCGGGGTCCGGCTCGACGTCGCTCACCGGCCGGATCCTACTGCTGGTCCCGCTTGGACTTCTTCACGCCGTCGATCAGCTCGGCCGGGGGCTTCTGCTCGACCGGCGGGTTGCCGGCCAGCTCCATCGACTGCCAGGCGTCGCTCCACCACGGGGCCGGCGCCCCGGCGGCCTCCTCGGGGTCGGCCAGCTCGCCGCGGCCATCCAACGGGTTGCCCTCGGCGTCGAGCACCTGGAACCCGGTCTGCCCGGGCATCAGGTAGCCGAACCGGGACCGAGCCTGCGCCTTGACGTACGCCGGGTCGTCCCAGCGACGCTTCTCCCGCTCCAGCGCGGCGATGCTCTCCTCGCGCTGCGCGATCGAGGCCTGCAGGTCGTTGATATGGGCCCGCTGCTCCAGGTAGGCCTTCAGCGAGGACGCGTACGAGACCGCCAGCACCGCCAACACCAGCACCAGCACCCCGGCCCGCCCGGTCAGCCGCGGCCGCTTGGGCGGGGGCTGAGGGGTGGGGTCCGGGGTGGTCGTCGCGGCGGCCCGGGCCCGCGAGGTCGAGCCCCGCTGGCCGGGTCGCCGGGTCCCCCCAGGGGTGCTGGAGTTGTGTCGTCGCTGCGCCATCAGGCGTCTAGTGTGCCCCGCTCAGAGGCTGAAACGAGGGAACGCCGCCGCGCCGGCGTAGCGTGCCGCGTCACCGAGCTGGTCCTCGATCCGCAGCAGCTGGTTGTACTTGGCGACGCGCTCGGAGCGGGCCGGGGCACCGGTCTTGATCTGCCCGCAGTTGGTGGCCACGGCCAGGTCGGCGATCGTGGTGTCCTCGGTCTCCCCGGAGCGGTGGCTCATCATGCAGCGGAAGCCGCTGCGGTGCGCCAGGTCCACGGAGTCCAGGGTCTCGGTCAGCGAGCCGATCTGGTTGACCTTGACCAGGAGCGCGTTGGCCTGACCCCCGGTGATGCCGCGCTGGAGTCGCTCCACGTTGGTGACGAACAGGTCGTCGCCGACCAGCTGCACCTTGGCCCCGAGCTCGTCGGTGATGGTCTTCCAGCCGTCCCAGTCCTCCTCGTTCAGCGGGTCCTCGATGCTGACGATCGGATAGGAGGCGACCAGGTCGGCGTAGTAGGCGGTCATCTCGTCGGAGGACTTCTGGTGCCCCTCGAAGGCGTAGCTGCCGTTCTCGTGGAACTCGCTCGCCGCCACGTCCAGGGCCAGCACGACGTCCTTGCCCAGGCTCAGGCCCGCGGCCTGCACGGCCTCGGCGATCAGGTCCAGGGCGTCCCGGTTCGAGGGCAGGTCGGGGGCGAAGCCGCCCTCGTCGCCCACGCCGGTGGCCAGCGAGCGCTTCTTCAGTACCGACTTCAGCGCGTGGTAGACCTCGGCACCCTGCTGCAGCGCCTCGCCGAAGGTCGGGGCGCCGACCGGGGCGATCATGAACTCCTGTACGTCGACGTTGGTGTCGGCGTGGGCGCCGCCGTTGAGTATGTTCATCATCGGCACCGGCAGCAGGTAGGCGTTGGGGCCGCCGACGTAGCGGAACAGCGGCAGGCCGGCAGACTCCGAGGCGGCCCGGGCCACGGCCAGCGAGGCGCCGAGGATCGCGTTGGCGCCCAGCTTGGACTTGTTCGCGGTGCCGTCCAGGTCGAGCATCGTCTGGTCGACCAGGCGCTGGTCGTCGGCCTCCAGGCCGGTGATCGCCGGGCCGATGCCCTCGATCACGGCGTTGACCGCCTTGGCGACGCCCTTGCCGCCGTACCGCTTGGTCTCGTCGCGCAGCTCCATGGCCTCGAAGGCGCCGGTGGAGGCACCCGAGGGGACTGCCGCGCGGCCGAACGCCCCGTCCTCGAGAAGGACCTCGACCTCGACGGTGGGGTTGCCGCGAGAGTCCAGGATCTCGCGTGCGCCGACTGCTTCGATGGATGCCACGGTGACTCCTAGTGGGCTGCAGGGCTGATGGGGTGACGAGTGCTGAGCGCCGGTGCTGACTGGTGCGCACCGGCCCAGCGTCGCCAGCCTATCGCCGCTCCTCCCGGGCGCTCTGCGGGGTCGCGGCGAGCTCGGCGACCACGTCGCGCAGCGCCTGCTCGGGGTCGATGCCGGCGGCTCGGGCCTGCGCCACCACGGCGAGCAGCCGCTCCCCCACCTCGCGCCCAGTCACCGAGGTCGGCGTCGTCGGCGGCTGAGGCGACCCCGGGGCCGGCGTACCGGGGAGCGCCTCCGGGTCGGCCCGCTCCAGCCGGTCCAGGGCCTTCAGCGCCAGCAGCAGCGCCGGGAGCGCCGCCGGAACCCCGTCGAGCAGCCCGTCGCGCCGCTTCTCCCGGGCCTTCTCGGCCTCCCACAGCTCGTTGACCGCGGCGGGGTCCAGCCCATGGGCCGAGCCTCGCGCGGACGCGTCGCCGAAGACGTGCGGGTTGCGGCGCCGCATCTTCGCGGTGATGTCGCGGGCCACGTCGTCGAGGGTGAACGCCCCGGCCTCCTCGGCCAGTACGCCGTGGAAGTACACCTGCAGCAGCAGGTCACCGAGCTCCTCGCGCAGGTGCGTCCAGTCCCCGCTCGCCTCCCCGGCGTCGATGGCCTCGAGCGTCTCGTAGGCCTCCTCGAGCAGGTAGCGCGACAGCGACCGGTGCGTCTGCGACGCCTTCCAGGGGCACTCGGCGCGCAGCCGGCGCATCACCGCGGCGAACTCCTGCAGCGGCTCGGCGCCCGGCTCGACCTCCGCCTCGTCCCCCGACTCGAACATGGGGCTCAGCCGCAGCGGTGTCCCACCGGCAGCGACCCGACGAAGTCCGCCCCCGGCTGCTCGGCGCCACCCTCGACGGCGACCTCAGAGACCGGCACCGACAGCGAGGTCTCGGCCAGCTGAAGCTGCCCGTCGACCAGCTTGAGGCCGAACCGCGGGTCCACCTCGACGCCGTTGACGTCCGGCCAGGTGGAGAAGATGTCGGAGCCGCGCTGGGCGGCCTGCTCGGTCGTGGGGTTGACCACGCCCTCGGCCACCAGGGCCGCCTCGCCGGACTCGGCGATCACCGAAGTGACCAGCGCCTCGGCGGTCATCACCTCGACGTACACCTCGCGCAGCTCCTCGGGCAGGTTGGCCGCGGTCCGGGTGTAGTTCGCGACCTCGGTCTGGTAGGCGGCGTCCGGCTCGACGCCGTACTCCTCGGCGATCTGGCGGGCCTCGGAGGAGGCGGCCAGCAGGCTCAGCGAGTACTGCCGCATCTGGCTCATCGGCACCAGCTGGCTGCTGCTGCGCAGCTGCTCCTCGAAGCTGCGGCACACCGCCTGGGCCGCGTCGTCGACCTGCGAGAGCGCGATGGTCTCCTCACCGATCTGCGCGGCGACCCCGGGCTGGGCCGCTCCACACCCGGACAACAGGACGGCGGTGGCGGCCAGCGCAAGGGCGGGGCGCGCGAGGCGGGTGCGGCTCACGGGTACTCCTCAGCAGGTGGTGCAGTGGTTCATGCGGGGGGTGGTGCGGGGTCAATGATGTTGTCGATCAGTTCGCGAGCCCATTCAAGCAGGGCCGTCCCGGAGCCGGTCGCCAAGCCCAGCGGTCGCGGCACCAGCATCGCCTCCACCTGGCTGTGCACCTTGGCCTTGGGGTACAGCCGATTGAGCCGTACGACGCGCGAGTCGGGCAGCCGCACGGGGGCGAACCGCAGGTTCTTGCCCGCCACCCCGATCTCCTTCAGGCCCGCGGCCCGGGCCCGGGCGCGGAACCGGGCGACCTCCAGCAGGGTCTGCGCGGGCTCGGGCGGGGCGCCGTACCGGTCGAGGAGCTCCTCGCGGATCTCGGCCACGTCCGCGTCGCTGCGGACCTCGGAGAGCCGCTTGTACATCTCCAGGCGCAGCCGCTCGCTGGGCACGTAGTCGTGCGGCAGGTGCGCGTCGACCGGCAGCTCGATGCGGACCTCGTCCAGCTCCTCGGTGTCCTCGCCGCGGTACTCCGAGACGGCCTCGCCGACCAGCCGGACGTACAGGTCGAAGCCGACGTCGGCGATGTGCCCGGACTGCTCGCCGCCCAGCAGGTTGCCGGCGCCGCGGATCTCCAGGTCCTTGAGCGCGATCGCCATGCCGCCGCCCAGGTCGGAGTGCTGGGCCAGGGTGGCCAGCCGCTCGTGCGCGGTCTCGGTCAGCGGCTTCTCGGTCGGGTAGAGGAAGTAGGCGTAGGCCCGCTCCCGGGACCGGCCGACCCGCCCGCGCAGCTGGTGCAGCTGGCTCAGGCCCAGGGTGTCGGCGCGCTCGATGATCATGGTGTTGGCGTTGGAGACGTCCAGCCCGGACTCCACCAGGGTGGTGCACACCAGCACGTCGAAGCGCTTCTCCCAGAAGTCGAGCATGACCTGCTCCAGCAGCCGCTCGTTCATCTGGCCGTGCGCGACGGCGACCCGGGCCTCGGGCACCAGCTCGCGCAGCTTGGCGGCGGCCTTCTCGATCGACTGCACGCGGTTGTGGATGTAGAAGACCTGGCCCTCGCGCAGCAGCTCGCGGCGGATCGCGGCGACCACCTGCCGGTCCTCGTAGCCGCCGACGTAGGTCAGCACCGGGTGCCGCTCCTCGGGCGGGGTGGTGATCGTCGACATCTCCCGAATGCCGGTGACGGCCATCTCCAGGGTCCGCGGGATCGGGGTCGCCGACATCGAGAGCACGTCGACGCTGGTGCGCAGCCGCTTCATCTGCTCCTTGTGCTCGACGCCGAACCGCTGCTCCTCGTCCACCACGATCAGCCCCAGGTCCTTGAACCGGATGTCGGGGTTGAGCAGCCGGTGGGTGCCGACCACGATGTCGACGCTGCCCTCGGCCAGACCCGCGGCGACCTCCTTGGCCTCCTTGTCGCTCTGGAACCGGCTGAGCGCCTTGAGCACCACCGGGAAGCCGCTCATCCGTTCGGTGAAGGTGCTCAGGTGCTGGGTGACCAGCAGCGTGGTGGGCACCAGCACCGCCACCTGCTTGCCCTCTTGAACCGCCTTGAACGCGGCGCGGACCGCGATCTCGGTCTTGCCGTAGCCGACATCGCCGCAGATCAGCCGGTCCATCGGGACGGTACGCCGCATGTCGGCCTTGACCTCCTCGACGGTGGTCAGCTGGTCGGGGGTCTCGTGGAAGGCGAACGCGTCCTCCAGCTCGCGCTGCCAGGGGGTGTCCGGGCCGTAGGCGAAGCCCTGGGTGGCCTGGCGGGCGGCGTACAGCTTGATCAGCTCGGCGGCGATCTCGCGCACCGCGCGGCGGGCCTTGTTCTTGCGCTTGGTCCAGTCGGCGCCGCCGAGCCGGTCCAGGCTGGGCTGCTCGCCGCCGACGTACCGGGTGACCTGGTCGAGGGTGTCGGCGGGCACGTAGAGCAGGTCGGCGACCCCGGCGCCCGACTTGGACCGGGGGGCGCCGTACTCCAGCACGAGGTACTCGCGCACCGCGCCCTGGACCTCGCGCTGCTTCATCTCCACGAACCGGCCCACGCCGTGCTTCTCGTGCACGACGTAGTCGCCGGGCTTGAGCTCGAGCGGGTCGATCTGCTTCTTGCGGCGCGCGGGCATCCGGCGCATGTCGCGGGTGGAGGACCGCTGCCCGGACAAATCCTCGCCGGTCACGAGCGCCACCCGCGCGGCGGTGTCGACGAACCCGTGGTCCAGCGTCCCGCAGGTGACCGTGATGACGCCGGGGCCGGCGGGCTCCTCGTCCGCCTCGACCAGCCGGGCCGGTACGTCGTGCTCGCCGAGCAGCTCGACCAGCCGTTGCGCTGGCCCGTGACCGGGGTGCACGGTGACGACCTGGTAGCCGGCCGCCAGCCAGCCGGTGATGTCGCGCAGCGCGTGCTCGAAGTCGCCGCGGTAGGCCTCGACCGCCTGGGCCTGGAGCGTGCGCGACTCGACGGCTCGGACGTCGGGGTCCGGCCCGACGGCGTCGGCGCCGAGCAGGCCGGCCAGGTCGTCGGTGTCGCCCAGGCCGAAGGGGCTCATCGACCACCAGGCCCGGGAGCGGCCGAGCACATGCTCACGCACGTCGGCGATCGAGTGGTACGACGCCGCCGACAGGTCGATGGGCGCCACCCCGCCACCGGCCGCGGCCGCCCAGCTGGCGCCCAGGAACTCCTCGCTCGTGGCCACCAGGTCGTGGGCGCGGGTGCGCACCCGCTCCGGGTCGAGCACCAGCACGTGGGTGTTCGCCGGCATCAGGTCGACCAGCAGCTCCATCTCCTCGACCAGGGCCGGGGCCAGCGACTCCATGCCCTCGGTGGCGATGCCGGCGGCGATCTTGTCGGTGAGCTCGAGCAGCTGCGGGTGGGTGCGGCCGAGCTCGGCGGCGCGGGCCCGGACCTCCTCGGTGAGCAGCAGCTCGCGGCACGGCGGCGCCCACAGCCGCTGGACCTCGCCCAGGGTGCGCTGGTCGGCGACCGCGAAGCTGCGGATCTCCTCGACCTCGTCCCCCCAGAACTCCACCCGCAGCGGGTGCTCCTCGGTGGGCGGGAAGATGTCGACGATGCCGCCGCGCACCGCGAACTCCCCGCGCCGCTCGACCAGGTCCACCCGGGTGTACGCCGCGTCCGCCAGGCCCTGCACCACCTGCTCCAGGGGCGCGGTGTCGCCCGTGCCGAGCTCGACGGGCACCAGGTCGGCCAGCCCCTTGACCTGCGGCTGCAGCACCGACCGGATCGGGGCCACCACCACGGACAGCGGACCGTTCGTGGCCTCGGCCCCGGGGTGGGCCAGCCGGCGCAGCACGGCCAGCCGGCGGCCCACGGTGTCGCTGCGGGGGCTGAGCCGCTCGTGCGGCAGCGTCTCCCAGGACGGGTAGTAGGCGACCCGGTCGGGCCCGACCAGGTCGCCCAGCTCGGTGGTCAGGTCCTCGGCCTCACGGGCGGTGGCGGTCACGGCGAGCACGGTGCGGCCAGCCCGCACCAGGCCGTCGACCACGAACGGGCGCAGCGCCGCCGGGCCGGTCAGGTCCAGGGCGTCGACGCTGCCGTCGCGGGCGTCGGCCATCGACTCGGCCAGTGCCGGGTCGACCGAAACGGCCTCGGCCACCGCGGCCAGGGTGCGGTGCGGCGCCGAGCCTGATGCGGGGCTGAAGACGGGACTGGCGTTACTGATGGCTGGGCCTTCCATCGGCGGACAACACGACAGCCCCCAGCCGGTCTCGGCAGGGGGTCCTCGTGGAGTCTACGGCGCGACGAGCAAAGCCGAGCACCCCGCAGAGCGGGGCGGCCTGCCGGGCTCCCTCAGACGCTCACGAGCAGCGGGAGGTCCTCGCCGCCGGGCGCGGGGGTCGGGACGCAGGAGCAGGTGTCGGAGCAGGGAAGGTAGGAGTGGACCGCGTGTCCGCACCCTGGGCAGGGCCGATCGTGCGTCAACGACGTGACGCTCGTGCCCTCGTTGGTGTCGTACATAAGAACAACGGTGAACCAATTGGCGACAATTAGTGGTGCAACCACGCCGACATCACCCAGAAATGACCCGAATGGGCCATTGCCGCCATTGTGCTCGCCTCGCCACGTGAGACGGAGGTTTGGTCGACCCGTGCCGCCGGGTAGGACTGGGGCCATGAAGACCTCTCGGCTCATCGCCACCCTCGTCACCGGCTCCCTGCTGGGCCTCACCCCGACCGCGTTGGCCGCCCCGGCCCAGGCCACCGAGAACCTCACCACCGTGACCACCCTGGAGGTCGCGTACGGGGAGCCGACCGTCGAGTACGGCGAGACGGTCGCCATCCGAGGCTCGGTCCAGGCCACCAATGGGGTCACCACCACCTCGGCCTACTACGGCACCGTGACGCTCTACGCCGCCAGCAGCAAGAACCCGGCCTGGGTGCCGATCGCCACCGCCACCGCCGGCGGCTACGTGTCCTTCCCGGACGTGAAGCCGGAGAGCAACACCTCCTACAAGGCGGTCTACTCCGGGTACGCCGCCACCAACACCGCCCAGAACAACTACGCGCCCAGTGAGTCCGCGCCGCTGTCGGTCGGCGTGCAGCGCAAGGTGACCTACAAGATCGCCAGCCGGAAGCTGATCGTCAGCGGAAAGGTGACCCCGGAGTTCTCGAAGAAGAAGATCCTGGTGCACACCGCCAAGAAGAACAATGGCAACTGGAAGAAGTACAAGACGATCAAGACCAACAAGAAGGGCAAGTTCAAGGTGCGGTTCTACGCCAAGACCGGCCAGACCCTGTACTTCCTGCTGACGGTCAAGGGCGACGCCCACTACACCGGTTGGTCGCAGGCGTACTACACGACCCGGTACTGATCCAGGACTGACCCAGCGCTAACCCCGTCCGGCCGCGCCCGGCACCGGCGACGTCAGTCGGTGCCGTGCGTGCGGACGAACGCGACGATCGACTCGGCGAGCTCGGGGCGGCACACGATCAGGTCCGGCAGCGACACGTCGTCCTGGTTGTAGACCAGCTCCGAGCCGTCGACCCGCGAGCAGAACAGCCCGGCGGCGCGCGCCACCGCGACCGGGGCGGCGTTGTCCCACTCGTACTGCCCACCGGCGTGCACGTAGGCGTCGGCCACGTCGCGCACCACGCTCATCACCTTCACCCCGGCCGAGCCCATGGGGACCAGCTCGGCGTCCAGCTCCGCGGCGAGGGCCTGGACGAAGGCCGGCGGGCGGGACCGGGAGACCGCGATCCGCGGCCTGGCGGAGGTGCGCGGCGGCACCACGGACGGCGTACCGGTGTTGAACGTCTCGCCCAGGGCCGGCTGGGCCACCGCACCGGCGACCAGGTCGCCGTCCTGCCACAGCGCCACGTGGACCGCCCAGTCGTCCCGCGGCGGCTCGGAGAACTCCCGGGTGCCGTCCAGCGGGTCGATGATCCACACCCGGCTGGCCGTGAGCCGCGCCTTGTCGTCGGCGGCCTCCTCGGAGAGTACGGCGTCCTGGGGGCGGTGGGCGGCCAGCAGCTCGGCCAGCAGCGCCTGGGCGGCGGCATCGCCGGCGTCCTTCAGCGCCCTGCCCTCAAGCCCCTCGGCGCGGACCTCCAGCAGTCGCCGTCCCGCCTGCTCGGCGGCCCAGACCGCGAACGCGTGGTCGTCGCCGATGGCCGCTGCGGGGATCTCGATGCTCACGCCGGGCAGCCTCTCATACCGCGGGGCAGCGCCCTGCCCTGCTGGTGCCTTGCCGGGCCGTCCCGTCCTACCAGGCACCCTTGGGGCGCACCACCGCGTCGACGGTACGCAGCCCGATCACCAGGTCGTCGACGAACCGGTAGTTGTCGGTGTAGTCGACGTCCAGCCGCACCGACTCGTCCCGTCCCAGGGTCGAGCGCCCACTGACCTGCCAGGCACCGGTCATGCCGGGGCGGGCGGCGAGCCGCCGGCGCTCCAGGACCGTGTACTGGGCCACCTCTTCGGGCAGGGCCGGCCGAGGTCCGACCAGCGACATGTCGCCCTTGACCACGTTGATCAGCTGCGGCAGCTCGTCGAGTGAGTACTTGCGCAGGATGTGGCCCAGCTTGGTGATCCGCGGGTCGTGCTCCTTCTTGAAGAGCAGACCGTTCCCCTCGTTGCTGTCCAGCAGGGCGGCCTTGTCGGCCTCCGCGGTGACGACCATGGTGCGCAGCTTGTACATCGTGAAGTGCTCACCGTGCTGGCCGACCCGCACCTGCTTGAAGATCGCGGCGCCGGGCGACGTGAGCCGGATGGCCAGCACCAGGAGGCCCAGCACGGGCGCGACGGCGGCGAGGATCAGCGCCCCCACCACTCGGTCGAAGACCGCCTTGCTGGCCCGCGACGCCGCCGAGGGCCGGCTGGAGCGCAGGTGCATCAGGCTCGCGCCGGCGAAGCTGGTGTGGTTGATCCGGTGCGGCGCGATGCCCTCCAGGCCGCTGAGCACGCTCAGCCCGGCTCCGGTGTCCTCCAGCGCCCAGCCGATGCGGCGGATCCGGTCGGAGTCCACGCCCGGCCCCGGGACCACCAACACCAGGTCGGGTCGCAGCTCGCGCAGCGCCCGGGCCTCCTCGTCGGCGGCCAACTGCTCCAGCACGGAGCCGTCTCCGGTGCGCGGCCGCGGCACCCGGGGTGCGTCAGTCTGGACCACCAGGCTGCCCACCATGGCGATCCGCCGGTCCTTGGCCCACATGGTGGTGGCCTCGGCTACTCCCACCGGCGAGCCCACCACGACGGTGCGCACCTGCACGGGGAACACCTGACGCAGCCCGGCGGCGGCCAGGGTGGCCATGGAGCCCGCGAGGCTCATGAGGAGCGCGGCGCGCAGGTCGACGAGGGTGATCCAGCCGGTGATCGCGGCGAGCCCCGCACCGGCGAAGGGGATCGTGGTGTCCTGGACGACACGCCCCGGCCGGGGCAACCCGGGCCGCACCGCATCGCGCCCCGACACGTAGTTGACGCTCAAGGACAGCACGCCGATCGTGCCGATCAGCGCCAGCGGGGACGAGGTCAGCCACCCGGCGACGGCCACCGCGACGGTGACCCACACCAGCTCCGAGGAGAACAGCCACCGGCGGGCCCGCGGCGAGTCCAGGGCGGTGGCAGCCTCGTGGCGGAAGGTCTCCGCCAGGGCCATGGTCTCGGCCGCGACGGCGCTGGCGGGCGATGCCTGCACGAAGTCGGTCATGACCGGCTCCCCAGGGTCGCCGCCACGCCGCCGTGGTCGAGGGCTGTGGGCCGCTCGTGGGCGGCATGGCGGCGCCGTTCACGGTCGGCGTGGGGGGCTCCGATCCCGTGAACGTCCTCGGGCCGGCCCCCGTGCCGGCAGCGCGTCGTACGACGTCTGGTTGCCTTCTTCAGCCTGCACATCTGTTGCGTCCCCCCGGACGCGCAGCGCCTGTGTGTCACTTCATCCCCCATGCCGGACCCGCCGCCAAACGGGTATGCAATCCCTTACTGGGCCGTGACTCGAACGTAGGAGGAATACGCTCCGGGCTGCATGCCCGAAATCGGTGAACAGCCCACTAATACTGGGGAAACGGGCGGCTCGGGGTCAGCTGTTGAAGCGCTGCTGGGCCTTCTCCAGGCCCTCGAGGATCAACGACTCCACGGCGTCCGCAGCGTCAATGAGCTGCATCGGCAACTCCTTGCGCTCGCCGGTGGAGTAGTTGGACAGCACGAAGTCGGCCACGTCCTGACGACCGGGGGGACGGCCGATCCCGACCCGGACCCGGTAGAAGTCGCCGGTCCCGAGGGAGGCGCGCATGGAGCGCAGGCCGTTGTGCCCGTTGTCGCCCCCGCCGAGCTTGAGCCGCATCGTGCCGAAGTCGATGTCGAGCTCGTCGTGGATGGCGACGATCCGATCCGGGGCGACGCCGTAGAAGGAGGCGACCGCCTTGACCGGTCCCCCGCTCTCGTTCATGTAGCACCGGGGACGCATCAGCACCACGCGCGGTGCGGGCGACCCGGGGGCGCCGAGCCGGCCCTCGACCACGTCGGCGCGACCGGTCTTGTGGGCGCGGAACGCCGAGCCGAGCCGCTCGGCCAACTGCTGGTTGACCAGGTAGCCGACGTTGTGCCGGTGTGCGGCGTACGTCGGCCCCGGGTTGCCGAGGCCGACGACGAGCCACACGTCCTGATCGGTCACTCGGCGGCGGGCTCCTCGGCAGCCGCGGCGACCACGGGCACCTCGGGCGCCTCGTGCTCGATGCCGGCCTCGGCCTCGGCCTCGGCGAGCTCGGCCTCCAGGGCCTCGGCGGAGACCTGCGCGGTCACGTTGACCATCAGGGTCTCGCCATCGGTGAGCAGGGTGGTGCCCTGCGGCAGCTTCAGGTCGCTGGCCAGGATCTGGGTGCCGGCCTCGGCGCCCTCGACGTCGACCTCGATGAGCTCGGGGATGTGCGTGGCCTCGGCCTCGACCTGGACGGTGTTGTTCTCGGTGACGACCAGGGTCTCCGAGGCGGCGTCGCCGATCACGTGCAGCGGGACGTCGACGGTGACCTTCTCGCCGAGCCTGACCGCCACGAAGTCGACGTGCTCGATGAGCCGGCGGATCGGGTCGACCTGCACCTCGCGGGCCAGGGCGAGCTGGCCCTTGCCCTCGATGACCAGCTCCAACACCGCGTTGGCGCCACCGTGCTTGAGCGCCATCATCGTGTCGTGGCCGGGCAGGGTCACGTGCACCGGGTCGTTGCCGTGCCCGTAGACGACGGCGGGGATCTTGTTGTCGCGGCGGATCCGGCGGGCGGCGCCCTTGCCGAACTCGTTGCGGGTCTCGGCGGTGATCTTCTCGGCGGCCATGCTCAACTCCGTGGGTCTCGTGCTGCGGGATGGTGGTTGCGGTTCTGGATCGGTGGCTGCCTCGCCGCGTCGTACGCCTGAGACGACGAACGCCGCGCTCCCGGCAGGGGGCGCGGCGCAGTTGGCTGGCCTGCCCTGTCGATCACGGAGCTCATGGTGGGCTCCCTCGCCGAGGCAACCCGGCAAGACTACCCGGCGCGGACGCCGGGGCCGAATCGCCGCCCGGCCGCGGTTCAGGTCAGGCCGGATCGGCCTCAGGCCTGGCCGTCGAACATCGAGGTGACCGAGCCGTCCTCGAAGACCTCCCGGATGGCCCGTGCGATCAGCGGGGCGATGGAGAGGGTGGTGAGCTTGTCGAACTGCTTCTCCGAGGGGATCGGCAGCGTGTTGGTGACCACGACCTCGATGGCCGAGGAGTTCTTCAGCCGGTCCACCGCAGGCTCGGAGAGGATCGGGTGGGTGGCGGCGATGATGACCCCCGCCGCGCCGGCCTCCACGCACGCGTCGGCCGCCTTCACGATGGTGCCGCCGGTGTCGATCATGTCGTCGGTCAGCACCGCGATCCGACCCGAGACGTCACCGACCACCCGGTTGGCCACCGTCTCGTTGGGCCGGTCGATGCGCCGCGACTTGTGGATGAAGGCCAGGGGCGCGCCGCCCAGGCGGGCCGACCAGCGCTCGGCCACCTTGATCCGACCGGCGTCCGGCGAGACCACGGCCAGCTGCTGGTTGCCGTACTTCTCCCGCACGTACTCGGTCAGGATCGGCAGGGCCATCAGGTGGTCCACCGGCCCATCGAAGAAGCCCTGGATCTGGTCGGCGTGCAGGTCGACGGTGATCAGCCGGTCGGCGCCGGCGGTCTTGAACAGGTCGGCCATCAGGCGCGCGGAGATCGGCTCCCGGCCGCGGTGCTTCTTGTCCTGGCGCGCGTAGCCGTAGAACGGCATGACCACGGTGATCCGCTTGGCCGAGGCCCGCTTGAGGGCGTCGACCATGATCAGGTGCTCCATCATCCACTCGTTGATGGGCTGGGTGTGGCTCTGGATGACGAACGCGTCGCAGCCGCGCACCGACTCCTCGTACCGCACGTAGATCTCACCGTTGGCGAAGGCGTACGCCGACTGCGGGACCAGGCCGCTGCCCAGCAGATCCGCCACCTCGTGGGCCAGGTCCGGGTGCGCCCGGCCGCTGAACACCATCAGGTTCTTCTCGGTGGTCCGCTTCATTCCGCTCACGCTGGAACTCCTCGTGGGGTGCGCCGGTGCGGCCTGAGCCTCTGCGGGGCAGAGCCTCGGAGGTTCAGAGCCTAGGAGGATTGTGAACCACGCGGGCCGGAAGGCGCACTCCCGGGTCCATCTGTTGTCCCTTCCACCTGGCCCGACTCCTGGGCCGCCTCGGCCTGCCGGGTCCCCGAGCGGCGGGAGACGGCCCACCCCTCCACGTTGCGCTGCGGGCCGGCCGACACCGCCAGGGCGCCCGGGGGCACGTCCTCACGCACCACGGTGCCGCCACCGGTGGAAGCCCCGTCGCCGATGGTGACCGGGGCGACGAAGGTGTTGTTGGACCCGGTGCGCGCGTGCTTGCCGACCGTGGTGTGGTGCTTGGCCACCCCGTCGTAGTTGGCGAAGATCGTGCCCGCGCCGATGTTGGTGCCCTCGCCGATCTCGGCGTCGCCGACGTAGGAGAGGTGTGGCACCTTCGCGGAGTCGCCGATGAGCGCGTTCTTGGTCTCCACGAAGGCGCCGATCTTGCCCTCGGCGCCCAGCCGGGTGCCAGGGCGCAGGTAGGAGAACGGGCCGACCGTCGCGTTCGGGCCGATCACGGCGAGCTCCCCGTGGGTGCGGATCACCCGGGCGCCGGCGCCGATCTCGCAGTCCTTGAGCGTGGTGTCGGGCCCGATCACGGCGTCCTCGCCGACCACGGTGGCGCCCAGCAGCTGGGTGCCGGGCAGGATCGTCACGTCGTTGGTGAGCACCACGTCGGCGTCGATCCAGGTGGTGTTGGGGTCCATCACGGTGACCCCCTCGTGCATCCACCGGGTGACGATGCGCCGGTTGAGCTCGGCGCCGAGGACGGCGAGCTGGGCCCGGTCGTTGGCGCCCTCGGTCTGCATCACGTCCTCGACGGCGTACGCACCCACGCTGTGGCCTTCGGCGCGCGCGATGCCGACCGCGTCGGTCAGGTAGTACTCGCCCTTGGCGTTGTTGTTGTCGATCAGCTCCAGGGCGTGGCGCAGGAACTCGGCCTCGAAGGCGAGGATGCCGGAGTTGATCTCGCTGATCTTGCGCTGCTGCGGCGAGGCGTCCCGCTCTTCGACGATCGCCTCGACCTCGCCCGCGTCGTTGCGCACGATCCGGCCGTAGCCGGTCGGCTGGGCGACCACCCCGGACATGATGCTCACGGCGCGGTTCGCCACCCGGTGCTCCTCGACGAACCGCCGCAGGCTCTCGCCCTCGAGCAGCGGGGTGTCCCCAGCGGCGACCACCACGGTGCCGGTGGTCGGCCCGGCGACGTCCATGGCGACCCGGACCGCGTGCGCGGTGCCCTCCTGGGTCTCCTGGATGGCCAGCACGGCGTCGGGGACCAGCTCGTTGATGTGGGTGCCGACCTGCTCGCGCTGGTGACCGACCACCGCCACGATCCGGGACGGCTCGGTGGCCTGTACGGCGGCCAGCACGTGGCCGATCATCGACCGCCCGGCGACCTCGTGCAGCACCTTCATCCGCTTCGACTTCATGCGTGTGCCGCCGCCCGCGGCGAGGACGATCACGGTGAGTTCCGGCATGGTTGGCAGCCTATCCGGCCCCCTCGCGATGGCCTGCGCGGCCGATGCGGCCTGCGCTGAGATGACCCGAACGGGCTCTTGCCGTCGACGGGCGGCGCTCAATACCGTTTCGACCCTGTACCCAAGAAAGGGGTCCCCTCTCATGCGCTCTGAGTCGTCAAAGCAGACGTCGAAGTCGATTCTCACGGTTCTCGGTGTTGCCCTCGTGTTCGTCCTCGGCAGCATCGGCGGCGCCACGGCAGCGGCCAAGATCAACGGCAAGGACATCACCAAGAACTCCATCCCGCTCTCGGCCCTGTCCAAGAACGCGGTCAAGTCGTTGCAGAAGGGCGGGCCCGCCGGACCGGCCGGACCCGCTGGACCCGCTGGACCTGCCGGACCCGCCGGACCGGCTGGGGCCAACGGCGCCTCGGCCGCCAAGTACTGGGCCTACATCACCGAGAGCGGCGCGGTCGGCCGATCCTCCGGTGGGGTGACCTCCGAGTTCATCACCAACGGCGGCGCCAACGAGCTCTACCGGGTGCAGTTCCCCACCGACGTCTCGCAGTGCGCCTACGTGGTCACCTCCGGCGACACCGACCCGGTCCCCAGCACCAATGCGATCGATGGCTTCGTCCCCGGCGTCAGTCGGTCGGCCCTCAACGTTCAGTCGGTGGCGGTGACCCTGTGGAACCGGAACACGGTCAACGGCGTCTACAACACCGCGTACACGGGGCAGAGCTCGTTCTACATCGTCGTCTTCTGCTGAGGCTGTGAGCCTCACCCGGGGGGTCGCCGCGGTGACGCCGCGTCGCTCCCCGGGTAGGATCGAACCTACGTCGCGTCGCTTGTCCTGATTCAATGGAATGGCCGCGCTGAGCTGTTCTCGTGCGACCTGACCCGGCGTCGCCGCTGCCGTTTGTGACCAGCTCCCGACCACTGTCCAGAGTCATTCGGCTCGCGTCGGTCATCCTCAACTGGACCACCAGAGCCCGGCATCTCACGCCAAACGTCCCGCGTTGTCCCGGAATGGCCACCCAACCGCAAAGTCAGACGGACCGTCTTGACAGCCCGGAACGTCACTCAACACGCGAGCCACGAACTCCCGTAGCCGCAGAAGCGTCTGCGATCACTTCTGGGGTTGGTCCTGGCGGGAGCACGCCAAGCCGGCCTGTGCCCGCGAACCGCCCCTATCCGTTGCGCAGCAGCGCCTCAAGGTCGGCGGCAGAACCGACCAACAGAAACGCCGTCGCGTCGTCGCGGCTTGGTCCAGGCCCGCGCAGGCTGACTGCAGCCATGTCCTCGCCCGCGTCCATGCGCCGGGCAATGGCGGGTGCCCGACCGCGCTGGACGTAGCCGAGCGGCTCGCGGGCTCGTGGGGCATAGAGCGCGACCGCATTTCGGTCGTACTGGTTGTCGGGCTCGCGCCGCAATTCAACCGTCCGACCCGGGCGCAGGTCGGCGTCAAGGAACGCGTGCGCGTGAAAAAGTGATACCGCGGGCATAGGTCGCGATCAGCCCCATCCGTCGTAGCCCGCTGCCCCTGGGATTGATCAAAGCGCCGCCGTTCAACGGGGACCACACCACGAGTCGGTCACCCGCGGGCACAAGCCGCAGCAGTGGTAACCCGGACAGGTCACGGGTTAGGTGCTCTGCCTCGCGGTCGCTCGGGAGGTAGTCGTGGCTGTAGACAAGCGCGTCATCACCGCTACCCCCCACACTGCCGTCCGGGTTGAGCGGCACAACTCGCCCCGCCTTGGGTCGTGACCTGTGCGGCCCGCGGTCCTCAGAGTGGCTTGCGACCTGCGGCATGTCAGCGTCGGGACGGAACGAACCCCGGTGAGTCTGCGGCCACTCCTCCCAGTCGTCGCCCAACCGAGACGGGGCGGGGGGGTCGGGGGGCGAGCTACCCGCGAGTTTCGTGTCATTGGTGTTGGGTGGCTTACGGCGGAACAGTCGCATGCAGGGATCGTGACAGCAGTCTCCGCAAGTCGTCACGCGATCTACTTAGCGCCGACAAACCGGTCCTGCCGTTCGCTATCGTGCCGAAAGTGAGTCACGAGCAGAAGAAGCGCAGCCGATTCATGCGAGAACTAGTCGGCAGCAAGTTGGAGCGCGCGGAGGCTAAGGCCGAACGGCTCGCCGCGAGGGATCAAGCGAACCAAGTGATCCAAAGCAGCAAGAGGACGCCCGCCGCTCGCGCTACAGCCACAAGGGCGAACTACCGACAATCGCTCAGGTCCTCTCAGAACTGCGTCCGGAGCCCTTGAGGGAGCTCTTGGACGAGCAGATCGAGGTAGTCGGAGAGACCTACAACATCGCGGGAATCAAGAAGGTGTTTCGTGGCCGGGGGCTCCCGATCCCCGCCAAGGGCATTGAAGTCAACGACGCCGAGTGCATCCTCGTGCCTGAGCCGTGGAACGAGTACGACGTGAATGCGGTGGCGGTCACTATCGACGGGCACCACGTCGGCCATGTTCCCGCCGAACTGGCGGCCAGGTACTCAGCACCCCTCCGAGAAATCGCCCGGTCGGGGTTCCTTGTCACAGGTGTCGGTCGCATCTGGGCGAAGGACGACGGCTCGGGGATGGTCCGAGCGCGGGTCACGATCCTGATTCCCGAGGCCGATCTACTCCCTTAACGCGTCCCAGCCGATCGGTTGCCGGGCGATGCCCATCACGAGCGCCAGCGACGAGCTCGGTGACCAGCGGGCTGCACGATTACAGGGCGTAGGGCGGTCCGTCGTCTGGCACGAGCCACACCTCCACGCGCAGCGTTCGGCGGACGTGCGCGGGCACCCGCTCCACATGCCAGCGCAATGCGTCCGGCACCACGAGCGCGTACCGGGTGGCGGGCTCAGGATCGGTGCCCATCCGGCGCAGCAGTTGCCCGTACGCCGTATCGGTGTCGAGCCCCGGCGCCGAGGTGTGCCCCTTCACCTCAGCGACCAGACGGGCACCCGTCTCACGATGTCGGGCGTCAACGTCGGGGAAGTCCCCCCGAGGCGTCGGCGGCACCTCCCATCCCTCGCCGTCGAGGTGGGCAGCGAACCGGGCCAGCGCGTCGGCTTCCTTCACGAGCCGTCACGATAGGTGATCGGCGGGGGGTGGACACGGGGAACCAGAGCACGAACCTGAACGGCTCCAGCGTTCGACCTGTCGGGGACCGAATTGGTCTTGCTCGGCCACGTAGACCATCCCGCTCATCAGACTCAGATCCACGTCGGGGTGAACGCACGCCGTCGTGATGCCGTCGCGGAACTCGTCCACCAGGTCGTCAGGGGGCTGACCCTCCCCGGCACCCTGGCTTCTGGCAGTGATCAGGTCAGCGGCAGCAGCCCCGAGACCTATTGAGTCCCCTTTGACGATCCGCTCGCTCCCCGGGTAGGAGTCGAACCTACGTCGCTTGTCCTGATTCAAAGTCAGGCGGGCCCTGCCGGCAGACCAACCGGGGATAGGTGGCCAAGCCTAGAGGTTCAGTCCCGCCGGCCCCGACGGGCCAGCCGGTCCAGCAGGCCCTCCCGGTTGGCCGCCTCCGCGGCCCGCTGCTCGGACTCGCGCAGCTGGCGACGAAGGTCCTGGTTGGTCGCGCGCTGCGCCTCGCGCGCCCGCCGCGCGGCCAGCACCGCCTCGGCCTTGGTGTGGTCGAACGTCAGGGCGACGGCGTCGCGGTAGCGGTCGACGTACCCGAGGTGGATCTCCTCCAGGCGCTGGGAGGCCGCCTCCTCCGCGGGGTCATCCACGAGGCGGCCGAGCAGGTCCCAGACCTCCTGCGCGGTCTCCTGCAACCAGCCCGGCAGCCGCAGGTCGTCCCAGGTCAGCTGCGACTTGCGCATCGACGGCTCGATGAACTCGTCCACCGGGTGGGTGACCTCGCGCGACAGGTCGCCCTCGTACTCCAGCTCGAGCTGCTCGCCCACGCGGCCCAGCGCGTCGCGCCAGTCGGCCAGCAGGTCGCCGTACCGGATGAAGGCCCGACCGGCGCTGCCCGCGCCCGCCCGGCCGGCGCGTTCGGTCAGCAGCGCCGCGTTGACCCAGCCGGCCACGTTCGAGGTCTCCTTGACCAGCCGCAGCTCCTCGGACTGGCTCTGCAGGTAGGCGATGTCACGCGAGCCCACCACCTCGGCCGGGTGGCGCAGCGCGGTCAGCCACTTCAGGTCCACGCCAAGATCGGCGCACACCTGCCGCCACGCCTGCGCGAACCAGAACGCGTGCGGATCCTTGACCACCAGCCGCTGGTGCTCCAGCTGGCCGGAGAGCCACTCGCGCAACCGCTCCTGCGGCTCGCCGGTCTCCAGCAGCTCGGCCACCAGGTCGACGGCCTCGGGGCGGCTGTCGATGTTGTGCATCGCGAGCTGCTTCAGGTACCCCTTGTGGAAGTCGATGACCCACTTGGGCTCGTAGAAGCCGCGCGGGTTGGTCTCCGAGGCCTCCACCTCCGGCTGCGGGACGTGCAGCCCCAGCCGCTTGAGGCTCCCGGCCAGCGAGCTGGTGCCGCTGCGACCCGACCCCGAGACCAGGACCAGGGTCGCGCGCGCACCGCCAGCGCCGTCAGGGCTGGCGGGGTGGTCAGGGCTGGCAGGGCGATCCATGGGGGCCTCGTTCGTCGTGGCGGTCCCACCAACCCTAATGAACAGCCCCGATACGTCATACCGACGGAGCCGTCTTCGGCTCCGTCCGTACGACGCAAGCGGGGGTGGCTAGGGTGCTCAGGGTGGACCTGCCGGTGATGCCGCCCGTCTTCCCGATGCTGGCGAAGAGCACGACGCTGGACAAGGCGCTCGCGCTGCTGCCCGGCGTCCAGCTGGAGCCCAAGTGGGACGGCTTCCGCTGCCTGCTGTTCAAGGACGGGGACGAGGTCGAGCTGACCAGCCGCAACACCAAGCCGCTGACCCGGTACTTCCCCGAGATCGTCGCCGCGGCGCGCGAGCAGCTGCCCGGGCGGATCGTGCTGGACGGCGAGCTGTTCGTCGCCCGGGTGGGCGCGCACGGGCGGCAGCGCCTGGAGTTCGAGGTGCTGCAGGAGCGGCTGCACCCGGCCAAGTCGCGGGTGGACATGCTCGCGGCCACCACACCGGCCGGCTTCGTGGCCTTCGACCTGCTCGCGCTGGGTGACGAGTCGTACGTCGACCGCCCGTTCGGGGAACGGCGCGCCGCGCTCGAGGCGGCCCTGGCCGGCCTGGCGTCCGCCGGGGCACCGGGCGACCCCGAGGGGCCCGCGGGCGGGCACTGCTACCTGACCCGCACCACCTCCGACCCGGCGGTGGCCGCACAGTGGTTCACCACGTTCGAGGGCGCCGGGCTCGACGGGCTGGTCGCCAAGCCGCTGGACGCGCCGTACGCCCCGGGCCAACGCACCATGCTCAAGATCAAGCACGAGCGCACCGCCGACGTGGTGCTGGCCGGGCTGCGCGAGCACAAGAACTCGACCCCGCAGCGACCGCTGGTCGGCAGCCTCCTGCTCGGCCTGTACGACGACACGGGCGACGCACGCGACCCAGGAGAGCCCACGCTGCAGCACATCGGGGTCAGCGCCAGCTTCACCGACAAGCGCCGCGCCGAGCTGTGGGAGGAGCTGCAGCCGCTGGTGTGCGAGTTCGCCGACCACCCGTGGGGGCAGTGGTTCGCCGCCGGCGCGATCGCCAACCCCGACCGGGTCCCCGGCACCCAGAGCCGGTGGAGCGCCGGCAAGGACCTGGGTTTCGTGCCGCTGCGCCCCGAACGCGTCCTGGAGGTCAAGTACGACCACATGGAGGGCCGCCGGTTCCGGCACACCGCGCACTTCAAGCGGTGGCGGCCGGACCGCGACCCCGCCTCCTGCGGCTACCGGCAACTGGAGGAACCAGAGGGCTACGACCTGGCTAGGATTCTGAGTATCGACCAGGAGAGGGACCTGCCATGACCGAGCAGTCCAGTAACGACAGCATCGACGACGGGGTCGGCACCTACGACGTGGTGATCCTGGCCGAGCACGACGTCAGCTCCTCCGACGCCGCCCAGATCCACTCGCTGCACGAGGAGATCGGCGACCAGGTCGTCTACCACGTCCTGATCCCGCTGGAGGACGCCTCCGCGAGGATCGAGGCGGCCATGGGGTCGCTGGGCGCCGGCGAGATGCTCGCCGCGCCCTCGATGATCTCCGAGGTCGACCTGGACGCGGTGCGCAAGGAGTGCCAGGAGGAGGCCGACCGCGAGCTCGCCACCAGCCTGGCCGCGCTGACCGCGGCCGGCGCGCACGCGACCGGAACCGTCATCACCGAGTCACCCATCGACGCCCTGGGCACCAAGGTCAAGGCGGTGGACGGTCGCGAGGCGATCATCCTGACCCGGCCGCACGTCGTGTCTGAGTTCTTCCACCTGGACTGGACGTCGCGGGCCCGCCGCAAGATCGGCGTACCGGTGCTGCACCTGCTCGAGCACGAGAGCTTCTCCGAGCAGGCCGGCGGCGGCGAGGGCGTGACCGGGCTCTAGGGCTCGCGCTGGCGGGTTCCGGATCCAGGGGCGAGGACACAGGAGAAGACCGTGGCCAGGTGGGGGAGACGGCTGCGGGACGCGGCCGGCGGCAGGCACAAGGACGACGCCGGCCAGCACGGTCCGCTGCGGATCGGGTTCGTGCTCTTCAACGCCGACGGCATGGGCGGCACCGCGCGCTCCGGGATCACCCAGGCCAACGCGCTGGCGGGGCTGCTGGAGGGACACGAGGTCAGCATCATCAGCGTGCTGCGCACCGGTGAGCGGCCGCATTACCCGGTCGACCCCGCCGTGAGCGTGCACTACCTGGTCGACGCCCGCAATCCCGAAAGGCCCCGGTCCGCGCAGCAGGCGGTGGCCGATCAGGTGGCCACCCAGCTGGCCCAGCGCGAGTCGGTGCTGGTGCCGCGCCGTTGGGACGCCACGTTCAACGGCCTCACCGACGCCGCCCTGACCGCCTTCCTGCCCGGGTACGCCGGCGACGTGCTGGTCACCACCACCCCGGAGCTGCTGGCGGTGGTGGCCCAGCTCGCCGACCCCGAGGTGGCCCTGGTCCACCAGGAGCACCGCGCCTCCTCCAGCCGGGTCAACGACCTGGAGGCGCTGCTCTCCTTCGCCCCGCGGGCCGACATCGTGGTCTCGCTGACCAACTCCATGCACGACTGGTTGGCCGGCGAGCTGCGCGGGGCCGCGCCCGAGATGGTCGTGATGCCCAACCCGCTGCCCCGCGAGCCCCAGCCCCGGGCCGACCTGGGCAGCAAGGTACTGATCTCGGCGGGTCGGCTGGTGCCGGAGAAGCAGTTCGAGCACCTCATCGACGCCTTCGCCTTGGTCGCCGACGACCTGCCGGACTGGACGCTGCGGATCTGGGGCGAGGGGCCGCGCCGGGCCGCCCTGGAGGGGCTGGTCCGCAAGCGCGGGCTGACCGGACGGGTCGAGCTGCCCGGGGCCACCGATCGGATGACCGAGGAGTGGGCCGGGTCGAGCATCTGCGTGCTGGCCTCACGGGCCGAGGGGTTCCCCCTGGTGGTGCAGGAGGCGATGTCGGCGGGGCTGGCCACGATCAGCTACGACTGCCCCTCGGGCCCGCGGGAGATCATCACGCACGACCGCGACGGGCTGCTCGTGCCGCCCGGATCGAAGACCGCCCTGGCCGCCGCGATCGCCCGGGTGGCCGGCGACGACGAGCTGCGGCGGCGGCTGGGGGCCGCGGCGCTGGAGTCCTCGCAGAGCTACCAGGCGCCGCACTTGGCCCGGCGCTGGGTGGAGGTCTACCGACGCGCGGTGTCGCGGCGCCACGACCCGTTGGCCCCCCGGCGGGTGCTGCATGGGCGCCGGCCCGGCCCGATCGGTGAGCTGCCGGAGGGCGACTTCGCGGTCGGCGTACGGCCCGACCAGGCGCGCTCAGCCGCGCTGAGCACTGCGGTCGACGCGGCCCGGGCCGCCGGCGAGGGCTGGTTCGTGGTCCCCCCGCACGCGCTGGACGCCGGCCCGGTGCTGGTGGTGCCGGCGGAGCACCGGGAGCGGTTCCTGACTGCGCTCAGCGCGCAGCCGGGGCCGACGTACCTCAGTCTCCGCGACCCGGCCGAGCGCGGTTGGCCCGAGCGTCGGGGCACCGTGCCGGCGATGTGCGCCGAACTGGCCCGGGCCCGCAGCGCGATCTGGCACCTGGAGCCGTGGCCCGGCCGCGGCGGCCACCACGGGCTGCTCACCGAGGGCGCCGGGGTCGCGGTGGAGATCTGGGAGCGCGCCCCCAGCGGTGACCTGGTCGCGCCACGGCCCGGCCGGTACGGCGACCGGTTGCCCGCCGGCACCGAGCTGGTCGCCGCCGAGGTCGATGGCGTCTCGGTCCGCACGGCGGCCCCGATGCTGCTGCCGACGGTGGAGGACTGCCGGTTCGAGATCGACGTGGTCTACACCTGGGTCGACGGGGACGACCCGGCGTGGCAGGAGCGGCGCCAGGAGCGGTACCAACAGGTCACCGGCGTGGCGGCGACCCGCGCGGCCAGCGGCGACGCCCGGTTCCGCAGCCGCGACGAGCTGCGCTACTCGATGCGCAGCGTGCACCTGTTCGCGCCCTGGGTGCGCCGCATCCACCTGGTCACCGCGGGGCAGCGTCCGCCCTGGCTGGACGTGGACGATCCCCGCATCTCGCTGGTCGACCACCGCGACATCTTCCCCGCCGACGCGCTGCCGACGTTCAGCTCCCACGCCATCGAGACCCGGCTGCACCACGTGCCGGACCTGGCCGAGCACTTCGTCTACCTCAACGACGACGTGTTCCTGGGGCGGCCCCGCCGACCGGAGCACTTCTTCTCCCCCGCCGGGGCGTTCGCGGCGTTCGTGGCCGAGCGGCCGGTGGGTCTGCCCGGCTCGGCCGACCGGCCCTACCTGGCGGCCGCCGAGAACAACCGGCGGGTGCTGGCCGAGGAGTTCGGCACGTACCTGACCCACACCATGGTGCACAGCCCGCATCCCCAGGTGCGCTCGGTGCTGGACGAGATCGAGGCCCGGTTCAGCGGGCCGGTGGGGGTCACCACCGCGGCGCCGTTCCGCTCCGACTCCGACCTGTCCTTGCTGTCGTCGTTCGCCCAGCACTACGGCCTGCTCACCGGCCGGGCGTACGCCGCCACGGCCCACCACGCGTACGTCGACCTGGGGCACCAGCAGCTGGAGAAGCAGCTGACCGGGCTCCTGCGCAGAGACCGGGACTTCTTCTGCGTGGCCGACCACCACGACTCCGCGCTGCCCGAGCGGGAGGTGCAGGCGCTGCTCAGCGGGGTGCTGCAGCGCTACTACCCGATCGCCGCGCCCTGGGAACTGGCCTAGCTGCGCCTTGGCCGGCCGCGGGCGTGGAATCATCCCAGACAGATGATGCCGCCCACCGGGGTCGATTGGTTCGATCGGCGCAGGAATGAGCTGTCTCGCGGGCGACGAACAGGAGAGCGGGATGTTTGGGAGAAACGGACTCCTCCGATCGATCTGCGCGGCCGTGGTGCTGGGGCTGGTGTGCCTGCTGGTGCCACTCTCGGTCACCGGCTGGTGGCTGCGCGGGACGGTGACCGACACCGACACCTACGTCGACACGGTGGCACCGCTGGCCACCGACCCCGAGGTCAAGACCGCCGTGGAGCGGGTCCTGGTCCGCGAGACCATGAGCGTGATCGACCGCCAGGACCTCCCGGCCTTGGCCGCCGAGGCGTTGGTCGATGCCGGCGTGGGTGAGCGCGGCATCGGCGCGCTGGGCCTGTTGATGGGCGGGCTGCGCGAACGGCTCGAGGAGCTGGTGGCCGACCTGGCCAACCGACTGGTCACGAGCCCCCAGTTCGCCCCCGCCTGGGAGGAGTCCAACCGGGCACTGCACAAGGAGCTGATCGACGTCCTGGAGGGCGACGCCTCCCTCGAGCTCGGCGAGGACGGCCGGACGATCTCCCTCCAGCTGGCCACGATCGGCACCGCGCTGCGCGAGGGGCTGGTCGAGGCTGGCGTACCGGGCGCGGAACGGCTGCCGACCATCAACGCCTCGCTCCCGATCGCGGACGCGCAGCAGCTGGAGAAGGCGCAGCGCGGCTACCAGCTGCTGGACCGGGTCGGGCTGTGGCTGCCGGTGCTCACCGTCGTACTGCTCGCCGTCGGGCTGGCCCTGGCCCGGAGTCGGAGCCGGGCGCTGGCACGCACCGCGCTGGGCAGCCTGACGCTGCTCGTGCTGCTCCTGCTCGGCATCGTCTTCGCGCGGGAGTACGTCGCCGGCGGGGTGCCGGCCGAGTCCCGCGCCGCCGCCTCGGCGGTCATCACGATCCTGACCGACCCCCTGCGGCTGCTGGTCCGGGCCTCCGCACTGGTGGCCCTGGTGATCGCCGCGGCCGCCTGGCTCGTCGGCTCGGGCTCGCGCGCGGTCGCGGCCCGTCGCGCCACGACGGGGGCCGTGGCCTGGACCTTCACCCCCGTGGTCGCCGGAACCCTCGCGGGAGCCGCCGTCCTGGCCCTGCTCATCGGCGACTTCGGCCGTGGCGGCACCGCCACCCTGGTGGCGACCGCGCTGCTGGGCGGGCTGGTGGCGCTGGGCACGGCACGGGCCCAGGAGAAACCTGCCTGAGCCCGCTCGCCAGCATTCAGTCGGGGGCCGGTCGCGTAGCCCGTCAGTCGACCGGCTGACCCAACTCGACCACGATGTCCAGGTGCCCGAGGTGGCGTGAGTACTCGGCGAGCACGTGGAAGCAGATCCACTCCAAGGTCGGCGGGTGCTCGGTGAACCTGCCACCCACCGCCGCGCTCTCGCTGAGCTCGTGGGTGCGCAGGATCTGCCTGGTCCGCTCGCCCATCGCCTCGAGGCGGTCGGCGAGCCGCTCGGCGGTGACGTCGTCGGGCACCAGCCAGCGGTCGCCCTCGGTCGGCATGACCGTCGGGTCGGACACCGACCAGTCGCCCCACGGGTCGCGCACCGGCTCACCCAGGAAGCCCCACACGAACCAGCGCTGCTCCATGTGCAGGGCGTGCGAGAGCAGCTCGATCGGCGCCCAGCCCGAGGGCACCCGAACCTTGCGGCGCTCGCTGGCGTGCATGTCCAGGACCGCGCTCGCGAGGTCGCCGCGCAGCCAGTCCAGGTAGTCGCTCCACCGCTCACGGCCGGCAGCCCCGTGCTTGCCCGGCTCACGACGGTGGCGGCTGACCCGTTGGTCCTCACTGTCAGAGGTCATGCCCCCTGCCTACCACCGGGTCGAAACCACGGCAACGGCCCCCTGATCTGTGGCTGACTCGTCACATCCCGGCACTCACGGGTCGACGACGCGGTTCCCGTGCTCGTCCCAGTGCTCGGCGACCTTCTTGCTCGGCTGCACCCGGGGCGGCTCACCCGGCATCTTGGGGTAGTCCGGCGGGTAGTTGAGCTCGACCGGGTTGGCGCGCCACAGCTCCAGCAACGGGGTCAGGTCGTGCGCGACCTCGTCGATCTCGGCCCACGGGTCCCCGGCCGCGAGCCGCTCGGGCACGGTGAAGAGGTTGAACTCGCGCGGGTCAGTCAGCGTGGCGAGCTCCTCCCAGGTCACCGGCGTGGAGACCGGCGCGCCGGGCAGCGGCCGCAGCGAGTACGCCGAGGCGATGGTGCGGTCGCGGCAGTTCTGGTTGAAGTCCACGAAGATCCGGCTGCCGCGCTCCTCCTTCCACCAGGCGGTGGTCACGCCGTCGTCGCGCCGTTCCAGCTCGCGGCCGAACGCGATGGCGGCGTGCCGCACGTCGACGAAGTCCCACTCGGGGCGGATCCGGACGAAGACGTGCACCCCGCGGTTGCCGCTGGTCTTGGCGAACCCGCGGAGGCCCAGGTCGGCCAGCAGCTCTCGAGCCACGCCGGCGACCCGGACCGCGTCGGTGAACGTCGTACCCGGCTGCGGGTCCAGGTCGATGCGCAGCTCGTCGGGCCGGTCGACGTCGGCGCGCCGGACCGGCCAGGGGTGGAAGGTGAGCGTCCCCAAATGGGCGCACCAGACCGGGACCGCGATCTCGGTGGGGCAGATCTCCTGCGCCGTACGGCCTGAGGGGAAGGTGATCTGGACCGGCTGGATCCACTCGGGGGCGCCCTTGGCGATCCGCTTCTGGTAGAACGCCTCGGCGTCCTTGTCCTGGGGACCGGTGGCGAGCCGGTACCCCTCGCGCACCCCCGAGGGCCACCGCTCCAACGCGGTCGGCCGCTCCCCCAGCGCGCGCATCAGCCCGTCACCGACGTCGGCGAAGTACTGCGCCACCATCAGCTTGGTCACCTCGGGCGTCCGATCGGTCGCCTCGTAGATCACCCGATCCGGCGAGCTGATCCGGACCTCGCGGTCCCCCGCCTGCACGTGGGCTGCTGGTGTGGGCATGCCGGCCACGGTAGCCGGATCTGCCCGGTGGGGCGCCGGCTTGTCGCCCGGGTGGCAGTCGGTGGAAGGTGCACTCCCCGTCCGCGTGACGCCGGAGCTCCCAGGTGGGGTCGTGGGCGATCCGGTGGTGGTGAGCACACAGCGGCAGGGCGTTCTCGAGGTTCGTGTGGCCGCCTGTGGACCAGGCGTGGGGGTGATGGATCTCGGTCCACGCGAACGGGCGTTCGCACCCGCTGATCGCACAGGTGTCGAACATCAGCGACAACGCGCGGCGGTGGTTCATCGTGTGCAGCCGCCGGGTGCGACCGAGGTCCAAGGGGACCGAGTCGCCGCCGAGGACGGCGGGGACCAGCCCGGCCTCACACGCCATGCGCCTGGCGTCGCCGGCCTCGATCCGGATCCCGGTGTCCAACCCGGCCGACCCGACCCCGGACATCAACGTGTCGTAGTCGAGGGTGATCAAGATGGTCGCCGGGTTGCTCGTGTGCCCACCGGTGGGGAGGTGTTCGATCAGCTCACACAACGCCGCCCCCGCGACCTCGGGGTAGGACCGCGGGCCCGGTGCCGAGGAGTCGACCACCGTCTCACCGGCACGGTCACGGCTCAGCCGGCGGGGTGCGGTCAGCTGGCCGAGCACGCTATTGAGCAGGTTGCCGTGCAACTCGGGGATCCGGAACCGCCCCGACCAGGTGCCGTCCCCGTCGTCATGCAGGGCGAGGTAGGTCTCCCTCGCTGCGTGTTGCCCTTCACCGGTGAGCATGGCGAACTCGTGCTCGGCCGCCAGGTTCACATCGATGCTGGAGAACATCCGCCGGGCGGCCTGCCGCAACCTCGTCGCGTTCATGGCCCGGCCACTGGGGTGGGTGTCCCCGGTCGCCTTCCCCAACAGCCACTCCTCCGCCAAAGCGACCTGCTCGCGGGTGGCCCGGTCCGGGGCCTGTTCGGCGGCGTTCACGATCACCCGCACCTGATCGGCCCGCACCCGCCCATCTTTGAACGCGACCCTGGTGGCGGCGTACTTCGTCTCGAGCAGGCGGGCGATGCGCAGCCCCGCGGCCTGGGAGGCCTTCGTCGTCCCCGTCAGCGAGGCGAGCCAGGCATCGGTGCCGGACGAGGCGTCCCCGACCACCGGGTCCAACGCCGCCGCACGGGCGTCCGCCTCCGCGGACAGGGCCCACCGCAACGCGTTCGCGGCCGACTCAATGGAGGCCAACTGCTCGATGGACGCGGCGACCTCGGCGGTGCCGCACGAGTCGACCGACACCTGGGCCGCCGCCGCCAGCCCGGCCCGCACCCCCGCCAGCAACCCGGCCAACGACCCACCTGCAGGCGCCGGGACAGGTCCCGGGTCGCGGAGCTGGGTGATCGACATACCCATAGCAAACCCAAGGGGTCCGACAGTTCCGACCCAGAACAGAGCCCCGGTCTCACATGGTGAACAACAGTTCGAAAAAAGGCTCTGTGCGGCCTTCTGAAGCCACCAGGTGACTTCGAAAGGCCGCACAAGCCGGTCCGCGATCACACCGCGATGAAAGCCCAGGGACCTAGCGACCGGCGGCAAAGCCCGAGGTCGAGTTGGGCGCCGCCGACTACCGTGGCTCCATGCCGTACGACGTGGAGAAGACCGACGAGCAGTGGCGCGCCGAGCTCAGCCCAGAGGAGTACGCCGTGCTCCGCGAGGCGGGCACCGAGCGAGCCTTCACCGGCGAGTACACCGACACCGAGACGGTCGGCATCTACTCCTGCCGCGCCTGCGGCACCGCGCTCTTCGAGTCCGACACCAAGTTCCACTCCGGCTGCGGCTGGCCGAGCTTCTACCAGCCGATCACCGAGACGATCGAGTACCTCGAGGACACCTCGCACGGCATGAAGCGCGTCGAGGTACGGTGCGCCACCTGCGGCTCGCACCTGGGCCACGTCTTCCCCGACGGCTACGGCACCCCGACCGGGGACCGCTACTGCATCAACTCACTCAGCCTGAGCCTGGCGCCTGAAGGCGACACAGCGCCCGAGGCCTGACGACCAGCTACTCGACCGGGAGCAGCGCCGAGCTGATCTCGATCCGGCCCTCGCCATACGAGGCGTCCGCCCACTCCTGCAGCGACCCGTCGTCGTAGACCACCGTGGCCTCCACCAAGTCGCGGCTCGCCGAGGTGCTGAGTACGCCGGGCAGCTGCTGCAGCTCGGTGGCCATGGTGGTGAGCTGCGCCTCGGTGTACTTCGCCGGGGTCACGCACAGCGCCCCGCCCCAGACCTTGCGCAGGGTGGCCTTGGCGCCGGACAGGTCCTCGGTGACGGCAACGTTGATGATCACCTTGGTCGGGTCGTCGCTGCCGGGGGTCTTCGAGGTGTCCAGCGAGGTGTCCAGCCAAGCCTCGGCGAAGCCCGGCAGGCGGCTCGCCTCGGTGAACGTGGCCTCCATCGTGGCGGTCGTGGTCTTGGCCGGCTTCAGCACCCGCCAACCACCCTCGGGCTCCGGGCACGGCGTGGACAGGTCCGGCAGCTCCGGCTCCGGCGTCTCGGGGTCGTAGCTGTCGAGCGGGATCGCGCTGGTCACGGTGAACGACGTGCCGTCCCAGGTGCCGGTGACCGCGTAGCTGCCCCACCGTACGCCGGCCCTCTCGTCGTACCCCGGGTGGTCGGCCCACTTCCACCCCAGCAGCGGCAGCCCCTGGCACTGCGGCGGCAGCGACATGGCGACCGCGCCCAGACACAGCTGCGGGCTGCCGGCGTCGATCACCGTCACCACCCCGTCGGTGCGCACCTCTCCCTCCGCGGCCGGGGCGGCGGTGGGGATCGGCTGCGGGGACGGCGACGCGGTCGGGGACTCCGACGTCGACGCCGGCTCGGACGGGCTGGTCGCCTCGCTGTCGGCGTCAGTTTCAGCACCGCACGAAGCGGTGGTGGCCAGCAGCAGCGCGGCCAAAGCCAGAGTCGACCGAGTTCTCATGAGCCGATCATCACCCATCGGCGGTGACCAGCGCCGACTCCACGACCACGACGTCGGTCCCCCACGTCTCATCCGCCCACTGCTGGAGCGAACCGTCGTCGTAGACCACGCCGAGCACCACCCGGGTCTCCTCGGGGCTGGCCGTGAGGAAGCCGGGGACGTCGACGAGCCGCTCGGAGATCCGCGTCAGCTCGGTCTCGGTCAGGGTGACCGAGGGGGTGGGCCGGGTCGGCGTCTCGTCGGGCGGTACGTCGTACAGCGCGGCCGGGATCGCCGACTCGGCCGTGAACGTGGTCCCGTCCCAGGTGCCCGTCACCGCGAAGCTGCCCCACCGGGTGCTCCCCTGGCGCTCGTGCTCGGGGTGCTCGCGCCACTTCCAGCCCGCCATCGGCACCCCGCTGCACTGGGGCGGCCACGACTCGGCCACCGCCCCCAGGCACAGCTCCGGTTCACCGGTGTCCATCACGGTGGCCAGGTAGGCGGTGGTGACCGTGCCCGGCGCGGCCAGGATCCGGTCCGGCATCGGGCCGGCAGATCCGTTGCCGCTGCCCGAACTGTCGACGGCGTCGCCACTCTCGTCGCCGCAGGCCACCAACGCCACCAGCAGGCCGAGGGCAACGAGCAGCCGAAGCAACAGGCCCGCTGTGCCCTTCCCAACGGCAGAGCCCGACTCACGTGTCCCGGTTGTCATGACGGTGAGACGGGCGCCCGTGGGTCCCGGTTCCCTACGCTCGCGGTGGTCAGGGCAGCCGGGTCAGCAGGTCGGCCACCGCGACCCGGGCACCGGTGTAGAACGGCAGCTCCTCGCGCACGTGCAGCCGCGCCTCGGAGGCGCGCAGGGTGCGCATCAAGTCCACGATCCGGTGCAGGTCGTCGGCCTCGAAGGCCAGCAGCCACTCGTAGTCACCCAGCGCGAAGGACGACACCGTGTTGGCCCGCACGTCGGGGTAGGGCCGCGCCATCGCGCCGTGCTCGGCCAGCATCCGACGCCGGTCGGCCTCCTCGATGACGTACCAGTCGTAGGAGCGGACGAAGGGGTAGACGCACAGGTGCCCGCGCGGCTCCTCGCCGGAGAGGAACGCCGGGACGTGCATCCGGTTGAACTCCGCGGGTCGGTGCAGGCCCATCTGCGACCAGACCGGCTCAAGCCGGCGACCGAACCGGGTCCGGCGGAACCCGTTGTACGCCGCCTGCAGCTGCTCGCTGTCGGGCGCGTGCCACCAGATCATCACGTCCGCGTCAGCGCGCAGCGCGGAGACGTCGTACACGCCACGCACCACCACGTCGTCGGCGGCGAGCTTGGCGAACAGCTCCTCGACCTCGGCCGCCTCGCCCGCCCGGTCCGCGTCCCCGAGGTAGTCACGCAACCGGAAGACCGACCACATCGCGTAGCGGATGGTGGCGTTGATCTCCTCGACGTTCGGGGGGACCTCGTCGCTGGGGTGGGTCTGGTCAGCCTGCGGAGCGTCAGTCATGGCCCCATTCTGCCCCCGGCCCGGACGCCGCGGCGACGGGGCCGGGGCCGTGAGCGACGGGGCCGGGGCCGTGAGCGACGGGTGAGGCGAGGGTCACGCTGGGGGTGAGACGAGCTCCTCGGCCGCCCGGTACGCCGACGCGATCACCGCGGGGATCCCGACCCCGTCGTACGCCGCCCCGGCCACCGCGATCCCGGCCGGCAGGTCCGCGCGGATCCGGGCCACCCGGTCCAGGTGGCCGACCGCGTACTGCGGCAGGCCGCCACCCCAGCGCTGCACGTGCACGTCCACCGGCGCCGACCTCAGCCCGGTCGCCTCCGCCAGCTCGGTCAGCGACCAGCTGACCAGCTCGTCGTCGCTGGCCTGCAGCGCCGCCTCCTCGCGGTGCCGACCCAGGGAGGTGCGCAGGTGCGCCAGCCCCTGCTCGGCCCCGGCGGCCCGCGCCCAGCCCCACTTGGCGAAGGAGAAGGTCGAGGCCTTGATCCGCCGGCCCTCGACCGGGGGCACCAGGAACCCGGAGCTCCCCGTCGCATCCAGCACCTCGACGTCCTCGGCCCGGAACGCGAAGGTCACCACCACCATCGAGGCCGTCTCGATGTCGGCCAGCTGGGCGGCCGCGACCGGCGCCAGCTCCGTCAGCAGCCGCGAGGTCGGCGCGGCCGGGGTCGCCAGCAGCACCGCCGCGCCCTCGATCCGCTCCGGCGCCGTGGTCGGGCCGACGGTGAGGGCGAACCCGTGCTCGGTGCGGGTTAGCTCCCGCACGGTCGCCCCGGTGCGCACCGAGAGCCCGTCGGCCAGGGTGTCCGTGAAGGTGCCCATGCCACCGGGCAGGCCGGCGAAGACCGGCACGTCGTACGTCGTGGGGATGGCCGCGCCCTGCTCCAGCAGCGAGCCGCGCTCGGCGAAGGCGACCAGCTGCGGCACCGAGGCGCGGGCCGAGAGCAGGCGTGCGTGGCCGGCGTACACCCCGCCGAGCAGCGGCTCGACCAGCAGGTCCACGACCTCGTCCCCGAACCGGGCCGCGACCAGGTCGCCGACCGAGATGTCGCGGCCGGCCAGGTCCAGCGTGGGCAGCTTCGGCTCCCGGCGGACCCGGGCCAGCCCCTCGGCCGACAGCACCCCGCAGGACTCGAGGTTCTCCAGATCCAGGGGCACCCCCATCAGCGAGCGCGGCAGCGGGCGCAGCCGGCCGCCGGTCCAGATCCGGGAGGAGGCCAACGTCGGGTGCTCGACCTCCAGGCCCAGTGACCGGGCCAGGTCCACCCCCTCGGGGCGGCGGTTGAGCATCGCCTCGGCCCCGACGTCCACCGTGACGCCGCCGACCGGGGCGCGACGGATCTTGCCGCCGACCTCCTCGGTCGACTCCAGCACCAGGACCTCGTGGCCGCTGCCGGCCAGTCGATGGGCGGCGGCCAGGCCGGCGATGCCGGCTCCGACCACGACGACGGGAAGCCGTTGCGTCATGGCCCCAATGTCTCAAACGCCCAGGCGCCCCCTGGAACCGGCCCGGCCCGTGCGGCGTCCCATCGGCATGAACGCATCACCGACTCGACCCGCGGCCCGACCCTCGGCCCGATCTCTGGGCCTAGTGGCCGCGGCACTGACCGCGCTGCTCCTGGTCACCGGCTGCTCGGGTTCGGGGCAGTCCGAGGACGCCAACGGCGGCGACACGATGCTGTCCGAGCCGGCTCCGGCCGAGGACGCGGGCGCCGAGGCGGAGCGGGACGCCGCCCTGCTGGGAGACGAAGACGCAGCCACCGGGTCGGACGGCTCCGCCCAGAGCACCTCGGTGCGCCAGCCGGCGATCATTGCGACCGCCACGATCGAGCTGCAGAGCGACGACGTCTCCGTGGCCCGCCGCGAGGTGCAGAAGATCACCGACAGGTTCGGCGGCTTCGTCACCACGGAGGAGACGACCTCCGACGACGGTGAGCTGGCCTGGTCCCGGGTGGTCCTGCGGGTGCCGAGCAAGGACTTCGAGACGGCGATCTCCGAGCTGCAGCAGGTGGACAAGCTGCTCAGCACGGTCCGCGGCTCCGAGGACGTCACGACCCAGATCATCGACACCGAGGCCCGGATCCGCGCCCAGGAGCGGGCCCTGCGCCGGGTCGAGCAGCTGCTGACCCGGGCCGAGCGGCTGGCCGACGTGATCGCCATCGAGGCCGAGCTGACCCGGCGCCAGTCCGAGCTGGACTCGCTCAAGCAGCAGCAGGCCTGGCTCTCGGACCAGACGTCGTTCTCCACGATCACCGTGCACCTGGACCGCACGCCCGAAGAGAAGCAGGAGGACGAGGACGAGAACGGCTTCCTCGCCGGGCTTCGGGCCGGGTGGGACGCGCTCAGCGGCGCGGCCGTCGTGGTCGCCACCATGTTCGGCGTGATGGTCTCGTGGCTGCCGGTGCTCGCGGGCCTGGCCCTGGTCGTGTGGTGGGTGCGGCGCCGGGTGACCCGGGAGCGGCTGACCGCCTCGGCATCGGAGCCGACCGTCAGCTGACCCCTCAGCCCAGCCGTCTATCAGCTCAGCGGGTAGGACTGCACGAACTCCGTCAGCCGGGCCAGCTGGTCGGGGTCGGTGCTCGGCAGCACCCCGTGGCCCAGGTTGAAGATGTGGCCCTGGGCGGCCCGGCCGGCCTCGATCACCTCGGCGGCCCGGGCCGTCATCACCTCGGTCGGCGCGAACACCAGCGTCGGGTCCAGGTTGCCCTGCACCGCCCGGCGGCCGACCAGTTCGATGCCGCGGGAGAGCGGCGTACGCCAGTCGATGCCGACCACGTCGGCGCCCGCCTCGGCCATCAGCGACAGCAGGTTGGTGGTGCCGACCCCGAAGTGGATCCGCGGCACCCCGAGCTCGCCGGCGGCGGCCAGCACCCGGGCCGAGTGCGGCATCACGCTCGCCCGGTAGTCGGTCGGCGTCAGCGCCCCAGCCCAGGAGTCGAACAGCTGCACCGCCGACGCGCCGGCGTCCACCTGCACCTGGAGGTACGTCGCCGCGATGCCGGCGATCTTGCGCATCAGCGCGTCCCAGACCTCGGGCGCGCCGAACATCATCGCCTTGGTCTTGGCGTGCTCCTTCGAGGGACCGCCCTCGACCAGGTAGGAGGCGACGGTGAACGGAGCCCCGGCGAACCCGATCAGCGGGGTCGGGCCCAGCTCGGCGACCAGCCGCCGGACGGCGGTGGTGATGTAGGGGACGTGGTCGGGGGTCAGGTCCTCGATCGCTGCCACGTCGGCCAGGGTGCGCACCGGGTTGGCCACCACCGGGCCCACCCCGGGCTTGATGTCCAGGTCGACGCCCACGGCCTTGAGCGGCAGCACGATGTCGGAGAAGAAGATGGCGGCGTCCACGCCGTACCGGCGGACCGGCTGCAGGGTGATCTCGGTGACCAGGTCCGGGTCCATACAGGACTCCAGCATCCCCACGCCCTCGCGCAGGGCCAGGTACTCCGGCAGGGAGCGCCCCGCCTGGCGCATGAACCACACCGGGGTGTGCGGCACGCTCTGGCCTCGGGCGGCCCGGAGAAAGGCGCTGTCCTGGAGCGAGGCAGTGGCGGCGGGCGTTGGGCTCACCGGGCGATCCTCCCAGGTCAGGCGGCGTGTTGGCACATCCGCACAAACGGCCGCGACCTAGTGTGGAGACCATGGTCGTCCGCTCGGATACGCACCCCACCGCGGGTGCGCAGGAGATGCCCGCGCCATTCCGCGCGGCCATCGCCGAAATGCGCGCGGCCACCCTGCGGCCCGAGGTGCGCTGCGAGGAGATGCCGGCGCCGCAGCGGATCGCGCCGTACGCCGCCGCGCTGAGCGCCGACGTCACCGTCGAGGACGTGGAGTCCGGGACGGGTCGACTGATCCTGCTCTACGACCCCGCCGGCAACGACGCGTGGGACGGGAACTTCCGGTTGGTGGCCTACTGCCGGGCCGAGATCGACCTGGAGCTGATCACCGACCCGATGCTGGGCGAGGTGGGCTGGAGCTGGCTGAGCGAGGCGCTGAGCGCCCACCAGGCCCAGTGGACCGCGATCTCCGGGACCGTGACCCGTGTGGCCTCGGAGAGCTTCGGCGGCATGGCCGACGACGACGGCACGGCTCAGATCGAGATCCGGGCCTCCTGGACTCCCGTCCCGGCCGCCGACGGCCGCGGTGACGAGGAGCTCGACATCGCCTCCCACGTCGAGGCCTGGGGTGAGCTGCTGTGCACCGCGGTCGGGCTGCCGCCGGTGCCTGAGGGCGTCACCGCCATCCCCAGCCGCCGTGGCCAACGAGGCCACGGAGCTTGATGGCCTCCCAGACCAGCGAGCCTGATGCCACGACGGGGACCGAGCCCGCCGCCACTCCCGAGACCGCTGCTGACGAGCCGACACAGCCCGAGACCGCTGCCGAGCCGGCGCCGCTGCTCGAGCTGAGCGACGGGATCCCGGACATCGTCGACACCCCCGCCGGGCTGACCGCCGCCTGCGCCGCGCTGTCGCGGGCCACCGGGCCGGTGGCCATCGACGCCGAGCGCGCCTCGGGCTACCGCTACTCCAACCGGGCCTACCTGATCCAGCTGCGCCGCGGCGACTCCGGCACCTGGCTGATCGACCCGATCGCCTTCGACTCCCGACTGCCCGAGCTGGCGGCGGCGCTGGGCCCCGAGGAGTGGATCCTGCACGCCGCCACCCAGGACCTGCCGTGCCTGCGCGAGGTCGGCCTGCAGCCGACGGCCATCTTCGACACCGAGCTGGCCGGGCGGCTGCTGGGCTACCCACGCGTCGGCCTGGCCACCCTGGTCGAGGAGCTGCTGGGCCTGCGGATGCGCAAGGAGCACTCCGCCGCCGACTGGTCGAAGCGGCCGCTGCCGCGGCCTTGGCTGGAGTACGCCGCGCTGGACGTCGAGCCGCTGATCGAGCTGCGCGAGCACATGGCGGGCGAGCTGGTCGCCCAGGGCAAGCAGGACTGGGCCCGTCAGGAGTTCGACCACCTGCTGAGCTTCGAGCCGGCCACCCGCCAGGAGGCGTGGCGGCGTACCTCCGGGGTGCACCGGTTGCGGGGCCGGCGCGCGCTGGGCGCCGCCCGGGCCCTGTGGGAGACCCGCGACGACATCGCCCGGCAGCGCGACATCACCCCGGGCCGGATCATCCCGGACTCGTCGCTGGTGGTGGCCGCCGCGGCGATGCCGGGCGACCGGGGCGCCCTGCTGGGCACGCAGGGCTTCCACGGCCGGGGCGCCGAGCGGTACGCCGGCCGCTGGGTCGCCGCCATCGCCCAGGCGGCCGCGATGCCGGAGGAGGACCTGCCGGCCCGCACCCCCCGCGGGGACGGACCGCCGCACCCGCGCACCTGGGCCGAGCGCGATCCGGTCGCGGACCGGCGCTTCAAGGCCGCGCGCCAGGCCACCATCGCGCTGGCCGCCGAGCACGGGCTGCCGGTGGAGAACCTGATCTCCCCCGACCACGTGCGCCGGGCGATGTGGGCACCGCCCGCCACCCGGAACCCGGAAGCTCTGGCGGCCGCCATCGGCGACCTGCTCTCCTCCTACGGCGCCCGGGCGTGGCAGACCGAGCTGGTCACCGACCCGCTGGTCGACGCGGTGCTGGCCGCCGACCAGCCCGCCGAGTAACGCCTACTCCTCCGGCGCCTCGGTCGCCAGTTCGGGGTCGAGTACTTCGCGCGACGCCTCGTCGATGGAGGTGGTGACCGCCTCCAGGTCCAGGTCGCCGGGGGCCGTGAGCAGCTCGGTTAGGCCGGGGGCCACGGCCTCCTCCAGGTCGGACCACGAGCTGACCAGCGGCGCGATCACCACGCCCCGGACCGCCGAGTTGAACACCCGCGCCCGGGCCGGCTGGCGGCCGGGCTGCAGGAAGGCGTCCGAGGCCGCCACCGAGAGGTTGGCCGGCACCATGGCCCCGGCCCGGGTGACCCGCTCCACCGCGGAGTCGTCGATCAGGTGGGCGATCAGGGCGGCCGCCGAGGCCGCCTCCTTGCTGTCGGCCGAGAGGCAGAGCCCGGTCACGTCGCCGACGCTGGCGCTGGTCTCCAGGGTGGGCATCGGCATCACGTCGAACTCCAGGTCCTGCTCCAGGCGCAGCCGGGGCGTCAGGTCGCGGAAGCCGGCGATCATCCCGAGCTGTCCGCGCTCGAACCACTCCAACGGGGTGCGCTTGGCCAGCTGCTCGTCGGTCAGGGTCAGGCTGGCATCGCGGAGCACGGCGAGGCTCTGCTCGAGCGACTCACGGGTCTCGTCGGCGGAGAAGGTGAGCGTGGTGGGGCTGATCGGGTCGTCGAACAGCGTGCCGCCGCCGGAGTAGACGAAGGGCGCCAGGCCCTCGATGCTCGGCTCGATGTGGAAGCCGGCGCTGCCCCGTGCCGGGCGGGCGGCGAACTCCGCGGAGGCGGTGAACTCCTCCAGGGTCCAGCGGTCCCACCGGTCGGGTACGTCGAGCCCGCGCCGCTCCATCTTCGCGAAGTCGACCAGGTCGGTGTTGACGTAGAGCACCATCGGGGAGATCGAGTACGGCATGCACTGCAGCTCGTCCTCGACGCTGAAGGACTCCACGGCATCGCGGGAGAACCGGTCGCCGAAGTCGACGCCGCGCTCGTCCAGCAGCTCGCTGACGGGGCGGGTCACCCGGTCGGCCAGCAGGTGGTGCAGGTCCTGGCGGTTGGCCAGGAACACGTCTGGCACCTCGCCGCCCCGGATCGCCCGGTCGGCGGCCGTGTGGTTGGCCCACTCCACCAGGGAGACCTCGATGGTGTCCGAGACGGAGTTGAAGCCGCGCACCACCGCGTCCCACGCGACCAGCTCGTCCTCCGAGCCGTAGACGCCCAGAGTCAGCTCCGCCGGGTCGGGCGTGCCGGTCGGGGTCGGGCTCGCGGTGCCCGGGTCGTCCGGGTCGCCGCCGTCGCCGGTGCACCCGGTCGCCGCCATCGCCGAGATCAGCAGGGCGGCCAGCGCCAGGGCAGGTCGACGGGAGGGCATGCGGACGAACCTCACTTCTGTGTCTCCGGGGCCGCCTGTGGCGGCGCCCTTCACCCTAACGAGTCGGCGAACTCGCTCCGACCTCGCCGAGCTGAGTGGGGCCCTCAGCCGAGCTCGTGGAACTCGCGCGCGGCCTCGAGCACCGTCCAGAAGAGGTCCTCGTCCAGGGCGGCGCCCTCCCGGCGGATCTGCGCGTCGGTGAGCCGCAGCAGGCGGTCCAGGCGCACCTCGCTGGGGCGGCCCTCCCGGTCCCAGTCGCCGGTGCCGACGTCCATCCAGTGCCGCCCGTACCGGGCCTCCTCGGCCGCGTCCCGGTCGTGGTCCTGGCTGCTCATCATGAGGCCCAGCCAGTCCCCCTCGTACGCCGCGAGCAGCAGCACGGGGCGGTCCTTGCCCTGGCTCGGGTCGTCCTCGTAGGCCACCCACCCCCAGACCACCTCGCCGGGGTCGGGTTGGCCGTTGAGCTGGGCGGCGTACCCGGCGTGCGGCCCCTCCTCCGACGCAGCCGCCTGGTCGGTGGGGAGGCTGGGCCACCCGGGCGACGCCGTGGCGCCGGTGGAGCCTGTGGAGCCGGTGGAGGTGCTGTGGCGGAGAGCGTCGATGGCACGACGGAGCAGACCCATGGCGGAAGGCTAGTCCAGCCGGCCCGGCTCGGTGGCCGGGGTGTTCAGGGGGTGCGCCGGACCGGGAGCGCCTCACGGCGCGTGGCCGCTCGTAGCGGCTTACTTTGGGACCCGGGGCTGCCGCAGCCCGGCGCACCACCGCCGACCAGTGTAGGTGCTGACCGCCCGCCCGGCGTTCAACTCGGTACGACCGACGCGGTTCGGCGCGGTTCGTCTCAGTGGCCACGTTGACGCCAAGGGCCGACTGACGCTCCCTGTCCCGGGACGAAGCACCGGACAGGGCTTGCGGGGCACGAGCGCACGGGTACGGCCGTTGACCAGAGACGTCACCGGCGGACGTTCGGCTTGCGGTTGTAAGAACCCCGCAACTACTGTGGTGCGCCCTCGCCCACCAAGCCATCGATCGACTCGCGGATCAGGTCGGCATGGCCGGTGTGACGGGCGTACTCCTCGACCATGTCGACGACCACCCGGCGCAGGTTCGGCGTTTCGGTCCAGTCGGAGATCGCGAGCAGGCGGTCGAGGCCGTCGTCGGCCAGCACCTGGGCCACCGCAGCCTCCGAGCGCGCGACGGCCCCGAGCCACAGCTTCCGCAACTCCTCGGGGGAGTCGTCGGCGGCCGATGTCCACTCCCAGTCCTCGTCCTCCCCCATCAGCGCCCAAACATCGGGATAGTCCCGGCCTAGCAACTGGTGGGTGAAGTAGTGGTCCTCGACCAGAGCCAGATGCTTGACCAGCCCGCCGAGAGTGAGCGTGGACGACCCGAGGGAGCGCCGCATCGCGTCCGCGTCCAGCCCACCGGTCTTCCAGGCGAAGGTGCGTCGGTTCCGGTGCAGCGCGCCGAGGAGTGCCTCGACCTCGTCGGGGGCTGCGGAGAAAGGACGCGGGGGAAGGTTGTCGAGAGTGCTCACGCCGACGAGGGTAGGGCCAGTTCCGGGCGGAGTCCTTCCGGGTTAGCTCAACCGAGTCAGTCCAGCTCGCCCAACGTCTCGTGCCGGGCCGCCTGCTCCAGCTGCTCGGCCAGCGTCAGCATCCGCACCGCCGCGTCGTGGCCGCTCGGGTCGGGGTCGGGCCGCTCGTGCAGCGCCGAGGCGCGCCCCACGGCGACCACGTAGGCGAACGCCGCCGCCCGATGCAGGACGTCGACGAAGTCGCCCTCGGCGATGCCGCGCAGGACCTGGTCGACCATCGCGCGCAGCTCGTCGGGACCGGGCGGGTCGGCCACCCCGGCCACGACCCGGGCCACCTGGGCCGAGCCGCGACCGGCCTCGAACTCGAGCGCGACCCGCTCGGGGTCGGCGTACACCCAGGCGCGGAGCAGGTAGAGCCGCCACAGCGCCCCGGCCAGCGAGTCGGCCGGCGCGCCGGACCACAGCTCGGCCAGCACCTCCAGGCCCTCGGTGTCGGCCAGCCGGACCACGCGCTCGGCGAGCTCGTCGTCGTGGCTGCCCCGGGCCCCGCGCACCATCAGCACCGCGGCGCGGTCGGCAGCCTCGCGCAGCAACGCGGGGTCGGCCCCGGACGGGAGCTCGGTGAAGAACTCCTCCCCGGGCACGATCGGCCGGTGGTGGGGGCGCGTTGCCATGGGCTCGAGGCTACGCGCGGGAGGCCAGCACCTTGCGGATCCGCTGGTCCGAGACCGGGGTGGCGGTCTTGAGGTGCTGGGCCCACAGCGAGACCCGGTACTCCTCCAGGAGCCAGCGGGCCCGGCGCAGCGGCTCCCCCGGCGGTCGCCCGGGCGGCAGGGCGTCGACCTGGTGCAGGTAGGCCGCCTGTAGCTCGCCGACCTGGTCCATCAGCTGCCGGTCGCGGCCCACCTGACCCGCGAGCCGGTCCCGGCGCTGCTCCAGGGCCGCCAGGTAGCGGGGGTAGTGACGCAGTTGCGCCATCCCGGCCTCGCCGACGAAGCCGCGGTGCACCAGCCGCTCCAGCTGGGCCTTCATGTCGGTCAGCGCGGGCAGGGTGGCCAGCTCGGCGCGCCCCGAGAGCGCCTTCTCGCACGCCCGCCAGGCGCCCAGTACCCCGATCACCTCGCCGATCGCGGCGCGCAGCGCCGCGTCCAGGTCTCGTCTCGCGGCGGCCAGCAGGGCGTCGTACGCCGCCTCGTCGCGCACCGGCGGGTGCGCGTCGACCACGTCGCCGGCCACCGCGGCGCGCACGTCCTCGACCAGCTCGGCCACCGTCGGGTACGGCGACCCGGCCAGCCCGAGCTTCTCGGCGTTCGAGAGCTCGGCCACCACCCCGGAGGCGTCCGGCAGCGCGAGCAGCAGCAGGCGCCGGACCCCGAGCCGGTGCCGGGCCTCGGCCTCCTCCTCGGACCCGAAGACGCCCAGGCCGACTGTCTCCCCCTCATCCACCAGCGCCGGGTAGCCGCGCACCTGGTGCCCCGCGCGGTGCTGGGTGAACGAGGTCGCCACGGTGCCGAAGGTCCACCGCGTCTGCCCGGTCGCAGTGCGCCCGGTCTCCCCGGCGACCTCGGCCATGGCCGCGTCGAAGGTGGGGCGCAGCGGCGCCTTCAGCGCCTCCAGGTCCTTGCCGCTGGCCGCCTCGGCGCCGTCCTCGGCGACCACCCGGAAGGTCGGCTGCAGATGCGCCGGCACCTTGGTCAGGTCCCACGCCTCCCGCGGCACGAAGACGCCGGTGGTGGAGCGCAGGTAGCGCTCCAGAGCCTCCAGCAGCGGCTCCTCCCCCGCCGGCACCGCGGCCAGGAAGGCGCGGGCGGTGTTCGGCGCGGGCACGAAGTTGACCCGCAGGCTCTTGGGCAGGCTGCGGATCAGGTGGGTGACCAGCTCCTCCCGCAGCCCCGGCACCAGCCACGAGAAGTCGTCGGCGGCGACCTGGTTCAGGGTCGCCACCGGCACCTGGATGGTCAGCCCGTCGTCGAGGGCCCCGGGCTCGAAGTGGTAGCTGATCGGGAAGGTCAGGTGCTCGCCGTGCCACTGCGTGGGGAAGTCGTGGGCCGCGACCTCCTCGTGGGTGTCGTGGGTCAGCATCTCGGGGGTGAAGGTGAGCAGGTCGGGGGTGCGCTGGCGCTCCCGCTTCCACCACTGGGCGAAGTGGGCGCCGCTGACCACGTCGGCGGGGATCCGGGCGTCGTACAGGTCGAACAGGGTGTGCTCGTCGACCACGATGTCGCGGCGCCGGGCCCGGTGCTCGAGCTCCTCGACCTCGGCGAGCAGCGCCTGGTTGCGGGTGTAGAACCGATGCCTGCCCGACGTGAGCTCGCCCCACTCGCCGTAGACCAGCGCGTGCCGGATGAACAGCTCGCGGCTCAACGCCGGGTCGATCCGCGCGTAGTTGACGGGCCGGTCTGCGGCCAGCGGGACGCCGTACAGGGTGACCCTCTCCAGCGCCATGACCGCGGCCCGCTTCTTGGACCAGTGCGGCTCACTGTAGGAGCGCTTGACCAGATGGGCGCCGAGCCGTTCAGCCCACTCGGGCTTGATCGCGGCGTTCTGCCGGGCCCACAGTCGGCTGGTCTCCACCAGCTCACCGGCCATCAGGAGGTCCGGGCTGCTGCCCTTGAGCACCGAGCCGGGGAAGATCGCGAACCGGGCACCGCGGGCGCCGAGGTACTCGCGCATCGGCCGCCGCTCTCGCCCGCCGCGTGCGCCCTGGCTCTCCCGCTCCTGCAGGGCGCCGATGTGCGAGAGCAGCCCGGACAGCAGCGCCTGGTGGATGCCGTCCGCGTCGGGTACGTCGGCCGGCTGGCCCAGCTCGACCTTCATCTCGCGGCACACCTGCCGCAGCTGGGACTCGAAGTCCTGCCACTCCCGGACCCGCAGGTAGTTGAGGTACTCCCGTCGACACATCCGGCGGAACGCGCTGGAGGAGAGCTCGCGCTGCTGGGCCCGCAGGTGTCGCCACAGGTTGAGCCAGGTCAGGAAGTCCGACGACTTGTCCTTGAACCGGGCGTGCGCCTGGTCGGCCTGGGACTGCTGCTCCGCGGGCCGCTCGCGCGGGTCCTGCAGGGAGAGCGCCGCGGCGATCACGACCACCTCGCGCACGCAGCCGAGCCGCTCGGCCTCCAGGATCATCCGGCCCAGGCGCGGGTCGATCGGCAGCCTGGCCAGCCGCCGGCCGAGCTTGGTGAGCGTCGCCGGCTTGGCACCCGACTCACGGACGCCCAGCGCCCCCAGTTCTTGGAGCAGCTGCACGCCCGCGGCCACGTTGCGGCGATCCGGCGGGTCCACGAACGGGAACCGGGCCAGGTCGCCCAGGCCCAGCGAGGTCATCTGCAGGATGACGCTGGCCAGGTTGGTGCGCAGGATCTCGGGGTCGGTGAACTCGGGCCGGCCCTGGTAGTCCTCCTCCGAGTACAGCCGGATCGCCACCCCCTCGGCCACGCGGCCGCAGCGACCGGAGCGCTGGTTGGCCGAGGCCTGGCTGATCGGCTCGATGGGCAGCCGCTGCACCTTGGTGCGCACCGAGTACCGCGAGATCCGGGCCACGCCGGTGTCCACGACGTACCGGATGCCGGGCACGGTCAGCGAGGTCTCGGCGACGTTGGTGGCCAGCACCACCCGGCGTACGTGGGAGGGGTGGGAGGAGAAGACCCGGTGCTGCTCGGCGGCCGAGAGCCGCGAGTAGAGCGGCACCACCTCGAGCCGGTCGTTGCTCAGCGACGCCAGCGCGTCGGCGGTGTCGCGGATCTCGCGCTCCCCGGGCAGGAAGACCAGGACGTCGCCCGGGCCCTCGCCGCTCAGCTCGCGCACCGCCGCCAGGATCGCCTCGGTCTGGTCGCGCTGGATCACCTCGCCCTCGCTGTCGACCGAGTCAGTCGCGGCCTGGGCGACCAGGGGGCGGTAGCGGACCTCGACCGGCCAGGTGCGCCCGGAGACCTCGACCACCGGTGCGGGGCGGCCACGGGAGTCGGCGAAGTGCGTGGCGAACCGCTCCACGTCGATGGTGGCCGAGGTGATGATCAGCTTCAGGTCGGGGCGGCGCGGCAGCAGCCGCCGCAGGTAGCCGAGCAGGAAGTCGATGTTGAGGCTGCGCTCGTGCGCCTCGTCGATGATGATCGTGTCGTAGCGCCGCAGCGTCCGGTCGCGCTGCAGCTCGGCGAGCAGGATGCCGTCGGTCATCAGCTTGACCTTGGAGGACCGGGAGGTCCGGTCGGTGAACCGCACCTGGTAGCCGACCACGTCGCCCAGCCCCTGGCCGATCCCGTCGCCGGCCAGCTCCTCGGCGATCCGCTCGGCCACCGAGCGGGCCGCGATCCGGCGCGGCTGGGTGTGCCCGATCAGGCCGTCTCGCCCGCGCCCCAGCTCCAGGCAGATCTTGGGCAGCTGGGTGGTCTTGCCCGACCCGGTCTCGCCCGCGACGATCACGACCTGGTTGGCACTGATCGCGGCGGCGATGTCCTCGCGACGTTGGGAGACCGGCAGCTCGGGGGGGTAGCTGATCCGCGCACTCACACGTGCGGCACCACCGGATGCGGCCAGTGGTCGCCGCCGACCCGTCGTCCGGTGACCTGCGAGAGGCTCACCCGCAGCAGCATCGGCCGGTGCCCGCCCGACCAGGGCTCGGGTCCGCCCTCGTGCGGCTCGGCGTGGGAGCCGGAGCGCTCGACCCGCTCGCACAGGCCGATCACGATGATGCTCCAGCCGCGGTGGTGCTCGCGGTCGAGGTGGTCGATCTCGAAGGCCACGGTCGCCCCGGGGGCGTAGGTGGCCAGCTCGGAGTACGACGTGGTGCGGAACTCGATGGTGTCCTCGTGGATCACGTAGTTGATCGGCACGATGCGCGGCCCGTGCGGCGTGGTGAACGCGACGCGGCCCACCACGTCCGCCTCCAGGAGGGTGCGGCACTCCTGTGCGCTCAGCTCGGCGATGTCCGTCATGCGCACATGGTGGCACGCCGGGGCGCCCGTGTCGCTCCTCCTCAGCCCGGCATCAACGCGGCATCAACGCGGCATCAGCTCGGCCAGGGCCGCTCGGGAGTTGACGCCGAGCTTCAGGTAGGCCTTCCGGAGGTGGTACTCCACGGTCTTGGGGCTCAGGAACAGCGCCGCGGCCGTCTCCCGAGTCGTGCGGCCCTCGGCCAGCAGCAGGGACACCTGCAGCTCCTGGGTGGTCAGGGCCGCCAGCCCGGTGGGCGCGCGGCGCGGCACCCGCTCCCCCGTCGCGGCCAGCTCCACTTCGCAGACCCCGGCCCAGGTCTCGGCGCCGAGCTCGGTGAGGTCCTCCAGGGCGAGGTGCAGCTGCTCCCGCGCGTCCACCCGGCGCCCGTCGCGGCGCAGCCTGATCCCGTACGACAGCCGGGTGCGGGCGGTCTCGAAGGCGTCCAGGGTGTGCGCGTGCAGCTCCAGCGCGGCCACGAAGTGCCGGTCGAGCTCCTCGGACACCAGCCCCTGCGCCCGGTGCGCTCGGGCCAGCGCCCACGGCCGGTCCTTGGCGACCGCCTGGCGCAGGTACTCCCCGGCCGCCCGGGCGGCGTCCTCGGACCGGCCGAGCCGCAACAGTACGTCGGTCAGCTCGGGCCCGGCGCTCAGGTCGACGTCGGCCACCTCGAGCTCGGCCAGCCGCTGCTCGAGCTGCTGCAGCTGGGCCAGCGCGGCGGCGGCGTCCCCCTCGCTCAGCGCCAGGTCGCCCAGCGCGAACAGCACCCAGACCTCGCCCAGGTGGATCTGCCGGTCGCGACAGATCCGCAGCGCCTCCTCCGCGTGGGCGCGGCACCGCTCGCCGGAACCCTGACGCGACTCCAGGCACGCCAACCCGGCCGAGGACATGGCCAGCTCCGTGCTCTGGCCGGTCTCCCGGGCCAGGCGGATGGCCTCGGCGTAGTTCGCCTCGGCCCGCGCCCAGGACCGGCTGGTCGCCTGGTCGCGCGCCACGTGGAACAGCACGCGGGGCAGGACGCCGATGCCGACCTGGCCGCGCACCTGCTCCACCAGGGCCCGTTGCTCGGCGCCGGAGTCGGCGTCGCGCAGGAACAGCGGCGCGAGCATCAGCCAGGAGACGCGCGCCGGATCGCCGCCCAGCTCCACGCCGCCGCCCAGCAGGTCGATGGCCGAGCGGATTTCGTCCTCGCCGCCCTGGCCGGTGAGCACCTTCGCCATCCCGGCGGCCGTCAGGCCGATGCCCCGGATCGAGGGGCTGCACAGAGCCACGTCGGCCACCGCGGTCTCCAGGCGCTGCGCCAGCCGGCCCAGCGTCTGCGCGTCGATCAGGTAGAACGAGGCCTGGACGGCGTCGGCCAGCACCAGCACCCGCTGCTCGGGGCTCACCGTCAGGTCCGCGGCCCGCTCGAGCAGGTCGCGCGCCTGGACCAGGGAGCCGGTGCGCGCGGCCAGGGCCGCGCGCAGGTGCAGTGGCTCCACGTCCCTCGGGTCACCCGACTGCCGACCGTCGGTCGCCGTCTCGGCCGCCAGCTCGTCGAGCTCGTCGAGCAGGTCGGCGGCCCGCTGCACCAGGCCGCCGGCCCACGCCGTCCGCGCGGCCTGCGTCAGGCGCAGGACGTGCTCGGCCTCCCCCGGGCTCAGCCGGGCCGCCCGCTCGTAGGCGGTGGAGGCCACCGCGTAGGCGCTGCGCCGTTCGGCGTGACCCGCGGCCCGGGCCAGCAGGTCCGCGACCTCGGCCTCCGGGGTCCAGGTGGCCTCGGCCAGGTGCCAGGCCCGCCGGTCGACGTCGCGCTCCGGCAACAGCTGGGCGATCGTCCGGTGCGCGCGGCCGCGGGCGGCGAGCCCGGCATCGGCGTGGATGGCGGCGCGCAGCAGGGGGTGGCGGAGGGCGACCCGGTCCGCGGACAGCCCCACCAACCCGGCCCGCTCGGCCTCGCCGAGCGCCTCGGCGGGTACGTCGAGCAGCTCGCAGGCCGACTGGGTCAGCCGCAGGTCGCCGTCGGCCACCGAGGCGACCAGCAGCGCCGTCCGGGTGCTCGGGTCGAGCCGTCGCAGCTGCCGGGTGTAGGCCGCCGCCAGCGAGGCCGGCACCGGCGGCGGCGCCACCGGCGCGGCCTGGTCGAGGACCTGGGTGTCCGACCCGAGCTCCAGCAGCGCCAACGGGTTGCCCCCGGTGAGCGCGTACAGCCGGCCGAACTGGTCGTCGGTGAGCAGGCCCTCGGACCGGCTCTCGGCCAGCAGCCGTGACTCCGGCTCGCCCAGGCCGGTCAGCGCGAGCCTGGGGAGCCCCTCCAGCAGGTCCTCGCACTCGGACTCCCTGGCCGCGAGCAGCACCACGACCGGGTCCGCGACCAGGCGCCGGGCCGCGAAAATCACAGCCTCGGCCGAGGGGCGGTCCAGCCGGTGCAGGTCGTCGACCAGTACGGCGACGGGGGCGTCCTCGGCGTACCGGCTGAGCAGGCTGACGCACGCGGCGCCGATGGCGAACCGGTCGCCGGGCGCGCCTGGCCGATCCCCCGGGCCGGCCTGGGTCCGCAGTGCTTGGTTCTTCAGGGCCAGGGTCGTCGCGAGCACGTCGGCCTGAGGCGCCGGGATCTGGCCGATCAGGTCCAGGGCGGGTCGCAGCAGGGTGAGCAGGGCGGCGAACCCGATCCCCTGCTCCTGCTCGGTGCCTTCTGCGTGCAGGACCCGGAACCCCTGCAGGTGCGCGAGGGCGTACTCGAGCAGGGCCGTCTTGCCGGCGCCGGGCTCACCGGTCAGGGCGAGCACGCCGCCCTCCCCGATGCGGGCCCCGGCGACCAACTGGTCGATCGCGAGGCACTCGCCCTCCCGGCCGACGAGCATCCACCGAGTCTAGGCCCGAGTCCGAGACCGGGCCCGAGACCAGGGGGGGCACCGGACGCGGTGCCGACCCCAGGCGACCTACGTTCACAAGCCAGTCACAAGCACAACAACTCAGAGAGGGGTCACCATGACCACCCAGCAGGCACCGCCGCTGGACACCGACAAGCTGATGGCGTTCGTCTTCCGAGCCGTCGACGAGGTCGGGGCCACCCTCAACGCCGCCCTGGTGGTGATGGGCGACAAGCTCGGCTACTACCGCGACCTGGCGGACAACGGCCCGAGCAGCCCGGCCCAGCTCGCCGAGCGGACCGGGACCGCCGAGCCGTACGCCCGGGAGTGGCTGAACGCCCAGGCGGCCGGCGCGTACGTCGAGTACGACCCGGCCACGGGGCGCTACACCCTGCCGCCCGAGCAGGCGGTGGCCCTGACCGTCGAGGACAGCCCGGCGTTCCTGCCCGGCTTCTTCCAGATCGCCCTGGGCACGGTGCACGACACCTCGCACATCCTCGAGGCGGCCCGCAGCAGCGGGGGCTTCGGCTGGCACCAGCACCACAGCGACGTCCACAACGGCTGCGAGCGGTTCTTCCGGCCGTCGTACCACGCGCACCTGGTCGACGAGTGGCTGCCGGCCCTGGACGGTGTGGTGGACCGGCTCACCGCGGGCGCGGCGGTGGCCGACGTCGGGTGCGGGCACGGCGCCTCGACGGTGCTGATGGCTCAGGCCTTCCCCGAGTCCAGGTTCGTGGGCTACGACTACCACCCCGACTCGATCGCGATCGCGCGGCAGCGCGCCGCCGAGGCCGGGGTCACCGACCGGGTCCGGTTCGAGGTCGCTTCGGCCCAGCGGTTCCCGGGCACGGGCTTCGACCTGATCACGATGTTCGACTGCCTGCACGACATGGGCGACCCGGTGGGCGCGGCCCGGCACGTGCGCGCCGCGCTGGCCGAGGGCGGCACCTGGATGGTGGTCGAGCCGATGGCCGGCGACGAGGTGGAGAGCAACCTCAACCCGGTGGGCCGGGCCTACTACGGCTTCTCGACGCTGCTGTGCACGCCCTCGTCGCTGTCCCAGGACGTGGGTCTGGCGCTGGGCACGCAGGCCGGCCCCTCGCGGATCCGGGACGTGGCCACCGCCGGTGGGTTCACCCGGTTCGAGCGGGTCGCCCAGACGCCGTTCAACCAGGTCTTCGAGGTCCGGGCCTGAACTGAACGGGCCTTTGCGGTCTCGGGGCCATTCCCATGAGGGACACACGGGGGGAGACTGGTCCGATGGCGGCCACCAGCACGCCGGGGCTCGGCCCGTTCGCGGGTGAGCCCCGGCGCGCCCGCGAGCCGGATCTGACCGGGACCGTGACCCGCGACGGCGTGCGCATCGCGTACGACGTGTGGTCGGGGCCCGACGATGCCGCGGCCACTGGAGAAGCAACCGTGCTGCTGATGCCGACCTGGTCGATCATCCACTCGCGGTTCTGGAAGCTCCAGGTCCCCTTCCTGGCGCGGCACTTCCGGGTCATCTCGTTCGACGGGCGCGGATCCGGCCGCTCGGACTCCCCGGCCGGCGCCGCGGCGTACGAGGAGCACCACTACGCCGACGACGCGCTCGCCGTGCTGGAGGCCACCGGGACCGAGCGCGCCACCGTGGTGGGCTTCTCCTGCGGCGCGACGTACGCGCTGCACCTGGCCGCGCGGCACCCCGCCCGGGTCACCTCGCTGGTGGCGCTCGCGCCGTCGTGCGGCTTCAGCATCACCCACCCCGACCGGGAGAGCTACGCCTGGGACGAGGTGCACGAGACCACGCGCGGCTGGGCCAGCTACAACCGGCACAACTGGCTGCACGGCGACTACGACGCCTTCCTGGGGTTCTTCTTCGCCCAGGTCTTCAGCGAGCCGCACTCGACCAAGCAGATCGAGGACTGCGTGCGCTGGGGGCGGGAGAACGAGCCCGCGGTGGTGGTCGACACGACCGCGGCCCGGCTGGGCTGCGACGGCGTCGCCTGCAGCCCCATCGAGGAGCTGTGCGCCCAGGTGCGCTGCCCGGTGCTGGTGGTGCACGGGACGCAGGACGCCGTCCGGCCGATCGGGGTCGCGGAGCGGCTGGCGGCCCTGACCGGAGGGTCGCTGGTCACGGTGGAGGGGGCCGGGCACGGGCTGCAGTCCCGGGAGCCGGTGCTGGTCAACAACCTGATCCACGAGTTCACCTGCCGCACCAACGCCATCGCCGCTCCCTCGCGCACCCGCCGCCAGGCGGTACGCCGCCCCCGGCGGGCGCTGTACCTGTCCTCGCCGATCGGGCTCGGCCATGCCCGGCGTGACCTCGCCATCGCGGGCGAGCTGCGCAAACAGCACCCGGACCTGGAGATCGACTGGCTCGCCCAGCACCCGGTCACCCGGGTGCTGACCGACGCCGGGGAGACCGTGCACCCGGCATCGGCCTGGCTGGCCAGCGAGTCTGCCCACTTCGAGGCCGAGTGCGGCGAGCACGACCTGCACGCCTTCGAGGCGATCCGCCGCATGGACGAGGTCCTGGTGAACAACTTCCACGTCTTCGACGAGGTGGTCTGCGAGCAGGATTACGACCTGGTCATCGGGGACGAGGCCTGGGAGGTGGACCACTTCCTGCACGAGAACCCCGACCACAAGCGGTTCGGCTACGCCTGGCTGACCGACTTCGTGGGGTGGCTGCCGATGGCCGACGGCGGGGTGCGGGAGGCCGCGCTGACCGCCGACTACAACGCGGAGATGCTCGAGCAGCGGGCCCGCTACCCGCGGCTGCGGGACCGCTCGGTCTTCGTGGGCGAGCCCGAGGACGTGGTCGAGGACTCGTTCGGCCCGGGGCTGCCGGGGATCCGGGAGTGGACCCGAGAGGAGTTCGAGTTCGCCGGCTACGTGACGGGCTTCGAGCCGCCCGACGCGACGCAGCGGGCGCTGCTGCGGCGCCACCTCGGCTACCACGAGGACGAGCTGCTGTGCCTGGTGTCGGTGGGTGGGTCCGGGGTCGGGGTGAACCTGCTGCGCCGGGTGCTGGACGCCGTACCCCTGGTCCGGCGGGCCCGGCCCGAGCTCGGCTTCCTGGTGGTCACCGGCCCGCGGATCGACCCGCGGTCGCTGCCCGACGTACCGGGGGTGCGCGTGCGCGGCTACCTCCCGGACCTGCACCGGCTGCTCTCGGTGTGCGACGTGGCCGTGGTGCAGGGCGGGCTGACGACCTGCATGGAGCTGACGGCCGCCGGGCGCCCGTTCCTCTACGTCCCGCTGCAGCACCACTTCGAGCAGGTCTTCCACGTGCGCCACCGGCTCGAGCGGCACGG
>ERZ1645187.43-NODE-43-length-113487-cov-246.398741_pt1 | contig 113487 bp, 88 predicted proteins | sample MGYA00575352_ERZ1645187 | MGnify/ENA primary metagenome ERZ1645187 (study PRJEB40837, sample SAMN11349314) | freshwater sediment metagenome | isolation source: river sediment | host: Sediment | place: India: Wazaribad , New Delhi | collected 2017-02-21 ...
CGGCGACCCTGGAGACCGGCGCCGTGGTGCGCGTCCCGCTCTTCGTGCAGATCGATGAGCTCATCAAGGTGGATACCCGCTCCGGGGAGTACGTCTCCCGCGCCAAGGAGGAATGAGCCCCGCCCAGGGCGCGTCGGTGGTGCGGCTCGCCAGTGCGCGCCGACGGACCATCTCCCTCGGCGGCGTTCCTGTACGGATCGGCCCCTTGCCCCTTCCCGGCGGATTGGCCCCATACCCCTCTTCCCAGGGGCTTGTCATCCCAGTTCTGGCGGGTGAGGCATGATTGTTTCTTGCCCCTCACCGGAAGGGGGTGGAGCGCCAACCAGCCCGGTGGACTGGCGGCCAGCGGCCACCCTTACCGCGCTGCGTGCCCGGGCCGAGCTCTACGCCCTCATTCGCCGGTTCTTCGCGGCGGCCGGCGCGCTGGAGGTCGAAACCCCCATCGCCTCCCATGCCGGTCTGACGGATCCGGCCCTGGAGAGCTGGCGGACGGCCTGGACAGGTCCAACGGGGGTTGAGCCACTCTGGCTGCATACCTCGCCCGAATTCCCCATGAAGCGGCTGCTGGCCGCGGGTTCGGGGCCCATCTACCAGATCTGCAAGGTCTTCCGTGATGGTGAGCGCGGTCGCCGGCATCATCCGGAATTTACCCTGCTGGAGTGGTACCGCCCCGGGTGGGACGGCGAACGGCTTATCGCCGAGGTGGCGGACCTGGTGCGGCAGGCACTGGGCCAGCCCGAGCGGCCGGTCGAGATCTTCAGCTATCGCCAACTGTTTCGCGATCGCCTGGCCATCGATCCCCTTCACGCCACCCTGGCCGAGTTGGCGGCCTGCGCCCGGGATCAGGAGATCGCCGGGGTCGAGCACCTGCGCCTCGATCCTGATGGCTGGCTCGATCTGCTCCTCACCCACTGCCTGGAGACCGGGCTGGGCCGGGGGCGCTTGACCTTCATTCGCGACTACCCCCCCAGCCAGGCGGCCCTGGCGCGACTCCGTCCCGGTCCCGAACCGGTTGCCGAACGCTTCGAACTCTACCTGGAGGGGGTGGAACTGGCCAATGGGTTTGCCGAACTGACCGATGCCGCCGAGCAGCGCCGGCGCTTCGAGCAGGATCAGGCCCGTCGCCGCGAACTGGGCCTGTCCATCCCGCCCCTGGACGAGGCCTTCCTCGGCGCCCTGGCGGCCGGGATGCCCGAGGCCGCGGGCGTTGCCCTCGGCCTGGACCGGCTCCTGATGGCCATCACCGGCGCCAGCCATATCGATCAGGTGCTGGCCTTCCCCATCGAGCGGGCCTGAAGCCAGGGGTCGGGTGACGACCACGGAAACCACGAACCCTAACCCTGAAGCCAGGGGCTGGGTGATGACAACTGAAACCACGAACCTCAACCCTGGCGCCAGGGGCTGGGTGATGACCACCGAATCCCCGTCCCCAACCCTGAAGCCAGGGCTCAAGTGATGACCATGGGGACCGACCGCCGGTCTCTAAGGATATCGGTGCCTTTTTTGCGCCAAAAAACCGCCGATGGATTTCTCGGGGTATAGTCTGATCTCGCTGTTACCGGTCCGGTCTGCCGCCTAAGCGGACGATCCGGTTGAATAGATTGATTCAGGAAGCCCAAGAACATGACGCCAGATAAGCCTGCCCAGGCGCTTGGATTTGCCACCCGCGCCATCCACCACGGATACGATCCCTACGAGGGGCCCGGCGCCCTGTGTCCGCCTATCTACCTCAGTTCCACCTACGCTTTCCCCACGATCGCCGAGGGCATGGCCCGCTTCGCCGGCGAGCGGCCGGGATATGTCTACTCCCGGGTCGGCAATCCCACCACCCGGTTGCTGGAGGAACGGCTGGCCAATCTCGAGGGAGGAGAGGCGGCCCTGGTGACCGCCTCGGGTCAGGGGGCAACCACCTCCCTGCTCTGGACCCTGCTGAAGCCGGGGGACGAACTGATCGCGGACAAGACCCTCTACGGTTGCACCTTCGCCTTTTTCCACCATGGGCTGGAGAAGTTCGGGGTCCAGGTCCGGCACCTGGATTTGACCAACCCGGCCAACCTGGCCGCCGCCATCTCGTCCCGCACCCGCATGGTCTTTTTCGAGACGCCGGCTAATCCCAACATGCGTCTGGTGGATATCGCCGCCGTCGCGGATATCGCCCGTCGCCACGGGGCCCTGACGGTGGTGGACAACACCTATTGCACGCCTTACCTGCAGCGCCCCCTGGAACTGGGGGCCGACTTGGTCGTCCATTCCGCCACCAAATATCTGGGCGGCCATGGCGATCTGCTGGCGGGGGCTATCGTCGGTCCCAAGGCGATCCTGGACGAGGTGCGTTTCATCGGCATCAAGGACATGACCGGGGCCGTGCTCTCTTCCCAGGATGCCTTCCTCATCCTGCGCGGCCTCAAGACCCTGGCCCTGCGCATGGACCGCCATTCCCTCAATGCCATCCAGGTGGCGAAATTCCTGGAGGGCCATCCGGCGGTGGCGGTCGTCCATTACCCCGGCTTGGCCTCCTTTCCCCAGCGTGACCTCGCCTGCCGCCAGATGGGCCAGCCGGGCGGCATGGTCGCCTTCGAACTCAAGGGCGGCTTCGAGGCCGGCCGGCGCTTCATGGACGCCCTCCAACTCTTCACCCGTGCCGTCAGCCTGGGGGATGCGGAGAGTCTGGCCCAGCACCCGGCCAGCATGACCCACGCCGTCTATAGTCTTGAGGAGCGGGCCGCCCATTTCATCAGCGAAGGCCTGGTACGGCTGTCGGTGGGTCTTGAGAATGGACAAGACCTGCTGGCTGATCTGAAGCAGGCGCTGGGGTGAGGCGGGACCTTGATCCCCGGCGTTCACTCGACCTTCAGCGCAACCTTGATGGCTGAGGGGAGGAAGAGTGGGAGGATCCAGATCAGGCTTCAAACTGATTCAGAATGAATATTGATCAGAATGAATATTGATCAGTATGAAGCCTGATCAGCATGAAGCCTGATAGGCATAAAGAAGACCTGGAGGGATATTTTCCCTTGCGGAGAGCATGACCGTGAAGGCGGCGTGGAGGATGCCATGAGATTTCATTGCCGACCGGTGAGGTTGGATTTCGTGGAATCCGCCCCGCTGCGTTTCGTGAAGGAAGTAGAAATCGCTGCCCCTCCGGAGGCGGTGTTCAACATCCTCGCTGATGAGGACGCCTGGCCCCGGTTCCTGAAGGACGTCATGACGGCTAAATGGACCAGTCCCGAGCCCCATGGCGTAGGTTCCACCCGGACGCTAGTCCTCAAGGGCATGACCGTTAAGGAATACTTCATCGCCTGGGAATCAGGGAAACGGTTCACCTTCTGCCTCCTGGAGGCAACCGTCCCCCTCGCGCGGGCCCTGTGCGAGGATTACCGGCTGGAGGCAACGGGGAATGGAAAGTGCAGACTGACCTACATCATGGCATGCGAACCCACGTTCCTGTTGAACCTGATGGGGCCAGTGGGAAATCGGCTGCTGGGAGACTTGTGCAACAGGGTCACCCGTGGTCTGGCTGACTTCGTGAAAGACGGCGGAGGGACCAACTGAAGACGGATTCGAGATTCCTGGCCAAGGCTATACTTGATTCATTCTTGTACCTCGCCCTTTATTGGGAGCCGTGTCAGGCTGGCTCGCCAGGGCCAGGAAATGGCGCTTTCCTGAGCAAGAATGGCCTCGGGCACCCGGGTCCGCCGGAGAGTTCAAGCTAAATGAGGTTGACATCCATCCTTAGCCGTTAAGGAGGCCCATCATAAACACCAAAATCTCACGGGTCTCTCTGGGCCTTACATTAGGCGTGGCCTGCGCCGCGACCGCGAGGGCGCAGGCAATACCAGACCGCGCGACCCTGCCCATTCCCGAGCCGCAATACCCAAAAAGCACGGAGCTTGACGCCCGCAACGCCTCGCCCCCGCCAAGGTTTGAGGTCAAGGCACCCCCGGATGCGCCCAATGTGCTGATCATCCTCATCGACGACATGGGGTTTGGTCAGCCCAGTTCCTTCGGTGGGCCGATTAGCATGCCCACCTCGGAGCGTTTGGCCAGCCAGGGCTTGCGTTACAACCAGTTTCACACGGCGGCGATGAGCGCCCCGACCCGCATGGCCCTTCTCACCGGGCGCAATCACCACACCTGCAACATGGGTTCGCTCCCGGAACTGGCAACCCTCTTTCCTGGCAATACCGCCCAGCGCCCGGAGAGCGTCGCTCCGCTGGCGACCACACTGCGCTACAACGGTTACGCAACGGCCGCGTTCGGGAAGATCCATGAGGTCGCCTCCTGGGAGATCTCACCGTCGGGGCCGACCGACCGGTGGCCGACCCGCAGCGGTTTCGACAAGTTCTACGGCTACCTGGGAGGGGAGATGAACCAGTGGAATCCCCTCCTCTATGACGGTCTTACGCGGATCGATACGCCAAGTGATCCCAACTACCACTTGATGACGGACATGACCGACCAGGCGATCCGGTGGATGCAATCGGTGAAGTCGCTCACCCCGGACAAGCCCTTCTTCATCTATTTCGCGCCGGGGGCCATGCACGCGCCTCACCACGTCGCGAAGGAATGGATTACCAAATACCAGGGCCGTTTCGACCAGGGCTGGGACAAGGTGCGCGAGGAGACGCTGGCCAGGCAGAAGCAACTCGGGGTTGTGCCGCCGGGCACGAAGTTGGCGCCAAAGCCGCCGGGCGTCCCCGATTGGGATAGCTTAACCCCGGACCAGAAAAGGCTGTTTGCCCGGCAGATGGAGGTCTACGCGGCCTTCGGCGAATATGCCGACGCGGAAATTGGCCGTTTGCTCGGGGCGGTCGATGATCTGGGGCAGACGGACAACACCCTGATCTTTTATATCCTGGGTGACAATGGGGCCAGTGCGGAAGGGGGGCCAAATGGCGCCTTTAACGAGGCCGGGGTGATCAATCATCGGGAAGAGGAACTGGGCGATGTCATGAAACACATGGATGATCTGGGCGGCCCCTATTCCTTTAATCACTATGCCATTGGCTGGGCGATCGCGGGCAATACGCCTTTCACCTGGGCTAAGCAAGTGGCCTCTAATTACGGCGGCACCCGGGACGGGATGATCATTCACTGGCCAAAGGGTATCAAGACCACGGGAGAGGTGCGGACACAGTGGCATCACGTGATCGATATCGCGTCCACGGTCCTTGAGGCGGCCGGCTTGCCCGAGCCGAAGACAGTCAACGGGATACCCCAAATCCCCATGGAGGGCGTGAGCATGATCTACAGCCTGAACGATGCCCAGGCCAAAGAACGGCATGTCACGCAATATTTTGAGATGTTCGGCAACCGGGCCATCTATCACGACGGCTGGTTCGCGGGAACGGTTCATAAAGCCCCGTGGGAATTCAGTGCCCGCCATTCCCTGGAAAACGACCAATGGGAGCTTTACGACACCCGGGTCGATTTTAGTCTGGCGGATGATCTGGCGGGAAAACAACCCGATAAGCTCAAGGAGATGCAAACACTCTTCATGGCGGAGGCGGAGAAATATCAGGTGCTGCCGCTGGATGACCGCGTTATTGAGCGATTTAACGCCGCGATGGTCGGCAGGCCAGACCTCATGGCCGGCCGCACCTCCCTGAAGGTCTACCAGGGGATGAGGGGAATGATGGAAAACGTCTTCATCAATACCAAAAATGCCTCCCACAGCATCACCGCCGAAGTGAAGGTTGCCGATGGTGGCGGTAAGGGTGTGATCCTGGCCCAGGGAGGTCGTTTCGGTGGCTGGAGCCTCTATCTGAACAACGGCAAGCCGACCTACACCTACAACTGGCTGGGGTTAGAGCGCTACACCATCTCCTCTCCCACAGCCCTCACGGCCGGAAGGGCGAAGATACGTTATGAGTTTGCCTATGACGGGGGAGGATTCGGCAAAGGGGGAACTGGAACGATGTTTGTCAACGACCATCAGGTTGCCCAGGGGCGGATCGAAAATACGCACGGCTACTCGATCTCCGTGGATGAGGGCGCCGACGTCGGCGAGGACGGAGAGACCCCGGTGATTGAGGATTATGGCCTTCCCGCTCCTCACCGATTCGATGGAAAGATTGTCAACCTAACCATTGAGTTAGCGAAAATGGAGCAGGCAGGGCCGGTGGAAATGGAAAAAATGAATCAGACCAACCTGAAGCGGGCTCTGGCGGAATAAATAAATGGCCGTGGCAAGGAGCAGACCTGTTTCTTTGCCCCCTGCTTGGTTCTTCAATGCAACGGACTAAAACGCAATCTTTCATACCCCTCTCCCCAGCCCTCCCCCACAAGGGGGGAGGAGGCGAAGCGGAATAGCCTCTTTTCAGACTCCCCCTCCCCTGGCGGGAGTGGGTGGGGGGTATGAAAGGCTGCACAAAAACTATTTTTATGAAAAAACAAAAAACTAAATAAGACAAAGGGAAGAGGGAAGAATGAAGACGGGAGAGGAGAAACAAAATACAAGCCGCTCCGGAAATGCGCTTGGCATTCATGTCGTGGCTAAACCCATCGGGCCTCAGTGCAATCTGGATTGCGAGTATTGCTTTTACCTTGAGAAAAAGGCCCTGTTCCCCGCGGGTGAGAGCTGGCGGATGTCCAATGAAGTCCTGTCTCGCTTCGTAGCAAATTTCATCAAATCTCAGCCTACGCCGGTTGTCGAGTTTGTCTGGCAGGGAGGCGAGCCGACTCTTCTGGGAATCGATTTCTTTCGCAGAGTGATCGCGCTGCAACAGTCTTTCGCGCGTCATAAAACCATCACCAATGCGCTGCAGACCAACGGAACCTTGCTGACGGATGAATGGTGTGAGTTTCTGAAGCAACACCATTTCATGGTGGGCATTAGTCTGGATGGCCCACAAGAGATCCATGACCGCTATCGCCGCGATCGTCACGGCAACGGGACCTTCGACGCCGTGATGCGGGGACTGAGGTTGCTGCAAAAACACCAGGTTGAGTTTAATGTCCTGGCCTGCGTTGCCCGTGATACCGCGGCACGACCCCTCGAGGTATACCGTTTTCTCCGTGATCAGGGTGTCGAATTTATCCAGTTCACGCCGATTGTGGAGCGTGTACCCGATGTGCCAAGCCGACAGCTTGGTCTGCGCCTTGCCGGTCCCGCCCGGTTGGACAGGAAAGAGCCCCAGGTGTCCATCACCCCCTGGACCGTCGTGCCCGAAGAATACGGTGATTTTCTCATCGCCATTTATGAGGAATGGGTCCGTCAGGATGTCGGCAAGATCTTTGTCATGAACTTCGAGTGGGCACTCAACGCCTGGATGGGGAATCCCTCACCGGTTTGCATCCACGCGGAGACATGCGGACGTTCGATTGCCGTCGAACACAACGGCGATGTCTATGCCTGTGACCACTGCGTTTATCCCAACTACAGACTCGGAAATGTAACGACCGCCAGGCTTTCCGGAATGGTGGACAGGTCGTTGTCTTCCGGTTTCGGTGTTTCCAAAGCCATGGCCCTGCCTCGCTGGTGCCGGGAGTGCGAGGTGGTGGCGGCATGCCAAGGGGGGTGCCCAAAACATCGCTTCGCGACCAGCGGTTACGACGAGCCCGGACTCCAATTCCTTTGTCAAGGGTACAAGAAATTCTTTCTCCATATACGCAAATACTGCCATGCCATGACCCAACTTTTGGAATATGGTTTGCCGGCATCTAACATTATGGATGTCATGAAAGGACCCCTGTTGATAAAGCTTGATCAAACAGGAAACTCTGGTCCTTGACCCTGGTGCGCTCGTGTAATGGACCACCTGCACGCCACGGCTCAGGGGAGTCGGAAGGTACGGCCCGCCTTGGGTGCTGAGGACCCGTTGGCGGGTGGTTGGTTGGTAGCCGCGGTCCAGCTAATTCAGGGCCCGCACCGGTAAGGCCGGGCACATCTATTTCATGAACCACCAATTTCCGGTGGTTCCATACTCCCACCCAAACGAAAACCGCTATCCGATGGGTATATTGAGGGGCTCACCCAGGATGTCGGTAACCCCCGGTCAGGCCCGCGCCGGCAGGGGCGGGCACATCATGTCGTCCGCCGCCTCGGGCCCCAGGCGCTCGTAGATGGCCGCCAGGGCCTTGTTCTCGGTGGGGAAGATGTTCCGCTCCCCGATCAGGTCATAGAGGCCGGTGGCGCGCATCACGTCCAGGGTCTGCTTCTTGAGGCCGGAGAAGAGGACGTCCATGCCGTTGGCCCGCAGCCGTTCCACCAGGTGATGGATCACCTCCTCGCCAGAGGCGTCGAGGCGGTTGATGCCGTTGCCGACCACCAGCAGGTACTTGGCCTGTTTATGGTCCGAGACTGCCTCCAGTACCGCGTCCTCGAAATGCGCGACATTGGCGAAATAGAGGGCGCCGTCGAAGCGCAGGGCGATGACGTGCTCACTGGTGATCAGGCCCGGGTTGACCTTGATGTCGCGCAAGGTGCCATCCGGGCAGCGGCCGAGGATGGCCACCCGTGGCTTCATGGTGCGATAGAGATAGAGCAGGATGGCCAGGGCGGCGCCGATGAGGATGCCCTTGTCCAGGTGCGGCGCGGCGACCAGGGTGAGGACGAAGGTCGCCAGGGCGACGAAGCCATCGGCGCGGCTGGCCTGCCAGGTATGCTTGAGGGCCTTCGGGGTGATGAGGCTGGTCACCGCCAGCAGGATGATCACCGCCAGGGTCGCCTTGGGCAGGTGATAGAGGAAGGGGGTCAGGAACAGCAGGACGATGGCGACGAAGAGGCCGTTGAAGACCATGGCGAAGCCGGTCTGGGCCCCGGCCTGGAGGTTGATGGCCGAGCCGGTGAAGGAGCCGCAGGCGGGGTAGGACTGGAAGAAGGAGCCGCCGATATTGGCCAGGCCCTGGCCGATGAGCTCCTGGTTGGGGTCCAGCCGCTGCTTGGTCTTGGCCGCCAGGGCCTTGGCCATGGAGATGGACTCCATGAAGGCCACCAGGGCGATGATCAGGGCGGCGGTGAAGAGTTGGACTACCATGTCCAGGCTCAGGGGCGGGATGCGGAAGGCCGGCAGGCCGGCGGGGATCTTGCCGACCACGTCGCCGCCGCCGATCAGTTGCACCTGCCCCTGCTCGACCTTCTTGATGTGCCAGCGGCGCTCACCCACCGTCACGCCCTCCGGCACGGCGTCCGCCAGATAGACGGGGGCGGGCTGGTCCTCCGGGACCTGGCCACGGACGAACTCGAGCTGGCGGATCTGACGCAGCCGCTCCTTGTTCTCGATCTCCAGGGCGGCGATATCGACCCGCGCCAGGACGATATGGTGCTGGAGGTAGGCGGCGGAGCGCTCCTCCTCGACCTTCTGCAATTCGCGCAGATAGGTGGACTGGGAGGTCACTTCCGCCAGCAGGTCCTTGAGGCGCTGGTCGGTCTCGGCGTAACGAGACACCAGGTCCCGCGTCGCCGGGTCGGCGATCTGATCCAGGCCGATCTTGGTCTTGTGCTCGAACTCCAGCAAGGCGCTGGCGCCAATGGTCACCACCACCGCGATGAGGACGCTCAGCTTGGACAGGGGTTTGATCTTCTTCAGCCCCAGCATCAGGGCCAGGGCGAAGACCGACATCGCCAGGGTGGGCAGGTGGGTCTGGGGCAGGTAGCTGAACATCTCCCAGATGTCCATCAGGAAGGAGTCGCTGCGGCCCTTGGGGATACCCAGCAGCATGTCGAGCTGGGACAGAGCGATGATGATCGCCGCCGCGTTCATGAAGCCGAGGATGACCGGGTGGGAGACGAAGTTGACGATGGTCCCCAGTTTCAGGACCCCCAGGCCAAGCTGGATGAGGCCCACCAGGAAGGCCAGCACCAGGGCCAGGCCGATGAACTCCTCGGTGAAGGGCACGGCAAAGGGGGTGATGGCCGCCGCCGTCATCAGGGAGACGATGGCGACCGGTCCGGTGGAAAGCTGCCGCGATGAGCCCCACAGGGCCCCCAGGATGGCCGGCACCAGGGCCACGTAGAGGCCGTAATAGACCGGCAGGCCGGAGAGCTGGGCGTAGGCCATGGCCTTGGGCACTAGCACCAGGGCCCCGGTGATGCCGGCGATGACGTCACCGCGCAGGATGCCGCCGTTGATGGGAAACCAGGCGATGAAGGGGAAGAGCCGCAGAAGCCATTTGTTCATCATGGTGCGATGACCCGCGCGAAGGCTGGACCGGAAGGACCGGGAACACTGGGAAGAGGTCCGTCGTGGCGGGGCGTTGCGTGATGCAATGCCCCCGTTGCACAACGCGCGTGAGTCTAGCAAAGCTCGTTGCGGAATGACGGGTTTTTTATGGGAATAGAAGAAAATACTGATGAATAGTCGGCTTTTCGCGGAGCCTTCTGGAAAAGCCCGGTTCGCGGTCGCTCCGGGAGCAGGCGGCACCCTGGCCGGGTGGGGGATGTTTGACCGCGCCCCGAGCCGCGGGGCTAAACTTAGGGGCATGGATTCCCTTCGCGCCAAGATCATCCTCGTCTACCTCGCCCTGGCGAGCCTGGCGGTGTGCCTGTCGCTCCTCGCCCTGGTGGAGCTTAGGCTGATGACCGCCAAGGTCCAGGCCAGCGGGCTGGTGGCGGAGTTCTTCGACGCGGCCCTGGAGTTGCGGCGCTTCGAGAAGAATTTCTTTCTCTACGGTCAGCCGGAAGACCTGGGGGAGAACCGCCGCTACGCGGCGGAGGCCTTGGCCCTGCTGCAACGTGACCCGGGCGCGGCCGTCTTCGCCGATCACATGGGTGAGCCGGCGGTGGTGACGCTGAAGGAGGAGCTGCGCCGCTACGCCGACCTGATGGCCGAGCTGGAAACGCAGCCGCGGGACGAGGACCTGGCCAGCCGGGTGCGGGCCCTGGGCAAGGCGATCGTCACGGCCGGTGAGGATCTGGCGCGACGGGAACGTCAGGGCCTGAGCGAGGACCTGGCCGCCCATCAGCGCAATCTGCTCATCTCCTTCGCCACCGTCATCATCCTCCTGGTCCTGGCGGGTTTCTTGCTGGCCCACTGGGTGACCCGACCCCTCAAGCGCATGGAGGTACGCATGGGGGCCCTGGTCCGCGGTCGTCTGGCGCGGCTGGACCCGGAGGTCCGGGAGCGGGAGCTGGTCTCCCTCTGCGGCGCCTTCAATCACGTCCTGGACGAACTGGAGCGGCGCCAGCGGACCCTGGTCCGTTCCGAGAAGCTGGCGTCCCTGGGCACCTTGCTCGCCGGTGTCGCCCACGAATTGAACAATCCCCTCTCCAACATCTCCACCACCGCCCAGATCCTCACCGCGGAGCCGGATGCCGAGCCTGAGTTTCGCCGCGAGCTGATCGCGGACATCGACCAGGAGGCCCAGCGCGCCGCCCGCATCGTCCGCTCCCTCCTCGACTATACCCGGGAGCCCGGCGCCGGACCCCAGCCGGTGGCCTTGGCCGAACTGGTGGAGGAAACCCTGGGCTTCCTGCGTAACCAGCGGGGTCCGGGTATCGCGGTCCACCTGGAGATACCGCCGGACCTGCGGGTCGCGGTTGATCGGCCCCGCCTGCAGCAGGCCCTGGTCAATCTCATCGGCAATGCCCTGGAGGCCATGGGCCCGCGGGGCGGGCTGACCATCACCGCCCGGCGCGGTGAGGCCCGGCATGCCGGGCTGGGGGGCGGCGATACCTTCGCCCCCGGCACCCCCGTCATCGATTTGCTGATCGACGACACGGGACCGGGCATCCCCGCCAACCTCCTGCCGCGGATCTTCGACCCCTTCTTCACCACCAAGGCCGTGGGCCAGGGCAGCGGCCTCGGGCTCTTCATCGTCCACCAGATCGTCGAGGAGCACGGGGGCTGGATCGGGGCCCGCAATCTCGAGGCGGGGGGTGCCCGTTTCCACATCCGCCTGCCGGATCGGCTTGATCAGGCCCTGGGCGCCAACCCGGAGGCAGCGCCATGACGGCCCGCATCCTCGTCGTCGACGACGAAAAGATCGCCCTGCGCAACCTGGACCACATCCTGACCCGCGAGGGCTACGCCGTCACCACCACCCAGAGCGGCGCCCAGGCCCTGAGCCTGCTCGATGGCCACCCCTTCGACCTGGTCCTGACCGATCTCAAGATGGACAAGGTGGACGGCCTGGAGGTGCTGCGTCGCTGCAAGGCCCGCTACCCGGACGTGGAGGTCATCCTCATCACCGCTTACGCCACCCTGGAGACGGCGGTGGCGGCCATGCGCGAGGGCGCCTTCCACTACATCGCCAAGCCCTTCCGCCTGGAGGAGGTGCGTGGCACCGTCGCCGAGGCCCTGGAAAAGCGTCGCCTCAAGCGCGAGAACCAGGCCCTCAAGGATCAACTCGCCGCCATCCAGGGCAAGACCCGCCTGGTGACCCGGGATGGGGCCATGCACAAGCTCCTCGACATGGCGCGGCAGATCGCCCCCTCGGGGTGCAACGTCCTCATCACCGGTGAGTCGGGCACCGGCAAGGAGGTGCTGGCGCGCTTCGTCCACGAGCACGGCCCCCGTCCCCAGGGTCCCTTCCTGGCCATCAACTGCGCCGCCTTCAACGAGGAACTGCTGGCCAACGAGCTATTCGGCCACGAAAAGGGCGCCTTCACCGGCGCCGTCGGCAAACCGGGCCTGATCGCCGCGGCGGACGGGGGCACCCTCTTTCTCGACGAGATCTCCGAGATGTCCCCGGCCATGCAGGCCAAGCTGCTGCGGGTCATCCAGGAGCGGGAGGTCCTGCCCCTGGGGGCGACGCGGCCGCTCAAGGTGGAGGTGCGCTTCCTCGCCGCCAGCAACCGCGACCTCAAAGCCTGGATTGCCGATGGGCGCTTTCGCCAGGACCTCTGGTTCCGCCTCAACGTCGTCAACCTCCACCTGCCGCCCCTGGCGGAACGGCGGGAGGACATCCCCCTGCTCGCCCAGTTTTTCCTCGGCCGCGCCGCGCCCCTCATGGGCAAGGACATCCGCGACTTCTCCGAGGAGGCCATGGCCCTGCTCAAGGGCCACGCCTGGCCCGGCAACGTGCGCGAACTGGAGAACGTCATCGAGCGCGGCGCCGCCCTCTGCCATGGCGAGCGCATCGAGGCCGCCCACCTGCCGGACGAACTGCGTCAGCTCAGCGTTCGCGCCTTCCGCCCCAAGGAAGGTCGGGTCCCGACCCTGGAGGAGCAGGAACGGGACTACATCCTCTGGGTGCTGGAAGAGGCCAACGGCAACCAGACCCTCGCCGCCCAGATGCTGGGCATCGACCGTGTCTCCCTGTGGCGCAAGCTCAAGCGTTATAAGAGCTGAAGCACCCCGGTTTCCTGAGCCGATGGGGATCGTCGAACAGACCGCCACCCCTTGTCGGACCAACGTTCGCACCGGCGGTCAAGAGTCTCCATCCGCGACACAAGGCCCACCTTGACGAGGCGGTGAAGACCATCGTGAAGGATTCCGTGAACTGGATGAGACAGCGCGTCACTCCCCTTCTCAACCCCGCTCCTGAATGTATTTCAACGCCCGGCTCAGGCTAAGCTCGATATTGGAGGGGCCGGTGCGGATGAGGAAGGCCTCTTCGTTGTTCTTGGCGCGTAGAAAAACCGGGGTGGGGGAGCGTTCGCACTCCACAGCGCCGAGGCGCTTGCCTTCCAGTTGGTAAAGCTCGAAACGCACCAGCCGGGCGTATTCCGGCCCCAGGTGCTGGTTGAGCAGGTTCTTGAAGTGCAGCCGGCACTTGTCGTCGTTCTCGAAGCCATCCGCCTCCAGGCCGAGCAGGGTGCCATCGTCGGCCACCCCCAGCAGGACGATGCCGCCATCGGTGTTGAGGAAGGCAGTCACCCCCTTGAGCCAGGCGAGTTCGATCTCCTTGCCGGCCTTGCCGGTACGGAGGTTGTGGCGCATGGTGGACTTGAACTCGAGATGGGCGTCCTCCCCCCGGCCGATGAGGTCATAGAGGTCCGCCTCGGGGTGGGCGTAGTCGATGCTCAGGCGGGGCAGGTCCTTCAACTGGCGGCTGTACTTGCGGATGACCAGGCCGGCGAGGGCAGCGCCGAGACCGACGATGACCAGGGTGACCAGGAGCAGCACCGGCCAGCGGCTGGCCAGGGCGTCGCCGGGCAGGGACTGGGGCAGGGTCACGCCGATCCAGCCACCCTCGGGGTTGGCGGTGAGGGGCAGAAAGGCTGCCAGCCAGGCACGGTCACCGCTGGTAAAGCGGATCTGCCCCTCGTTGGGCCTGCCGGCGGCGCGCCAGGCTGCGGCGGCGGCAAGGATCTGGGGGCCGCCGAAGTGTTCCTCGGCGGAGAAAAAGGGTTGCCGATCGTCCGGCCCAGCGAGGCCGTCATCGACGACGTCATGGTTGCCGTTAGCGGCGCCGCCATTGGCGCCATTGGCGGTGCCACCGGCGGTGGCGCCGTTGGGGGACGGGGACGATGGTGAGGACAACGGTGACGACGACGGGGCGGGCGGCGGGACGGTACCGTGGTAGACCCCGCCATTGGCATCCACCAGAAAGGCGGTCCCGACGGTGCTCAGGGGCAGGGTGCGCAGAAAGGCCAGCAGATCATCGAGCAGCAGGTCGAAGGCCAGGACCCGTGTCTTGCCCGCCAGCTCCCAGCTCAGGGCGGCGGTGACACCTGGCAGGTCCAGGGCCTGAAACTGATAGGGTTCGCTCCAGCCGACCTGGCCCTGGGCCTCCCGGGCGATGGCATACCAGGGGCGCTGGCGGGGGTCGTAGGCCAGGGGCTCCTCCCAGGTCTCGACCGGAGCGCCAACAACGTCCAGGCGGGTCAGGGTCACCCGCCCCGGTTGCCGGGGATCGCGGGTACGCACCAGCCATTGCTCACCCTCGCGACGCAGGAAATACTCACCTCCGTCCTCATCCGCCAGGAGGGCCCCGGCGATCTGGTCCAGATGGCGCAGGATGGGCAGGAACCGGCCAGTGAGCTGGGTGGGGGTCAGGGCCTCCACCCCCGCCAGGGTCAGGCCGTCCCGGGCGATCAGCAACTGGCGGGACAGGGGCTGGACGAAGTTGCGCACCTCCTCCCGCGCCATGCGGGTGGCGTCGCTGATCCGGGTCGCCGCCAGGTCGCGGTTCAGAGCGCCGATCAGACCCCAGGCCACCAGGGCCAGCAGGCCCACGGTGAACAGGACCAGCAACACCAGGTCCCGGAACAGCCGGGAGCGGATGGGTCGGGAGGCGGTTCTGAAGAAGGCGGCGACGGGCATGGCCGGGAGTATATACCCGTCCCTCCCGGCCTAGATTGCCCCAAGCCGGAAGGTGAGGGCGGGACAAGCATCCTTGCCGAGACGGTTGGTCAGCCCGTCAGGCGTTCCGCTCCCCCGGCACGATCAGCACCGGACCCTGGGCCAGGCCCATGATGCGCTCGGAGACGCTGCCCAGCAGCAGGCGCTTGAGCCCGGTGCGGCCCCGGCTGCCGACGACGATGAGGTCCGCACCGCGACTGGCCGCGGTCGCCACCACCACCTCTTCCGGGCGTCCTTCGGCCAGCAAGGCCTCACCCTCCAGGCCGGACGCCCGGACCCTGGCCAGGAGCTGGTCCAGGGCGGCTTGGGCGGCGGCTTTACGTTCCACGTTGTTGCTGGGGCTGGTGACGGAGACCAGGCTCAGGGGGAGTTGGCAGAGCCTGGCCAGATCGATGGCCAGGGCCTCGGCGCCGGCGGCCGCCGCGGACCCATCGCTGGCGAGGAGGATGCGCCGCTGCCAGAGCTCCCCGGCCCGGGGCACCATCAGCACCGGGCAGGGGGCGAGGCCAGCGACCTGGGCAGTGGCGTGGCCGACCATGAAGCGGGCCAGGCCGCGCTTTCCCCGCCGACCAAGCACGATCAGGTCGGCGTCCAGTTCCTCGGCGGTGGTGATGATCTCCTGATGGGGCTGTTCGCCATAGACCAGTTGGGTGGCGCAATCCACCCCCGCCGCCCTGGCCCCTGCCACCACGCCATCGAGGATGGCCTGGGCCTCCCGCTCCAGTTGCTCGCGCAGACCCTGGGTACCGACCCCCTCCAGGTCCTGGGTCGAGAGGACGATGGTCATGGCGGTGAGCCGTGCCCCGCAGCGCTTGGCCAGGGCGATGGCGACCCGCTGGGCGCCGGCGGAGAATTCCGAGCCATCGGTGGCGAAGAGGATGTGTTTCATCGTCATCGGGTTGGCCATGGTTCAGACCTCCTGCGCCAGGCGATGGGCCGCCATGCCCTGGATCAGGGCGATGATGATCGTCAGTCCGCCGACCGCCAGGGCCAGGACCAGGGTGGCGTCACCCAGGATCTTCAGAGTGGTAATGGTGGACTCGGGCAGGGGCGTGATCAACTCCAGGCGGGAGAGGTAGCCCGGCACGTAAAAGAAACGGGAGAAGAGCACGATGACCATGATCAGGCCCATCACCAGCTTGACCACCGAATCCTTAACGTAGGTGGTGCCGATGGCGCCGATCTGGATGCCGAACAGGGAGCCGGCGAGGATGATCATGGCCAGCCGGATGTCCACCACCCCGTCCATGGCATAGAGGATGGTGCCGCCCAGGCCCATGACGAAGGCGATGACCAGTTCGGTGGCAGAGGCCATGAGGGCCGGGGCGCCCAGCACGTAGATCATGGCCGGGACGCCGATGAAGCCCCCCACGGCGATGGTGGCGGCCAGCATGCCAGTGGCGAAACCCAGGGGGGCGATGAACAGCAGGGAGACTTCCGCCTGGATGCTGGGGAACCAGACCATGGTGCCGGGGATGCGGATGGACTGGACCCAGCGCGCCAGCCGGGTGACCTGGTGGGGCGCGACGCCACCCCCCGCGGCCTTTTCCTGCTGGAACATGCGGTAGGCATCCCGCAGCACGAAGCCGCCGACGATGGCCAGGACGATGACGAAGACCACCGAGACGTAGAGGCTGGTGCCGACATCGCCATAGGTGTGCTTGATCCCGGTCATGACCTGCTTGCCCGCCAGCATCCCCGCCTCGGCGAAGACGCCCATGATCAGGCCGAGCTTGACGTCCACCTGGCCGTACTTGTGGCGTTTCATGGCCCCCACCAGGGACTTGGGGAACTTGTGGCAGATATTGGAGGCCACGGCGACGATGCCGGGCACGCCCAGGGTCATCATGGCCGGGGTGAGCACGAAGGCCCCGCCGGAGCCGATGAAGCCCGAGACCATGCCGCCGACGAAGCCGACCACGAAGAGTGCCAGGCCGGAGGTCAGGGTGATATCGATGAAGAGACTGCTGTCCACTGATGACGACTCCGTGGTTTAGGACTGGGCGATGGGCCGGTTACCGGGTGGGTTAGCCTGCTGACCGCGCTGGGGAGAGGTGGCGGAGGCGGTCTTGCTGCCGCCCTGGCTGCCGGCTTTGCTGACGGGCTTGGCACCGCTCTTGGCGGCGCGCAAACCGAGGCTTTCCCAGAAGTGACCGGTGAAAGCGCCATGGAAATAGGAAAAAACGAAGGCCACCACCACCGGGATCAGAAACAAGGACTTGTGCTCTTTGGTCTGCTCGGCCCAGGCGACAAACTGGTCCGCGTAGATATAGAGCAGGGCATAGAGCAGGAGGCTGGCAACCCCATAGAGCAGGGTAGCGGTGATGGGGCGTTTGGCGTGCGGCATGGGTAATCCTCTGGTGCAAAAGGGTCTGGGGAGTGAGTGAGCTAGGTGTGGTTCCGGCGTCGGTGCGGCTCCGGGGTTAAACCCCAGCGGCCGGACGGTTCGCGTTCAGGGGCCGCCGGCAAGAGGCAGGGGAGACGCCGCATGGATGGTCGGGGCCTGAGGTCGCGAGCCACGCGACCCCCATCGGGGGTCATGAAGCAGCCCGCTGGAGCCTGGCGGGTGGCTCTCGGAGCGGCTCCAGGAGATCGCCGACGACCACCACGGGCACGGGAGACTCCCCGCCGAACAAGCCACCCTTGCCAGGCACCAGACACCGTACCGGGTCGTCGGGGGTGCCACTGATGGCGAAGAGGACCCGGGAGCGGCGCTCCAGGATGCGCGCCACGTTGCGACGGTTGACCCGGGGCAGCTCTTCCGCCTCGCAGGCGATACCCGACAGCAGTGGCTGATGCGCGCTGATCAGGGCGTGCAGGCGTTGGGGATCAGTGCAGAGCAGCAGCAGGTCCGCCTGGAGGCGGCGACAGACGCTGGCCGCGTATTCCAGGACGGCGAGCGGCAGGGAGGCGCCGATGCCGAGGGCGATCAGGCGCCGTCCCGGTGCGGGAGGTGTCAGGTGATGTGTCGTGGGGAGGGCGGCGAGGGCCGCCTCCATGCGATAGCGCCCGCTGACTTCGCCGGTCGGGCACTGCCCCAGGGCGGTGAAGGCTTGTTTGAGTTGGTCGGAAAAACTGGCCATGAGGTTCCTCGGTACTGGCGGGGAATCGCTGGCGGCGAGGAATCGGCTTCCGCCTGTTCCTCGCGCCACCAGCGTGTCGCGGTGTTGGCGGGGAACCCGTGGTGGCTGAGCTTCCCCTTTGGCCTTGGCTAATGCAGATTGCTTGCCAAGAAGGGAATAACATATATTTCAAAGAATTGGAGTGATTGCTGGGCGCGGGCGCGGCTGGCGGGTCGTTGCACCCGTGAACACCGGGGGGATACCCAGGGTTCACCCCGGGTAAGCGGCGCGATCGCGGCAGAGACAGGGCGGCGAGATTTGGTAACGATTGCCGGCATCTGGTCCCTGGATTGGCCTCCCGTTGGTCACAGCGTTGCGGGACGCAACAGGATGGTGAACCTGCAACACCTTTTCTGGACCGGCCCTAGCCATTGGGCCGGCCCTGGCCACGAGCTTGTCCCTGGCCACTGGCTTGTCCCGCCGGAGCGGGGGACAATCTCCCCACTCACCCTCCCGAGGATGCTGGCCGATGGCTACCCCTGCCCTTGATGACGCGCGGGATCTTCCCTACGCCGCCGAGCGGGACTTCCCGCGCCTGGTCGCCGGTCTGCGCCGGCCCGAGGCCTACCCGCCGGGGCTGATCGGCGCCGAGGGGGCGATCGAGCACCTGGAGACCCATATCTCCCACGTCTTTCTCGCTGGGGACCGGGCCTACAAGCTCAAGAAACCGGTGAACCTGGGCTTCCTCGACTTCTCGACCGCCGAGCGCCGTCTGGAGTTTTGTCGCGAGGAATTACGCCTCAACCACCGCCTCGCCCCCGAGCTTTACCTGGGCCTGGTTGCGGTCACCGGCACCCCGGACCAGCCGCGGCTCGGTGGCGACGGGCCGGTCCTGGAATACCTGGTGGAGATGAGGCGTTTCGACCAGCGGGATCGGCTCGACCACCGCGTCCTCACCCCGGCGCTGATCGACCGCCTCGCGGCCCGCCTGGCCGCCTTCCACGACGATCTGCCACCAGCCCCGGCGGACAGCCCCTACGGCACCCCGGAGGCGGTCCTGGCGCCCATGCTGGAAAATTTCCGCCAAATCCGCGCCCGCTCCCTGGGAGTGGAGTGCCAGGCGGGGCTGGACCGGCTGGAGGAGTGGACCCGCGCCCGCTGGCGGGAGCTAACCCCCGTGATCGAGCAACGGCGGGCGGGGGGCCGGGTGCGGGAATGCCACGGCGACCTGCACCGCGGCAACATTGCCCTGGTGAAGGGGGAGCCCCTGTTCTTCGATGCCCTGGAGTTCGCCCCCCAACTGCGCTGGATTGACACCGCCAGCGAACTGGCCTTCCTGCTCATGGACCTGGAAGAGGCGGGGGAGGGTTCCCTGGCGCGGCAGCTGCTCAACGCCTATCTGGAACAGAGCGGGGACTACGGCGCCCTCCAGGTCCTGGACCTGTACCAGGTCTATCGTGCCCTGGTGCGGGCCAAGGTACTGGCCATCCGCCTGGGGCAGGGGGAGCTGACGGTGGAGGAAGACGCCGCCGATCACCAGGCCTGCGCCGGGTACCTGGCCCTGGCCGCGTCCTACACCCGGCGCCGTGAGCGCCAGCCACGGCTGCTCCTGACCTCCGGCCTGTCCGGCTCTGGCAAGAGTTGGCTCGCCAGCCAGTTGCGTGAGGTCTTGCCCCTCATCCATTTGCGCTCCGACATCGAGCGCAAGCGCCTCTTCGGCTTCGCCCCGGAGGAACGGACGGGGAGCCCCACCGACGGCGGCATCTACACCCCCGACGCCAGCTTCCGCACCTACGACCGGTTGCGGGAACTGGCGGCGATGATCCTGGGCTGCGGTTACGACGTCCTGGTGGATGCCACCTTCCTCCGCCGGGACCAGCGTCGCGTCTTTCGCGAACTGGCCGCGGCCAAGGGGGCGGGATTCGCCTTGCTGGTCATGGAGGCCCCGATCGAGGTCCTGCGGAAGCGGGTAGCCAGCCGCCAGGCGACGGGGGCCGACGCCTCCGAGGCGGGCTTGGCGGTGCTGGAGCGGCAGTTGCGCACTCAGGAGGCGCTGGAGGCGGAGGAAATGCCTCAGGCCTTGATCGTTGATGCCACTGCCCCGCCAGCCTTGGAGGAGTTAATGGCAGCGGTGGCTGAACTGACAGGTGTTGGGCTGAATGACTAAATTCACTACTGCCCAGTCTTGGTGTGTAGGTTTGGTCATGAACCATGTGGCCGATGATTTCTGAGCCGGCACCAGTTCAGACGGCTGAGCGCCGTCGCCCTCGGCTGACAGAGAGCAGGGCTGGGGGATGAGCCTCAGCCCATTTAGTCTGCGGCTGGGCTGAGGGCGGAGGCCTCTCAGCCCAGGTGATGACAAGCAAAGGTTAAGCCTGGCTAATTGTCACCCCCGACGGCGGGCGGCGACCCGCAGGCGCAGTGCGTTGAGGCGGATGAAGCCGGTGGCATCGCCCTGGTGGTAGGCGCCGGCGTCCTCCTCGAAGGTGGCGATGCGGGTGTCGAACAGGCTGTTGGTCGCGGAGCGCCGGCCCACGGCCATGACATTGCCCTTGTAGAGCTTGAGGCGCACCTCGCCGTTGACCACCTGCTGGGTCTGGTCGATGGCGGCCTGGAGCATCTCCCGCTCCGGGGCGAACCAGTAGCCGTTATAAACCAGGCTGGCGTAGCGAGGCATCAGTTCGTCCTTGAGGTGGGCCGCCTCGCGGTCCAGGGTCAAGGATTCCATGGCGCGGTGGGCCTTGAGCAGGATGGTGCCACCGGGGGTCTCGTAGCAGCCGCGGGACTTCATGCCGACGTAGCGGTTCTCGACGATGTCCGCCCGGCCGATGCCGTTGGCCCCGCCGATGCGGTTCAGCTCCGCCAGCACCTGGGCCGGGGTCATGGCCTGGCCGTCGATGGCCACCACGTCGCCCTTCTCGAAGGTTAGGACGAGATAGGTCGGCTGGTCCGGGGCCTGCTCCGGTGGCACCGTCCAGCGCCACATGTCGGCGCCGGGCTCGACCCAGGGGTCCTCCAGGTCATAGCCTTCATAAGAGATGTGCAGCAGATTGGCGTCCATGGAGTAGGGTGACTTGGTGCCGTCACGCTTCATCTCCACGGCGATGCCGCGGCTGGCGGCATAGTCCATGAGCTTCTCGCGGGACAGCAGGTCCCACTCCCGCCAGGGGGCGATGATCTTGATCTCGGGGTTGAGGGCGAAGGCGGTGAGCTCGAAGCGCACCTGGTCGTTGCCCTTGCCGGTGGCGCCATGGGCGATGGCATCGGCGCCGGTCTCGGCGGCGATCTCGATCAGGCGCTTGGCGATCAGGGGCCGGGCGATGGAGGTGCCGAGCAGGTACTCACCCTCATAGAGGGCGTTGGCGCGGAACATGGGGAAGACGAAATCGCGGACGAACTCCTCGCGCAAGTCGTCGATGTAGATCTCCTTGATCCCCGCCGCCAGGGCCTTGGCGCGCGCCGGCTCCAGCTCCTCGCCCTGGCCGATGTCGGCGGTGAAGGTCACCACCTCGCAGCCATACTCCTCCTGCAGCCACTTGAGGATGACCGAGGTGTCCAGGCCGCCGGAATAGGCCAACACCACCTTCTTGATATCGCTCTTCGCCATGGGGGCTCCCGCCAAAGGTCGCAAATTCGGAAAAGGGCGCAGTATATAGCGGCGTCCGGGGGGACGTAACGCAGGCAAGGTTTGAATAGGGCACTGGCAAGGGTTGAAAGGGTAACCTCAGCGCCCCGTCGCGGATAACTGGCGCCTCCTGCCCCTCTCCCCGCGGGGGATAGGGGTTTGGGGAGAGGGGACGCGTCCGGCGACCGGCTCAGGAAATTTGGCATCATCACTTGTTGGTGGCAAATGACTTCCGGCCCTTGCCGTGCCGATACCGGCGGGGCGAACTATTGACCGCTCGGCTCGCCGCTCGTATGGCCAGTCAGGCTATCGCCAAGGAAGTGAGCGATGGCGCCGGCAAAGGCCTCCGGCTGGTCAGCATGGACCCAATGCCCGGCGCCAGGGATGGTGGTCACCTGGGCGCGGGGAAACAGGGCCTGGATGGCTGGCCACTGGTCGGGGCGCACATAATCTGAGTTGGCGCCGTGGATGAAGGCCGTCCGGCCATGGAAGCGGCGGCCCTGGGGATCGGGAAAGGTGCGCAGCCCCTCCATGGCGTCGGCCAGTGCGGCCAGATTGAACCGCCAGGTCCAGCCGTCCTGGGTGTGGCGCAGGTTCTGTAGCAGGAAACCGCGCATGGCCGGGTCGGGGATGTCGGTGGCTAGGCGGGCATCCGCCTCCCGCCGCGAGTCGATGGTCCTCAGGTTCAGCCCCCGCAGGGCGGTAAACAGACGTCGGAAACGGGAGGGATAGGTCACCGGGGCGATGTCCACCACCGCCAGGGCCGCGACCCGCTCGGGGTGTTCCAGGGCCAGCCACATGGCGACCTTGCCGCCCAGACTGTGGCCGACCAGGCTGACGTGCTCGATCTCCAGCGCATCCAGCAGGTTGACCAGGTCCGTTGCCATGGCTTCGTAGCTGAAGTCTGGGTCATGGGGTGACTGGCCGTGATTGCGCAGGTCAGGGACTATGATCCGTCGCGAGGTGCCTAGCAGGCGTTGCAGCCGGCCGACGATGCCATGCCAGTTCATGGCGGAGCCGAACAGGCCGTGAATCAGCAGGAGCGGTTGGGCCGCGTCCCCAGGATCGCCATGGACGCGATGGTGCAGGGGGAGGGATGAGGCTGGGGGCGAGACTGGGGCGGAAGCTGGGAGCAAGACTGAGGGCGAGGCTGGGGGGTGCGGAAGCATGCCTGTCGCGAGGGCGGATGGGCCAGGTGGGTAGTTGGGCCTTAGGGGGGGGTGGAAGGGCCTGATAGGGAGTTGGGAGGTCGTGGTGGTCGGTGTCCGGTGAAAAGTAAAGGCCCGGAACCAGTCCGGGCCTGATTCTTTAGACAGCCATCAGATCAATCAGGCATCAGATCACCGCGATCAGCCGGCGAAATTGGCCGCCACGAAGTCCCAGTTAACGATGTTCCACATGGTCTCCAGGTACTTGGGACGCAGATTACGGTAATCGATGTAATAGGCGTGCTCCCAGACGTCCAGGGTCAGCAGGGCCTGCTTGCCGGAGGTCATGGGCGTGCCAGCATTGGAGGTGTTGAAGATCTCCAGTGAGCCGTCGGCGTTCTTGACCAGCCAGGTCCAGCCGGAACCAAAGTTGGTGGCGCCGGCCTGGTTGAACTGCTTCTTGAACTCATCGAAGGAGCCGAACTTGGCATCGATGGCCGCCGCCAGGGCGCCGCTGGGGGCGCCGCCGCCATTGGGGCTTAGGCAGTTCCAGTAGAAGGTGTGATTCCAGACCTGGGCGGCGTTGTTGAAGATACCGCCGGAGGACTTCATGACGATGTCCTCCAGGCTCATGGACTCGAACTCGGTGCCCGGGATCAGGTTGTTCAGGTTGGTGACGTAGGCCTGGTGATGCTTGCCGTAGTGGTACTCCAGGGTCTCCTTGGACAGAGTGGGGGCCAGGGCGTCCATGGCGTAGGGCAGGGCGGGGAGTTCGTGGGTCATTTGGTTTTCTCCTGGTGAGTGGTAAAGGGGAGGCAAAATAAGAGGCTCAAAGACTGCTGCAAGATAGGTCCCCCCAAGTCAAAGCTCAAGCACCCGCTTGGCATCGAGTTCAGGCTCCGGCATCGACTCGGGCCTGGTCTGAACCGGTCGCTACCCTGCCAGACCGGGTCCTGGGAGTTGCTGAAGGTCTCGATAATCAGGGCAGCCCCCGACCCGGAAAAAGCCGACAATTGCCCAATGATGTTTTCTTGACCGGGAGGCGGTGAGCCATGTGTGGTATCTGCGGAGAGTTGCGCTTCGACGGCAGGCCAGCGGACCTGGGGGCGGTCGAGCGGATGATGGCCCAGATCCGGCAGCGCGGGCCGGATCATGGCGGAAGCTGGAGCGACGGCAGCCTGGGTTTCGGCCACCGGCGGCTGAGCATCATCGACCTGTCCATTCGCGCCAACCAGCCGATGTTGGACCCGGACCTGGGCCTGGCCCTGGTCTTCAACGGCGCCATCTACAACTACCGTGAACTGCGTCAGGAACTGGCGGCCAAGGGTTACCGCTTCTTCTCCACCGGCGACACCGAGGTCATCCTCAAGGCCTGGCACGCCTGGGGCGAGGGCTGCGTCGAGCGGCTGCATGGCATGTTCGCCTTCGGCCTCTGGGATATGAACCGGCGCGTCCTCTTTCTGGCCCGCGACCGCTTTGGCGTCAAGCCCCTCTATTGGACCCGCGACCACCGGCGCCTGCGGTTCGCCTCCAGCACCCAGGCCCTGCTGGCGGCGGGCGGGGTGGATACCGCCATCGACCCCGCCGCCCTCCATCACCTCTTCAGCCTCCATGCCGTGGTGCCGGCGCCGCGCACCATCCTCGCCGGGGTGCGCAAGCTGGCCCCGGCCCATTGGCTGCGCATCGAGGCCGACGGCACCACCACCGAGCGCCAATATTGGAGCCTGGCCGGCATCCGCCCGGACACAAGCCTTAGTCCCGGTGACTGGGTGGAGGCCATCGGCGCCGCCCTGCGGGAAGCGGTACGCAAGCGCGAGGAGGTGGCGGACGTGCCCGTGGGGGTGCTGCTCTCCGGTGGCCTGGACTCCAGCCTGCTGGTGGCCCTGCTGGCGGAGCTGGGCCAGCGCGAGATCCGCACCTTCTCGGTGGGTTTCGAGGACACCCCGGAGGAGGCCGGCAGCGAGTTCGAGTATTCGGACCAAGTGGTGGCCCGCTATTGCACCCGGCACAGCCGGTTCCACGTCCCCAACAGCGAGGTCCTGCGCCGCCTGCCAGAGGCGGTGGACGCCATGACCGAGCCCATGTTCGGCCAGGACGCCGTGGCCTTCTATCTGCTTGGCGAGCAGGTGTCCCGGGAGATCAAGGTGGTCCAGTCCGGCCAGGGGGCGGACGAGGTCTTTGGTGGCTACTTCTGGTACCCGCAATTGGCGGCGGCGGAGGGTGCTGCCGGTCAGCAGGTAGGGCAGGGCGATTGGGGGACCCGTCTCGACAAGTCAGGACACACCAGCGTTTCGCTAGAGGGCGGAAGCCGGGCCGCGTCTAATAATGAGATAAGCAAGGATGCCTGGCTGACCACCTTCAGCCGCCACTATTTCGACCGCGACCATGACGAGTATCTGCGCCTCGTCACCCCGGCCTTCGCCGGCCCGGACCACACCGGCCTGCTGGTCGCCGACCTCCTCGACCGGACCGGCGCCAGGGAACTGGTGGATGCCGTGCTGCGCCTGGATGTCAGCACCCTCATCGTCGACGACCCCGTCAAGCGGGTGGACAACATGACCATGGCCTGGGGCCTGGAGGCGCGCGTGCCCTTCCTCGACCACCAACTGGTGGAGTTGGCCACCCGCTGCCCGGCGGCCATCCGGCTGCGCGAAGGGGGCAAGTACCCCCTCAAGGCCCTGGCCCGGGGCCTGCTGCCAGATGCCGTCATCGACCGGCCCAAGGGTTACTTCCCCATGCCGGCGCTCAAGTACGTACGTGGTGAATTCCTGACCCTGATGCGCGATCTGGTGAACTCCCAGGCCTGCCGGGAGCGGGGCATTTACCAGCGGGACTACGTCAAGCGGCTCCTCGCCGCTCCCGACATGCACCATACCCGTATCCGTGGCAACAAGCTCTGGCACCTGGCCTTGCTGGAGCTGTGGCTACAGCGGCATGTGGATTCGCTGGTTGCGGGCATGGACCATTATCGCCCTGAACCTGCGCATGCCCCTGGGGCATGAATTGATCGGATGAAGCGGGCGCCTGAATTAGGGGTGCCGTCAGGGGGAGAAACCTAATCAATGGGCTCTGGCCAGCCGTTCCTCGATGCGCCGGGCGGCCTCCTGGATCAGGTCGGTCCATTCGTCGCGACGCCGCTCGCGCGGGGCGGAGATGGATAGGCCCGCCAGGGGGTTGCCCGCCGGGTCGCGGATGAGGACGCCGATGCAGCCGACGCCGATCTCCGCCTCCTCGTTGTCGAAGGCGTAGCCCGCCGTCAATGCCTGGCTGGCCTGACGCCAGAGGTCCCCGACCCGGGTCAGGGTGTGCTCGGTGTAGGCTGGCAGTCCGGTGCGGGCGGCATAGTCCCGCACCGCCGCCTCACCGCCGCTGGCCAGCAGCAGTTTGCCCACCGCCGTCACGTGCAGGGGCGCACGGCTGCCGATCACCTGTTCCACCCGCATCATGCGGTGGGGCGTCGCCCGCTCCACGTAGATCACCTCGTCGCCCTCCCTCAGGGTCAGGTTGATGGTCTCCTCCACCTGATCCCGGAGCCATTCCATCACTGGCCGGGCCAGGTCGCGGATGTCCGTTTCGCCCTGGCGCAGGGCCGCCCAGGCGGTGAGCCGGGCACCGAATCCATATAGACCCCCGTCGCCACGCTCGATAAGGCCGTTTTCCGCCGCCGAGGCCAGGATGCGGAAGGCGGTGGAGGGGTGCAGGCCGGTCTCGGCCGCCAGTACCTTGAGGCTGGCCTCGCCGCCGTTGCGGGCCAGGGCCTCCAGCAGCGCCACCAGGCGGTCGATGACCTGGATTCCGCCTCCACCCGTCGCAGGGGCTTGGGTCTTGCCGCGTCCACTTGACGCCGGCAGATCGGCGTTAGCCTGTGAGTCCTCCGCCGCGTGTTTCGTCACCAAGGTGGTGGATTGACCCCTGTAAGAGTTGGCTCCCCTTTCCTGAGAGCGGGCTGGGTTTGGAGAATCGACGGTGTTCGGAGAGCGGACTGGATCTGGGGGAGGGAACTGAGGAGCGTTCGGGGGAGACATATCAGTTGGTGTCATTACTATTTCGCATCGTGAAAACTATTGCGTATTGCGAAATGATAGCAGCCGGTGTAAGGTGCGATCAAATCATCCGACGCCGAAACAATCATCCCCCCAAGTTTTTGGAGACCGCCATGAGCACCAACCACGCCGATGCCGCAACAACCGCCCCCGCCACCCTGCCCCATGACGCCCCCGCCTTCTGCCAGGGCATGCAGTACTTCGGCGCACCCTGGCCCGATTTCGAACGCCATGCCGCGGTCCCGGCGGTGAGCGCCGACAGCGGTCGCATCGCCCAGGCCGACGAGACGGCCGCCTACCAGACCCTGCTCATGGCCGACGCCCTGCGCTACGTCACCCTCCAGACCTGCGGTTCCAAGGGCTCCGGCCACCCCGGCGGCTTCGCCTCCAGCGCCGAGGCCTATGCCGCCCTGGTGATGCTGGGCCACACCAACATCGTCACCGAGGTGGGCCACCACGCGCCGGGCTTCTACAGCGCCATGTTCCTCGACACCTCCCTGGAGGAGATGGGCATCCGCACCCTGGAAGACATGATGGCGCGCTTTCGCGAGAAGCACGGTCTGCTCGGCCACCTGTCCGGCGCCATCCCCGGCCTGCTCGCCCCCGCCGGCCCACTGGGCCAGGGCCAGCACTTCGCCATGGCCGGCGCCCTGCTGCACCCGGACAAGCTCTTCCCGGTGACCATCGGCGATGGCGGCATGGGCGAGCCCTACGTGCTCAATGCCATGATGCACTTCCACACCGCCTACCCCCAGGTGACCAACTTCCTGCCGACCCTGATCTGGAACGGTTACAGCCAGGAGCACCATTCCATGGTCTCCCGCCTGACCAATGAGGAGATGATCGCCTACTGGCGGGGCCATGGCTTTGAGGAGGTGGTGCTGGTGGATGCCAAGGACTTCGACGACAGCGGCCAGGAGGCGGCCTACGTCGATTCCACCCGCTTCTCCCACGGCCAGCGCCTGGCCTTCGCTCAGGCGGTGCTGACCGGCATGGAGCGGGCCGCCGCCAGCGCCCTGTCCGGCAAGCTCACGGCCTTCATCCTCAAGCAGCTCAAGGGCGCCGGCGTGCATACCCTGGGCGCCAAGTCCCACAACCTCTACCCGGCCGACACCCTGGACGCCCCTCATATCGCCGAGGGCCTTCAGCGCCGCGCCCTGCCGCCGGCGGCCTGGGAGCTGGTGCGGGAGAACTTCACCCGCGCCGGTGGTGGCCCCGCGGTCAAAACGGCGGTGACCGAGTTCGTGCTCGACAACGCCCCCCTGGGGGCCTTCCCCTGCCAGGAATTCGCCAAGGGCGACAAGGCCGTGCCCGCCACCGCCATGGGGGCCCTGGCCGCCTGGGTGGGCCAGCAGGACCCGCGCTTCGTGGTCACCAACGCCGATGGCAACGAGGCCTCGGCGATGAAGAACATCAACGACGCCCTCAAGATCCGCCACCCGACCCCGGACCCGCTCTACAACCAGGAGCCCACCGGCCAGGTCTATGAGCCCCTCAACGAGGATGCCTGCGCTGGCCTCGCCGCCGGTCTGGCCCTGTTCGGCTCCCGCGCCCTCTGGCTGTCCTACGAGAGCTTCGCCATCAACGGCTGGCCCATCGTCCAGACCGTGACCCAAGCCATGGCCGAGCTGCGCCGCCCGACCCCGTCCCTGGTGTGCATGTTCACCGCCGGCGCCCTGGAGCAGGGCCGAAACGGCTGGACCCACCAGCGCCCGGAGATAGAGAACTACTTCGCCGCCCAGATGCGCAACGGCAACGTCTATGCCCTCTTCCCGCCGGACGCCAATGCCATCCAGGCCGCTTACGAGTACGCCACCACCAGCCGCAACAAGGGCATGGTGATCATCGCCTCCAAGTCACCCCTGCCGGTGTACCTGAGCCTGGCCGAGGCCCGCGACGCCGTGGCCAAGGGCGCCGGGATCCTCTATGAGACCAGGGCCGGCAAGTCGGGCGACAAGGACAAGCAAGGCGACAAGGGCAAGAAGGCTGATCAGGGCAAGAAGGGCAAGGATGACAAGGCGGGCAAGCTCGCCAAGAACGGCTTCAAAGGCACGGTGGTCTTCGCCGTGACCGGCGACATGGTCTATCTCCCCGTGTTCGAGGCCAAGGACCAGCTCGAAGCCGACGGCTGGGCGGTGCGCATCGTCGCCGTGGTCAACCCGCGTCGCCTCTACCGTCCGACCGACGTGGCCTGGGAGACGGTGGCCGAGCCTGACAACGCCTTCATGGACGATGACCACTTTAACGCCCTGTTCGACGGTGACGTCCTGCTGGCGGTCAGTGGTGGCCCCTCCGCCTCCCTGGAGCCGGTGCTGCTGCGCACCCGCGCGGCCCGACGCGACACCTTCGCCTGGAAGCGCGGCGAGACCACCGCCAGCCCGGCGGAGATCATGGACTACAACGGCATCACCGCCGAGCGCATGGTGGCGCGGGTCAAGGCCCTGGCCGGCTGACCAGGCGCGGCGACTGATGTGGTTACCCGTTTTCCGGCGGTAAAAAAACAGGGACCTTGTGTGTCCGTATCCAGGCAGGGATTTAAACGGTCCGGAAAGCGGGTGCCCGCAGCAGGTGCGGCCCCCGTGAGCAGACCCTGATGACTCAACCAAATTGAAGCCCAGTTAAGCGGCCGAGAAGACCATGCCCGATACCAAGATCATCGTCCTCGATGACGACCCCACCGGCTCCCAGACCGTCCATGGCTGCCTGCTGCTGACCCGCTGGGATGTCGCCACCCTGCGTCAGGCCCTGGACGACGCCTCGCCCTTGTTCTTCGTCCTCACCAACACCCGTGGCATGGGCGCGGAACAGGCGGCGCAAGTCACCCGCGAGGTCTGCCATAACCTCAAGCAGGCCCTGGCCGACTGGTCGAGGAAACTGGCGGCCCAGGGGCGGGAGGTCCATGCCCTGTTCGTCAGCCGCTCCGACTCCACCCTGCGCGGCCACTACCCGGTGGAGACCGATGTCATGACCGAGGAACTGGGGCCTTTCGACGCTCATTTCCTCACCCCGGCCTTCTTCGAGGGCGGGCGCGTCACCCGCGACTCCATCCACTACCTGCTGGTCGATGGCCAGCCGGTGCCCACCGCCGAGACCGAATTCGCCCGCGATTCGGTATTTGGCTACTCCACCAGCTACCTGCCGGATTATGTCGCCGAAAAGACCCGGGGACGCATCCCGGCGGGGCAGGTCGAGCGGTTCCTGCTGGCTGAGGTGCGCGCCGGCGTCCGGGAGCGGCTCATGGCACTCACCGGCAATGCCTGCGGCGTGGTGGACGCCGAGACTCAGGCCGACCTGGACCGCTTCGCCGCCGATGTCCTGGCCGGCGTCGCCGCCGGCAAGCGCTTCCTCTTCCGTAGTGGCGCCAGCTTGCTCACCGCCCTGGCGCAACTGCCGCCTCAGCCGGTGGCGGCGATCGCCATGCGTCAGTACGTGCGCGGTGGCAGGCCCGGCGCCGTCATCGTCGGCTCCCATGTCAAGAAGACCACCGACCAGCTCCAGCGGCTGTTGGCCCAGCCCGGCACCGCCCCCCTGGAGATCGATGTCGACCGCATCCAGCCCGAGCGCGCCGCCCTGCTGGCCGCCACCCTGGCCCGGGCCACCGAGCTGCACGCCCAGGGCCAGACCCCGGTGATCTTCACCAGCCGCGTCGAGCGCACCTTCGCCGACCAGGCGACGCGCCTGGCCTTTGGCGACCAGGTCTCCGCCTTCCTCATGGACTTGGTGCGCGGTCTGCCGCCGACCCTGGGTTTTCTCATCAGCAAGGGCGGCATCACCTCCAACGACGTCCTCTCCACCGGCCTGGCCCTGGCCAGTTCCCGCGTCCTGGGGCAGATCCTCCCCGGGTGCTCGGTGGTGCGCTGCCCGGCGGATCACCCCCGCTACCCGGACCTGCCGGTGGTGATTTTTCCTGGCAACGTCGGCGACGAGGAGGCCCTGGCGGAGGTCTACCGGCGGCTCGCCGGCAACGCATAGCGACCGTTCTGGAACTGACACGCTAGAGCCCCTCTCCCTGCGCGGTCGCGGAGTCATGGGAGGCCATGGACCCCGGCCACCGACCTTTTGGCCCCTCTCCCCCGCGCGGGAGAGGGGTTGGGGAGAGGGAGCGGTCCGGGCGATGTGGCCAAGTCGTTGTTGAGCATTTACTGTGAACCTGTCCATTGATTCTTTCCCGACCTGAGCGTGCCCCTTCGGGGCGAAGCGGGAACTGAATAAATGGGCGCTGTCTTAGCCACCGCGACCGCGCTGGCGGCGATATCATCCATGGGACTACCGACATGATCTGGTTTCTTCTCGGCCTTATCGCCCTGATCCTGGGCGCGGAATTGCTGGTACGCGGCGCCTCCAAGCTGGCCATGGCCCTGGGCATTTCGCCCCTGGTGGTGGGTCTCACGGTCGTGGCCTTCGGCACCAGTTCGCCCGAGCTCGCGGTCTCAGTCCAATCCGCCTGGGCGGGCCAGGTGGACATCGCCCTGGGTAACGTGGTGGGCAGCAATATCTTCAATGTCCTGTTTATCCTTGGCCTGTCCGCCCTCATCACCCCCCTGGTCGTCGACCGGCAGCTCATCCGCCAGGAGGTGCCCCTGATGGTCGGTGCCTCCCTGCTGCTCTGGTTCCTGGCGGCAAATCAGGCGATCGACCGCCTCGAGGGCCTGTTGCTGGTGGGTCTGCTGGCGGCCTATACCATCTATGTCATCCGCGCCAGCCGACGGCAGACCGCCGCGGACCGTCAGGAAGCCGCGGCACCCCCCGTCGCGGAGGAAAGGTCCTGGGACTCGCACTGGTTCGTCCAGGTGGCCCTGATCCTGGCAGGTCTGACCCTGTTGGTGCTGGGTTCCAACTGGCTGGTGGAGGCGGCCGTCGCCTTTGCCCGTGCCCTGGGGGTGAGTGAGCTGGTCATCGGGCTGACCCTGATCGCCGCCGGAACCTCCCTGCCGGAGGTGGCCACCTCCGTCATGGCGGCGCTGCGGGGGGAGCGGGATATTGCCGTTGGTAACGTGGTGGGGAGCAACATCTTCAACATCCTGGGCGTGCTGGGGGTCTCCGCCGCCATCGCTCCCACCAGTCTGACGGTGGCCCCCTCCTTGCTGGCCTTCGACCTCCCGGTCATGGTCGCCGTGGCGCTGGCCTGCCTGCCCATCTTCTTCACCGGCCATCTCATCGCCCGCTGGGAGGGGGGGCTCTTTTTTGCCTACTACATCATCTACACCCTCTATCTGATCCTCATGGCCCGCCAGCATGACGGCCTGGCCCAATTCGGCTGGATCATGGTCTCCTTCGTCTTGCCACTGACCTTTGCCACCCTCGCCATCCTTGCCGGCCGGCATTGGCGACACAGCCATCGCCGAGGTGGCGGGCGGTTTCCCGGGATTTAATGACTCAACCCGTTGGTGGATCATGCTGGCGCCGCCAAGCCGCCAAGCCGCCAAGCCATCAAGTCATTAAGCTGCCAAGCGGCCATCCCGCCAACCCTAGGGCCTTGGCCACCATCCCCACGAACAGGGGGTGTGTGGAATAACAGGGGCGGTACGTGGCGGGACTGACCTTGAAATCCCTGGCCAAAGGGCCAGTATCTGCTCTCATGGCCGACCACCGCGGCCCTGGCCCACGCGGTGGCGGTTGCCCATAACCCCAGAACATAACCGCAAAAGAGGACGATGAGATGCTTACCGCGACCATGGCGACCAAGCTGAACGAGCAGATCAATCGCGAATTCTTTTCCGCCTATTTGTACCTCGCCCTGTCCACCGAGGCCGAGGAGAGCAATCTGCGTGGCACCGCCAGTTGGTTTCTGGCCAAGCATGGCGAGGAGATGGTCCACGCCATGAAGATGGTGCGCTATCTCCTGGACCAGGGTGCCAGCGTCAAATTGGGGGCCATCGCGGCACCGCCCGCCCCGGCTGGCGCCATTCTGGCCATGTTCGAGCGCACCCTCGAACACGAGCGGGCGGTGACCACCGCCATCAACGAGCTGGTGGATCATGCCCTCAGTGAAAAGGACCATGCGACCAACATCTTCCTGCATTGGTTCGTCACCGAGCAGATCGAGGAGGAGGCTACGGTCAACGATATCCTGGGCCGCCTGCGGCTCTTCGGCGACAAGGGGGAGGGACTCCTGATGATCGACAACGAACTGGGCGCCGCGGCCAAGGTCATGGCCCAGACCTTGGCGCAGGCGAGCGCGGTCACGGCGGCTTGAGTGTGGCTCGGAGCGCGGACATTCAGCCAGCGACCAGCTTGGCGCTCGACTGGGTTAGGGGAGGGGGGACAGGAGTCTGATCTCCCCGGGGGCTAGTCCGCCCGGGACAGTTGTGGGAAGGATTTTATCCATCACTACTCCAGCGTTAGTCTGTGGCTACAGAACCCGCTAAAGGTCCCAATCGCTCAAGCCCCCCCCTCGAAGATGAAGGGGTTGAGGAATAGGCGCGTGCCGAGCAGGCGATCATCCACCGCGTTCAGATTTGCCCCCGCCATGACTTGCGGCCAGGCAGCGCGCAGGGTCTCGATCTGGCGGGCGATCGGGTCCTCCGCCGCTGCGGCATCCAGCAGGAAGTGCGGCGCGGCGGCAATACAGGTGGCCAACCGGCTCAGCCGCATGCTTGCTCTGACGGACGGCCTGAGGCAAGAGCTTGAGCTTGTCACGGGCCAGCGACAAATGACGCGCCAGGGTGGCAGGCTCCACATCGAACAGAGGGACACCCAGGATGCTGGCCACCTCGAACACCGCGTCAAGGGAGCAGCCCATATCGCCTTGCTCAATGCGATGGACCAGACCGCGCGAAATACCGGCGCGTTCGGCGATCGCGGCGATCGTCAGGCCTTTTTCGACGCGGGTGTCATGAAGCAGATGCCCGAACAGTTCGGCGGCCTCGCGCGCGTAGCGGGAGTAACTACGGACTGCTGGTTTGCTCATGTAGGCCTGCCCGTTGCATAAATAAGGCATGAAGCATTTTTGAGATCTGTTTATGAGGCACCCTATCATGGCTTTGGCTGGCCATGGCCGAGGGCGCTGATGACAAAGATGCGCGGTCTCGGAGCTGGTGGCACGCCAGTCACTAACGGCACGCCGGATGGGGATGCTTGTCTGCCGGCAATTCGCCGATAGTATGATTGGCAAACTGCCGGAACGGATGAGGAGATTCAAAGATGACCGCCGTCGTTGAAGAAGTGGTGCGTAAGCTGGGCGAACAAGCCTTGATTGGAGAGGACATCCGCTCCCAGGCCGATCTGGCGCTGGCCGTGCATCACTGCCTGCCCCTCGGGGTGCTCAAGGGTTTGGCTCAAGCCGGACTCACCGAGCAGGAGATCGAACGCTTCGTCATCCCACAAAGGACCCGGCGACATCGGGCGGCAAAAGGCCAGCCATTAACGATGGATGAATCCGATCGTGCCGTGCGTATCTTGCGCATCCAAACTATTGCCGAAGATACTTTTGAGGACAAGGGGAAGGCCAGCACCTGGCTGCGCCGCCCGCTCGTCGAGCTGAACGGCGAGATGCCGCTGGAGATCGCCCGGACCGAGGCCGGCGCCCGCGTCATTGAGACCATCCTGGCCAAGATCGCTTGGGGCGCCGCTGCCTGATGATTCTGTGGCGCTTATCAGCTGAGCGTTATGCCAGGGCATTTAACGGTGGTTACGGGCTGCTCTACGATGGGCGCTGGAATACCGCCGGACATGCGGTCACCTACTGTGCGACCTCGCCATCGCTGTGCGTGCTGGAAAAGCTGGTGCACACCCAAGATCCTGACCTGCTTCCCGCCTTGGTGATGGTACGCTACGCCGTCCCAGACGATCTCGGGACCGAAACGATCTTGGTCCCTGATTTACCGGATTCCTGGCGTCTTCAGGAAAGCTGGACGCAGTGGCGTGGTGATCAGTGGCATGCCGCGCTCAGCGCGCCCTTGCTGCGCGTTCCCTCGGCGGTTGTCCCGCTGACGGACTCGCCCGACATGACCGTACTGATCAATGACCGCCATCCCGCCACCGCTGAGGTCTCCATCCTCACGGCCGAGACCTTTGTGCTGGATACGCGGCTGTTTTGACATCGATCTGTTTCGCGCGGGTCTGCATCTTCTCCTGTTCTGGAGGTCTTGATTCAGCCACTTGAAGCCAATACTGATTGAGGGGGCTGTTCTGAAGTGGAATCAGCATCAGAGTGGCCTCCCAAAACCGCCGCGGACATGAGAAACCAAAGGGCGATAACCATGACCACTGAGACCGGATCTAGCCATTACCACGGCGGCCTCAATCACCCTGATCAGGGTCACATGCCTGACCAGCATCAGCCATCCGACCTGGCACCCTTCTGTGCCGGCGGCCATCCGTCAAATATTCCCGTTATCGGGACTGTCTTGAGCCCCCAGGCCCGCACCGCCCGCAAGGCGGAACTGGTCGCTGGCCTGTTGGCGATCCTGCCCGCGGCCCAGGTGCTGCATGAGACCGAAGACCTGCGCCCCTACGAGTGCGATGGCCTCTCCGCTTACCGCCAGTTGCCCCTGGCGGTGGCTTTGCCTGACACCGCGGACCAGGTCCAGGCCATCCTGAAGCTGTGTCATCGCCTTGGCGTCCCCGTGGTCGCCCGGGGCGCCGGTACCGGCCTGTCCGCTGGGGCCCTGCCGCACCCGGAGGGCCTGCTGCTGTCCCTGGCCCGGCTCAAGGCCATCCTGCACATCGATCCCCTGGCGCGCACCGCCCGGGTCCAGCCGGGGGTGCGCAACCTGGCCATCTCCGAGGCGGCGCGGGCCCATGGCCTCTACTATGCCCCGGACCCTTCCTCCCAGATCGCCTGCACCATCGGCGGCAACGTGGCCGAGAACTCCGGCGGGGTGCACTGCCTCAAGTACGGCCTGACGGTGCACAACCTGCTGCGCCTGGAGGTCATTACCATGGACGGCGAGCGCCTCGTCCTCGGGTCTGAGGCCCTGGACGCCCCCGGTTACGACCTGATGGCCCTGATGACCGGCTCCGAGGGCCTGCTCGGGGTGGTGGTGGAGATCACCGTCCGCCTGCTGCCCCTGCCTGAGCGCGCCCAGGTGTTGCTCGCCGCTTACGATGACATCGGCCAGGCCGGGGCGGCGGTGGGGGCCATCATCGCCGCCGGCATCATCCCCGCTGGCCTGGAGATGATGGACAACCCCGCCATTTGCGCCGCCGAGGCCTTCGTCCACGCCGGCTACCCCACCCAGGCGGCGGCCATCCTGCTCTGCGAACTGGACGGTGCCAATGAGGAGGTCTCCCAGGAGATCCTGCGGGTGCGCCAGATCCTGCTCGACAGCGGCGCCACCGAGGTGCGTACCGCCCGCGACGAGGCCGAGCGGCTGCTGTTCTGGAAGGGGCGCAAGGCCGCCTTCCCCGCCGTCGGCCGCCTGTCGCCGGACTATTACTGCATGGATGGCACCATCCCCCGCCGCCGCCTGCCGGAGGTGCTGGCGCGGATCGCCGAGATGTCGGCGGCCTATGGCCTGCCGGTGGCCAACGTCTTCCACGCCGGGGACGGCAACCTTCACCCCCTGATCCTCTACGACGCCAACCGCCCCGGCGAATTGGAGCGTACCGAGGAGTTGGGCGGCAAGATCCTGGAGTTGTGCGTCGAGGTCGGCGGCACCATTACCGGAGAACACGGGGTGGGTACCGAGAAGATCGACCAGATGTGCGTCCAGTTCCACCCCCTGGAGTTGACCCAGTTCCATGCCGTCAAGGCCGCCTTCGACCCGGCCGGGCTGCTCAACCCCGCCAAGGCCGTGCCGACTCTGCACCGCTGCGCCGAGTTCGGGGCCATGCACGTTCACGCCAATCAGCTCAGGTTTCCCGACCTGCCGCGGTTTTGAGCGCGATGACGAAATCGCCGCAAGGCATCCCGGACAGGGGAGAAGCATGAATCAGGACCTTACCCAAACGTTGGCGGCGCGGGTGGCCGCGGCCCAGGCCGAGGGTCGCCCCCTACGCATCCAGGGCGGTGGCACCAAGACCTGGCTGGGCCGGGCGGTGGACGGCGAGCCCCTGGTGGTGGCCGGCCATCGCGGCATCCTTAGCTACGAGCCCACCGAGTTGGTCATCACCGCCCGCGCCGGCACCCCGCTGGCGGAGATCCAGGCCGCCCTGGCGGAGCGGGGACAATGGCTGGCCTTCGAGCCGCCCCATTTCAGTCCCGCCACGGGCCTGGCTGATGATCCTCTCTATCCTGGTGCAGGTGCTGGCGCCAGAGGCAAGGCCGATGGGGGTGCCGAAGCCGGTGCCGGAGATAAGGCCGATGGCGGTCTGGATGTGGGTGCCGGCGGTCAGGCCGATGGCGGTGCCGATGCCGGGCGCCATCCCAATGCCCATGCCGGCAGCCTGCCCGGCAAGGCCACCCTGGGTGGCACCATCGCCTGCGGCCTCTCCGGCCCCGCCCGGCCCTACACAGGGGCGGCGCGGGATTTCGTCCTTGGCGTGCGTATCATCAACGGCAAGGGGGAGGTGCTGCGCTTTGGCGGAGAGGTGATGAAGAACGTCGCCGGTTACGACCTGTCGCGCCTCATGGCCGGGGCCCAGGGTACCCTCGGCGTCCTGCTGGATGTCAGTCTCAAGGTGCTACCCCGCCCGGCGGTCGAGTTGACCCTGGTCTTTGACCTGTCCCCCGCGGAGGCGATTCGTCGCTTCAACCAGTGGGCGGGCCAGCCCCTGCCCCTCAGCGCCGCCTGTCATGACGGCGAACGGGCCCATGTCCGTCTCGCCGGCAACGAGGCGGCGGTGCGCGCCGCCCAGGCCCGGCTGGGGGGGGAGGTCCTCGCCGGCGAGGCGGAGAGCTTCTGGCGGGCGGTGCGCGAATTGAGACACCCCTTCTTTCGGCAAGGATCGGCCTACCTGCCAGGAACGGACTATCAGCAAGCAATGGCTTATCAGAAAGGAACGGCTTCTCAGACAGGAGCGGCGCCCCTCTGGCGCCTCTCCCTGCCACCCACGGCGCCCCACGACCCCGCCTTGGGCCCCCAGTTCATCGATTGGGGCGGCGCCCTGCGCTGGGTCCATAGTGAAGATCCGCTCTGGCCGGTGGCCCAGGCCGCCGGCGGGCATGCCAGTCGCTACGCCCTGGCCTTTACTCGCCAGGATACCGTTGCGGCGGAGGAGGTTGACGCGGACGCCGCTGGTGCCGCTGACGTGTCTGGCACCCAGGAACTTGGCGCGGGGCCTGATCGGACAAAGGAGCGAGAGACAGTCGAGATGACGGGCGGCGCCGTCCTCCAACCGCTCCCGCCCGCGCTCCTTGCCCTGCACCGGCGCCTCAAGGCTGCCATCGATCCGCGCGGCATCCTCAATCCCGGCCGGATCTACCCGGAGCTTTAGGCATGCAGACCCAACTGGCTGATTTCATCCGCGATAGCCATGAGGGCCGGGAGGCCGACGCCATCCTGCGCACCTGCGTCCACTGCGGCTTCTGCACCGCCACCTGTCCCACCTATCAGCTCCTTGGCGACGAACTGGACGGCCCCCGGGGGCGCATCTATCTGATCAAGCAGGTGCTGGAGGGCCAGGCCCCCAGCCGCAAGACCCAGCTCCATCTGGATCGGTGCCTGACCTGTCGTTCCTGCGAGACCACCTGTCCCTCCGGCGTGCGCTATGGCCGCCTGGTGGACATCGGCCGCGCCACGGTCGAAGAGAAGGTCACACGTCCCACGGGCGAGCGGCTGGCCCGCCGCCTGTTGCGCTGGCTGGTGCCTTATCCGCGCCGCTTCGGCCCCCTGCTGCGGCTGGGACAGGCGTTCCGCCCCTTGCTCCCCGGGACCCTGCGTGCCAAGGTCCCACCCCGTCGCGTCGCTGGCCCCTGGCCCGACCGCCCGCATTCCCGCACCCTGGTCGCCCTGGCCGGCTGCGCCCAGGCGGCGATGACGCCGGATACCAACGCCGCCACCGCGCGCATCCTCGACCGCCTGGGTATCCGTTTGGTCCAGGCACCCCAGGCCGGCTGCTGCGGCGCCCTGCCGCACCACCTGGCCGCCGAGGACGAGGCCCTGGGCATGGTCCGGCGCAATATCGACGCCTGGTGGCCCCTGGTTGCGGGCGGCGCCGAGGCCATCCTGGTCACCGCCAGCGGTTGCGGCACCATGGTCAAGGACTATGGCACCCTGCTCGCCCATGACCCGGCCTACGCCGCCAAGGCCGTGCGCATTGCTGCCCTGACCCGGGACCCCGGCGAGGTGCTGGCGGAGGAACTGGCCCGACCGGAAGCGGCCAGGCTCCTGGAGGCGATACGGGCCCGGGTCCTGGCCCAGGGTGGCGTCGAGGGCCAGCCGGGGCCGTCGGCACCCACCAGTGGCCAGCGCATCGCCTTCCATTCCCCATGCAGCCTGCAACATGGCCAGAAACTGCCTGGCCTGGTTGAGAGCATCCTGATCAAGTTGGGCTTCGAGCTGACCCCGGTGGCGGACGGCCACCTTTGCTGCGGTTCCGCGGGCAGTTATTCGCTGCTGCAACCGGAACTCTCCCGCCGCCTGCGCGACAACAAGCTGGCCAGCCTCAGCGCCGGCGATCCCACCTGCATCGCCACCGCCAACATTGGTTGCCAGTTGCATCTGGAAGCGGGCGCCTCCATCCCGGTGCGGCACTGGGTCGAACTGGTCGATGAGGCCCTTCCACCTAACGGGACCTGACCGGGACTGACAGACCTGAGAGAAGGCCTTTCCGACCAGGTCCCCGTCCTTGAACATGCCGGTCCCTGACACGATCTTGGCGCTAATGAGGCTGCCAGAAGGTTGGCCCTCAGTCTGGGGCTCAGCTAGGTACAACCCTCACTCTGCTCCATTCATTTTCCAACATCAGTCGCGGAGGTCAGCCAGTGGACGTCCTGGAACGTATCGATCAGCAGGTCAAGGGCAATCCCATCGTCATTTTCATGAAGGGCACGCCTCAATTTCCCCAGTGCGGTTTTTCCATGCGCGCTGCTCAGGCCCTCAAGGAGTGCGGCGTGCCCTTTGCCTACGTCAATGTCCTTCAGGACCCGGAGATCTTCCAGAATCTGCCGCGCTATGCCGACTGGCCGACCTTTCCTCAGATCTATATCAACGGCGAACTGGTGGGTGGCTGCGATATCACCCTGGAACTGCACGCCTCGGGTGAGCTCAAGCCCATGATGGAGCAGGCGGTGGCCAAGGTAGGTGGCGACTGACCCCCCCGAGCCGCGAACAACTCAAACTGACTTGTGCTTAGGTGCAACCGCAGCTATCCCGAAGGGTGGGAGAGACCATGACCGCGACCGGCCGCTACTCATTGGCGCAGCGTCTGCTGCACTGGCTCATCGCCCTGCTGGCCATCCCGGCCCTGGGGGTGGGTATGACCCTCGGCTGGCTCGGGTTCGACGGGGCGCGTGACAGCTTCGGCATCGACATCACCAACGCTCTCTATCTCGGCCATAAAACGGCCGGGGTCCTGATCCTGCTCCTCATGACCCTGCGTCTGGTCCTGCGCCTGGCCCTGGGTACCCCTCCGCCCGTGCCGACCCTGACCCGCTTCGAGCGCATCGCCAGTCGGGTGGTACATGACCTGCTCTATCTCGTTCTATTGGCCCTGCCCGTCGTTGGTTGGCTGGCGACGGCTGCCGGGGGCTATCCGGTCCAATTCTTCGCCTGGAATCTCCCCGGTCTGATCGCCAAGGATCCGGCCCTGAGCGAGACCCTGTTCCAGCTTCACGGTGTCCTGGGTTGGACCTTGCTTGCCCTGCTGGCCCTGCACATCGCCGGCGCTCTCATGCATTGGCTGATCAAGCGGGATGGTGTCATGCGCCGCATGAGCCTTTTCAGATGACCAGCGCAGGAGTCCCGCGACCAGCCGCTCAGACGACCCCCCTGTGAAATCCGCTCCCAGCCGTCAGCACCCGGCCGATCTGGTATCCACCAACCTGAGTCCGGAGGCGGCATGGGCCTGGTCCGACCTCCTGGAAGTCCTGAGGCTGGCCCGCGCGGGACCCCAGCCGCTGGCACCCAGCACCCTGACGGCCGGCGAGGGGCTCATCACCTGGTCAGCGTCGGCGGGCTGGGAACTGACTCCCGAGGCCCAGGCCCAGGCCCAGGCAGAGACTGAGGCCCGCGCCCTGCTCGACCTCTACCTGCCTTTGCTGCCGCCCGTGCCAACCGCCACCCTGACCCTTGCCCACCTGGGCCAGAGCCTGGATGGTTTCATCGCCACCACCCGTGGGGAGTCCCGTTACATCACCGGGCCAGCGAATATCCGCCATCTGCACTGTCTGCGTGCCCTGGCGGATGCCGTGCTGGTCGGCGCCGAGACGGTGGCCGTCGACGACCCGCGCCTGACCACGCGCCTGGTGCCGGGCGACAACCCCGTGCGGGTGATTCTCGACCCCCGCCGACGGCTGCCACTGGAACGACAGGTCTTTCAGGACGGGGCGGCATCGACCCTGCTGATTTGCGCTGCCGGGCCGGCAACACCCCGGAACTGGGGTCAGGCCGAGGTGGTGCCGGTGGCGGCGACCGGGGAGGGCCGCTTGCGCCTGGACGCCCTGGTGGCGGAACTGCATCGCCGTGGCCTGCGCCGTCTCTTCGTCGAGGGGGGCGGACTGACGGTGTCGCGCTTCCTGGCCGCCGGTCTGCTCGATCGCCTGCATCTGGCGGTGGCGCCCCTGATGATCGGCGAGGGCCGCCGTGGCCTGAGCCTTCCCGCCAGCCCCGCCCTGGGTGAATGTCTGCGACCCGGCTGTCGGGTCTTTCGCATGGGGGCGGATATCCTCTTCGATTGTGAGTTACGGGGTGGTGCTGGTGTTGACACTGGAATTGCCTCCGCCTCTGGCTCTGGCTCTGGCTCTGGCTCTGGCTCTGGCATTGGCACTGACGGTGGCGTTGGCGCGGGACTAGACAGGGCGATGATTGAGCGACGGCGTGACGAGTGTGGCGCCACACCTGACTTGTTCAGAATCTGTTGAAGGGACTGACATCCACCGACTCCCCGCCATTTTCCTCCCCCATGGGCACCCCTCATCCAGTTTCACCCCCAGTCACCGGCCCAGCCCTTGAGCCAGTATTCAGGCCGGTCCTCGACCCAGGCCTTGACTCGGCCTTGCGACACAGCGCCCTCGCCAATGGCCTTGCCGGTCTCGCGCTTACCCTCTTCCTCGGCCTGGGGCTGGTCGAGGCCCTGGGGCTGGGTGGGGCCTATGTCCTCATGGCCCTGGGCGCTTATGGATTGATCATGCTCATCCTTTGGCGGTTCCTGCCGCTCCACCGGCCCAGGGGCCGGCTGGGACCGGCCAATCAGGTGACCCTGGGGCGGGGGGTGCTGACCGCCCTGGTCATCGCCCTGAGTGGCGAGGCGGCGGGGATCGCTGGGGGGATGGATGCGGGGGTGGGGACCTGCGTGGGGAGCTGCATGGGAACCGGGCTGGCAACGGGCGCCGCCTTGGGCTGGACCGCCTTGGCCCTGGCCCTGCTGGCGACCCTCCTGGATGGAGTCGACGGCCAATTGGCCCGGCGCCTGGGTTGGGCCAGCCCCCTTGGGGCACGCTTCGACATGGAGGTGGACGCTCTCCTTATCGCCGGGCTGGCCCTGCTACTGTGGACCCTGGACCGTGCCGGCCCTTGGGTGCTGGCCGCTGGCGCGCTGCGTTATCTCTTCGTGGCCGCGGGCGCCTTCTGGCCCTGGCTGGGCCAGCCCTTGCCGCCGAGCAAGCGCCGCCAGACGGTGTGCGTCATCCAGATCCTGACCCTCATCCTGGCCCTGGTTCCCCTCTTACCCCGGACCTGGGCCAGCCTGCTGGCGGCCATCGGCCTGGTTTTCCTGGTCTGGTCCTTCGCCTTGGACATTGGCTGGCTCGCTCGACAAGATCGCCCGCGGGACCAGGGACCCCCAGGAGAAAGGGGCATTCGCCCGGAATGTCTGGGGATACGGGGCACCCTGGGGCTCATCGCCGCACTGGCGCTGCTCAATGCCGCCCTGAGCTTTCACGCCCGCTGGCCGACCCTGGGGGTGGAATGGCGCGGGGAGATCTCGGTCGAATTCACCTTGCTGGTTCTGGCGCTGGGTCTGGTGGCCCCGATCCGGGGCCGCCCCTCACCTGCGCTGGTCAACCTCCTCGCCGGCCTCCTGACCCTGCTGGTCCTGGGGCGTTACTTCGCGGTGATGGCGCCGGCCCTCTATGGTCGCCCGGTCAATCTGGTGGCGGATGCCGTCTTTCTGCCCGACGTGGTTGCCATGATCCTGGCATCGGCGCCCTGGTACTGGCTGCTGGGGCTGTCCTTGGCCCTGCTGGTCCTGCTGGGGCTCATCTTCGCCGCCCTGCGCTGGGCGCTCGGACGGATCAAGGACGCCCTCGACGTCCCCGGACCCCGGCGGCTGCTGACCCTGGCCGCGGGGATGGCCTGTGCGGTCTATCTGGTTGGTGAGGTCAGTCCGCCTCTGGCGTGGGAAGGGGGCTTCGCGCGCCCCCTGACCCTGGATCTGGCCGCGCAGATCCAGCAGGCCGCCCCTCTCCTCACTTCGAAGTTCCCCGCAGCGGTCGCGGAGGATCAGGCTGGGGCCCAGGAGATGCCCCCGTCACCAACGCCGACGCCTATGTTGACACCCACGCCGACACCTACGTTGACACCCACGCCGATGCCAACGCCGATACCTACGTCGACATCCACACCGATGCCAACGCCGACAGCGACGCCTACCGCAACGCCTACGCAGGCTCCGACAACGATGTCTAAGTTGTCACCGGTGGTGACGCAGACTGAGACGGAGACAGCACTCGATGGGGTACTGGGCGCCCAGGTGATCATCCTCTTTGCCGAGGCCTATGGTGCCGTGACCCTCGATCGGCCGGAGTTGGCGGCGGCCCTGGCGCCGGCACGGGACGAACTCACCGATGCCCTGGCGGCGACCGGTCGCGGGGTGGTTTCAGCCCGGGTGCGCTCGCCCACCTTCGCCGGGGTCTCCAAGCTTACCCACGCCAGCTTCCTCAGCGGGGTGGAGGTCAGGGACTACGACGCCTACTCGCGACTATTGGACGAGCAGGGTGAAACCCTGGTGCACCGTTTCGCCCGGGCTGGTTACCGCACCCTGGCGGTGATGCCCGGGCTGAAGTACGAGGGCTGGCCCGAGGCCGCCTATTACGGCTTCGATGCCGTCCTGGACGCCCGGGCTCTCGACTATCATGGCCCGGACTTCGGCTGGTGGCGCATCCCGGACCAGTTTACCCTGGCCCGGCTGGATGCGACCGAGTTCGCCGCCGGCACCGGCGCTGGCACTGCCACCTGTGAAGGCCCAGGTCCTAGCGTCGGCCCTCGCTCTGTCGCTGGCACCTGTCCCGGCACCGGCATAAGCTCTGGTACCAGCAATGATGCGAGCGCTGGGAGCGGCGCTGGCAACGCCATTCATCCCCCGCGCCTGATCGTGCTGGGCAATATCAGCACCCATGCCCCCTTCCACCCCCCACCGCCCTACCAGCCGGACTGGGCCCGCCTCCTCACCGCCGAGCCCTTCGGCCCGGTCCCGCCCGATGACCGGGAGGATGAGGCGCAGGTCCGGCAGGCTCTGCTTGCGGACCCCGCCGGCGCCTATGCCAGGACCTTCGATTACTTCCTGCGGGTCCTGGCCGGTTGGCTGCGGCTGCGGTACGACCTGGATCTGGTGCTGCTGATCATTGGCGATCACCAGCCCTTGGCCGCCGTCAGCGGCGAGGGGGCGAACTGGGAGGTGCCGGTCCACCTGATCACGGCGCGGCCGGCGTTGCGCGAGGCCTTCCTGGCGGCGGGTTTCGTCCTCGGGCTGGACCCCGGGACCCGGGTGCTGGGCGGCATGGCCGACCTGAGCCGGACGGTGCTGCGAGCCTTCGACTCAGAACTGTGAAAGAACCACAGCGAATGGTACGGGGGCGCTTCACTACCTGACATGAGGCGGCAAGCCACCCCCCTGATAATGAAAGATATTCCCGTGACTTTCACGCTAACAAGGCGATAGCTGGTCATGCAGCCGTGAAAATAATCCCTTTGTCCTCACAAGCACTCAGTCTTCGACGCAGGCCGCCATCCGGGCGACATCAGCCCGCCAGGCATGGACGTCCCCGGATGCGGTAGTGATGCCAATGGCCTTCCCCCAGCCCAATGACCCAGGTTCGGACCCGATGATCCGCACCAGTGACCCGGGTTCGGACCCGGCGACCCGCACCGGAGGAGTCGCCCCCGATATCACCGGGGATGGCCGCCCCCGGTGGTCCCAGGCCTATTGGCTCCTGGAGCCCGGCCACGGGGAGATCCGCGCCGAGCCCCTCGCCGCGCCCCAAACCGGCGAGCTCCTGGTGCGGACCCTTTACAGCGGGATCAGCCGCGGCACTGAGTCCCTGATCTTCCGCGGCGAGGTGCCGCCCAGCGAGTACCACACCATGCGCGCCCCCTTTCAGGCGGGGGACTTTCCGGGGCCGGTCAAGTATGGTTACTGCAACGTGGGGCGGGTGGCGGAGGGGCCTGAGGACCTGAGGGGCCGGCTGGTCTTCTGTCTCTACCCCCACCAGACCTGGTATCGGGTCCCGCTAGGGGTCCCACGCCTCCTCCCGGAGGGGGTGCCGCCGGGGCGGGCGATCCTGGCCGCCAACCTGGAGACCGCCATCAACGGTCTCTGGGACGCCGCGCCCCGGATCGGCGACCGCATCGCCGTCATCGGCGCCGGGGTGCTGGGCTCCCTGACCGCCTGGCTGGCGGGTCGCATCCCCGGGTGCCGGGTCGAGCTGATCGACATCAATCCGCGACGGGCCCGCCTGGCCGCCACCCTGGGGGTGGACTTCGCCCTTCCCGAAGCGGCGACGCCCGAGGCCGACCGGGTGATCCATGCCAGCGGCAGCCCCGCCGGACTGGCTTTGGGCCTGGGCCTGGCGGGCTTCGAGGCGACCCTGGTGGAGCTGTCCTGGTACGGGACCCGCGAGGTGGCACTGCCCCTCGGACAGGCCTTCCATCAGCGCCGCCTCACCCTGCGCTCGTCCCAGGTCGGAAGCGTCGCCAGCGCCCAGCGGGCCCGCTGGGATCACGGCCGGCGGCTGGACCTGGCCCTGGCCCTGCTGGGCGACCCGGTCCTGGACATCCTGATCACCGGGGAGGACGCCTTCGCCGAGCTGCCGCGGGTCCAGGCCCGGCTGGCCCAAGACCCGGGTGATACCCTGATGCACCGCATCCGCTATGACTGAAAGGCCGTTAAAAACTCTCAAGGCAAATCTGTAGATGCTGACCAACATTGCGATGGCACGTCGTAGTCCGCGCAAGACAGCAAACCGTAGGCGGTGAAAAATACCCCGTCGCTTCACCCGCACCGAGGAACCGACCATGTTTAGCCTCTGCGTCCGCGATCACGTCATGATCGCCCATAGCTTCCGCGGGGAGGTCTTCGGGCCGGCCCAGCGCCTGCATGGGGCCACCTACGTGGTCGATCTGGAATTCCGCCGTCCCAGCCTCGATGCCGACAATCTGGTGGTGGACATCGGTCTGGCCAGCAAGGCCCTGCGCGCCATCCTGGCGGAACTCGATTACCGCAATCTGGACGAGCACCCCGCCCTGCGCGGCCAGAACACCACCACTGAATTCCTGGCGCGCTGGGTCTTCGACCAGATGGCGGTCAGGATCGCCGCCGGGGACTTGGGTGGGGCGGCCCAGGGTATCCAGTCCCTGCGGGTGGTACTGCACGAGTCGCATCTAGCCTGGGCTGCCTTCGAGGGCGACCTCGCCCTGGGTGCCGCATGAAGCGTAGCTCGCGGGTGGCGACCGGGCCTGGTGGCTGGTCACGGGGCCAGGGGTCGCAAGATGCCGCCTGACATGCAGACCGCTGACGACCTTGCCGGGGAGGAGGGCCAAATAGCCCACCCTGCTCGTGAAGAGAAAGACCAACCTGCTCGCGCTGTTCTTAATGCCCGTGAAGAGAAAGACCAACCTGCCTACGCCGTTCCTAATGAGCGTGAAAGGTCCTCAGCCACTCCGACTGATGAAAGTGGCGGGTACTTTCACGTTACAGGTAAGGACCAACCACGGCTCTGGGCACTGATCCCTGGGGATCTGGACAGCCCGACGGGGGGCTACCGTTACGATCGCCGCATCCTCGCGGGGCTGACTGACCTGGGCTGGCGGGTCCGGCATTGCCCCCTGGATGCCAGCTTCCCCCTGCCCACGCCGGCGGCCCTGGCCGAGGCGGGTCGGGTCCTGGCGGCCATCCCCGACGAGGAACTGGTGCTGGTGGATGGCTTGGCCTATGGTGCCCTGCCGGACCTGGCAGAGGCCGAGGGCCGGCGGCTGCGCCTGGTGGCCCTGGTCCATCATCCCCTGGCCCTCGAAACGGGCCTGTCACCCGAGCTGGCGTCGGCCCTGCGCGAAAGTGAGATCCACGCCCTGGCCCAGGCGCGGCTGATCCTGGTGACCAGCCGCTTCACCGCCCGTCTGCTCACCGAGGCCGGGGGCTGGGGGGTGACCCCGGACCGGGTGCGGGTGGTGGAGCCGGGGATGGAGCCGGTTGCGGCCCTTGGTGGGGCGCGCGCTATCGATCTGCATGAAGGGCAAGTTCAGGATCAGAATCAGAATCAAGATCAGCTAGAGGCGCAGACGCAGGCGCAGGTATATGCTCATGGTCAGGCTCAGGATGTGGAGCGAGCAGCTTCGGTGGCGCCAGCACAATCGCCCGACCTGGCGATTGCACCGGTTCTGGCTATAACACCGGAGCCAAAGCCAGCGGTATCACCGGATTTACTACTAGCGTTGGGGCAAGCGGCTTCGCCAGAGTCAGCGACATGGCTGGGGCGACCGGCATGTGCTGGTGGACCGCCGGCACCAAGGCCCTTGCGGCTCCTGTGCGTCGCCTCCCTCACCCCCCGCAAGGGGCACGACCTCCTGCTGCGGGCCCTGGCGGGGCTGAGGGATTATGCCTGGCATCTGGACTGTATCGGCAGCCACGACCTGGATCCCGCCTGGGCCAAGTCCCTTCTGGGCTGGCGTGAGGAATGGGGCCTGGGCGGGCGGGTGACGTTCCGCGGCCCCCTCCCCGCCGAGGACCTTGGTAGGCACTACGCGGCGGCGGATCTTTTCGTCCTCCCCTCCCGCTTCGAGGGCTATGGCATGGTCTGCGCCGAGGCCCTGGCCCATGGGTTGCCGATCCTCGCCACCCGGGCTGGGGCGCTGGAGGATACGGTCCCGGCGGAGGCCGGGCTCCTGGTCCCCCCGGAGGATGCCCGGGCCCTGGCAGGGGCCCTGCGCCGGTTGTTCGCCGACCCCGCCCTGCGTCAGCGCTTGACCCGGGGCGCCTGGGCCGCGGGGCTGCGTCTGCCCACTTGGGAGCAAAGTAGCGCCGCCTTCGCCGCCGCGCTGCTGGAGGTGGGGCGGGAGGAGGCGGCGGGCGATGGGTGATTTCAGCGCCGACTGGCTGGCGCTGCGGGAGCCAGTGGATGCCCGGTCCCGAGCTGGCCACCTGGTGGACTGCCTCCTGGCCCAGTGGCCCGCACCCGCTGCCAAAGCCGCCAGTGCCCCAGGCGGCGTAGCGAACGTTTCCCCGGCCGGGGCGGACCGCGCCAGGATCGGCTCCCCCCGTCGCATCCTGGACCTGGGTTGTGGCACGGGGGCCAATCTCCGCTACCTCGCACCCCGCCTGGGTGCCAGTGCCGAGGTACTGGCCTGGCGCTCACAGGAATGGCTGTGCCTGGACAAGGACCCCTTGCTGCTGGCGGAACTGGAGCATCGGACCCGGACCGGGGAGGCATGGGCGCGGGGCCTGGAGTTGGCGGTGAGGACTCTGCGGCGGGATTTGACTGCCGGGATTGGCGCACCGACTCTGGCCCCGGGCACCCTGGTGACCGCCTCCGCCCTGCTGGATCTGGTCTCGGCGGACTGGCTTGCCGTGCTGCTGCGGGCTTGCGCCAAGGCCGGTTCGCCCCTGTTGCTGGCCCTGACCTATGACGGTCGGCTGGACTTCGCCCCCGCCCACCCCCTGGACGGGACCCTGATCGCCCTCTTCAATGCCCACCAGCGCCGTGACAAGGGTCTGGGACCGGCCCTGGGACCCCAGGCCCCCACCCACATGGCCACCCTGGCGGCGGCATTGGGCTTCGCGGTGGAGTTTCGCGCCAGCGACTGGGTGCTGGGACCCGGGGATCCGGCGCTGGTTGAGGCGCTGATCCAGGGATGGGCGACGGCGGCGCTGGAGCAGGGGTCACGGACTGAAACGGGGCCGGATGCGGCCAGGCTGGAGTCCCTCATCGTGGCGTGGCGTGAGGCGCGTCTGGCACAGAACGCGGAGGGTGGGCTGCGACTGCGTGTCGGTCACCAGGACGCCCTCCTGCTGCCCGGCAGGAGTCCTGGCCAATAACCTTTTGCTAGGGCTTACGGGGCCTTCGGCTGCTTTTGTACTAACAGCAGGTAGTTCACCCCCAGGTAGGAGGTGAAATGGAAGCGGCGATCGAAGGGGTTGACGCGCACGCCGGTGCGGTGGACCAGGGTGAAGGCATCGCCCAGGCCGGCCAGGACCTCCGCTGGCTTGACCAGTTTGCGCCAGTGATGGGTCCCCTTGGGTAGCCAGCGCAGGATGTATTCGGCGCCGAAGATGGCGATCACCAGGGCCGCCAGGGTGCGGTTGATGGTGGCCACCGCCATGATCCCGCCGGGACGCACCAGCGCGCCGCAGGCGGCGAGAAAGGCGGGCAGGTTTTCCACATGCTCCACCACCTCCATGTTGAGCACCGCGTCGAATTGGGCGCCGGCTTGGGCGAGGGCCTCGGCGCTGGTCAGCCGGTAGTCCAGGTCCAGACCGCGGCCCTGGGCGTGGAGCTCGGCGACGCGGATGTTCTTGGGGGCGACGTCGATGCCCGTGACTTGGGCTCCGAGGTGGGCCAGGGACTCGCTGAGGATGCCGCCGCCGCAGCCGATGTCCAGCAGTCGCAGCCCCGTCAGGGGCAGGTCCGCGGCGGGATCGCGGCCGAAGGCCTGGCAGAGCCGCTGCCGCATGTAGTCGACGCGGAAGGCGTTGAGCTTGTGCAGGGGCCAGAAGGGGCCCTCCTTATCCCACCAGCGGTGGGCCAGGGCCTCAAAGTAGGCCACCTCGGCGGGATCGATGCTCGGGGCGCTCGGTATGCCAGGGGCGATAGGCGCGCCAGGGGCATTGGGAGCGCCCTGGGTATTGGGAGCGCTAGGGGTGTTTGGGGCCTCATTATGGGCGGCTGGGGAAGAGGCTGCATCCGAGGTGACGCGGGGCAGGGATGAGGTGGTCCTGGAGGTTGGAGAGACCGGTGACGGGGAAGAGATGCTCAAACGCGGAATTCCTCTGGCTCATCACGGGTGTCCGGTGGCGCACCCTCCCAGACGCGCAGCGGGTCCAGTTCCCGCCAGCGGTTGACGATCTGGCAGAAGAGCCGGGCCGTCTGTTCCACGTCGTAGAGGGCGCTGTGGGCCTCGTTGCTGTTCCAGCCCAGCCCGGCCATTTGCGCGGCGCGGGCCAGTACCGTCTGACCGAAGACCAGCCCGGCCAGGGAGACGGTGTCGAAGACGCTGAAAGAGTGGAAGGGGCTGTTCTTGAACCCGGTGCGCTCCACGGCCGCCTTGAGAAAGCCCAGATCGAAGGCGGCGTTATGCCCCACCAGGATGGCCCGATTGCAGCCGCTGCTTTTGACCGCCTTGCGGATTGGCACCAGGAGCCGGGCCAGGGCCTCCTTTTCCGGCAGGGCGTCGCGGAAGGGGTGATGGGGGTCGATGCCGGTGAAGGCCAGGGCCCGGGGATCTATCTCTGAGCCGATGAAGGGCAGGACGTGGCAGTGCAGGGTGGCGCCGGGGAAGACCCGGCCCTCCTCGTCCATGCGAATGATGCTGGCGGCGATTTCCAGCAAGGCATGGCGCTGGGGGTCGAAGCCGGCGGTTTCCACGTCCACCACCACCGGCAGGAAGCCCCGGAAGCGCCGGGCGATAGAGGGTATCTGGACTGGTTCCATCATGGGCACAGGATAAGAGCCGCGTTCCTAATTGCAAAGCGATTTGCCATGGCCCAGACGGTTCCGTGCTGCTGGGACCACGCCGGTACCCTACTGGCACGTAACCGTTCAGACCCCCTCTCCCCGGCCCTCCCCCGCCAGGGGGAGGGAGCAAGAGCTTTAGCCGTATGTACTATCCATGGCAGCCCTGGCAGCAGAGGGATGAACATTTACACTGGCACCAGGCCGGCACCACGCCAGTTCCGGCCGTGGCGATTGGGGACGGATGGCCAGGACTGCTATAGTGCCCGCCAGACCGGCCTCCTGAAAGGTGAGGCGGGCAGTGAGGAGCGGAGTGAGCATGCGCGTAATGACGCCAGCGGCCAACTGGTTGGCTGGGCTGGTATTTTTGCTGATGGTTGGCCTGGCCCCGGTGGTTGCCGCCGGTGAACCGGGTCTCCTGTTCGAAATCGACGCCACCGAGGCGGGGGGGGCTCCCTGCTACCTCTTCGGCACCATCCACAGCGAGGACCCCCGGGTGCTGGCCCTGACCGCGCCGACCCAGGCAGCCTTCGACCGGAGCGCCGTCTTCATCATGGAAACCATTCCGGATACCCAGGCGGTGATTCGGGCCATGATGGCCATGGTCTACACGGACGGCAGGGGGCTGGCCGGGGTCGCCGGCCGGCCCCTCTATGACCAGACGGTTCAGGCCCTGGCCGAACGGGGGATGGCCGAGGAGGCGATCAAGGACTATAAGCCCTGGGCCGCCGCCACCCTGCTGGGCATGCCCGAGGCGGGCACGGGGGAATTCCTCGATATCCGGCTGTACAAGGCCGCCCTGGCGGCCGGGAAGCAGGTCCAGGGTCTGGAATCGATCGAGGAGCAACTGGCGGTGTTCGATACCCTCACCGAGGAAGACCAGATCGCCCTGCTGCGGGAGACCCTGGAGGCCCGCGCGACCTTGCCGGAGGTCTTCGCCCGCCTGCTGGAGGCCTACCTCAGCCGGGATCTGGCCCGTCTGGAACGGCTGGGCGACGAGTACCTGGGCCGGGGCGATCCCCAACTGGCCGCGCGGTTCCGGCATGCCGCCCTGGAGGCGCGCAACCAGCACATGACGGACCGGATGTTGGCCTATCTCCGGGTCGGGGGCTGCTTCATCGCCATCGGTGCCTTGCATCTTCCCGGTGAGGAAGGGGTGCTGTCCCGGTTGGCGCGGGCCGGCTTTGCTCCCCGGGCACTCGACTGAGGGGCCTTGCGGAATCCTCCGGAAGGGCCTGGGTCGCTTGTGCTAGTATCCTCTCCCATCCGACGCGGCCGGCGGAACAAGGTGCATCAAGGCAATGGAAAGACGTACCGTCATGACAAGCAACATGCTACGGGCGGGGGGGCTGACCCTCGTCGCCCTCCTCCTGGGTTGTTCCTCCATCCCCGAGGATCAGCGCAATCCCAAGGATCCCCTCGAGCCTTACAACCGGGGGATGTACAAGTTCAACACGGACTTCGACAACGCCTTCATCAAGCCCATCGCCAAGGGCTACAAGGCGGTCGTCCCCGAGCCCGTGGATCAGGGCATCACCAACTTCTTCAACAACATCAATGATGTGAATTCGGCGGTCAACAACCTGCTGCAGGTCAAGGTCTCCCGCTTCGGCACGGATGTCGGCCGCGTGGTGGTCAATACCACCGTCGGCGTGGGTGGCCTCATCGACGTCGCCACCAACATGGGCCTGCCGAGCTACAAGGAGGACTTCGGTCAGACCTTTGGCTATTGGGGCGACGTGGACAGCCCCTATCTGGTCCTGCCCATCCTCGGGCCCAGCACCCTGCGGGACACCATGGGGATTCCGGGGAATATCGTGACCAATCCCTTCTTCCACGTCTGGAATACCAACAAACCCGTCAACTGGACCATGATCGGTCTGGATGTCATCGACACCCGTGCCGACCTGCTGGGGGCCACGGACCTGTTGGACACGGCGGCCACCGACCCCTACGCCTTCGTGCGCGATGCCTATCTGCAGAAGCGGCGTAATGCCATCTTCGACGGCAATCCCCCGCCGACCTCAGAGGAGGAGGATATCTGGGCCGAAGAGGAGCCCAAGGCCCCGGGGCCGGCCAAGAAATCCTGACGCCGGGGCGATGCCGATCACAAATCGGCTGAGGAAGCCGCCCCCAGCAACCGCCAGCCGATCGTCTCCCCGGCGCGCAGGGGCCTGACCTCGGAGCTGCCAAAGGCGTAACGCTCCGGCACCTGCCAGGGCTCCCGCCGCAAACGGATCTGGTCGGAATTGCGGGGCAGGCCATAGAAGTCCGCGCCATGAAAACTGGCGAAACCTTCCAGCTTGTCCAAGGCCCCCGCTTGGTCGAAGACCTCCGCGTAGAGTTCGATGGCGGCGTGGGCGCTGTAGATGCCGGCGCAACCGCAGGCGCTCTCCTTGGCGCCGATGGCATGGGGGGCGCTGTCCGTACCGAGAAAGAAGCGGGGATGACCGCTGGTGGCCGCCGCCACCAGGGCCTGGCGGTGGCGCTCCCGTTTGAGCACGGGGAGGCAGTAGAAGTGGGGGTGAATGCCGCCGACCAGGATGGCGTTGCGGTTGTAAAGCAGGTGCTGGGGGGTGATGGTGGCGGCCAGGGTCGGCGGCCCCTCCCGGACCAGGTCGGCGGCATCCGCCGTGGTGATGTGTTCGAAGACCAGGCGTAGCCCGGGAAAGTCCCGGAGCAGGGGCAAGAGGGCGTCGTCGATGAAGCGCCGCTCGCGGTCGAACACGTCGACCTCCGCCGCCGTCGCCTCGCCATGCACCAGCAGGGCCATCCCCGCCCGCTCCATGGCGGCCAGGACGGGATAGATGTTCTCTAGCCGGGTGACGCCATTCTCGGCGTTGGTCGTGGCCCCGGCCGGGTAGAGCTTGGCGGCGAAGACGATCCCCGAGTCCCGGGCCTGGCGGATCTCCGCCGGTGCCAGGCTGTCCGTCAGATAGAGGGTCATGAGGGGGGTGAAGTCCAGCCCCGCCGGCAGGGCGGCCAGGATCCGCTCCCGGTAGGCCTGGGCCAGGGTCGTGGTCACCACCGGTGGTTTGAGATTGGGCATGACGATGGCCCGGGCGAAGCGGCGGGCCGTGTGGGGCAGCACCGCGGCCATCTCGGCCCCGTCACGCAGGTGCAGGTGCCAGTCGTCCGGGCGGGTGAGGGTGAGGGTGTCAGTCATGGGGATGGCAGGATTGGGGGCGGTGATGGAGCGATTGAGCTAACGGCTCTCTGGGTGGTCCTCAGGGAAGTGGGGATGGTCCCAAGGAAATTGGGTGGAGTGAAATAGGCCGGGGCGACCAATGGCCGCCCCGGGAAACATGGCGTGGACCTGATCTGGCTCCGCTGGTCGCCAGGTCGGGGCGGTTGGCGTTACTTATTTGGACGAGCCCCCCGCGGTACTTGCCGGGGTGGCGGCGGTTTCGGCGCTGGCCTTGTTGCCAGTCTTGGCCTTGCAGTAAGCGGCTACGGCCTTGCCATCGGAACGGGTATAGCCCTTGGTCCAGGTGCAGGCTGGGTTGCCCGCGCAGGCGGTTTCTTCAAGTCCCTTACAATCCGATGCTGCCTGGATCGACATGGAAGAGAGGGCGAAAACGGCGGCCAGAGCAGCGGAACAAATGGTGTTGGTCATTAGCTATATCTCCAGAAATAATAAATAGATAAATACAACCCTGTTGGTGAGTACTACCATATCCCACGACGCGAAGCTTAAGTGAACAACCCCGCAATGTTCCAATAATTATTATTTATTGAGCTCGATCCCGGCCGTCCTCCGCGCCGCCGCCAGGCGCAGGTAATCGCGGTGCAGACGGTCCGTTTGCCCCCGCAACGCCTCCAGGTCGCCCTCGTTCTCGATCAGATCGTCCGCCCCGGCGCGACGGGTGGCGCGACTCACCTGGGTGGCGATGATCTGGCGGACCTCGGCCTCGCCGAGGCCATTGCGTCGCATGACCCGGGCGATCTGCTGGTCCTCGGGCAGATCCACCACCAGGATGCGGTCGGCGATATCCGTCCAGCCGGTCTCGAACAGCAATGGAATCACCAGCACGGCATAGGCGGCCGCGACCTGACGCAGTTCCGCCGCCAGGCGGGCGCGGATGAGGGGATGCAGGATGACCTCCAGCCGGCGGCGCGCCTGGGGATCGGCGAAGGCCAGGCGGCGCATGGCGGCGCGGTCCAGGCCGCCGTCCGCGGCGATCACCCCGGGGCCGAAGGCGGCGGCGATGGCGTGCATGGCCTCGCCATCTGGCTGGGTGAGGGCATGGGCGAGCAGGTCGGTATCGATGACCGCAGCCCCCAGTTCCGCCAGGCGGGTGGAGACGCTGGTCTTGCCGCTGCCGATGCCGCCGGTCAGGGCCACCACCAGCGCTGGGCGGTCGGGGCCGGGCATCGCTCAGCCCAGTCCCGACCAACGCAGATAGGCCCCGCTGATGGAGTCACCCCAGAGCAGGGCGATCCAGCCGGCGGCGGCCAGATAGGGGCCAAAGGGCAGGGGGGTGTGACGGTCCCGGCCGCTGCGGGCCAGCAGGATCATGCCGATGACGGCGCCGACGACGCTGGACAGGATCAGGATCAGGGGCAGGGCCTGCCAGCCGAGCCAGGCGCCAAAGACGGCGAAGAGCTTGAAGTCGCCATAGCCCATGCCCTCCCGGCCGGTCGCCAGTTTGAAGAGCTGGTAGACGGTCCAGAGAAAAAGGTAGGCCAGGGCGGCGCCCAGGATTGCCTCGCTGGGGCTGACGAACCAGTGGGCCAGGCTGATCAGCAGTCCCAGCCAGAGCAGGGGCAGGGTGATGTTGTCCGGCAGGAGTTGGGTGTCGAGGTCGATGAAGGCCAGGGCGATCAGGCCCCAGGTCAGCAGGAGGGCGGCCGCCGCCTCCCAGGTAAGGCCCAGGCGCCAGACGACCAGCACCGAGAGCAGGGCGGTGAGGGCCTCGACCAGGGGGTAGCGCGGGCTGATGGGCTGCTGGCAAGCCGAGCAGCGCCCGCGCAGGAGCAGGTAGCTCAGCAGGGGGATGTTTTCCGAGGCCCTGATCCGGTGGCCGCAGTGGGGGCAATGGGAGCCGGGCCTGGCGAGGGAAAGGGTTGCCGCGGCTTCCGCCGGGGAGGCAGTGGGAGGGACCGTGGCGGAGGCCATGGAGGGGGCTGTCGGCGGCGTCTCGGGAGAAAACCCAGGGGATACCCCGGCAGAGGCCGAGGAAGTGGCAGGGTGGGTGGCCGTCTGGCCCGCCGCCGCCTCGGCCTGGGACTGGGCCAGGTGCGCGCATTCGCGCCGCCACTCCTCCTCCATCATCAACGGCAGGCGATGAATGACGACATTGAGGAAACTGCCCACCGCCAGGGCGAAGAGGGCGACGACGGCATAGAGCAAGGGCGGGGTCTGGATGAGGAGGTCGAGGGCTGACATGGGCTGTCCTCAGGGGCGGATCGTCTTCAGGCAAGGTGTTGTGACCGGGAGGGGCAAGGGACCGCCGGGCTCATCATTCCTTGGTCACGCGGTTGACTTCCTCAAGGCTGGTGATGCCCGACTTGACCTTGCGCAGCCCGGATTGCCGCAGGTCGAGGATGCCCTCCAGCCGCGCCTGCTCCGCCAGCTGGATGGCGTTGCCCCCCTCCATGATCAGGCGCCCCATGGCATCGGAGACGGGCATGACCTGATAGATACCAATACGCCCGCGATAGCCCTGGTGGCAGTGTTCACAGCCCACCGGTTTGTAGATGGTGAGGCCCTCCTCGATCTCCGCCGGGGTGAAGCCCTCCTCCAGCAGGGCGTTGCGCGGGATCTTGTCCGGTTTGCGGCACTTGCGGCAGAGGCGCCGCACCAGGCGCTGGGCCATGATCAGCAGCACCGAGGAGGCGATGTTGAAGGGCGGCACGCCCATGTTGGCCAGGCGTGTCAGGGTCTGGGGGGCGTCGTTGGTGTGCAGGGTGGACAGCACCAGGTGGCCGGTCTGCGCCGCCTTGACCGCGATCTCCGCCGTCTCCAGGTCGCGGATCTCACCCACCATGATGATGTCCGGGTCCTGACGCAGGAAGGCGCGCAGGGCGGCGGCGAAGGTCAGGCCCGCCTTGGGGTTCATGTTGACCTGATTGATCCCGGGAACCTGGATCTCCACCGGGTCCTCGACGGTGGAGATATTCACGTCCGGCTGGTTGAGGATGTTCAGGCCGGTGTAGAGGGAGACGGTCTTGCCCGAGCCCGTGGGGCCCGTGACCAGGATCATGCCATAGGGCTTGTGGATGGCTTTCAGAAAGGCGGTCTTTTGTTCCTCATCGAAGCCAAGCTCCTCGACGCCCACCAGGGTGGCCCCGGTCTCCAGGATACGCAGCACCACCTTCTCGCCGTAGAGGGTGGGGAGGGTATTGACGCGAAAGTCGATGTCCCGGGTGCGGCTGAGTTTGAGCTTGATGCGTCCATCCTGGGGCACCCGGCGCTCGGCGATGTTCATGCGCGACATGACCTTGAGCCGCGCCACCAGGCGGTGGGAGATGTTGACCGGCGGGGAGGCCACCTCGTGCAGCATGCCATCCTGGCGGAAGCGGATGCGGAAGGTCTTCTCGTAAGGCTCGAAGTGGATGTCGGAGGCGCCGCTGGAGATGGCGTCGACGAGGATCTTGTTGATGTAGCGCACCACTGGCGCCTCATCCACGTTGAGCTCCTCTTCCGCGCCCTGGTGCTCCTCGGAAGCCACCTGTTCGAGATTGACCAGGTCGGAGGCCATGATCTGGCCCATGACCGAATGCTCGGACTCATGGAGGCGGTTGATGGCCTTCTCCATGGCCAGCGCCAGCTTGTCCTCCTCCACCAGCACCGCCTCGGTGGTCAGGCCGGTGTTGAAGCGGATCTCGTCCAGGGCCTCGTGGTTGGTCGGATCGGAGAGGGCGACGAAGAGACGGGTCCCACGGCGGTGGATCGGCAGGGCGCGGTGCTTGATCACCAGCCGCTCGTTGACCAGTTCCAGGGGCAGGGTGGCGACATCAATCGCGCCCAGGTCCAGGAGGGGGACGCCCAACTCCTCGCAGGTCACCAGGGCGATGCGGCGGCCGTCGAGGATCTTCTCCTCGACCAGGTGCTGGACGAAGGGCTTGCCCCGGCGGGCGGCGTCGGCGAAGGCGCCCTGGGCGCGCGCCTCCGTCAGCAGCTTTTCCCGGACGAGGCTGGAGGCGAGGCCGGAGAGGGGCGGGGGGGCGGGGCTGGCCATGGGGTCAAGGAAAGAGGAAACGCGGGCGTCGCGCGGCTTCGCACCAACCGCCCCAGGCCGGCTCAGGCCCTGGGGGGTTGGCCGGGGGGGCGAGCCCCCTAGCGATTGACCGAGAAGGCCAGGCGCACGTTGTTGGCCACCAGGCCGTTGTCCTTTTGCTCGCTCTCGTTGAGATAAAACTCTAGGACGGTCTCCCGGTTCATGAGCATGTCCTCCGTCACCTCGTCCGCCACCTCGTTGGCATGGCAGAAGACGCTGGTGAAGGGCGAGCCCTCATCCCGGGGATCGGTGATCCACAGGTTGGAGGAGATCTCGTTCATGAAGCGCAGGAAACCGTAACCCTTCTCCGGGAACCACTTGGTGCAGACGCCGCGCACGCAGGAGCCGGGCTTGCCCCACTCGTTGCGGGGCTCGTAGGAGATGGGCAGCAGGTCCGGGATCATGTAGCCAGAGTAATAGGCGTCCACCTCCTGCTGAAGCTGGCGGGAGACATTCTTGAAGCCGATGAGCTCCACCCGGCAGCCATTGTTCTGCAGGGCATTGACCACCTGCAGGAAGTCGCCGTCGCCGGTGACCAGCAGGACCTGGTCGAGCTTGCCGGCCTGAAGCATGGCGTCCACTGCCATGTCGAGATCAGCGTTGGCCTTGGTGGTGACGTTACCGCTGTCATCGGTATAGCGGCGCACGTACTTAACAGTGATCTTCCAGCCAAAATCACGCACCATCTGCTGATAGGCGCGGGACTTCTTGGCGTATTCCGGGTCTTCGCGGGCGCGCTCCAGGTCGAAGGCCAGATAGGTGTTGAGGCGCTGAATGATGCCCTCATCGCGCGCGGCGAAGCGGCGCAGGACGTCATAGCGCATTTGGTAGCCGCCGTTGTAGCGGACGTTCTCGGCATCGACGAAGACGCCAATTCGCATCTGTGCGTTCAAAATAAGCCTCTTGAAACAAAAGCGACGGGGCGCGTTCTCGGCAACCCCGTCGAAGTCTGGGTACTTAAGGATTCTTCCCTGGTCAAGCGTTGGTTCACAACGGGGCCGGCGGATGCTCCCTCGGACTGATAATCACCCCGGGCCCATGGGTTGATTGGCGGCCCTGGTGGTGGTCCACCAGGGCCTCGGGATGGCCTCAGCGATTGGCCCGGTTCTCGATCAGCTCGTTGACCACCGTCGGGTCGGCCAGGGTCGAGGTATCGCCCAGGCTGTCGATCTCGTTGGCGGCGATCTTGCGCAGGATGCGGCGCATGATCTTGCCGGAGCGGGTCTTGGGCAGGCCGGGGGCCCACTGGATGAGATCGACGATGGCGATGGGGCCGATCTCGCCGCGCACCAGGGCCACCAGTTCCTTCTTCAGCTCGTCGGTACCCTCGACCCCGGCCATGGGCGTGACGTAGGCATAGATGCCCTGGCCCTTGATGTCGTGGGGATAGCCGACGACCGCGGCCTCGGCGACCTGCGGGTGCAGGACCAGGGCGGACTCGATCTCGGCGGTACCCAGGCGGTGACCGGAGACGTTGAGCACGTCGTCGATGCGGCCGGTGATCCAGTAGTAGCCATCCTCGTCGCGGCGGGCGCCGTCACCGGTGAAGTACTTGCCGGGATACTGCTTGAAGTAGGTGTCAATGTAACGCTGATGGTCGCCATAGACGGTGCGCATCTGCGCCGGCCAGGGCTGGGTGATGACCAGAGCGCCCTCGCCGGCGCCGTTGACCGGCGTACCCTCCGCCGGGTCCACCAGGGCCGGGACCACGCCGAAGAAGGGGCGGGTGGCCGAACCGGGCTTCAAGGGGGTGGCGCCGGGCAGGGGGGTGATCAGATGGCCACCGGTCTCGGTCTGCCACCAGGTGTCGACGATGGGGCAGCGCTCGTCGCCGACCACGCGGTGGTACCACTCCCAGGCCTCGGGGTTGATGGGCTCGCCCACGGAACCCAGGATGCGCAGGCTCTTGCGGGAGGTGGCCTTGACCGGGCCCTCACCGGCGCGCATCAGCGAGCGGATGGCGGTGGGGGCGGTGTAGAAGATGCTGACCTGATGCTTGTCCACCACCTGCCAGAAGCGGGACATGTCCGGGTAGTTGGGGATGCCCTCGAACATGACGGAGGTGGCGCCGTTGGCCAGGGGGCCGTAGACGATGTAGGTGTGGCCTGTGACCCAGCCGACGTCAGCGGTGCACCAGTAGATCTCGCCTTCCTGATAGTCGAAGACGTACTTGTGGGTGGCGGCGGCATAGACCAGGTAGCCACCGGTGGTGTGCAGGGCGCCCTTGGGCTTGCCGGTGGAGCCGGAGGTGTAGAGGATGAACAGCGGGTCCTCGGCGTCCATGGCCTCGGGCGCGCACACCGGGTCGGCGGCGGCCATGGCCTCGTGGTACCAGACGTCGCGGCCCTCGGTCCAGGCGACGTTACCGCCGGTGCGCTGAACGACGATGACGGAGTGGACGTTGGGGCACTCGTTGAGGGCGGTGTCGGCGTTCTTTTTCAGGGGCACGTTGCGGCCGCCGCGGACGCTCTCGTCGGCGGTGATGATGACGCGGCAATCGGCGTCGAGGACGCGGTCGCGCAGGGAGTCGGGGGAGAAGCCACCGAAGACGATGGAGTGGACGGCGCCAATGCGGGTGCAGGCGAGCATGGCCACCGCCGCCTCGGGGATCATGGGCAAATAGATGCAGACCCGGTCACCCTTCTTGACGCCCTTGGCCTTGAGAACATTGGCCAGCTTGCAGACGTCGGCGTGCAGTTCGCGATAGGTGATCTTCTTGTCGACGTTGGGATCGTCGGCCTCCCAGATGATGGCGACCTGATCGCCACGGCTGTCCAGGTGCCGGTCGAGGCAGTTGTAGGAGACGTTGAGCTGGCCACCCTCGAACCACTTGATGTAGAGGTTGTCGGGGTTGTAGCTGTAGTCCATCACCTTGTCGAAGGGCTTGCTCCAGGTGATGAACTTGGTCGCCTGCTCGGCCCAGAAGCCATTGGGATCGTCGATCGACCGCTGGTACATGGCCGCGTATTGTTCGGCGTTGATGTGGGCCTTGGCGGCGATGTCCGCGGGAACCGGGTAGGTCTTGATCTCCGACATGGGTACCATTCTCCTGATCTGAGGGGGTGAGTGAAAACCGCCCGACGGGCGAGGCCCGGGGCGAAAGAGCGAGACCCGATGAACGGCCGCTCGCGGCGGTTCAGCCGGGATGGGTGAGGCAGCGCGCGCCTCTTGTTCTGGTTTGCACGGGGCGGCGGTCAGGCCGTCCGGATGTTCCTCGTCTCCTCCGAACCCTAGTGGATCGGCGAAAGGTCCAAATTGTCCGCCGCTCAGGGGCGGAGGCGGGGACAAAACGCCTCACGCAACGAAGCGAATCAAGTCTAAACCCTTGTCAGGACCTTCGCTAGCACTTCGCCGGCAGCACTTCGCCGGCCTGGTAGCGGGGGCCGTCAAGTCCGGGATCACACCAGGAATTCCCGCAGGGGGACCCCGTGGCCACTGTCGCGATGGGCGGCCTGGGCGAGGAAGATCTCCCCGGCGGCCAGGGCGTCACTCAGGGCGTTGTGGGCGCCGTAGCGGGGCAGGTTGTAGCGCGCGCCCAGGGCATGGAGGCGCAGGTCCTTGCCTTTGAAGGGGATCTGGCGGCTCTGGAAGTGGCGCAGGGCGATGGCCTGGGTGTCAACGATGGGCGCCAGCAGGGGGCCGCCAAAGAGGCGCCGGCAGGCCAGATCGATGAAGGCCTCCTCGATCAGGGAATGATGGGCGAGCAGGACCTTGCCCTTGAGCGCGATGAGGAATTCCGCCAGGACCTCTTCCAGGGGCGCCCCGGTGGCGGCCTGATCGTCGGTGATCTGGTGGATGACGGCGCTGGCCTCGGGGATCGCCTGCTTGGTGTGGACCAGTCGATGGCGGGCGCTGGCCAGATCCAGGTGATCGCCGGGGAGGTTCAGGTAGCCGAAGCTGAGGATGTGGTCCTTCTTGCTGTCCAGGCCGGTGGTTTCCAGATCGACGGCCAGGAACTCCACCTTCCGGTAGTCCGTCGCCGGGTCCGGAAAGGGGGCCGCCAGATAATCGCGCAAGGGCCCCGGGGGGACCCGGCGCAGGTACCAGCGGCGGCGAAACTCGAGGGTAAAGGGCCAGATCATGGCGGCCTAGCCAAAACGCCCGGCCTGGTAGCGCTGTTCCAGGGTGTCCTGGAGGGAATTGATCATGGCGAAGGCGTCCTTGAGGTGACCACGCTCCAGGCGCGACAGGGAATCCGGCGACAGGTAATTGTCGGCCTGGCGACCCTGGCGTAGTTGTTCCGCCTGATGGCGCAGGCGCAGGGCACCAATGAATTCGAAGGCGTCGATCAGGTTATCAGCGCCCTCCTGGCTCACCGCCTTGGACTTGGCGGCCTGCTGCAGACGTTCCAGGGTGTTGACCGAGGGCTGACCGGTGCTCAGGGCGTAGACCCGGGCCAGGTCAATGATCGGGACGATGCCGCGGTGCTTGATGTCCAGGGTGTGGTCATGCTCGCCGCCGCTGATCAGGACGAAGTTGCGGAAGAAGCCCAGGGGCGGGCGGTGCTTGAGGGCGTTGGCCACCATGTAGGCGATGAAGATGCGGTTGGCGCGACACAGGTCGAGGATGTACTCCTGAAGTTCCTCGAACATGCCGTCGGGATCGTGGATCGGCCGCATGTCGAAGAAGATGCTCGAATGCATCAGGGCCAGGGGCTCGGGTTTCTCGATCCAGGTGTTGAAATACTTGCGCCAGATGCGCAGGGGCTGGCGCCACTTGGGGTTGGAGGCCATGACCTCGCCGGGGCAGTAGACGTAGCCGCAGGCGTTGAGGCCATCATTGACGAAGCGCGCCAGGGCGGCGAAGTAGGCGTCATCCTCCGGCCGCATGTGGTCGGCGATGAGCAGGGCGTTGTCCTGATCGGAGTGGGAGGACTGCTCGCGCCGGGCCTGGGAGCCCGCGGTCATCCAGGCATAGGGCACCGGCGGTGGGCCCAGTTCCGCCTCCGCCATCTCCAGCAGGCGGGTAGTGATGGCGTCGGTGACGGCGATGACCGCCTGGCCGACCTGGTCGGTGGTAGCGCCGCTGTTGACCAGATGGACTTGCAGGTCCGTGATCTTGCCGCTGAGGGTGACCAGGGCCTCCAGGTCCCCGGCTTTACGGATGTCACCGACCATGTAGACCGAGTTGGCGCTTTGGAAGCGCACCAGGTCCGAGGTGGAGAGCATGCCGATGACCTTGCCGTCCTCCAGCACCGGCAGGTGGTGGACGTTCAGCCGCGTCATGGTGATGAGGGCGTGAAAGGCCAGGGTGCCGCTGGTGATGGTGTGGAGGTTGGCGGTCATGATGCGGCTGACCGGTTCCTCGAAGGAGAGACCGGCGGCGATGCAACGACTGCGCAGGTCCCGGTCCGTGACCAGACCCGCCAGGCGCTCGCCCTCCATGATGAAGATGGAGGAGACGCGGAATTCGGTCATGAGGCGGGCGGCCTCACGGATACTGGCCTCGGGGGGGACGCTGATGACCTTGCGGCCGGCGACGAAATCGCGGATGTTCACCGTCAGCAGGTTGCCACCGCTGGTGATCTGGTCGGTCTGAACCAGGTTGAGGGCCTTGCGCAGCCGGTCGCGTTGGGAATGATCGAAAAAGGCGGCAAAATCCGGGTACTCGTCCCGCAGGCGGCTCAATTCGGCGCAGGGCAGCAGGTAGCAGAGGGTGTCCTCGACGGTGGTGCCGGTGAATTTGAGGCCCATCTCGGCCGCCTGGCAGTCCATGGCGCACAGGTCGCCCTCGGCGAGTTTGCTGACCAGGTCGCCGCTGGGATTGCACAACTCCACCGCCCCCCGGCGGAGGATGTACAGATAGGGCTGATCCGGGTCCTTGGGGGGGAAGTCCACCCCGCGTCGGAAATAACGGACCTTCAGCTTTTGCGGCAGGCGGTCCAGCACCCCGGCGGGCAGGAGGGCGAAGGGGTGGTAGTTGGCCAGGAAATCACGGATTTCGAGCAGTTCCACGTCCATGGTTCAGGTCCGGGAAGCGGGAAGAAGCGGCAACCATACACGAAGAGGGTTACGGCGTGCCACCGCGGGTGAATGGTTAGGCGGGAGGCAAGGCGATGCGCAGTGCCACCCGCCGGCGGCAGGTGCCGCCGGCAAGGTGGAGCGTGCCGGGTCTAGCTGGTTTTGGTGGGGGTGCTGACGGTCCGGGGCGCGGGTTTACGGGCGGGCACGGCTTTCGCAACCTCGGCACCGGGCTCAGCGGCGCTGGCCGGGGCCGAGGGCTCCGCGGTCTTCAGCGCCTCGGCTGGGGAATCCGGGGTGAGCAGGTTGCCACTCCCCGCCGCGAGGGTCTTGGCACGCTCCACGGCCTCGCGCGCCATGTTCTCCGCGGCATTCAGGCGCTCCTGGGCCTGGCGCGCCTCTTCCAGGGCGCGGGCGGCCTCGCTCTGCTCCTTGGCGCTGGCCTGGGCCAGGGCCTGGGCGGTGCGCGCCTGGGCCTCGGCCGTCTTTGCCTGGGCCCGTGCCGTCTCCGCCTGGGCGGCGGCGGTCTCCGCCTGGGCCTGGGCTTCCTTCTCCAGCAAGGCCTGGGCATCGGCGATCTTCCGGGCGGCCTGGGCCATGATCTCCTGGCGGGCCTGCTCGATCTCCTGGTGGGTCGCCTCGCGGATGGTGGCGATCTCCGCCTGGGCCTCGGCCTTGACCCGGTCGATCAGGGCCTGGGCCTCGCGGCGGGTCTGATCGGCGTGCTCGCGGCTCTCGCTGGCCTGCTTGAGGGCATTCTGGACCTCGGCCTGGGCCTGGGCGGACTTGGCCTGGGCCTCGGCCTGAAGTTGCGCCGCCAGGGCCTCGGCCTTGGCGGCGCGGGCGCGGGCGGTGGCGGTCTCGGCCTGGGCCTCGGCCTGGGCCCGGGCGACCTTTTCCTGCGCCTGGGCGACCTCTACCTGGGTTCGGGCGGCCTCGGCCAATTCCCGGATCAGGGATTCCAGTTGCTTGATGGGTTTTTCGTTGGGGGACATGGTTGCTCCTCGTTTTAGGGTAGGGGCCAGGGTCCAGCCAGCCCGACTGAAGGGTGCGGCGGGTACTCGCTCCGGGGAGTCTGAAGGTACCCCACCACGTTCAGCGGTCACGGTGGCTGAAGACCTGCCTGTGATGCTCATGGACAGCGTTATTGGAGTCCGGGCGGCACACCCCCCGGGGGGCTGGCGCCGTTTCGGTCTCGGGTGGAAGGATGTGGCAATGTTACGGGATTTTGACGGCTGTTTGCGAACAATCGCTTCCAGTTCCCTCCCAATTGCCATCAATTGCCGGCCAGGCGATCCAGGGGTGTTCCTGGCGGGCCTTCCAAAAAAAACCCCGCTGAGCGGGGTGAGGTCAGGCCCGGGACCCTTGCGGGTCCCAGGTGGCTGAAAGGGCGCGGACCTGAGTCAGCCCGCCGGGAAGGTGAAGGGACTCTGCGGTGGTTAGTGGCCGGTGGCAGCCCCGGCGCCCTTGGGCACGCGGATGTCCTCCACCAGGTGCTGGATGTGCTCCGGAGGCGCGGCGGTGGAGCGGGAAACCATGAAGGCGACCACGAAGTTCACCAGGGCGCCGATGGCGCCGAAGGCCTCCGGTGAGATACCCATGAACCAGTTGGCGGGGATATTGGCCGCCATTTCCGTGCCCTTGATGAAGAACCAGCCCTTGAACCAGAAGATGTAGATCAGGGTGGTGCTCAGGCCGGCGATCATGCCGATGATGGCGCCCGGTCCATTCGCCCGTTTGTCAAAGATGCCCATCATCAAGACCGGGAAGATGGAGGAGGCGGCCAGGCCGAAGGCCAGGGCCACCACCTCCGCCGCGAAGCCCGGTGGATTGATACCCATGTAGCCCGCGACCACGATGGCGCCCGCCATGGAGATGCGCCCCGCCAGGAGTTCCGACTTTTCCGAGATGGTGGGGGCGATCATGCCCTTGATCAGATCGTGGGAGATGGCCGAGGAGATGGCCAGCAAGAGACCGGCGGCGGTGGAGAGGGCGGCGGCCAGACCGCCAGCGGCGACCAGGGCGATGACCCAGTTGGGCAGCTTGGCGATCTCGGGGTTGGCGAGGACCATGATGTCGTTGTCGACCTTGGTCATCTCATTGCCCTTCCAGCCGAAGGACTCGGCCTTGGCCTTGAAGGCCTCGCTCTTGTCGTTGTAGTACTGGATGCGGCCATCGCCGTTTTTGTCCTCCCAGGCCAGGAGGCCAGTGGTCTTCCAGCGGTTCATCCACTCCGGTACCTTGGCGATCTCGACGTTGCCAGCGGCGTCGCCAACCGGACCGACCTGGATCGTATCCATGAGGTTGAGGCGCGCCATGGCGCCCACCGCCGGGGCCGTGGTGTAGAGGATGGCGATGAAGACCAGGGCCCAGCCCGCGGAGGAGCGGGCGTCCTTGACCTTGGGCACGGTGAAGAAGCGGATGATGACGTGGGGCAGACCGGCGGTACCGATCATGAGGGAGAGGGTTAGCAGGAAGATATTGAGGGTGGAGCCCTTCTGCGCCGTGTAGGCGGCGAAGCCGAGGTCCTTGACCACTTGGTCCAGCTTATCCAGCAGGAAGATGCCGCTTTCAGTGTGGGTGCCCCCCAGCCCGATCTGGGGAATGGGGTTGCCGGTGAGTTGCAGGGAGATGAAGACGGCCGGCACGGTGTAGGCGATGATGAGCACCACGTACTGGGCGATCTGGGTGTAGGTGATGCCCTTCATGCCGCCAAGCACGGCGTAGAAGAAGACGATGATCATGCCGATGATGACGCCGGTCTCGAAGCCGACCTCCAGGAAGCGGGAGAATGCCACGCCCACGCCCTTCATCTGGCCGATAACGTAGGTGAGGGAGGCGACGAGCAGGCAGATGACGCCCACCAGGCGGGCGGTCTGGGAGGCGTAACGGTCACCGATGAACTCCGGTACCGTGAATTTGCCGAACTTGCGCAGGTAGGGTGCCAGGAGCAGGGCCAGGAGCACGTAACCACCCGTCCAGCCCATCAGGTAAGCGGAGGCATCGTACCCCTGGAAGGCGATGATACCGGCCATGGAGATAAAGGAGGCCGCGGACATCCAGTCCGCCGCGGTAGCCATGCCGTTGGCGACCGGGTGGACGCCGCCACCGGCGACGTAGAATTCACCCGTGGAACCCGCGCGGGTCCAGAAGGCGATACCGAGGTAGAGCGCGAACGTCGCGCCCACCACCAAAAAAGTCCACATTTGCAGTGTCATGGAAGGCGTTTCCTCTGAAGGGGGATGACGGGGAAGCTGGGTCTGAAGGATTCGAGGGCGGCCCCGGAATCATTCATGCACATCGAATTTCTGATCTAGGGCGTTCATGCGCCAGGCATAGAAGAAGATCAGCAGGATGAAGATGTACATCGAGCCCTGCTGGGCGAACCAGAAGCCCAGCTTGTAACCTCCGATCGAGATGGTGTTGAACACGTCGACCAGGAGGATGCCGAAGCCATAGGAAACGACGAACCAGATAACGAGCAGGACGGAAAGAAGGCGGAGATTGGCCTTCCAGTAAGCGGCACGGTTCTCGGGTGTCATGGGGAACGACTCCTCGTCTTTCTACTTGGTTTTGGGGAATCCGGACCCTTGCACGCACGCTCGGGCGTCCAGACTTGGGGATGCCTGGCCGGAATGGGGGCGGCAGTAGGGTCCTCCTCGCGGTTTTTTGTCCCCTTCGGCCCTGCCACGCCTTGGGGTTGGCTGTCATTGTGATTTCGCAATCGAGCCGCTGTCAATGCCTCAAGCCTTTCTGGACGCGGCCTGGGACAGGGCCTATCATTGATAGGTCCGCACCAGGACACAGGGATTAGGACTGGCGGTTTGCCCCTTGGGGTCATAACTCCCAGGTACCAGATCCGCCGCTCACCCTGATCCTGTTCCCTCTGAAGATGCTAACGCGGACAAGGCGGATCGCCATGGACCACCGTTCGACCGGTCGCCTTCATGCCGTTCCCGAAGGGTACCAAGGTCAAAGACCTTCCTACCTGGTTCTCACCGTTTTCCTTCCAAGATGAGGAGGTTTTATCGTGTCCGTTGAAGCCTGGGGGCAAATTCGGTCCAATCCGAAATTTCAGACCTTCGTCAAAAAACGCAACCGCTACTCGATCATCATGTCCGTGCTGGTGATCTTCGCTTACTTTGGTTTCATCCTCTTGATCGCCTTCGACAAGGCCTTCCTGGCGCAGCAGATCGTGCCGGGCGGGGTCACGTCCCTGGGGATTCCGCTGGGGGTGGGCGTCATCCTCTTCACCATCGTCCTGACCTGGATCTATGTCCGCCGGGCCAACACCGAGTTCGATGCCGAGGCCGAGGCCATCCTGGAGGAGTCCACCAAATGAACCCCCTTGTCACCACCCTGATCGCGGTCATCGCCATCGCCCTCATCGGCTTTTTTGGCACTGCCTTCGGCGCCGGTCCCGACACCGGCCAAACCCAGCAGCAGGCGACCAACTGGACGGCCATCTCCATGTTCGCCGCCTTCGTTATCATTACCCTGGGCATCACCAAGTGGGCCGCGGCCCGCACCCGGTCCGTCGCCGACTTCTACACCGCTGGCGGCGGCATCACCGGCTTTCAGAACGGCCTGGCCATCGCCGGCGACTACATGTCCGCCGCCTCCTTCCTGGGTATCTCCGGCCTGGTGTTCGCCAACGGCTTCGACGGTCTCATCTTCTCCATCGGCTGGCTGGTCGGCTGGCCGGTACTGACCTTCCTCATGGCCGAGCGTCTGCGCAACCTGGGTAAGTTCACCTTCGCCGACGTCGCCTCCTATCGCTTCGCCCAGACCCCCCTGCGCAGCTTCGCCGCCACTGGCACCCTGGTGGTGGTCGCCTTCTACATGATCGCGCAGATGGTTGGCGCCGGGCAGCTCATCAAGATCCTCTTCGGCTTGGAGTACATTTACGCCGTCATCCTGGTCGGCGTCATCATGATGATGTACGTCCTCTTCGGCGGCATGACCGCCACCACCTGGGTGCAGATCATCAAGGCCGTGCTCCTGCTCGGCGGCGCCACCTTCATGGCGGTCATGGTCCTGCTCCAGTTTGGCTTCAGCCCCGAGGCCCTGTTCGCCAAGGCCGTCGAGGTCAAGACCGGCCTGGCCGCCGCCACCGGCAAGTCCGCCGAGGAAGCCGCCAAGGCGGGTGCCTCCATCATGGCCCCCGGCGGTCTCATCACCGATCCCATCTCCGCCATCTCCGTGGGCATGGCCCTGATGTTCGGTACCGCCGGCCTGCCCCACATCCTGATGCGCTTCTTCACCGTCCCCACCGCCAAGGAGGCCCGCAAGTCCGTGGCCTGGGCGACGACCTGGATCGGCTATTTCTACATCCTGACCTTCATCATCGGCTTCGGCGCCATCGTCAACCTGATCCCCAATCCGGGCGAGTACTTCGTCAACGGTGATCTGGCCAAGGGTCTCAACGGTGGTGGCAACATGGCGGCCGTGCATCTGGCCAACGCCGTGGGTGGCAACGTCTTCCTCGGCTTCATCTCCGCCGTGGCCTTCGCCACCATCCTGGCGGTGGTGGCTGGCCTGACCCTGTCCGGCGCCTCGGCCGTGTCCCATGACCTCTATGCCTCGGTCTGGCGTCATGGCAACGTCGACTCCGACACCGAGCTGCGGGTCTCCAAGATCACCACCGTCGCCCTGGGTGTCATCGCCGTCCTGCTGGGCATCCTGTTCGAGAAGCAGAACGTGGCCTTCATGGTCATGCTGGCCTTCACCATCGCCGCCTCGGCCAACTTCCCGGTGCTGTTCATGTCCGTGCTGTGGAAGAACTGCACCACCACCGGCGCGGTGGTGGGCGGTACCGTCGGTTTGGTCATGTCCGTGGTCCTGACCGTCCTGTCGCCCGGCGTCTGGGAGGCGACCCTCGGCAATCCCAAGGGCAGCGCCTGGTTCCCCTACTCGACGCCAGCGGTCTTCTCCATCACGGCGGCCTTCGTTACGATCTGGATCGTCTCCCTCCTGGATCGTAGCGCCCGGGCGCAGAAGGAGCGCGCCCTCTATCCCGACCAGATGACCCGGTCGGAGACCGGCGTGGGCGCCGCTGAGGCCTCGGCCCACTAGGCAGCGCCTTGACGGGCAGGGACGCCCGCGGAAAATGCCCGCCTCTGGCGGGCATTTTCGTTAGCGTGAAGGTCACGGGAATGTCTTTCATGATCAGGGGTGTGGCCTGCCGCCTCATGACAGTTAGGGCGGAGCCAGCCAGGGCGGAGCCGGTCGTGAGGAGACCGTATCCTCCCGCTTGACCCTTAATCGACCTGCCCCGGCTATTCAACAGCCGGCGTGTCGCCCCGATATGGGTTCGATCACGGGGCTGCCCCCTGATCCACGAACTTGCTATCTTTCGCGGCCAGACTATCCAAGCGGATCAAGCTATGCGCTATGTAAGTACACGCGGGGGCGTGGCCCCCATCGGCTTCGCCGAGGCGGTGATGATGGGCCTGGCCACGGACGGTGGTCTGCTGGTCCCGGCCAGCCCCCCGGGCCTGGACGACGACACCCTGCGGGCCTGGGCCGGTCTGCGCTTTCAGGATCTGGCCCTGGAGGTCATGACCCCCTTCGTCAGCGACGCCATCCCCCGGGGCGACCTGGCGGATCTGATCGAGCGCTCCTACGCCAGCTTCAGCCACCCGGAGGTGACCCCGGTGGTGCGTCTGGGAGAGCAGTGGCTGCTCGAACTCTTCCACGGTCCGACGGCGGCCTTCAAGGATGTGGCCCTGCAGTTCCTGGGCAATCTCTTTGAGTACTTGCTGGAGCGGGATGGCGGCCGGCTCAATATCGTCGGCGCCACCTCGGGGGATACGGGGTCGGCGGCCATCGCCGGGGTGCGCGGCAAGGCACGCATCCAGATCTTCATCCTCTTCCCGGACGGGCGCGTCTCGCCCATCCAGGAACGGCAGATGACCACGGTGCTGGACCCCAACGTCCACACCATCGCCATCCGTGGCACCTTCGACGACGGTCAGCGCATCGTCAAGCAACTCTTCGGCGACCTGGAGTTCAAGCGCGAGCTGAGCCTGGGCGCCGTCAATTCCATCAACTGGGCGCGCATCCTCGCCCAGATGGTCTATTACTTCTACGCCTGGGGGCGGGTGACCGGCGGCGATCCCTGTCATCAGGTCAGCTTCGCCGTCCCCACCGGCAATTTTGGCGATATCTTCGCCGGCTACCTGGCCAAGCGCATGGGCCTACCGGTCGAGCGGCTGATCATCGCCACCAACCGTAACGACATCCTCAGCCGCTTCGTCCATACCGGGGTCTATGCCGCGGGGGAGGTCCATCCGACCCTGAGTCCGGCGATGGACATCCAGATCGCCTCCAACTTCGAGCGCTACCTCTATTACCTGGTCGATCAGGACCCGGCCCTGGTGGCTAGCCTGCTGGAGGGCATGAGCCGGGACGGCCGTCTGGAGGTGGCAAGTCACCGGCTGGTCCGGGCCCAGGCCGATTTCGCCGCCGTGGCCGTCAGCGACGAGGCGACCCTGGCACAGATCCGGGAGACCTTCGCGCAGGAAGGCTACATTCTCGACCCCCACACCGCCACCGGGGTGCGCGCCGCCCAGGGCCGCGGGGATGTCATCTGCCTCGCCACGGCCCACCCCGCCAAATTCGCCGAGGCCGTGACCCAGGCCATCGGCCGCGAGGCCCCGCCGCCACCCGCCCTCCAGGGGCTGCTGGAGAAGGAGACCCGCTGTGCCCGCCTAGAGGCCAGCGCGGCGGCCGTCCGCGCCCATATCCTCGCGACCCTGGCCCAGGTGAGCACATGAGCCAGCCCGGTACCCATCCGCTCACGGGCGACCCGCGGGGTCAGGTCCCGGGCATCCTCATCCTCGATACCACCCTGCGCGACGGAGAGCAGACCCAGGGCGTCTCCTTTTCGCCGGAGGAAAAGCTCAACATCGCCAAGGCCCTGCTGGAGCTGGTGCGGGTGGATCGTATCGAGGTTGCCTCGGCGCGGGTCTCCCGAGGCGAACAGGCCGCCGTCGCCACCATCCTCGATTGGGCGCGGGGCGCGGGGCTGGATGGCCGGGTCGAGGTCCTGGGCTTCGTCGATCGTGGCCGCAGCGTGGACTGGATCCGCGAGGCGGGGGGACGGGTGCTCAACCTCCTGGCCAAGGGTAGCCTCAAGCATTGCCAGGGCCAGCTCGGCAAGACCCTGGAGGAGCACGCCCGGGACGTGCGCGAGGAGATCCACCTGGCCCGGGACCGGGGCCTGGCGGTCAATATCTATCTGGAGGATTGGTCGAACGGCTATCAGGACAGCCGCGACTATGTCTATGGTCTGGTGGAGCGGTTGGCGGACACGGGCCTGGGCCACGTCATGCTGCCCGATACGTTGGGGGTCATGACCCCGGAGGCGGTCGCCGCCGCCATGAGCGACATGATCCAGCGCTTTCCGGGGCTGCGCTTCGATTTTCACCCCCACAACGATTATGGCCTGGCCACCGCCAACGTCCTGGCCGCGGCCCGGGCCGGGGCGGCGGCGGTGCACTGCACCGTCAACTGTCTCGGCGAGCGGGCCGGCAATGCCTCCCTGGCCGAAGTCGCCGTCAACCTGCGCGACCATCTGGGGATGAAGCTGGCCATCGACGAGACCCACCTGGCCCGGGTCAGCGAGCTGGTGGAGTCATTCTCCGGCAAGCGCATCGCCGACAATGCCCCCATCGTCGGCGAGGATGTCTTCACCCAGACCGCCGGCATCCACGCCGATGGCGACCGCAAGGCCTGTCTCTACCACACCCAGCTCAGCCCGGAGCGCTTCGCCCGCCGGCGCAAGTACGCCCTGGGCAAGCTGGCCGGCAAGGCCTCCCTGGCCAAGAACCTGGAAAGGCTGGATATCAGCCTGTCGGAGGAGAATCAGCGCAAGGTCCTGCAACGGGTGGTGGAACTGGGCGACTCCAAGAAGACCATCACCACCGACGACCTGCCCTTCATCATCGCCGAGGTGCTGGAGAGCAAGGACTACAACCACGTCCAGTTGCTGGCCTGTAACCTCAGCAGCGCTATCGACCTGCCGTCCACGGCCAGTATCCGCGTGCGTGTCGGTGCCGACATCCATACCGCCGCCGGCAGCGGCAACGGCAGCTTCGACGCCTTCATCAAGGCCCTGGCCAAGATCCTGCGGCGCCATGGCATCACCTTGCCGGCGCTGCTCGACTACGAGGTCCGTATCCCCAAGGGTGGCCGCACCGATGCCCTCACCGAGTGCATCATCACCTGGTCGGAGGACGGCGGGGCGGTACGGACCCGCGGTATCCATACCAACCAGGTCTTTGCCGGTATCACCGCGACCCTGCGGCTGGTCAATCTGCTCATTCACCGCTCCCCCGAGCTGGTGGCGGCCCTGGGGGAAGGGGAGGGGGTCGTGGCCGCGGATTCAGAGGCCTCCGGCCACCCAGATACCGAACGCGGAGTCCGGCAGTGTGGCGGGAACGCGATCTGAAGCGCGGCGGGTAAACGATGAGGAAGGGGAGGGGTGGTATTCAGACACGGTGTCCTTGTATGGCTTTTCCCGCCGATCTGGTGGAAACTAACTCCCATAGGTATACCCGGCGCGGGAGCCTGGACTTTTGGGTCCGGCTGGCATCCGGCGCACCACCCCATTCCCTTCGGTGGCCAGACGATGCGAACGACCAACATCCTTCCCCTACTGGCGGCTGGCCTGCTCTTTGCCTTCTTGTCCCCCGGGCTGATCCAGGCGGCTGACCGCAACTCCACCCTAGCCAAGGACGCGCTTGGGCTCGCCGCGGCGAAGGCGGGAGACGCCAAACCCGACAAGGTCTTCAGCGAGGCCATGCGCAGCCAGGACCCCCACCTGCTGACGGCGTCGGGCCAGCGCTACGAAAATGGCGTCGGCGTCGCCCAGGACGTCGACAAGGCCCTCAAGCTCTATTGCCGTGCCGCCGGCATGGGCGACGTCGACGCCCAGTACCGGCTCGGCCACATCCATGCCCACGGCCGGGGTGTCAAGCGCGATCCGGAACTGGCCGCCGCCTGGTTCACCGAGGCGGTCAAGGGCCGGCATACCCTGGCGGCCACCCAGCTCAAGCTTCTCAAGGTCAAGGCCGAACCCAAGCGCAAACCCTCCTGCGCCCCCGCAGGTGGCATTGACACCCGGATCGCCCTGCGCCCCCACCCGGCTTCGGGCGAGATCGCCAAGCTGGTGCATAGCCTGGCGCCCAATTATCGCCTCGATCCCAGCCTGGTGCTGGCGGTGGTCGAGGTGGAATCCAACTTCAACCCCCAGGCCCGCTCGCCCAAGGATGCCCAGGGGCTGATGCAACTCATCCCGGCCACGGCGGAGCGTTTCGGGGTCGCGGACGTCTGGGACCCGGAGCAGAACCTCAAAGGTGGCATGGCCTATCTGCGCTGGCTCCTCGACCGCTTCGAGGGCGACCTCAAACTGGCCCTGGCGGGCTATAACGCCGGCGAGGGGGCGGTGGAAAAGCATGGCGGAGTGCCGCCTTACGAGGAGACCCAGGCCTATGTCGCCCGCATCCTGCGCCGCCTGGGTATCGAGGAGGCGACGGTGAAACCGGATGAGGAGACCAGTTAGCCCGGCCCTCCCGCCCCCTGGTCGCATTCATCGCGCTCGGCCGCGCTGGCGACCGGCGTGACCCGTCGCCCATTCCCCACTTGTCTGAAAAACCCAGTGTTTTGCTTTAGTTTGATGCCATGAGCGCCATTCCCCAGGATTTCATCCGCACCACGGCCCGCCTGTCGGAGGCCGTCACCCGCCCCTTCGCCCGGTCGCGCAAGATCTATGTCCAGGGTTCCCGTCCGGACCTGCGGGTACCGATGCGCGAGGTGAGCCAGACCCCGACCCAGACCCAGCATGGCCCGGAAGAGAACCCGCCGATCTACGTCTACGACACCTCGGGCCCCTACACCGACCCCGAGGCGCGCATCGACCTCCTCGCCGGCCTGCCCGACCTGCGGGGGCCCTGGATCGAGGAGCGCGGCGACACGGAACTGCTCACCGGACCTAGCTCTGCCTATGGCCGTCAGCGCCAGCGGGACCCGGCCCTGGCCCATCTGCGCTTCGAGCACCTGCGCGTCCCCCGCCGCGCCAAGACCGGGGCCAATGTCAGCCAGATGCACTATGCCCGCCGGGGGCTGATCACTCCGGAGATGGAGTTCGTCGCCATCCGCGAGAACCAACGCCTGGATGAACTGCGCGCCGATCCGCGCTACGCCAAACTGCTACGTCAGCACCGTGGCCAGGGCTTCGGCGCCCGCCTGCCGGACAGCGTCACCCCCGAGTTCGTCCGCGCCGAGGTCGCCGCCGGCCGGGCCATCATCCCCGCCAACATCAACCATCCGGAGCTGGAGCCCATGATCATCGGGCGCAACTTCCGGGTGAAGATCAACACCAATATCGGCAACTCGGCGGTCAGTTCCAGCATCGAGGAAGAGGTCGAAAAGATGGTCTGGTCCGCCCGCTGGGGCGGCGACACCCTCATGGACCTGTCCACCGGCAAGCATATCCACGAGACCCGGGAGTGGATCCTGCGCAACGCCCCCATGCCCATCGGCACCGTGCCTATCTACCAGGCCCTGGAAAAGGTGGACGGCAAGCCCGAAGAACTGACCTGGGAGATGTTCCGCGACACCCTCATCGAGCAGGCCGAGCAGGGGGTGGACTACTTCACCATCCACGCCGGGGTCCTGTTGCGTTATGTGCCCCTGACCGCCGACCGGGTCACCGGCATCGTCTCCCGCGGCGGCTCCATCCTCGCCAAGTGGTGCCTGGCCCATCACCAGGAGAACTTCCTCTACACCCACTTCCAGGAGATCTGCGAGATCATGCAGGCCTACGACGTGGCCTTCAGCCTGGGTGATGGCCTGCGCCCCGGCTCCATTGCCGACGCCAACGACGCCGCCCAGTTCGCCGAGCTGGAGACCCTGGGGGAGCTGACCAAGATCGCCTGGGAGCATGACGTCCAGGTGATGATCGAGGGCCCCGGCCACGTCCCCCTGCACATGATCGAGAAGAACGTCACCAAGGAGCTACGGGACTGCCATGAGGCGCCCTTCTACACCCTGGGGCCACTGATCACCGATATTGCCCCGGCCTACGACCACCTCACCTCCGCCATGGGCGCCGCCAACATCGGCTGGTACGGTACCGCCATGCTCTGCTACGTCACGCCCAAGGAGCACCTGGGACTGCCAAACAAGGAAGACGTGCGCGACGGCATCATCGCCTACAAGATCGCCGCCCACGGCGCCGACCTGGCCAAGGGCCTGCCCGGCGCCCAGGTACGCGACAACGCCCTGTCCAAGGCCCGCTTCGAGTTCCGCTGGGAGGACCAGTTCAACCTGTCCCTGGACCCGGAGCGCGCCCGCGAGTACCACGACGAGACCATGCCCCACGAGGCCCACAAGGTCGCCCACTTCTGCTCCATGTGTGGCCCCCACTTCTGCTCCATGAGGATCACCCAGGAGGTGCGGGACTATGCGGAATCCCACCGCCTCGGCGATGTCGAGGCCGCCCTGGCGGAGGGCATGAAGGAGAAGGCGGCGGAGTTCCGCATGGAAGGGGCGCACATCTACCAGGCGGTCTGAGAGGCGGTGAAACAACCGCGCACACGGAATCTGAAGATATTTACTAACAATGGGATAGCCAGTCTTGGGCTATGAAAACGTCCCTATTTCTTCACAAGCGCTAATGCCCTGCCTTGGCGTGTCCCCTAGGCAGGGGAACCTCCCACCCGTTCAGCCTCACCTCCATGCCGACGGCTCACCGCTACCTGCGGCCGGCTTGGGGGGCTTCCGGGCCAACGCCCGACATGACGCGGGCCAACGCCCGACATGACGCGGGCCAACGCCCGACATGACGCGGGCCACGCGGGCTGATTTCCCTTTCTTCCTCATCAGCGCTCCAGATCTTCCATGGATAACCAACTTCTTGGCCCGGCGCTCCTGGCTTTGGTCATCGTCTTCATCCTGGCCGTCGGTCTCGGCTTCGGGATTCACCAGTTGGAGAGGCGTCGTGGCCTGATTGAGCGGCGTGACCAACCCCTCGTCGGCGATGGAATCAGCGGCGCGCTTGGTTTCATCGGCGGTTCCGCCGCCTTTCTGCTGGGCGTGCTGATGTTGACCTCGATCGATCACTTCAAGGCCACGGAGGAGATCGCCCGGGCTGAGGCTATTGCCTATTCGGCGGCCTTCGATGCCACCGCCGCCGCGCCCGTGGAGTTGCGGCCCCAGGTCCGGCGTGATCTGGTCTGTCTGATGCGATCCGTTGTTCAGGACTCCTGGAATGCGTCGGAAGCGAACGATCTCACGGGGGACGAGAATACCCACGCCTGGATGATTCATGCCTTTGCGACCCTTACCGGGGTCGAATCCGAGCGCTCGTTTGAGCAAGCGGCAATAGGACGGGTCGAGGACCAACTTGCGGAGGCCGTGTCAGCCGGGCAGTCGCGGCTGCTATCAGCCAGGGCACCGATACCCTTGCCGCTGTGGGTCGTCGTCTACCTCAGCATGTTTATCGTTTTTCTGCTGGTGACGGTCTTGCTGCGGCCCTATCCCCTGCTCGAGTTCATCGCGCTTGGCAGCTTGTTTCTCCTCACCGCGGCGATGATCTGGACGCTCGCCGCTTACCAGGAACCCTTCAACAAGCATGATGGGGTCTATATCGCCCCGGAAGGGCTGGAGGCCGTCATGACGCGATTGCAAGATGCCTATCCAGGTCCAGCCTGGGAGCCCTGCGAACGGCTGGCGGACTCCGAGCGGGGTTGACGCTGACCTCGCCCCAGTCATGCGCGGAACTCTGGCCAGAAGTGGAGGGATGGATGTGACACGGTCCGTCACATTTTGACTGGCTGTCACCGTCCACATGTGACAATCAGTTCATAAGTAGGTGATAGGCATGACGTTAAGGTGGAAATTACTGATGTATCTTACTGATTATTCATGGCTTGTAATTTTGGCCTGAACAATGCTTATGATTAGTTCATGCGGCAGGGGAGGGCTCGGCGAGCCGTCGTTGCGCGATGTCTTACACGCGTGACGGTGCCAGCCAGAGCCAGGTGATGGTCCCACAGCCCACCACCCCTCGCCGGGGTCCCTATCAAACCGGTACTGATCGGACGCACATCGCGTTTCGGTAGCCTCGTGAGTTGTAATGATCTGACGCCCCAGTGGAAGCTGGCGTGGGTCTGAAGTCTGGTGGTGCGATGACCATGAAACCCTTTCAAATAACCAACAATGCCCGGTTCACCCGGCTAGTAGTAGGGGCAACCCTGCTTGTGGGCGCCGCCGCGCCCTTCTCGGCGGCCCTGGCCGTGCCGGCCGCGCCTATCGAACATCGGCTGACCCAGCCGGATGGTCAAAGCTTCCTGGCTCGCCAATGGGGCGACGAATGGACCCGGGGCTGGGAAACCCGGGAGGGTTACGCGATCCTCAGGGATGATCGCTCCCGTGAATGGGTCTACGCCCGGCGCGGTCCCTCCGGCGATCTCATGACCTCCTGGGAGGTGGTCGGCAGACAGGCACCCGCCCAAGGTACTCAGCGCCATCTCCGCCCGGATACCCAGCTCATGGAAGCCCGGCGCGCCGAACGCATGGGTTCCCTGGACGGAGCGGCCGGACTGGCAAGCCGGGCCTCCCTCGGGGCCAGCGCCGTCGGTGCCAGCGCCAATGTGCTGACCATCCTGGTCAACTTCAGTGACCGCAGCCCCACCTACAGCCCGGCCGCCTTCGACAGCTTGCTGTTTGGCACCGGCACTAACAGTATGAAGGATTTCTACCAGGAGGCCTCCTACGGCCAATTCACCGTCACCGCCGGTCCCGGCGGAGTTGGTGGTTGGTATCAGGCCGCTTCCGGCCACGACTACTACGGGGCCAATGTGAGCGGCGACGACGCCTGGCCAGGGGATCTCGTCTATGAGGCGGTTCAGGCAGCGGACCTCGCCGGCTTCGATTTTCGCCCCTATGACCAGAATGGTGACTGTTACGTGGATGTCGCCAACATCGTCCATCAGGGGAACGGCGAGGAGGCCAGCGGCAGCGCCACCGACATCTGGTCCCATAGCTGGGATCTGAATTCCGCCAAATATTACGGCGCCAGCCAGTACGGCGCCTACACCACCCGCTCCCTCTGTGCTAACGGCACGGCCTATATCAAGGTCAACAGGTATGTCATGCAGCCGGAGACCCTCTGGGGAGGGATCTCGACCATGGGCGTCTTCGCCCATGAATACGGTCACGCCCTAGGCCTGCCCGATCTCTATGACTATGGTTACGACTCCCAGGGCGTCGGTGACTGGAGCCTCATGGCCTCGGGTTCCTGGAATGGCGTTTCCCGCTCCGGCGACCGGCCCGCGCAACTGGAGGCCTGGAGCAAATATCGGCTCGGCTGGGTCACGCCGACCCAGGTCACCAGTACCACTCCGCTCGGTGTGACCCTCTACCCCAGCACCCAGTACCCCGATGTCTATCAGTTCCTCAATGGCAACGCCCTGACGGGCACGGGTGAGTACTTTCTGGTCGAGAATCGCCAGAAATCCGGCTTCGATGCCGCCTTGCCCGCCGCGGGCCTGCTGGTCTGGCACGTGGATGAGGCCGTTGCCAATAACAACAGTCAGTGCTATCCCGGGGGTCCCTCCTGTGCCACCCAACACTACAAGGTCGCCCTGGTGCAGGCCGACAACCTGTGGGAGTTGGAAAAGAACCTGGACTATGGCGATGGTGGCGATCCCTTCCCCGGCACCAGTAACCGCACCACCCTGAACGACGCGACCAGCCCCAACAGCCGCCTTTACAGCGGGGCTGCCAGCAATATCAGCATCAGCGGCATCGCCGTCTCCGGCGCCAACCTGGTGGCGACCCTGGCACTGGGCGCCACGACCCCCACCCTCTCCTCCCTGGCCATCACGGGGCCAAATTCACTGAATGAGGGCACCAGCGCCACCTACACCGCCACGGCCACCTTCAGCGATGGCAGCACCAAGACCGTCACCCCCACCTGGAGCGAGAATTCCAGCTATGCCTCGATTACCGCCAGCGGCGTCCTGACGGCGTCCAGCGTCAGCCGCAATCAGACGGTGACCATCACCGCTAGTTACAGCACGGGCGGGATTACCAAGAGCGCCACCAAGTCGGTGACCATCGTCAATCTCGTCGCCAAGACGCTGTCCTCCCTCACCATCTCGGGTCCCAGTTCGGTCGCAGAAAACAGTTCGGCCACCTTCACCGCCACCGCTAAATTCAGCGATGGCACCACCGCGCCGGTGACGGCGATCTGGAGCGAAAACTCCAGCTACGCCACCATCTCCAGCACCGGTGTGCTCACGACCGGCACCGTCAGTAGGAATCAGACCGTCAAGATCACCGCCAAATACAGCTATGGGGGAGTCACCAAGAGCACGACCAAGTCCGTGACCATCCTCAATCAATGAGAAGCCTCAATCCATGAGAGGCGGGCCAGCGCTATAGCCGCTAGTAGTCCACGCGGGCGACATCAACGGGCACTTCGGTGCCCGTTTTTGCCTCTTCATCAACTGGCGGCCGCGACACAAGCTCTGGGTGCTTGCGTATCTAACGTTCGGCATCAATCGGAGAGTGTCAGTAACCATCTGGAGATAAGCATCCATGACAAAATATGTGACCACCAACGATCAGCGCTGGCAAGAAATCGATGTCCGAGGGGTGACGATGGAAGCCTGCCGTCTATGGGAGGGAAACTATAACGTGCGCTCCGGGTTTTTCCGTATGCCCAAAGGGATGCAAGTCCCCATGCACCATCACCCTTATTGGGTTCAGGTATTAGTCATGAGCGGTAAGATGGAAGTGCAGGCCGACGGAGAAGATGCATGCATCATCGCAGCGGGCGGGTATTACTTCGTCGAACCCGGGGAAACGCACACAGAAACGGCTGTGGAAGATACCTTGCTCCTGGTGGTATCGGAAGAGGAACGGGAAGGGTTCCGACTCAGGCCGTAAACGATTCGTCAACCCTGCGGACAAGGGTGGCGCAACGGTAATTGTCTTGTCGGGGACACCCAGGGACCGCTAAGATCGCCGGCAAGGCCAGGTCGTTGTGGCCATTTCCCTTTTTTCTGTCCAGAGATAACGCCATGGATCAATCCCCCCCAACCCCGGAACTGAACCCGCTCCAGGCCTGGAGCGAGCAATGGCGCGCCTTCGGCTCCGCCTGGGCCAAGTGGTGGTTGCAGCCGCTGCCCCAGGCCACGGGGGCCTCGGGGATGCCGGCCCTGCCGCCCTTTGGCGAGATCGCCCAGCTCCCCTTGCAGGTTCCCCCGGCCCTTTTCGGCGCCCTGGTGGATCCCCAGGCGGTGACTGAGCTCAATGCCCGCTTCCTGCCGCGCATGCAGGAGCTGTGGACTGCGGCTAGTGAGGCCATGGCGCATGCCGGCGGACCCGGGGCGCTGGCGGGAATGGTTGGTGCAATGGGCCAATCAGCCGGAGAGGGGCATAAAACGGGTCAATCGGCTCAAGCCGCCCAACGGGGTCCAACCGGGCAACCGGCTCAAGCCGCCCAATTGGGACCAGCAGGCCAATCAGGGCAAAGGGGCCAGGCGAATCAAGGCGGGCAGCCAGCCCAGCATGACAAGCCGGGCGCGACCCCGTCCATGCCGAGGCTGCGCGAGGTGGTACCGGTACCCCACGGGGACCGGCGGTTCAAGGCGCCGGAATGGAGCGAGCACCCCTACTTCTCCCTGCTGAAACAGTATTACCTCCTGTCCGCCGAATATCTGACCTCCCTCGCCGAACTGAGCCCCGTCAGCGATCACGACAAGTTGCGGCTGGCCTACCTCACCCGCCAGTACGCCGATGCCCTGTCCCCGGCCAATTTCCCCACCACCAACCCCGAGGTCCTGAAGAAGGCCCTGGAAACCCAGGGCAAGAGCCTCGCCCAGGGGCTGAACAACCTGCTGACGGACACCCGCCAAGGGCGCATCACCATGAGCGACGCCTCGGCCTTCGCCGTGGGCAAGAACCTGGCCATCACCCCCGGCAGCGTGGTCTTTCGCAACGACCTGATCGAGCTGATCCAGTACACACCGACCACCGAGCGCGTCCATGCCCGGCCTCTGCTCATCGTGCCACCCTGCATCAACAAGTACTACATCCTCGATCTCCAGCCCAACAACTCCTTCGTCCGCTGGACCCTCGAACAAGGCCAGCAGGTGTTCCTCATCTCCTGGCGCAACATCACCCCCGAGCTGGGGCAACTGGGCTGGGATGACTATCTGGAACAGGGGGTGCTGACGGCGATGGGCGTCGTCAAGGCGATCACCGGCAGCGACACCCTCAATACCCTGGGTTTCTGCGTCGGCGGGGCATTGCTGTCCAGCGCCCTGGGGGTGCTCGCGGCGCGGGGCGATACCAGCGTCAAGAGTCTGACCCTGTTCACTACCATGCTCGATTACGAAGAACCTGGCGAGATCCGGGTCTACGTCTCGGACGACATGCTCTCCCAACGCGAGGCCAGCCTGCATGGCGGCCAGATCGTTAAGGGTGGCGAACTCGCGGGTGCCTTCGCCAGCCTGCGCGCCAACGACCTGGTGTGGAACTACGTCGTCAAGAACTACCTCAAGGGCGAGACCCCGCCGCCCTTCGACCTGCTGCACTGGAACGCCGACTCCGCTAACCTGCCGGGGCCCATGTACGCCTACTACGTGCGCAACTTCTATATCGACAACAAGCTGCGCGAGCCTGGCGCCCTGACCATGCTGGGGGCGCCCATCGACCTGGGTGCCGTCCAGATGCCGGCCTACATCTACGCCAGCCGTGAGGATCACATCGTCCCCTGGCCCAGCGCCTACCGTGCCACCGGCCTCCTGGGTGGGGATATCACCTTCGTCCTTGGCGCCTCCGGCCACATCGCCGGCGTCATCAATCCCCCCGCCAGCGGCAAGCGCAACTACTGGACCAATGCCACCTCCGCCGCCAGCGCCGACGACTGGTTCGCCGGCGCCGAGAGCCATCCCGGCAGTTGGTGGCCCCACTGGGGCCAGTGGCTGGCCAGCCAGAGCGGTGATCTGGTCCCGGCGCCCGCAGTGGCCGGCAGTGATCGCTATCCGCCCCTGGCGGCCGCGCCGGGTACCTATGTGGTGGCTCCGGGCGCGTAGGACGAAAAGACGCTCCCTGACCCGGAATACCGCAACTTGATTGGTGGTGGTGTATTCGTTTAGCCCCCCTCTCCCCAACCCGCCCCCGCCAGGGAGGAGGGAGTATGGGAATCATCGGCTTGTGCAATTCATGGCAGCCCAGGCAGCAGGGGGTGTGAACAGTTACGTGATGGTTACCACCCGTAAGTTAGCCGCGGCGTCTTTCGTCAGCATGCCCGTGGCGATCCCCTTGATGGAGGTGAGCGGGAAAGTAGCCCTTGCGATCAAGTTGGATGGGGAGGGTAGTTGCATTCCCTGATCCCTGGTTCGGCAGGCGCGACAGGTTCGGTCTCAGGGATGCGGATTGGAGATCCAGATCGGGTAGGAAATCCCGAACGGATGGGTTCTGGATCGTCTAAAATCCACGGTGCCGCGGATCCTGGAATTGATGGTGAGGGGTTTCAGGAAGGATATGAAAAGGTTACTGATATTTTTGGGTATCGCGATCCTGTTCGCGGTGTCCTGGTTGATGTTCGCGCAAATTCCTCTGCGCGTCATTGGCCAGCCCGTCAGCACGGGTTTGTTGCAGCACGCCAAGGAGGAACCCTTCTTCAGGGGTCTGGCGGACGCCACCGGCCTTCCGTTCCAGGTGTCCTATCAGCCCTTGAACACCATTGGCCTCAAGGACACCCATCAATTACAGATGCTCAAGGACGGCCTGTTCGATCTGGTCTCCCTGCGCTTCATCCAGAACAGCGAGGCGGAACCCAGCCTCCAGGGTATCGATCTGGTGGGGCTCTACGCCGACTACGACACGGCCCGCCGGGTGGTCCTGCACTACGCCGACACCGTTGATCGCTATCTGCGCGAGACCTTTGACACCAAATTGCTCGGTGTCTGGACCTTCGGCCCCCAGGTCTTCTTTTGCCGCGTCCCCATCCAGGGGATCGAGGACCTCGCCGGCCTCAAGGTCCGGGTCGCCAGCCCCTCTATGGCGACCCTGATCTCCGCCCTGGGCGGCACCCCGGCCATCATCCCCTTCGATGACACCAAGAATGCCCTGGCCATCGGCCTGGTGGATTGCGCGATCACCAGCGCTGCCTCCGCCAACTTTGCCGGTTGGACCGAGCACACCCGCTATTATTTTCCCCTGGCGGTGCATTTCGGACTCAATGGATACGCCATCTCCCTGAAGAAGTGGCATCAACTGTCGTCGAAAGACCAGGAGATCCTGCAAGGGGCCTTTGACGCCTATGTGGAAGACCTCTGGCGCTTCTCGCAAGAGACCCACCAGGATGCTTCCGACTGCATCGTCGGCCGTCCTTGCCGGAATGGCACCCCCTACCAGCTCACGCTCGTCGAGCCGTCCCCCAACGACATTCGGGTATTCAAGGACATCGCCCAAACCCGCGTCCTGCCGGAGTGGGCGGAAAAATGCGAACAGGTCCACCCGGGCTGCTTGCGGGAATGGGAAGACAAAGTCCTGCCCCAGTTGCACTGAGCTGGGGTATGGCGTGAAAGTCACGGCAAAGTCTTTCATTTTCAGGGGCGTGGAGCGCCCCCTCATGACAGTGAGCATGAAAGTCATGGAACAGAGTTTCACTCTCAGGGGTGTGGCTAGCCGGCTCATGACAGTTAGTCCAGATCCCTCAAAAGCGCCAGCATGAAGCTTGACGTCCCCATCACTTCCGGCGACACCAGCCCCTCACCGACGGCGACCCCGCTGCGGACGGTCTGGCTGCTCTCCGTCCTGGTGTTCCTGATCAATTACACCTTTGAAGTCCTCGATTTCAACGACCTGTACGAGTCCCAGCATTTTCTGCTGGCGCTGTTACAACTGACCCTCTCCTCCTGGGCACTCATTGAACTGGTGCTGCTCGGCAGGCAGCAGACGGCCATTCCCCTCAGGGGGCTGCGTCTGGTCCTGATCGCCCAGTTGCTTATCGGGGCCAGCCGCTATCCCCTCGGTCGCTTGCTGGCGCTCAACCAGGCCCATCTCCTGGATCTCCCAAACCATTTCGGGCTGGCGGCGATATTTGTCCCCTTGAATGCCTTGCTATTTTTGCTGATCAGCAAGCTGCTCATCGATGCCTTTTCCTTTACGGAGCGCCAGCGGGCGGCCATGCTCCAACGGGAGATCGAAACCCGCCTGCGGGCCGAAGTGGCCCTCCAGGCCGCCAATGCGGAACTCCAGCGCCTGGCGACCACGGACCGCCTTACCGGGGCCTGGAACCGCGCCCACCTCGAAGAGACCCTGGTCGGGGAAATGGGGCGCGCCGAGCGTTATCAGCAACCCTTGTCGCTGCTGATCTTCGATATCGACCATTTCAAGGCGATCAACGACACCCATGGCCATCTGGTCGGCGATGAGGTGCTGATCGAACTGACCCGGCGCATCCGCGCTCACCTGCGCGCGGTTGACGTCCTGGCACGCTGGGGGGGAGAGGAATTCGTCCTGTTACTGCCCCATTGCGGGGCGGCGGAGGCCCTGCAGGTGGCGGAAAAACTCCGGGCCCTGGTGGCTGAGTCACCCTTCCCGGTGGCGGGGCGGGTGACGGCCTCTTTTGGTTTGGCGCAATGGCAGCCCAAGGAGTCCCTGGATACCTGGCTTAAGCGCGCGGATGATGCCCTCTACGCCGCCAAGGCCGCGGGGCGAAACCGGGTCCGCCTGGCGGAGTGAATGAAAACGAATCCGCGATGGCGAGTTGTCAGCGCTACCCAAGCAGAAAATGAAATCGTGATGCCAACGGTCATGTGGAGGTGGCCGCCTTCGAGCACTACGGGTTCTTGCAGTGCGACGACATCATTCGCTATGCCAGTGATATCCTCGCCTAAGACCATACACGCATCGCCGGATCGGCGGACCACTGAGGCCAGTGAGGGTCAATGAATCCGATGCCAATGACTACCTTCCGCGCCCTATTCGCTCTACCGCCGTTGGTTGGGCCCCTGGTCTGGGGTCTGGTGCTGGGTTCCACCTTCGCGCCCCTGGTGATGGCGCAATCCCAGGTGGTCCCCCAGGCCATCCCCGTCATCGTCGCCGAGGCCCGGGTAGAGGCCTTCGCCGACCCGGTGGAGGCCCTGGGGACCCTCAAGGCCATGGAGTCCGTCAACCTCACCGCCAACGTCACCGAGACCGTCTCCGCCCTGCACTTCGACGATGGCCAGCGGGTGACGGCGGGGCAGGTGCTGGTGGAGATGACCAGCGCCGAGGAGCACGCCCTGCTGGAGGAGGGCCAGGCGCGGGTGGCGGAGGCGGAGCGCCAGTACGACCGGGTCAAGGCCCTGGCGACCCAGCGCGCCGCCTCCGAGTCCCTGCTCGACGAGCGCCGTCGCGACCTGGACGCCGCCCGCGCCCAACTGGTGGCCATCGAATCCCGCCTGGCCGATCGCCTGATCAAGGCCCCCTTCGCCGGGGTCATTGGCCTGCGCAACATCAGCGCAGGGGCCCTGGTGCGGCCCGGCGATCTCATCGCCACCCTGGACGACGACGACCGCATGAAGCTGGACTTCGCCCTGCCCAGCCTCTACCTGCCTGATCTGCAACCGGGGCTGGTCATCCAGGCCCGCGCCCAGGCCCTGGGTGAACGGGTGTTTAGCGGCGCCATCGCCGCCATCGACAGCCGGGTCGATCCCGTCACCCGCGCCATCCAGGTGCGTGCCCTGCTGCCCAACCCGGAGCGGGACCTCAAGCCTGGCCTGCTCATGCGGGTCGAGGTGCCGCGCAACCCCCGCCAGGGCCTGGCCATCCCCGAGGCCGCCCTCTTGCAGCGGGGCAAGGATCATCGCGTCCTGGTGGTGGGGGCGGGCGATAAGGTCGAGGAACGGCGGATCCTGATCGGCGCCCGCCGCCCCGGCACGGTGGAAGTCACCACCGGCCTGGCGGCGGGGGAACGGGTCATCACCCATGGCACCGACAAGGTCCGGCCTGGCCAGGTGGTCCGGGTCCTGGCCGTGGATGACGGCACCCGGTCACTGCGGGAAATCCTGGAGGCCGCCAAATGATCCGCCCAGGGTTCCCGCTGAATGGGGCTGCCGTGCCGCCGGACCCTGAGGTCGCCCAGGCGCAAGCCCGGAAAGCTCGGCCATGATCCTCTCCGACGTCGCCGTCAAGCGCCCGGTCCTGGCGGCGGTCATTTCCCTGCTGCTCATCGCCTTCGGCCTGCTGGCCTTCGACCGCCTGCCCCTGCGCGAATACCCGGACATCGACCCGCCGGTGGTCTCGGTGGAGACCCGTTACCCCGGCGCCGCGGCCAACGTGGTGGAGACGCGCATCACCCGCCTCATCGAGGACCAGGTGGCGGGGCTGGAGGGTATCGACACCATCGAGTCCCTGAGCGAGGACGGGCGTTCCAACATCACCATCAAGTTCGATGTTGGCCGGGACATCGACGCCGCCGCCAACGACGTCCGCGACCGGGTGGCGCGGGTCAGCGACGACCTGCCGGACGAGGCGGAGCCGCCGGAGATCCAGAAGGTGGACGCCAACGAGGACGTCATCCTCTGGTTCAACCTGGCCAGCGACCGGCTCACCATCCCGGAGCTCAGCGACTTCGCCCGCCGCTACCTGGTGGACCGCTTCTCGGTCATCGACGGCGTGGCGCGGGTGCGGGTGGGCGGCCGCCAGACCTTCGCCTTGCGCGTCTGGCTCGACCGCCAGGCCCTGGCGGCCCGCGGCCTGACGGTGGCGGACGTGGAGGTGGCCCTGCGGGCGGAGAACCTGGAACTGCCGGCGGGCGGCGTGGAGTCGCGCCAGCGCCAGTTCAGCGTGCGCACCGAGCGCGCCTACAACAGCGCCGAGGACTTCGCCCGCCTGACCCTGGCCCGGGGCGAGGATGGTTACCTGGTGCGCCTGGGCGACGTGGCCCGGGTGGAGCTGGGCACGGACGAGGACCGCCTCTCCTTTCGCGGCAATGGCCAGCCCATGGTGGGCATCGGCATCGTCAAGCAGTCCACCGCCAACACCCTGGCGGTGGCGGAGGCGGCCAAGGCCGAGGCGGAGCGCCTCAATGCCACCCTGCCGGAGGGCATGAAACTCCACCAGAGCTATGACTCCTCGGTGTTCGTGCGCGGCGCCGTGCACGAGGTCTACAAGACCCTGGGGCTGGCCATCGTGCTGGTGGTGGGGGTGATCTTTCTCTTCCTCGGCAACGGCCGCGCCACCCTGGTGCCGGCGGTGGTGGTGCCCGTATCCCTCATCGCCACCTTCATCGCCCTCTGGGCCCTGGGCTTCTCCATCAACATCCTCACCCTGCTGGCCCTGGTCCTGGCCATCGGCCTGGTGGTGGACGATGCCATCGTCGTTCTGGAGAACATCCACCGGCGCATGGTCGAGTACGGCGAGACCCGGCTGGTGGCGGCCTACCGCGGCACCCGCCAGGTGGGCTTCGCCGTCCTGGCCACCTCCATCGTGCTGGTGGCGGTCTTCGTCCCCATCGCCTTCCTGGAGGGGGACCTGGGGCGGCTCTTCTCCGAGTTCGCCCTGACCATGGCCGCCGCCGTCGCCTTCTCCACCCTGGTGGCCCTGACCCTGTCGCCCATGCTGGCCTCCAAGGTGCTGCCGGACCGCCACGCCCCGGCACGCCTGAGCCAGGCCCTGGACGCCGCCTTTCTGTGGGTGCGGAACGGCTACGGGCAACTGCTGGGCTGGCTGCTGCGCCATGCCTGGGTGGTGGCCCCGCTGCTGGTCGCCACCCTGGCCGGGGCGGCCTGGCTACTGCGGGAACTGCCGCGGGAGTACACCCCCAAGGAGGATCGCGGCAGTTTTTTCGTCCAGGTCAGCGGCCCCGAGGGGGCCTCTTACGCCTACATGAAGGAATACCTGGACGAGATCGAGCGCCGCCTGATGCCCTACATCGACAGCGGCGAGGCCAGCCGCCTACTGGTGCGGACCCCCCGCGGTTTCGAGGGCACCCAGACCTTCAATACCGGCATCGCCATCCTGACGCTGAGCGACTTCGGCCAGCGCCGTTCCGCCTGGGTCATCATGGACGAGGTGCGCGCCGGCCTCGCCGACCTGCCCGGGGTGCGGGCCGTGCCCCTCATGCGCCAGGGCTTCGGCGCCCGCATCCAGAAGCCGGTGCAGTTCGTCATCGGCGGCGGTACCTATGAAGAGCTGGCCCAGTGGCGGGACCTGCTGCTGGAGCGGATCGCGGCGAACAACCCGGGTCTGACCAACCTCGACTGGGACTACAAGGAGACCAAGCCTCAGTTGCGGGTCACCATCGACCAGGCGCGGGCGGCGGACCTCGGCGTCACCGCCGCCACCATCGGCCGCACCCTGGAGACCATGCTCGGTTCCCGCCAGGTCACCAGCATCATCCGCGACGGGGAGGAGTACGACGTCATCCTCGAAGGGGAGCGCGACCGCCAGCGCACCCCGGCGGCCTTGGACCATATCCAGGTGCGCTCGGAGCGTAGCGGCGAACTGATCCCCCTGGCCAATCTGATCACGGTGACCGAATGGGCGGATTCCCGCACCCTCAACCGTTACAACCGGCTGCGCGCCATCACGATCGAGGCCAATCTGGAGGACAGGTTCCCCTTGGGGGCGGCCCTGGACTATCTGGAGGGACTGGTGCGGGAGCACCTGCCGGAGGAGGCGCGGGTGGACTACAAGGGCCAGTCCCGTGACTTTCGCACCGGCACCGCGGGTGTGCTCTTCGTCTTTCTTCTTGGTCTGGTGGTGGTCTACCTGGTGCTGGCCGCCCAGTTTGAGAGCTGGGTCCACCCCCTGGTGATCATGCTCACCGTGCCCCTGGCCATGGCCGGGGCCCTGCTCGCCCTCTGGCTCAGCGGCCAGAGCCTCAACCTCTATAGCCAGATCGGGCTCATCATGCTAGTGGGCCTGGCGGCGAAGAACGGCATTCTCATCGTCGAGTTCGCCAACCAGTTGCGCGACGAGGGCCGCGACTTCGATACCGCCCTGCGCGAGGCCGCGGAGATCCGCCTCAGGCCCATCGTCATGACCGGCGTCACCACCGCCGCCGGTGCCCTGCCGTTGCTGCTCAGCGCCGGCGCCGGCTACGAGACCCGCCTGGTCATCGGCACCGTCATCCTCGCCGGGGTCCTGGCCGCCACCCTCTTCACCCTCTTCGTGGTGCCGGTGGCCTACCAGGTCCTGGCCCGCCGCACCGGCTCCCCCGGCGCCGTCGCCCGGCGCCTGGCGGCGGAGGAGGCGGCGCGGCCGGAGTGACCAGGCTATGACCAGGATAACCGTTCAGCCCCCTCTCCCCAGCCCTCCCTCACCAGAGGTAGGGAGCAAGAGACTCAGTGACTTGCACTACCCATGCTCGCCCAGTCAGTGCAGGGTGTGAACGACTACGACCAGGCGCTGATCCACTCAGGGCCTGTCGGTTTTCGGTCGGGCAATGGCACGGTGATGGCTATACTTACCCCTGAACGGGTGGTGATAACCGCTTACTCATTATTCACGTCTCGGCCACGGCCCATCCCGGTCGGCGGTGGCCCCCTCCAAACAATCAACCCCTTTCAGGAGTCGCCAAGTGGAACTGCACGAATCCCATCACGGCAAGGTGCTGGTCATCGCCCCCCAGGGCCGTCTGGACAGCACCACCGCCCCCGTCTTCGAGAAACAGCTCATGGAGCGGCTGGCGACCTGCTCCCATCTGGTACTTGATTTTAGCGCCCTGGACTTTCTCTCCAGCGCCGGGCTGCGCCTCCTGCTCATGGCCGCCAAGCAGATCGGCAAGGACGAGGGCCGCCTGATCCTCTGTCAGGTCAGCCAGCCCATCCGCGAGGTCCTGGAGATCAGCGGCTTTCTCGGCCTGATGGAGGTCGTCGACACCCGTGCCCAAGCCCTGGAGGCCATGCCGTCATGAATGCCCGCAACACCCTGCTCTATGTCACGGCCCCGGTGAACGCCCTGGTGGAGGGCCTCTACCGGCAAGACACCACCATCGCCGACATCCTCGCCCGCGGCGACTTCGGCCTCGGCACCTTCAATGACCTGGACGGCGAGATGGTGGTCATGGACAGCCAGGTCTACCAACTTCGGTCCGACGGCAATGCCTACGAGGTCCCGGACGAGACCCGCACCCCCTTTGCCTGCATCACCTTCTTCCGCCCCTACAGCGTGGAGGAGATCGACCAGCCTCTGGACTATCCGGGCCTGCTGGCCCTCTTCGACCGCCTGCTGCCATCCAAGAACATGCTCTACGCCTTGCGGCTGGACGGGCGCTTCGACTACGTCCGCACCCGCTCGGTGCCGCGCCAGGATGCCTACCGGCCCCTGGTGGAGGTGGCGCGGGAGCAGCCGGAGTTCGAGTTCACCGACATAGAGGGCAGCATGGTCGGCTTCTGGACCCCCGGCTTCATGCAGTCTGTCGCCGTCCCCGGCTATCACCTGCACTTTCTCACCGCCGACAAACGCCACGGCGGCCACCTGCTGGAGTGCCGGCCACGTCAGATCCGCATCAGCCTCCAGCACATCGCCCGCCTGGAGCTGGGCCTGCCCTTGACCCTGGACTACCTCACCGCCGACCTGGACCGGGATACCTCGGCGGATTTGAAGGAGGCGGAGCACTGAGCTGCATGGGCGGTCTCGTCGCTGGAATGGCCAGCAAGGTTCCTGTGCGGGGGAGGGTAGGATTGCTAATGACCAGTTCAGCGACCTATAGTGGGTGCCATTAAGAATCTTTGGAGAAGTCTGATGGCGCACCGTGTTCTGGCCGAGATCGCCGTGAGCATCTCGGAGTTGAAACGTAACCCCATGGCAACCTTGGCGGCGGGTAATGGCCTGCCGGTTGCCGTGTTGAACCGCAACGAGCCGGCCTTTTATTGCGTCCCCGCATCGGCCTATGAGGCCCTCATCGACCGCCTCGACGATCTGGAACTTAATGCCATCGCCGATGAGCGTCTCCATGATGGGCAGCTGCCGATCAAGGTTTCCCTTGATGACCTATGAGTTGCAGTTTCATCCCACCGCACTGGCTGAGTGGGCCAGACTGGACAAGCCGCTTCGCGAGCAGTTCAAAAAGAAGTTAGCGGAGCGTCTGCAAACGCCTCATATCCCGGCGGCGCGACTATCGGGAGGTCGTGACCGGTACAAAATCAAGCTCAGGTCGGCGGGCTACCGGCTTGTGTACGAGGTCCAGGATGATCACCTGATCATCCTGGTCATTGCCGTGGGCAGACGTGACCGCAATCGGGTCTATCTCGCGGCCGCGGGCCGGTCCGATCCACTGCATTGACCTTAAAGCGCTCATCAGGTTTTGCGCCTTCGAGATCCGCTATCTGAACTACAGCGCCCGACAGGACAGCGCACCGCGGGACTCTTCTCTGGCCTGCGGGTCAGTGTTCTTCAGGTCGCGTCGCGACAGTCGATGAGGATCTTCAGGGCACCGGGCTGGGCGGCCCGGTCGAAGGCGGCCACGGCCTGGGCGAGGGGGTAGCGGGCGTCGATCAGGGACCGCGGGTCCAGGCCCCGCCGCAGGCGGTCCAGGGCGGCGGGGAAGGGGCCACAGCGGGAGCCGATGAGGGTGATCTCGTCCACCACCAGGCGGGACAGGTCGACCTCGGCGGGGCCGGTGTAGGTGCTTTTCAGGATCAGGGTGCCGGCGGCGCGCAGGGCCTGGCGGGCCAGGGCGAAACCGGCGGGGGTGCCGCTGGCCTCCACCACCAGGTCCCAGGCACCCGCGGTCACCTGGTCCTCGGCGAGCCAGGCGATGTCCGCCGCCTCCAGCAGGGCGCGCTGGCGGGGGTGACGGGCCACCACCTGGAGGGAACAATCCCCCCCGGCCAGGCTCAGGGCGATGAGCTGCCCCAGGCGGCCGGCGCCGACGACCAGGACCCGCTCGCCGGGCTGGATGGGCCGCTGCTGCTGAAGGCGCAGGGCCGCCGCCAAGGGTTCGCAGAAGACCGCGGCCTCGTCCGGGATTGCGTCCGGTACCCGGTGGAGGTTGGCAAGCGGGAGCACCAGGTATTCGGCGCAGGCCCCGTCATGATTCCGGATGCCCAGCACCCGCCGCCGCTCACAGTGGTTGCCCCGCCCGGCCTGGCATTGGGAGCACTGGCCGCAGGGGAGATTGATCTCGCCCACCACCCGCTCGCCGACACGAGCGGGCTGCTCGGGGGCGGCGGTGATCTCACCGACGAACTCGTGGCCGGGAATACCGGTGAAGGGGTAATAGCCACGGAGCAGTTCCAGGTCCGTGGCGCAGATGCCCATCAAACATACCTGCACCAGGGCCTCACCCGGGCCGGGGACCGGGAGGGGCAGGTCGGAACGAACGCTCAGCCGACCATCTTGCAGCCAGAGGCCCCGCATTCTTAGTCAAAATGCGGCGGTGACGCCAGGTGCCAGTCCGTTGCTTGCTGCAACTTGTTGGCGACATTGAGCAATCGGGCCTCCTGGAAGTAGTCGCCGATGAGTTGCAGGCCCACGGGCAGGCCGGCCGCCGGGGCCACGGGCAGGGATAGGCCCGGCAGGCCGGCCAGGTTGGTGGCGATGGTATAGATGTCGTTGAGGTACATGGCCACCGGGTCGTCCGCCTTGGCGCCGAGGGGAAAGGCGGTGGTCGGGCTGGTGGGACCCAGGATCACATCCACCTCGGCGAAGGCGCGGCGGAAGTCGTCGCTGATCAGGTGGCGCAGTTTCTGGGCCTTGAGGTAGTAGGCGTCGTAATAACCGGCGGAGAGGACGTAGGTGCCGATCATGACGCGCCGCTTGACCTCGGCGCCGAAACCCTCGGCCCGGCTGCGCGTGTACAAGTCGGTCAGGTCCCGGGGGTCCTGGCAGCGGTGACCGAAGCGCACCCCGTCGAAGCGCGCCAGGTTGGAGGAGCACTCCGCGGGGGCCACCACATAATAGGTCGGGACCGAGAGGGGGCTGTTGGGCAGGCTGATGTCTTTGAACTCGGCCCCCAGGCGGCGGTACTCGGCAATGGCGGCCTCGATGCTGGCGGCCACCCCGGCATCCAGGCCTTGACCGAAGTACTCCTTCGGCAGGCCGATGCGCAGCCCCTTGAGGTCCTGGCCGATCCCGGTCAGATAGTCCGGCACCGGTTCCCGGACGCTGGTGGAATCCTTGGGGTCGAAGCCGGCCATGGCCTGGAGCAGCAGGGCGGCATCCTCGGCGCTCCGGGTCATGGGGCCGGCCTGGTCCAGGCTGGAGGCGAAGGCGATCATGCCCCAGCGGGAGACCCGGCCATAGGAGGGCTTGAGGCCGGTCAGGCCGCAGAGGGCGGCCGGCTGGCGGATGGAGCCACCGGTGTCGGTCCCCGTGGCCGCCGCGCACAACCGCGCCGCCACCGCCGCCGCCGAGCCCCCGGAGGAGCCCCCGGGCACCCGGGTCTCATCCCAGGGATTTTTGACCGGGCCGTACCAGCTCGTCTCGTTGGAGGAGCCCATGGCGAACTCGTCCATGTTGGTCTTGCCCAGCATCACCACGCCGGCCGCGTCGAGACGCTCCACCACCGTGGCGTTGTAGGGGGCGATGAAGGCATCCAGCATGCGCGAGCCGCAACTGGTCTTCAGGCCCTTGGTGCAGAAGATGTCCTTGTGGGCGATGGGGATGCCGGTCAGGGGTCCGGCCTGCCCCAGGCGGCGCAGCGAGTCGGCCTGGTCCGCCGCCGCCAGGGCCCGGTCGGCATCGATGGTGATGTAGGCGTTGAGGCGCGGGTTGTGACGTTCGATACGCTCCAGGTAGTGCCGGGTCAGCTCCACGCTGGAATAGTCACCCTGGCGCAACCCGCGGTCCAGTTCGGCGATGGTCTTCTTGTGCATGGAGATGGGCTTCCGAGAGGGGTAAGAGGGGTGAATCGGCCGTGTCGCCGCGTCATGCGCTCGGAGTATTTCATCGACCCCGAGCGTTGGCAGTGACGGTTAGCTGAATGAGCCTATTCGATGACCTTGGGCACCAGGTAGAGCCCGTCCTCCACTGCGGGGGCAATCCCCTGAAAGAGTTCCCGCTGATCGGGCTCGGTCACCTGGTCCGCTCTCAGCCGCTGGGTCATGTGCAGGGGGTGGGCCATGGGACTGATGTCGGCGGTGTCCACCGCGTTCATCTGTTCCGCCAGGGCAAGGATGCCATTGAGATCATGGACGTAGCGATCCTTCTCGGCATCCGAGAGCTGGATGCGCGCGAGAAAGGCGATCTTGTCCACGTCGGTGCGTGTCAGGGACATGCGGGGGCTCCGGCTTACGGGTCGATGGCGGGGAAAAATAGCACAGCCGGGCCTTGGACGCCCCCTTCGGCGCGGTCGGTGCGGTCGATACCCCGGCCAGATGCAATTTTCACCCGGCGCGATGCCGGTTGCTTTCCCGGTCGCTATCAGGGCAGTCCCGTAGAGGTGCGTGGAGGGTTAGCGCGACGCTCCGCGACGCTCCGCCTTGCCCGCAGGCCAGGGCATTGTTAGATTAGCCGGCCCTGGACCTCGTCCGATGCCGAAGCGGCTGGCCTTGCGGCCAGGGTTACCCGGCCCGGGACCCGCCGGGACTTGTCAGGCCTCGGTCGCGAAGCTCCCGTTCTCCCCAGTCACCCCCTTTCATCATTGCTATCCCAAGGTAAGAGTTCGATGTTTTTTCGGCGCATTCGCGGGATGTTCTCGAACGATCTGTCGATCGACCTCGGGACGGCCAACACCCTCATCTATGTCCGCGGCCAAGGCATCGTCCTCAACGAGCCCTCGGTGGTGGCCATCCGCCAGGATCAGACCGGCGGCCCCAAGACGGTCGTGGCGGTGGGCGAGGAGGCCAAGCAGATGCTCGGCCGCACGCCCCAGAACATCACCGCCATCCGCCCCATGAAGGACGGCGTCATCGCCGACTTCACGGTGACGGAAAAGATGCTGCAATACTTCATTCACAAGGCCCATGAGTCGCGCTTCATGCGTCCCAGCCCGCGGGTGCTGATTTGCGTCCCCTGTGGTTCCACCCAGGTCGAGCGCCGGGCCATCAAGGAGTCGGCGGCGGGGGCCGGGGCCCGGGAGGTCTTCCTCATCGAGGAGCCCATGGCTGCCGCCATCGGCGCCGGCCTGCCAGTGGATCAGGCCTGTGGCTCCATGGTGCTGGACATCGGCGGCGGCACCTCGGAGGTGGCGGTGCTGTCCCTCAACGGCATCGTCTATTCCAACTCTGTGCGCATCGGCGGGGATCGCTTCGACGAGGCGATCATTAACTACGTCCGCCGCAACTACGGCACCCTGATCGGCGAGGCGACGGCGGAGAAGGTCAAGCACGCCATTGGCTCCGCCTATCCCGGCAGCGAGGTGCGGGAGATCGAGGTCAAGGGCCGCAACCTCTCCGAGGGCATCCCCCGGGCCTTCAAGCTCAACAGCAACGAGATCCTGGAGGCCCTGGAGGAACCCCTGGCGGGTATCACCCGCGCCGTCAAGATCGCCCTGGAGCAGACCCCGCCGGAACTGGGGGCGGATGTGGCCGACCGCGGCATCGTCCTCACCGGCGGCGGCGCCCTACTGCGCGACATCGACCGCCTGCTGGCGGACGAGACCGGCCTGCCGGTGCTGGTGGCCGATGATCCCCTGACCTGCGTCGCCCGGGGTGGTGGCCGCGCCCTGGAGATGATCGACGAGCACGGCGCCGAGTTGTTCGTCCACGAATAGCCCGGGGCCGGATCGGGCGCTTGATCGGAATCAGGACCAGGACGAGGGTTGGAACTCGGTTCGGGGCGGGCTGAGGCACGCCGGGCAGGCCGGCTGCCGTCTTAAAGCCGTTGCGGCGCCGCTCTGGCGGCTTGGCGAGCCTAACCGGGCGAGGTCGATATCCGCCCTGAACCGGTCCGTGGCCTGGCGCGGTGTTTGGCTCAGCGCCTCCGGCAGCTTAACGTGAAAGTCACGGTAAAGACTTTCATGTTCCGGGGTGTGGCTCGCAACCTCATGATAGTTAGAACGAGACTAGCCCTATCAAACCACTGTTTCTGCGCGGGCCCTCACCCACTTACCGGGTAGTGATCGCGGTCCTCCTCTCCATTGGCCTCATGGTGGCCGATCAGCGTCAGCACCTGCTGGAGCCGCTGCGCTCGGCCCTGTCCTTGCTGGTGACCCCCCTGCACTATCTCGCCAACCTGCCCGACGCGGTGGTCCGGTCCGTCCGGGACCGCTTCACCCCCGAGTCCTCCCTGCGCCAGGACCATGCCAGCCTCCAGGCCGAGAATCTGGCCCTCAAGGGGCGGCTGCAACGCCTGGAGTCCCTGGAGGCCGAAAACCGCCGCCTTCATGACCTGCTGGGGTCGTCCTTTCGGGTGGGGGAGCGGGTTCTGATCGCGGAACTCCTGTCCGTGGATCTGGACCCCTACCGTCATCAGGTGCTGATCAACAAGGGTAGCGCCTCGGGGGTCTTCATCGGCCAGCCGGTCCTGGATGCCAAGGCCGTCATGGGCCAGGTGGTCCGGGTCGGCCCGACCACGGCCACCGTCCTGCTCATCAGCGATGCCGCCCATGGCCTGCCGGTGCGGGTCAACCGCAACGGACTGCGCGCCGTGGCCCGGGGCACGGGGCTGATCAATCAACTCGATCTGGCCTACGTCCCCCACGATGCCGACCTGGCGGAGGGCGACTTGCTGGTGACCTCCGGCCTGGGGGGGCGTTTCCCCGCCGGTTATCCGGTGGCGCGGGTCAATGAGGTCAAGCGCGAGTCCGGCCAGCCCTTCGCCCGGGTCACCGCCACCCCGCTGGCCCAGCTTGACAGTGGCCATGAGGCGCTGCTGGTCTGGACTTTGCCCGAGGAAGGACGAACCCCCGACCTGGTCGAGGAGCGGGGGCCAGAGCAGCTCGGTGATCCGGCAAGTGATCAGGTCATTGATCAGGTAAAAGATCAGGGAACGGAACGGCGGAACGGGAAGGAGAAGGAAACGCAGCGCGAGATGGTAGAGGGGCGGGAAGGGGGCAGGGATCAGGTCAAGTTCAAGGATCAGAACAAGGATAAGGACAGGGATCAGGATAAGGTCAAGGGTCAGGACAAGGCCAAGGAGCAAAACAAGGATCAAGCGAAGGAAAGGGCTGGGGAGGGCGCCCGGCCATGACCGCGACCTTACGCGGCTGGGTGTTTTTCCTGAGTCTGGGCCTGGCCTTCCTCCTCACCCTTCTGCCGCTGCCGGGCTGGGCGCTGGAACTGCGCCCCCCCTGGGTGGCCCTGACGCTGGTCTTCTGGCTGCTGGCCGCGCCGGAGCGGGTCGGGGTCTTCTGGGCCTGGGCCATGGGCCTGCTGCTGGATGTCGCCATCGGCACGACCCTCGGCCAGCATGCCCTGAGCCTGGCGGTGATGGCCTGGGTCGCGGTCAGCCTGCATCGGCGTCTGCGCCTCTTTCCCCTCTTTCAGCAGGCTCTCGCGGTCTGGCTGCTGCTGCTTCTGGAACGGCTGGTGTCGCTCTGGGTCATGGGGGCCCTGGGACAGCCGACCCCGGGCCTGCCCTACTGGTGGTCGCCCCTGACCGGCCTCCTCGTCTGGCCCCTGTTCGCCCTCCTGGGCCGCGAGCCCCGGCGCGGCTGGCCGGGACTCTGAGGCCCCATGGCCGGCTCCTGGTTTCATGCCGACGCCGCTGAACGCCGCGCCTTCACTCGCCGCGCCTGGGTGGCGGCCATTCTGGCCAGCCTCCTCCTGCTGCTGGTGGTGGCGCGGGTCGCCCAGTTGCAGATCCACCGGCACCAGCATTTTTCCACCCTCTCCCAGGACAACCGGGTGCGGCTGGAGCCCCTGCCGCCGGTGCGGGGGCTGATCTACGACGCCCACGGCGTGCCCCTGGCGACCAACGAGCCCTCCTTCACCCTGACCGTGGCCCCGTACAAGGCCAAGGACCTGGGGACGCTGTTCGCGGAGCTGGGGGCGATCGTGCCCATCGCCGAGGCGGACCTCAAGCGCTTCGAACGCCTGCGCCGCCAGGGCTCCCCCTATCAGGCGGTCCCCCTGCGCCTGCATCTCACCGAGGAGGAGATCGCCCGCCTCTCCCTGGAGGGCCACCGCTTTCCCGCGGTGGATATCCGCACCGACCTGCTGCGGACCTATCCTCAGGGCCCCCTCACGGGGCATGTGCTGGGTTATGTCGGACGGATCGACGAGGAGGAGCTCCAGCGCATCGACCAGGGCGCCTACCGGGGCACGGACTTCATCGGCAAGAACGGGCTGGAAAAGGCCTACGAGGCCGTGCTCCATGGCCAGGTCGGTTATCGCCAGGTGGAGGTGAACGCCAAGGGACGGGTCCTGCGCACCCTGGAGAGCCAGCCGCCGGTGCCCGGCAAGGACCTGCGCCTGCACCTGGACATCCGCCTGCAACGGGACGCGGCGGCGGCCCTGGGCCAGCGGCGCGGCGCCGTGGCCGCCCTGGACCCGCGCACTGGTGGCGTCCTGGCCCTGGTCAGCAATCCCGGCTTCGATCCCAACCCCTTTGTCGAGGGGATCGGCACCCAGGAATATGCCGCCCTGCGCGATGATCCCGACGTGCCCCTGTTCGACCGCGCCCTGCGCGGCCAGTATCCACCCGGGTCCACCATCAAACCCTTCATCGCCCTGGCGGGGCTGGAGAACGGCGTCATCACCCCGCGCCAGGCCAAGCATTGTGGCGGTCATTACCAACTGCCCGGCCAATCCCATCGCTATCGGGACTGGCGCAAGGGGGGGCATGGGTCCGTGGACCTGCGCCGGTCCATCGTCGAATCCTGCGACATCTATTACTACGATCTCGCCCATGACCTGGGGATCGACCGGCTGGGCGATTTCCTGGCGAAATTCCATTTTGGCCGCAAAACCGGGGTCGATCTGGCGGGAGAACTCGGCGGTCTCCTCCCCTCCCGGGAGTGGAAGCGCCGGGTGCGCAACCAGGCCTGGTACCCCGGCGAGACCCTGATCGTCGGTATCGGTCAGGGCGCCTTCCTCGCCACGCCCCTGCAACTGGCGGCGGCGACTGCCGCCCTGGCCAATGGCGGCCGTTACGTGGAGCCGCGGGTGGCCAAAAGCATGGAGGCGGGCGCCGACCAGCCGGAGGCCATCCCCGCCCCGGGGCGTCCGTTGGGTTTGGACCCCAGTCACCTGGAGGACGTGGTCCAGGCCATGATCCAGGTGGTGGAAAGCCCCCGGGGCACCGCCAAGCGCATCCGCAGCCCGGCCTATCGCATCGCCGGCAAGACCGGCACGGCCCAGGTCTTCACCGTCGGCCAGAAGGAGACCTACAAGGAAAAACAGGTGGCGGAGCGCAAGCGCGATCATGCCCTCTTCATCGCCTATGCCCCGGTCGATGACCCGCGCATCGCCCTGGCGGTAGTGGTGGAAAATGGAGGGCACGGTGGCGCCGTGGCGGCCCCTGTGGCCCGTGCCGTCCTGGACAGCTACCTGCTGGGTACCGGGCCCGCCGGGGAGTTGAGCTTAACCGGAGAGGAGGAGGCCGAAGATGGCGACTGAAGCGGGCGGTCCCGAGCCCGATCTAAGCCCGGCGTCGGGCCTGAACGGGGGGGCTGGCCTGAACCGGGGGGTGGAATCAGGCCGCGGTTCGGTCCTGAGTCGGATCCCAGGCCAGGGACTGGGCCTGAACCTGGATGGCGGGGCCGTGGCCCGACCCCTGGGTCTGGCTCAGCGTCTGCACCTGGACCTGCCCCTGGTCTTTGCCCTGTTGCTGGCCGCCGGTTATGGCCTGTTGGTGCTCTCCAGCGCCATCGACCAAGACCCGGAGCGACTGGAGGCCCAGCTCGTGCGTCTGGGGCTGGCCTTCACGGTCATGGTCGTCGTCGCCCAGGTCCCCCCCGCGCTCTGGCGGCGCCTGGCGGTACCCCTCTACGTCGCCGGGGTGCTCACCCTGGTGGCCGTGCTGCTGGTCGGGGAGATCGGCAAGGGGGCCCAGCGCTGGCTGGACCTGGGGGTCTTGCGTTTTCAGCCCTCGGAACTGCTCAAGCTGGGCGTGCCGCTGTTGCTGGCCTGGTTCCTGGCCCTGCGGCCCCTGCCGCCGGGGGCCTGGCGGACCCTAGGGGCGCTGGTCCTGACCGCCCTGCCGGCGGTGCTCATCGCCCGCCAGCCGGATCTGGGCACGGCCCTGCTGGTGGGCAGCGCCGGGCTCGCGGTGCTCTTTCTTGCGGGCCTGTCCTGGCGCCTGATCGCCTTTCTGGCGGCGACCGCCGCCGCCCTCGCGCCCCTGCTGTGGAGCCAGATGCTGGACTACCAGAAGAACCGGGTCCTGACCCTCTTCGACCCGGAGCGCGACCCCCTGGGCACCGGTTACCACATCATCCAGTCCCAGATCGCCATCGGTTCCGGCGGGGTCTATGGCAAGGGCTGGGGCCAGGGCACCCAGTCGCATCTCGAGTTTCTGCCGGAACGTTCCACCGACTTCATCTTCGCCGTCCTCGGGGAGGAACTGGGGCTGTTCGGCGTCCTGGCCCTGATGGGCGTCTACCTCTTCATCGTCTTTCGCGGCCTCTACCTCGCCAGCCAGTGCCAGGACAGCTTCGGCCGCCTGCTGGCGGGCGGCCTGACCCTGATCTTCTTCGTCTATGTCTTCGTCAACACGGGCATGGTCTCCGGCCTCTTGCCGGTGGTCGGCGTGCCCCTGCCCCTGGTCAGCTATGGCGGCACCTCCATGGTGACCCTGCTCGCCGGCTTCGGTCTTATCATGTCGATGTACACCCATCCGGTCGCGCCTGGGCGGGGCGGTCGCGCCGCTCCTCGCCGGTGAGGGTGGCGCGGCCGGACCTTGGTGGCAGCGCCACCTCATTAGCGGCGGGCCTCGTGGCGCGGTGAGCCCGATGCCTGGTTCACCTCCGGCGCAGCCCTTCCACTGCCCATGCCAGAGTCACCTTTTCCCGACCTGGCGATCACTTTCTGGAGATCATTTTCCTGAGGGGTTCGCCACCCCCCCCCTTTTGAGGAAAGGGAGGATTGGTGACTTTCATGCATACAAGCGCCGTGCTATCCCTGGATCGTTTCCAGCTACCTCCCCTTGCCTCTCTCCCGATATGACCCAACTCTGTCGGGCTGACCCGCCATCCACCGCCGCCCGCCTGGCGGTCTGACCCACCCCTCCGGAGACCCGCCGTGCGCCATTCCCTCGAAGTCATCCAGCCCGAGGCCAACTTCATCACGGACGAACCCTATTACGAGGCCGTGGGGGATGAGATCCAGGTCTTCACCGCCGCCTACGCCAACGGCCTGCCGATCCTCCTCAAGGGACCCACGGGTTGCGGCAAGACCCGTTTCATGGAACACATGGCCTGGCGCCTCAAGCGCCCCCTCATCACCGTCTCCTGCCACGACGACCTCACCTCCTCGGACCTGGTCGGCCGCTATCTGGTCAAGGGCGGCGAGACCCTGTGGGTCGATGGCCCCCTGGCGCGGGCGGTGCGCTGCGGGGGCATCTGCTACCTGGACGAGATCGTCGATGCGCGCAAGGACACCACCGTGGTCATCCATCCCCTGGCCGACGACCGCCGCGTCCTGCCCATGGAAAAGCTCGGGGAGCTGCTGGAGGCCCCGGACGACTTCTGCCTGGCCATCTCCTACAACCCCGGCTACCAGAGCGTGCTCAAGGACCTCAAGCCCTCCACCCGCCAGCGCTTCGTCGCCCTGGAGTTCGCTTATCCGGACGCCGAACTGGAGCGGCGCATCCTGGAGCAGGAGACCGGCATCGACCCCGGCCAGGCACGCCAACTGGTCAAGTTCGCCCACATGACCCGCAACCTGCGTGGCCAGGGCCTGGACGAGGGCGCCTCCACCCGCCTGCTGGTCCACGCCGCCAAGCTCATGGTCGCCGGCGTGGCCCCGGTGGTCGCCTGCCGCGCCGCCATCGCCCAGGCCCTGACCGACGACGGCGACATGCTGGCGGCGATCAACGAGTTGTCCGCTTCGCTGTTCTGAACCACAGGTTAGTCCCGGGGACTCGTCAACCAACCCTAGCCGCCGCGGTTGACTGAGGGTGTGATCCGGTTACCATGCCGCATCCCCCCCCTTGCGGCTCGATGGCCGGCTTTGTGGCCCGACGGCCAGGCAAGGATCCCGTATCCAATGGATATCGATCTGTCATGCCTCACCCTACCGAAATCCTGGCCGTCCAGCCTGTGGCCATCCCCGGGCAGATGCCGGTCACGCCGCCACTGCGCCACGATTGGTCCCGCGACGAGATCCTGGCCCTGCTCGACCAGCCGTTCATGGATCTGGTCTTCCAGGCCCAGGCCACCCATCGGGCTCACTTCGACCCCAACCGCATCCAGGTCAGCACCCTGCTCAGCATCAAGACCGGCGCCTGCCCGGAAGACTGTGGTTATTGTTCCCAGAGCGCTCGGCATGGCACCGAGCTGGAGCCCGAGCGTCTGCTGCCCCTGGCGGAGGTGACCGCCGCCGCGGCGGCGGCCAAGGCCCAGGGCGCCACCCGTTTCTGCATGGGGGCCGCCTGGCGCAATCCCACGGACAAGCATCTGGACCAGGTGGCGGCGATGATCAGCGCCGTCCATGACCTGGGCCTGGAGACCTGCGTCACCCTGGGCATGCTCACCGCCGACCAGACCCACCGCCTCAAGGCCGCCGGTCTGGACTATTACAACCACAACCTGGACACCTCGCCGGAGTTTTACGGTCAGGTCATCACCACCCGCACCTATCAGGACCGCCTCGACACCCTGGCGCGGGTCCAAGGGGCGGGCATCAAGGTGTGCAGCGGCGGCATCCTCGGTATGGGCGAGTCCCGCCAGGATCGCGCCGCCCTGCTGCAACAGCTTGCCAATCTCAGCCAGCACCCCGAGTCCGTGCCCATCAACCTGCTGGTCCAGGTTGAGGGCACCCCCCTCCATGGCACGCCCCGGCTCGATCCCCTGGAGTTCGTGCGCACCATCGCTGTCGCCCGCCTGCTCATGCCCGCCTCCCATGTGCGCCTGTCCGCCGGCCGCGCCGACATGAGCGACGAGTTGCAGGCCCTGTGCTTCCTGGCGGGGGCCAATTCCGTCTTCTATGGCGAGCGCCTGCTGACCACCCCCAACACGGTGGGTGATCGGGATCTGGACCTCTTCCGCCGCCTCGGCCTGTCCTTCGAGACCCTGGACGCGGCGGAACGGGATCATCCCGGTCCTTGCGAGCGCTGCGCCACCCACTGAGCTAGCGGCGGTGATCCCCGTCCCCATCCCCATCAGGGTGCTCATCTGCCATCAAGGCTCGATTGTGCCGGGTCGGGTGGCCTTTGACGGGGGGCGCCGTGAATCCGTGCCTGGAGGCTTGACGACCGCATCCCTGCGGTCGACACCCCCGTCAGAGGCCACTAGACCCTTCCTTCCCAGATCGAGAACTGAAGTCCCTCGGGGATAAGGGCTGGACCGGATGCGCGATTTGCGGAGCGAACTCGGACGCCGCCAGGCGGCCCATCTCTATCGCCGGCGGCGGCTGATCGCCGAGGCCCCGGGTCCGCGCCTGACCCTGGACGGCCGGCCGGCCATCGCCTTCTGCACCAACGACTACCTGGGACTGGCACGGCATCCGGAGGTGGTGGCGGCCTGCCAGCGCGGTGCCGAGCTGTACGGCGTCGGCAGCGGCTCGGCCCACCTGGTCGCCGGTCATGGTCCGGAGCATCAGGCCCTGGAGGAGGAACTGGCGGACTTTCTCGATCGCCCGCGGGCCCTGTTGTTCTCCACCGGCTACATGGCCAATCTGGGCGTCATCCAGGCCCTGGCCGGCCCGGGTGATCTAGTGTTGGAGGACAAGCTCAATCATGCCTCCCTCATCGACGGGGCCCTGCTGGCAAGAGCCCGATTGCGCCGCTATCCCCATGGGGATCTGGGGGCGCTGCGTCGCCAGTTGCACGGTCACGCCGGGGGTGCAGGCTCCGCCCACTACACCCCCGAGGGTAACGCGGTAACCCTCATCGCCACCGATGGCGTCTTCAGCATGGACGGCGACCTGGCGCCCCTGCCGGAACTGGCGGCCGTCGCCCAAGCGGCGGGGGCCTGGCTGCTGGTGGACGACGCCCACGGAATCGGCGTCCTGGGACGGGAAGGGCAGGGGAGCCTGGATCACTTCGGCCTGGGGCTGGCGGAGGTCCCGATCCTCGTCGGGACACTGGGGAAGGCCCTGGGCACTTTTGGCGCCTTCGTCGCCGGGGAGGAGGACCTGATCGAGAGCCTCATCCAGTCCGCCCGGAGCTACATCTACACCACGGCCCCGCCACCAGCCCTGGCCGCGGCCACCCGCGCCAGCCTGGCACTGGCCCGGCGCGAGGAGTGGCGAAGGGAGCGGCTATGGGCGCTGATCGACTGCTTCCGCGACGGGGCGGCGCAGCTTGGTCTGCCCCTGCTGCCCTCCCTGACTCCCATCCAGCCAATCCTGGCGGGGAGTGCCGAGCGCGCCCTGGCTTGGAGCCAGGCCCTGGAGGAACGGGGTCTGCTGGTCACCGCCATCCGGCCGCCGACGGTGCCAGTGGGTTCTGCCCGCCTGCGCGTGACCTTTTCCGCCCTGCACACGGATCAGGACCTGGAGCGGCTGCTAGAGGCCCTAGCGGAGCTGCCGGGGGTTGCGGATACGCCTGAATCCCCGATGGCGCCGGTGGCGCGGGAAGCGGGAACCCCTAATTCCTCGCGGGGCCAGATCCCGGTGATGGCCTTTCCCCCCAAAGGCCAGGGGAGCAAAACCGCCTTGGGGTCTGGGGTGACCGGGGACGGTACTGCCTTATCTCGCCAGGCCCGGATTGTGGCGGAATCTCCGCAGGGACCGTCCCCCGCCATGTCAATCCCATGAGCAACCGACTCTACAGTGAAACCCGCGGCCAGGGCCGCGACCTGGTCTTGCTCCATGGTTGGGGCATGAACGCCGCCGTCTGGCGCGGCCTCCCGGCGGATCTGGCCCTGGGCCACCGCCTTACGGCCATCGAACTGCCGGGCCACGGCGCCAGCCCCTGGAACCCGACCTGGTGGGGGTTGGATGACTGGGCGGAGGCCTGTCTGGCGGCGGCGCCGGCCCGAGCTTGCTGGGTGGGCTGGTCCCTGGGCGGCCTGGTGGCCCTGGCGGCGGCCCGGCTCGCTCCTGAGCGCCTGAGCGGTCTGGTCCTGCTGACGGCCACGCCGCGCTTCGCCCAAGGCGCCGACTGGCCGGCGGCCATGCCCGCCGCGACCCTGGCACGGTTTCATGACGACCTGCTGGCGGACCCCGCGGGTACCTTGCAACGCTTTCTCGCCCTCCAGGTGAAGGGCAGCGAGGCGGCGCGCGAGACCCTCCGCCAGTTGCGTGAGGAACTGGCGGCGCGGCCCGCGCCGGACTCCGCCGCTCTGGCACTGGGCCTGGACCTGTTGCGGGATGCGGATCTGCGCGCCGGACTGCCGGACCTGGCCTGTCCCAGCCTCTGGCTCTTTGGCGAGCGCGACACCCTGGTTCCCGCCGCCGTCGCCAGCCCCATCGCCGCCATGCTGCCCGAGGCGCGGGTCCAGGTCATCCCCCGTGCCGCCCATGCGCCCTTCCTCTCCCACCCGGCGGCCACCACCGCCGCCCTGCTGTCCTTTCTCTGGGAACTGGAGACCTGATGGAGACTTATCCTCAAGCCGCGACCCTGGACCAGGATTCGCTCTCCATGGAGGCTAAGGCCCATGATCCCAGGGGACGGCCCCGTCCGGATGCGGCCATCGACAAGCGGGCCGCCCGGCAGGCCTTCGACCGCGCCGCGGCGACTTACGACGGCGTCGCGGTGCTGCAACGGGAGATGGCGTCCCGTCTGCTGGAGCGGCTGGACTACGTGCGCCTCACACCCAGGACCATCCTCGATCTGGGGGCGGGCACCGGCCTGGCGGTGGACGCTCTCCAGCGCCGCTACCGTCAGGGGCGCGTCCTGGCCTTGGACTTCGCCTTCGAGATGCTGCGCCTGGCCCGGCGTCGTGGCAGTCTGCTGCGCCGTCCGACCTGCCTCTGTGCCGATGCCGAGGCCCTGCCCCTGGCGACGGGCAGCGTCGACTTCATCTTCTCCAACGCCACCCTCCAGTGGTGCAACGACCTGGACCGTACCTTCGCCGAACTGCGGCGGGCCCTCGCCCCCGGCGGACTGCTGATGTTCACCACCTTCGGGCCGGACACCCTGCGCGAACTGCGGGGGGCCTGGGCCCAGGCTGATGGGCATGGCCACGTTAGCCCTTTCCTTGACATGCACGATGTCGGTGATGCCCTGGTCCGCGCCGGCTTTGAGGGGCCAGTGCTGGACGCCGAGTATCTCACCCTGACCTACGCGGACCTGGGCGGGCTCATGGACGATCTGCGCGGCCTGGGGGCGACCAACGCCACCCGGGAACGCCCTCGCGGCCTGACGGGCAAGGCCCGCTGGCACGCCATGCGCTCCGCCTACGAGATCCACCGCGCCGAGGGTCGGCTGCCCGCTACCTATGAGGTGGTCTATGGCCATGCCTGGGCCCCCATGCAGCGAGTCGCCGCCGACGGTGCCGTGACCCTGCCGGTGAGCGCCATCGGCCGTCGTTTCCCGGGATGAGGCCGGCGGCTGCGCTTGCCGCTGGCTCTGGTCCCTGGCCTGGTCTTGGTCGTTGAAAGGCTTCTTCGTCACCGGCACCGATACCGGGTGTGGTAAGACCGAGGTCAGCCTTGGCCTCCTCATGGCCTTGCGGCAGGCCGGATTCCGGGTCCAGGGCATGAAGCCAGTGGCCTCGGGGTGCGGTCTGGTCTCTTCCTCGACCCCTCCCTCGCCCCCTACCGCTACAGCCTTCTTTCCCGCTCCGAGCCTGAACGATGCTCAAGACCTGTCCGAGGGTTCGGCGACGTTTTGCCCCAACCTGACACCTCCTGACGGGAAGGGGCTGCGGAATCCTGATGCTGAACGTCTACTGGCCCATTCCAGCCGCCAGGTCCCCTACGATTGGGTCAATCCCTACGCCTTCCTCCCACCCATCGCTCCCCATATCGCGGCCCGGGAGGCAGGGGTGCGCATCGATCCAGATCTCATCCGCGCCCGGGCTGGGGACCTGGCCGTCTTGGGGGATCTGGTGATTGTCGAGGGCGTGGGCGGCTGGCGGGTGCCCCTGGGTCCCGATCTGGCGGTGAGCGATCTGCCGGGTCTTCTGGGGTTGCCCGTCATCCTGGTAGTCGGCCTGCGTCTCGGCTGCCTGAATCACGCCTTGCTGACCGCCGAGAGCATTGTCGCTGGGGGTTGCCGACTGGCCGGGTGGGTGGTGAACGAGATCGACCCGGAGATGGCGCGCCGGGAGGAAAATCTCGCGACCCTGGCGTCGCTGTTGCCCGCCCCGCTTCTGGGCCATATCCCCTGGCTGGGACAGGAGGCGCCCGAGCTTTCTACGGCCGCCTATCTCAGTGTCAATCGTCTGATTCAGTGAGCTATTGCCACCAGGTACATCCTGATTAGGCCCTTCGAAACCGCAAGGCGCCGGGCAGCCTGGATGGGTGAGGGCGAAACTTCTGGGCTTACGCAGCTTCTGCCCGATGGGGACCGCTTGATGGGGGCTTGACCAATCGTCGAGCCCGGGCTAGGCTCAAACCATAGGTCTCTCTGAGCACGCAGGGACGCTTGGATTTCCCGTCTTTTCCCTTTCTTCGGCAGCTTCATCCTTTGCTTGGGCAAGCTGTTGAGCCTAATCCGGTCTATGCGCGCCAGCGCCTTGGCCTGGAAGCCAGCACCTGGGCCGTCGCTGACATCATCCGCTGACGCACGGCGCCCGCTCTATTTCTCGCTCGTGTCCACCCCTGTTTAAGGCCCTTGCCGGGCTCATTGCTGCCCGGCGGAAGCGCCTACAGGCTCCCGGCCGCCCCGGTCGGACTGAAGGCAGACCTGGAGTCAGCCCAGGGACGATCTCAACGGCAATCCCAAGGCCCTACCGGCGCACCTTTTTCCCACGAGAACAAACACCGCAAGGGGACTGCGTCCACATGACCCATGAGCTAAATGACCACCAAAATCGACCTTCAAGCCATCGCGGAGACCCATGAGCGGCCCTTTCTCATCATTGACAAGGATTCCATCATCGTCGCGGCCAACAGCGCCTTCCTCAAGGCCTACGGCACCAGCCTGGCCGGGGTGGTGGGCCGGACCTGTCACGAGGTCACTCACGGTAACCCCCGTCCTTGCCACGAGATGGGGGAGGAATGCCCCATCGAGCGCATCCGCGAGACCCATGCCCCGCACACCTGCCTGCATATCCACTCCCACCACGACCAGGGCCGGCATATCCACAAGGTGCGGGTAAAAGGTTTCCCGCTGCTGTTCGAAGACGGGGAGCTTTATTACGGGGAGTTGATGGAGGAGATTGCCGTGCGGGCGGAGGACCGCATGAGCGATCAGTGCATGATCGGCCGCTCCAAGGCGCTTCTCGCCGCCATGGAGGCCCTCAAGCTCGCTGCCGGCTCCGACGCCCCGGTGCTGATCCAGGGTGAGACCGGCACCGGCAAGGAACTCGCCGCCGCCTTCGTGCACCGCAATTCGCGGCGGGAGTCGGGTCCTTTCCTCACCCTGGACTGCACCGTGCTCACCGAGACCCTGGTGGAGAGCGAGCTGTTCGGCCACGAGCGCGGTGCCTTCACCGGCAGCGTGGGCGACCGCCAGGGCCTGTTCAAGCTGGCCGACGGTGGCACCCTCTTCCTGGACGAGGTGGGGGAGATGCCCAAGCCGCTTCAGACCAAGCTGCTGCGGGTGCTGGAGAGCGGCGAGTTCCGCCGCGTGGGCGGCAACAAGGTCATCCGCACCGACGTGCGCATCCTCTGCGCCACCAACCGGGACCTGGCGGAGGAGGTCAAGGCCGGAGCCTTCCGCGAGGACCTTTACTACCGCCTGGCCTGCCTCACCATCCACCTGCCGAGCCTGCGGGAGCGCGGGGAGGACATCCCCGACCTGGCGGCCTTCCTGCTCGAGCGCATCCCCGGACCCGGCGGTCGCCGCCTGCGCCTGACGCCGGACGCCATCCTCGCCCTCCAGGATTACCCCTTTCCGGGCAACGTACGCGAGCTGCGTAACATCCTCCAGGCCGCGGCCACGCGGGCCACCGGCTCCACCATCGACGGCACCATGATCGAGCAGACCCTGACGGGGCTGCCCACGCGGGCGGCCATCCACCGTGAGCGGGAAGAAATGGCGCCAAGGGACCCGCGCGATGAGGGCCCGGAACCGGAACCGATCAGCGCTGGCCTGGCCTCCTTGCAGGCACTGGAGCGCGACCACATCGCCCGGCTGCTGGAGGCCCATGGCGGGGATCGCCATGCCGTGGCCGATGCCTTGGGCGTGAACATTCGGACCGTCTATCGCAAGCTCAAGCGTTACGGACTCGGCTGAGTCGCTTGTAGCGGCGGCGGGGTCGCGACCCGCCGCGGAAAAAGGACCGGCCGGGGTGGACTCCCGTCCACCCCGGCCGGTCAGGCTCTCCGCTCAGCGGCTAAGGCTCGCATTGGTGCGGAAATGCAATCGTGTCGACGTACTCGCTGGCGCAGAATTCGTCGCAGGGATTGCACAGGCCCCGCTCCGGGCGATCGAAGTCGTGGCAGAAGTAGCAGCCGATGCCTGAGGAGCCCTTGTTGACATGGTTGTGCATCCGATCCCAGGTATTCGGCGGCCGCTTGGAGCCGTCGTGGCACTGGTTGCAGACTTGCTGTTTTGGACCCTTCAGCTTGTAGCCCATAAGGTCCAGCATCGAGTCTTTGGTCATGTCCACGGCACCATTGCCATGGCATTGGCTACACTCGGCCACTGACCCCACCGGATTCACTCCGTGGTTGATCATCTGGTAGGTGTCCGTTTCGATCCAGCTGTATGACATGTCGGAGGTTTTGTTGGTGCTCAGCAGTCCCAACGAGACCATGTTGAGCAGCCCTGACTGGACGGAGGCGGTCGCGTTGCCCGAGAGCTTGAGGTACTCGAAGGTATCCAGGGCGATCAGCTTCCCGCTGTCGGTGATCGGCTGGGTGGCAGTCTTGTATTTGAACGGGGTCAGCTTGGTGATTGGCGTGCCGTCGGTATAGAGCCCCTGGTCATTGATGTCGCCGAGGGGGCGCGAGGTCGGGTAGGCGCCCGTCTCGGGATCGATCGCTGCGACGTCGCCGAGCAGGTAGTTGTTGCTCAGCCGGTTCCAGAACCGATACTGCGGAACCAGGTTGGATGCTTTCTCGAGGAGCGGGTGCCCGGGCGAGGCAAATTCGTCGGCAGGAATGGGGGCAGGATCGCCGTGGTGGAACTGCCAGTCGCGATGGATCTCCGTGGGGAACTTGGCGTAGGTGGGGATGTGGCAGGACTGGCAGGCAACGCGGGCGACGTGGCGGTCTGGCTCACTGCGCCGGCCGGCGCTGGCGTGGCCGGTACCCGAGTCCATGCCCACGTGGCAGGTGCTGTTGCTGCAGGTGATCTCGCTGCCGCGGCTCAGGTCGTCAGTGTGATGCAGGTCCGAGCCCTTGCCAATCACCTTGTGATTCTGGAACACGTGGCAGTCCTGGCATTGCAGGTCCGGGCCCGCGGTGTTCATGTGCACGTCGAAGTGGGCATCCGCATTGGCGATCAGGGCCAGGGACAGGTCACCGCGCTTGACGCCGTCGCCGCCGCCCGCCTTCGCATGGCAGGACAGGCAGTTGGCGCGAGTGGGCGGGGCGATGTTTCGCACATAACTGTCGAGGGTCGTCTGGGTGGTTCCGGCGGGCGGTCCCATGCTACCGTCGGCTAGCCTGACCCGGCTCATGGCATAGTCCGCGTTGTGGCAGACCAGGCAGTCCACGTTCGCCAGTGGGTTACCCGCTTCAGTGCCGGGCTTGGCCCCTCGGCCGGCGTGGCAGGAGCCGCAGACCGGCCAGTCTCCCGTGATGTTGATGCAGTAGCTGTTGACGGCGTTGGTCAGCTTGCCCTGCTGGCTCGCGGGCTGGTTCACCATGTCAGGCGCCGCACCCATCCATTGGTAGTGGGTCGAGTTAAAGACCTCGCTGTATTGGTCGCCGTGCTTGCTTATGTCGTTGTGGCAGCTCATGCAGCTCGTGGGATATTGACTCCAGGTGAGGTTGGCATGGGGATTGGTGCCTCCCCCACAGGACAGATCGGCCCCGCTGCAGTCCTGGTCGATGCCGTCGCCGCAGGTTTCTGGGGCGCCGGGGAAGATCGAGTTGATGCCGTCGTTGCAGTCGACGGGTCCGCAGCTACCCCCCTCCAGGGCAAAATCGTCCAAGTCGTTGTCCGTGCAGGTAGGCCCGCCGCATCCTCCCGCAGGCTCGACGGCACACTCGCCGCACGAGTTGACTACCCACACACTGGAATCGTTGTCGTTGCAGTCGACGTTCGACTTATAACCGTCGCCGTCTTTGTCCACTGGCTTGCCGGCCGCCTGCGTGGTAAGTGCCGCGGTGCCCAGCAGCAGGGCGCACAGGCCCAGCAGCATCTTCATCGTTCTCATTGTTCTCATCGCCTCACTCCAACCTGTATCTCTATCGTTGACCAAGCCTGGCGCGGTGTATCGTGCGCGACATCGGACAGACTCTGTGGCAGCGAGGCAGCAATTAGCCTGCCAAATCGAGGGGTGCGGGAAGAAACTACTCAAGATGCTGAAAGAATGAATTTTCCTGATCGGTGCCGATGGGTTGCCGGGGTTCTCACGCCAGACGGACGGACTGTGTAATCGCCGCCGCGACAGATGTGTCAACGCGCTGACAACCTTGTCAAGAGGATTTGACATCTGAACAACCCCCGTCCCTATGTCCCCACCTCCCCACTACCAAAGCACTTCCCCCTGCCCAAGGCTCTCCCGCCTGGAACGATACTCTGGTACCGCTGCCGGATGGGGGATCTGTCCCGCCAGTCCCCCATGCCCGACGCCGAATCCAATCGGCGCATCGCCCGATAGCCATCGGTATCCATCGCGTGCGGGTGCCGTTTGCGCCAGGGTGCGCCGGAGTGCCTCTGATTCAACGCCATGCCTGGGTGGGGCGTGTCGTACCCAGACCGTGTCGAACCTGTCATGGGGAGCCAAGGGCCTGGGTGGAAGCAGGGCGCTCCGCGGCGTCCTTTCTCGATCTGAAAGGCCTCATCAGATCCCGCCGATGAGGGCGGGTGGTCTCATGCACCGCGACAAGGGGCCCAAGGGTCTGGGCTATACTCTCGACACCCCGTCGATGAGGAAAACCTGCCGCCATGCCTGCCGCATTCCAAACCCTGCCTATTGGTATCAATAGCCTGGAGAAGATCATTACCCACGGCATGTGCTACGTGGACAAAACGCCGCATGCCTGGGAACTGGCCCGGCAACCTGGAGCCTACTTCCTCTCCCGCCCGCGCCGCTTTGGCAAGAGCCTGTTCGTCGATACCCTGAAGGAACTCTTCGAAG
>ERZ1645187.45-NODE-45-length-110555-cov-256.832054_pt1 | contig 110555 bp, 94 predicted proteins | sample MGYA00575352_ERZ1645187 | MGnify/ENA primary metagenome ERZ1645187 (study PRJEB40837, sample SAMN11349314) | freshwater sediment metagenome | isolation source: river sediment | host: Sediment | place: India: Wazaribad , New Delhi | collected 2017-02-21 ...
ACGGCAAAATCCGGGGATTTTGGCCTGGAGGGCGGGGCAGAATGACAAAGATGGGATAGGCGTCGCCAAGGATGTCCCGGGCGGTGGAGAACTGGGCGATGCCCTCGGCGATCTTGGCGATGATGACGCAGAGCTTCTTGTTGCGCTCGGCTGGGCTGCGGCCCAGCTTGTCGGAGTTGAGGTTGATCTCGGAGAAGAGCCCCTGGAAGCGGCTGCCGAAGGATTCGTTCTCGATGTACTGAAAGCCGCGCTCCAGGGTCTGCAGCAGCTCCGGGTCCTGGGTGCGGGCGCGCTCGTGGATGCTGCGCCAGAGATAAGCGGGGTGGATGACGTAGTGCACCTTGCGGCGCATCTGCGTCTCGAAGGCGGACACGTCCGCCGCATTGGCCGCGTACCAGACTGACAGCGGCGGGCGGCGGTCCTCCGCGGCCAGGCGGGGATAATCCGGCCCCAGTTCCTTGTGCGCGGCGGCCTCGTAGTTGTCGGAGAGGTAGCGCAGGAACAGGAAGGAGAGCATGTAGTCGCGGAAGTCGTCGGCGTTCATGGCGCCGCGCAGGTCGTCGGCGATGGCCCACAGGGTCTTGCCGAGTTGGTTGAGTTGTTCTTGGGTCATTTGTAGCTTTCTCGCCGATGGAGAACCCGGCCAATCACGATCGTCTCTTCGACAACATCGAACAGCACCCGATAATCGCCGACCCGAAGCCGATAGGCCGGCTCGAAATTGGTGAGTTTTTTCAGATTGGGGACATCCGGAAAATCGCCTAAGGTCCCGATCGCCTCATGCAGGCGTTGTTTTTGCTGCCGGTCGATCCGCTGTAGGTCCTTGATCGCACTGTTTCGCAACTCAATCCGCATGGCTAAGGTAGTCCTCGAACGACACCGACGCCTCCTGGCGCGTGGCTTGAAGCGCTTTCAAGTCTTCAAGATCCTCGACGGAGACGATTTCCAGACCATCGTCTTTAAAATGCTCGAGCCACCAGACAACCTGTTTGGCCAATCGATCGTCTTTGATGTTGATCGTGATGTGATGCATGGCGATGAATTCCAGATGATGAAGGTCGACCTCGGTGATCTCGGCGTAGGGTGCGGTGAGGAACGAACCGCACCACCACCGCGCAAGGTGCGGTTCATTGCGCTCATCGCACCCTACCAGGCTCCAGAGGAAATCCGGGTAAGTTGGTCTTGGGTCATGATGGCTTCCTTGAACGGTGTTTGATCCTGTCTTCCAGCGCCTTGAGCTCGGCCTCGTCCTCCCGGTCGGCGGTTTGGGCCTCGCGTGTCTTGCGGCGTTGGTCGTAGTCCTGAAACAGCAGGCCAACCTTCTGCTCCATGCTGGCGTGACTGATGGAATCGGCGTTGGTCAGCAGGGGAAAGCCGTTGGCGGTGATGATTTGGCCCACGTTTTCCTGCCAGAAAGCCATCGGGGTCAGGGTCTGGCGTTTGGCGCGCAGCTCGGCGGTTTCCAGGAAGATGACCACCAGGCGGTTGAGGGTGTCGATCTCGTCCTCGGTGAGGTAGTTCTTGGCGATGAGGATGTCCTGCCTGCGCACCTTTCCACCCTGCCAACTGAGCAGGCCGAAATGGGGATCGGCGGGATTGGCCCGCGTACTGACCAGCTCCGCGGCGGTCATTCGAGTGACGGCATAGAGCAGCAGATTCTGCACCGTGGCGAAGAACTGCTGGGTGGCGCGGTCGGTCTTGTCGTAGTCGCTGCTCAGGGCGAAGAGGTCCCGCACCTTCTGGTAAAAACGCTTCTCGGACGCGCGGATGTCGCGGATGCGCTCCAGCATCTCGTCGAAATAGTCCGGACGTCCATCCGGATTCTTGAGCCGCTCGTCGTCCATGACGAAGCCCTTGCGCAGGTATTCGCTGAGCACGGTGGTGGCCCAGCGACCGACGGAAATGCGTGCCACGCGGCGAGCGCACCCGGTAGCCGACGGCCAGGATGGCGTCGAGGTTGTAGAGGGTGAGCGGACGCATCACCTCGCGTGAACCTTCGGTTTGAACTACCGAGGAATCCGCGGTAGTTGCCTCCCGGCTCAACTCGCCATCCGCATAGATATTTTTCAGGTGCAGTCCCACGTTATCGGTGGGGACATTGAACAGCTCGGCCATTTCCCGCTGGGAGAGCAAGACGGTTTGACCGTCGGCCCGCAACTGAATCCGGTTCTGGCCGTCTTCCGTGGTGTACAGGATCAGATCGCTCATGTGGCCACCACCTCCGGGCTCATGCTGGGGAGGAGGTCTGAACGGTTGTGGTGTAACACCGACCAGGCACGGTGCAGTTCGCCGAGCTCACCGCACACTACCAGGCTAAGTTGGTCCTGGGTCATGCCTTCGTCTTTCGTGGGTTCTGCTCGCGCAGTTCGTCAGCCGTAAGATGCACTAACCGACCCTCTTGAATGACCACCAGATCGGTCTCCGTCTGAATGGCCGCTTTACGGGCCATCTCGGCCGCTCGTTGCAGGGCGGGGAAGGAGGCACGCAGATCCGGATCAGTGGCGGTGGACAGGTCAGGCGCGTTCACGGGTTTTCTCTCCATTCCAGCAAGACGGGTTCGAGGCTGGAGTTGTCATAGTGAGCCCAAGTGTGGACTTGGGGCAAGTGCTGGGGGATCAACCTCGACGGCCAGCTGGGCAACAATTCATCCAGCCAGAATAGCAAAATACCGGTGGTGGTGAGCGGCCTGACTGGCGTGGCGGCGCTGTCGGCCGGGTATTACCACACCTGCGCGCTGCTGACGGATAAGACCGTCAAGTGCTGGGGGGGGAACGACTACGGCCAACTGGGCAACGGCGATAAGTTGGACCAAAAAGAGCCGGCGGCGGTGGATTTGTCGTACCTTCCGTCCGGGGAGACGGTGATGGCGGTGTCGGCCGGGCGCTATCACACCTGCGTGCTGACGAATACCGGGGGGGTATGGTGCTGGGGCCGCAACGCCGAAGGCCAGCTCGGCACGGGTACGACGGTGGATAGCACCGTGCCGGTAGCGGCAAAGAATCAGGCGGGGACGGCCGACCTGACCGGGGTGACCGAAGTCTCGGCGGGGGGCCATCACACCTGCTCCCGGTTGAGCACCGGGGAAGTGCGGTGTTGGGGATGGAACCTGTACGGGCAGCTCGGTACCACCGGTTTTGTATCAGTAGTTTCCAGTCCGACGGTCAGCAACACAGTCACAATCACTGCCACCACCGCTTGGCCGGTCACCAACCCGGCCAACCTCACCCTTGAGGTGACCGGTAACGGCATTACCCCGTCTGACTACCAGATCACTCTCCCGGGGGGGGTCGGTCCCCCTGCGAGTATGCCTGCCAACCGGTCCTTCACCGCACCGCAAGACAATCGAAACCACAAGGGCGCGACCCTCCTGGGCCCGGCGAACGTGCCACTCGACCCGCCCTACGTGATGACCATCCCCTACGGGGGTACCAGTGCCAGCCTGTTCTTTACTGTGCTGATGGTCAGCGACCCCGAGGGCGCCGAGACGGCCACCCTCACCCTGACCAACCCGGAAGGCAACATAGTCCTCGGCAGCCCGGTGAGCGCCTTTCTCACCCTGCTCGATACAGCCGCACCGCCGACAAATGTCACCGTGACGCCAGGTGATCGATCACTAACGGTCAGTTTCACTCCCAGCGCTGGGGCGACCAGCTACACGGCCACCTGTACCTCTAGCGATGGCGGCGCCTCGGCCACGGCCATCGGCACGGCCTCGCCAATCACCGTCACGGGCCTCACCAACGGCAAGACTTACACCTGCACCGTGACCACGAGCTATGGTCAGGCCAGCAGCGACCCCTCGCCGGCAAGCGATCCAGACATCGTGCAAGCCCCGGTGGCGATCCCCACCCTGAGCCAGTGGGCGTTGCTGATGCTGGGCGGGCTGTTAGCGGCCTTCGGGATGCGTAGGCGGCAACGGCTGCCCACGCAGTAACGGTCGGTATTAGGTCAGCGCGCGGCATCAAAGAGGCCCTATCATCCAAATCAGAGCGGGTTGCTGGTGAGGATACCGGGCGGGGCCGGAACCGTATCCCCTCTGATGCCGCGGCTTGGCCAGGCTGAGGCCCTGCGCCGGGCGTCCAGTGGGGGAGATGTCTTGGCCCAGGAAGCACGCTCAGGTCGAGCCCCTGATAGTCATCGGCGATACGTGCTCGACCGCGACCTGCGCTTTCCGGGCCTCAACAAGGGTCTGGCCGAGATCAATGGCCTACCGGTCACCGTCGGCGCTGGCCCAGCTGTGGTCAACGTTTAACCGTTTCCGGGACCTGATGCTGCGGCAGGAAGGATCTGGCAAAGGTCGTCTTTCCTGCCCCGTTCCCCCGCCTCCAGAAACTCGGGAAAGCGCACCCTCGGCACTCATCCTTGCTGTTGCTCGCTCATGCTGTCGTCACCCATACACCGCCAACCCTGAAATCTCCCGTCCACCCGCTTGCTTCTTCAGCAGGGGCACCAGGTCGTTCATCAACGCCAGTTCCGCCTGGCTGCGCGCCTTCCAGCCCAAACCCAGCGGCATGAACAGCTCGCTCAACTGCTCGCCGTCGAAAATCAGCCGCTCCAGCACCCCCGTGACGAAGCCCCGCAGGGCCTCGGGCGCGAGGCCGTGCATCCCGGCCAGGGCGTCCAGCCCGGCCTGGGTCTTGTGCGCGCTGAACACCCGGTAGTCGCCCTTGATGTCCTCGATGCCGTCGTGCCTTTGGCCGGCTTCCTGGGTGTTGATGTAGGTAATGATATCCTCGGGGTCGTTTCTTGATCAGATGGCGCTCAAGTGCGCTTTCTTTTAGGGACATCCGTTGGTTACTCCTTGCGACATACCGGGGGATGCCGGGGGGATGCGGGGGGCGGGCCTTTACCGGCTTTGCAGGCAGTAGTTGCCAGAGCTGTAGTAGCCCGGCGGGCAGGGGCCGAGCTTTTCGATGACCGTCTTGCTGTCGGGCCGGCCCAGGCAGTAGTTGCCGCTGGAGTAGTAGCCGGGGGGGCAAGGGCCGTCCTTGCCGATGACGGGCTTGGCGCTTTGGTTGGGGACGCAGTAGTTCCCGGAGCTGTAGTAGCCGGGCGGGCAGGGGCCGGTCTTGGGCACGGGCTGGAGGTCCGCCGCGGCGGTGACCAGCGGCAGAGACGGGAGGGACAGGAAGACGAGAGCGGCGAGCAGAGCGGAACGACCGAACACGGGCAACACCTCGGGCTAAGGAACCAGGCACGAGGGTACCTGGAGGATTAGACGGAGTGCGTCCAGTTCCGACGCGGCAGGTTCCATAACGGCACGGTCGGCGTTCCGGCTGGCGCGGGGAGGGGCGGGTCAGGCCCGGCGCCCTCAGGTAACGGTACGATACCTGAGAGGAGGGGTGGGGGTGGCCTAACACGCCCTAGGCGGCATTATGCCAGGGAAGGTTTCGGCGCGCTGGGGGTGTGGTAGGGGATGGCCAGGGACCCGATCTTATCAGGTAGGTTGCGGAACTAATCGATTGCTGGCCAGCGGAGCAAATCCAGCCAGCGGCGGGAGTTAACCTAACTGTCATGAGGCGGCAGGCCATGCCCCTGATAATGAAAGACATTCCCGTGACTTTCACGCTAACCCACCCAAGGCTATATCATGCCGTGATGGGATAACATGGCGCTGGCTGGGCGCGGGTAGCACCTTCCGGGACGAAGTGCCCTCCAGCCGCGCCGCGGGTCAAGCCATCGCCGACCTCCGGTTTGGCATGGCCCTGGCGCGGCTTCACTGCCAGTCGTCAGACGCTCTCGGAACCGGAGGGGAGCCGTCATGAAGCGTTTCGCCCTTTACTATCTGCCCTACGCCGCCGTGGTGGTGCTCATCACCCTCGGCCTGGGTCAAATCCTCGGCCGGGCCGAGCTGGACAAGCTGGAGGTCGCCGCCAGCGCCCTGGTTCTGCTCGCCATCGGTGTGTGGCGTTACCTCCTGGTGCTAGGGGAGCGCGAGCGCACCCAGGCCGAGCTGGCCCTGGCCAAGGAACAGCGGATCGCCGCGGAGCTGGACCATATGCGCCTGCTCATGCAGGAGGCCGAAACCATCGCCCAACTCGGCGCCTGGGAGTATGAGGTCGCCACCCAGGCAACGGTCTGGTCCCCCGGAGAATGCCGCATCTATGGCCTCGATCCGACCACACCCGCGCCCGATTATGGCGCCATGCTCCAGCGCTGCATCCATCCCGACGATGCCGCGCGGCTGGATGAGGCCTTTAGCGCGGCCCTGGCGGCCCAGGCGCCGTTCGCGCTGGAACATCGCATCCGGCGCCCGGATGGTAGCGAACGGCTGGTGCAGGACCTGGCCTACCCCGTGCTCGATGAGCAGGGGCGGCTGGTTAGGTATGTCGGCGCTACCCTCGACATCACCGAGCGCCGCCAAGCTGAGTTACAACTCGCGGCGACCACGCGCCATCTCCAGGCCTTGCTGGATGCCCTTCCGGTGGCCGTGGCCTTCACCGACGGCCGCGATGCCGGCCACATTCAGGCCAACCGGACCTTCCGCCAGTGGTACGAGATGACGCCGGACGCGGAGGTCTCCGCCTCCGCGCCCGAGCCGACGGCGCCGGGGCGCCAAGTGCGCTATTTCCATGCCGGCCAGGAGCTGGAGGCGGACGCCCTGCCTTTGCAGCGGGCGCTCAGCGAGGGGCGCGCGACCGCGGCGCTGGAGCTGGAGATCGTCCTGCCCAGCGGCCGACGCTGGATCAGCGAGACCACGGCGGTCCCCATCCACGATGGCGAGGGGGAGGTGATCGGCGGGCTGGCCGTCCTGGTGGACATCACCGCGCGCAAGCACGCGGAGGCGGCGCTGAGTGACCTCAACGCCAACCTGGAGCAAAAGGTCGCGGCGCGCACCGCCGAACTGGAGGCCGCCAGGGCCGCCGCCGATGCCGCCAGTCGGGCCAAGAGCGAATTCCTGGCGCACATGAGCCACGAAATCCGCACCCCCCTGAACGCCGTGCTCGGACAGGCGCAACTCCTGGGTCGCGAGCCCCTCAGTCCCGACCAGCGCCTCATGGTCCAGCGCATCCAGGCCGCCGGCCAGTCCCTGCTGGGGATCATCAACGACATCCTCGACCTCTCCAAGCTGGAGGCCGGGCAGTTGCGTCTGGAGATTCGCCCTTTCACCCTGGAGACCCTCATCGCCAAACTCCACAGCCTGCTGGGGCCGACGGCGCACGCCAAGGGCCTGGACCTGCGCCTCACCCCGCCCGTGGCGCCGGTAGGTCCGCTGCTGGGGGATCCCCTGCGCCTGGAACAGGTACTCACCAACCTCATCGGCAACGCCCTCAAGTTCACCGAACAAGGTGAGGTGGTGCTGCGGATCACCCCCCTGGCGGAGCACAATCAGGGTTTAGCCCTGCGTTTCGCCATCCAGGACACCGGGATCGGCATCGCACCCGCAGCCCTGAAGCGTCTGTTCAGTGCCTTCACCCAGGCGGACAACAGCATCACCCGCCGCTTCGGTGGTACCGGCCTGGGGTTGTCGATCAGCAAGCGCCTGGTGGAGGCGATGGGCGGCCAGATCGGGGTCGAGAGCACCCCCGGCCAGGGCAGCAGCTTCTGGTTCGAGGTCACCCTGCCCCGTGCCACGGGGAGCGAAGCGGTCGCCCCGGAAACCCTGCCCATCGCCATTCCCGCCGGTCCCCGGCTGACGGGCGCGCGGGTCCTGGTGGTGGATGACAGCGCCATGAATCGCGACCTGGTGGAGGTGGCGCTCGGCCGTGAGGGGGCCCGCGTGACCCTGGCTGCCGATGGCCAGCAGGCCGTCCAGATCCTCCAAGCCAGCCCCGCCGGCTTCGACGCCGTACTTATGGACGTGCAGATGCCGGTGATGGATGGGCGCACCGCCACCCGCCTGATCCGGCGGGAGCTGGGCCTGACCCAGCTCCCCGTCATCGCCCTGACCGCCGGCGTGCTGGCCGAGGAGCAGCGGCTGATCCGCGAGGCGGGGGCCGATGAGGTCCTGGCCAAGCCGCTGGACCTGGAGCAACTGGTCACTACCCTGCGGCGGCTCATTCCCGCGGGCCAACTGAGCGCGGGGGGGACCCCGGCCGCCGCGCCGGACGCCGCCAGCAGGGACGCCTTGCCCCTGATTCCGGGCATCGACCGGGTGAGTGCAACCGGCACCCTGGGCCAGGACCGCGCCCTCTTCCTGCGGCTGTTGGGGCGTTTCCTCCATGAGTCCTCCCCCCGGGTGGCCCAGGCCCGGGAGGCCCTGGTCCAAGGCGACCGGGGGACGGCGGCTCGCGATCTGCACAGCCTCAAGGGCAATGCCGGCAATCTCGGCGCCCTGGCCATCATGACCCTGGCCGGACGATTGGAGCGGGCCATCGACCAGGGCGAAGCGGCGATCGCGACCGACTTAGGCGAGATGGCCATCCCGGAGGACCGGGGTGAGATGACCATCATGGCCGGGCTGGCGGACCTGGAAGGGCAATTGACCGCCCTCGCCGCGGCCAGCGCCCCCTGGCTCGCGACAGTCCCCGCTGCCATGGCGGCGGACGGGGCGGCGCCATCCTCGCCCATCCTGGTCGCCCCAGCACCGCCCGACGCCCCACCCCTGGACCTTGAGCGTCTGGCCGACTTTCATGCGGCCCTGCGGCGCCAACGCCTCCAGGCGCGCAAGCTGTTTATGGACCTGGAACCCGCCCTCGTCGCGATCTTGGGTAAGGATCGGGTCCAGGCCATGGCCGTGGCCCTCGCCGAGCTGCGCTTTGACGCGGCCTTGTCATTACTGGAGGAAACGAGCTTACGCTTCGACGTCAGCGACACGGGCATCGGCCTGACCACCGAGGAACGGCAACGAATCTTCCAGGCTTTTTCCCAGGCGGATTCCGGTGGTTGACTACGAGCCGCTGGCCATCGAGGTCTGAACAAATACGGTTCGTCAAAGCCCTAGTCTGGTGACGCGGGCCGGCCGCGGATCGCGCGCAGGCCCCACTTGGCGACGAGGGGGAAGACCCCCAGCAGGATCAGGGAGCCGAGTAATTTGGGGGACAGCACATCGCCCAGGTCGTCCACCTCGGCGATCTGGGTGCCGGCGTTGACATAGATCAGGATGCCTGTCAGCATCCCGGCCTGGGTCACCCCGTAGAAGGTGCGGGTCGTCATGGGGGTGAGGCCCATGACCAGATTGATGATGAAAAAGGGGATGACGGGCACCAGGCGCAGGGAAAAGAGGTAAAAGGCCCCGTCGCGGGCGACCCCGGCATTCACGACGGCGATGCGCTCCCCGAAATGGCGCTGGACGAGATCATGCAGGACGAAGCGCGACAGCCAAAAGGCCAGGGTGCTGGCCAGGGCGGCGGTGAAGGAGGCGACCAGCACGCCCTTCCAGAAGCCGAACAGGGCGCCGGCCACCAGGGTCATGAGGGCGGCGATGGGGAGAAAGAGCGTCAGGAGGCTGAAGGCGGCCAGGTAGCTGGCGACGCCTAGCAGCAGATGGTCCTCCAACCAGGCCTCGATGGCCTCGTGACTCTCATGAAAGGCCTCCAGGGTCAGGTACTGGTCCAGGCCCAGGGTCAGGAAGGCCAGGATCAGCGCCCCCAGGAGCAGCAGCGGGAGGATGCGTTTCATAGGCTCCATCGGCCTGGATCGGCTGGCCGCGTAGCGGCGGGGCCTGAGGCCGGGATGTTCAAGCGGGCGGGCGGGGTGGGATGGGCTTGGCTGGCAGCAAGGTGGGATGCCCCCGGTCGGGGGCATCCCGCGGAATGACCGCCTCAGGCCGAGCGGGTCTTGGCCGCGCTGTAGGCCTGGGTGGTGCGGAACAGCAGCCAGAGGCCCATCAGGGTGGCCAGGACCTCCGCCGCCATGACCAGGACCAGGGCGAAGAGACTGGCCATGTCGATGGCGGAGACGAAGGTGCCACCCCCCATCTGCACGGTGGGCACGCCGCCCTGGGGCGCGGTCAGGAAATAGAAGAAGATCTGGCCGACGTCAAACAACATGACCAGAATCGAGAAGGCGATACCCAGGGTGCTGGCCACCAGGCCGGTCCAGACCTTGCCGACGACCGCCTCGCTGTCGGGCCGGGTGGCGGGATCGCCGATCGCCCGTCCCAGGCGACGGTAGCCGCTGAACCACCAGGTGGTGAAGAGCAGGACGAGGATGTTGGCGTAGGTCAGCCACTCGATGACGGCCGACCCGGAACGGGTGCCGGCGAGATTGCCGGCGAAAAAGAGGACGAAGACCATGGCCGCGATGGGGAAAGTGGCCAACCAGAATTGCGACCAGAAGCCGATGCGGCCGGTGCGCTGAAAGGTGAGGGCCAGGGTCTCGAGCTTGGCGTACTGGGGATCATTCAGGGTCTTTTTATTGAACATGAGCTTCCTCGTCCGCCAGCGGCGGGGTATTGAGCGGGGATGAAGAGATCGTCAGGCTGAAATCGGAACCGGGCCATTTCAGCCAGGTCAGGAGCAAGTATAGAGACTTGGAATTGTCAGGTTGGGGAATATCCGATCGAGCTGCCAGGTCTGATGGCGGGATGTTAGTCCCGCCCCTGACTCCCGGCAAGACAGGGGCGGCGTGGGGGCGGTAAAGGGCCGTGAGGGTCAGGATACTGGCCAGGGTCAACAGCAGAAGCCCGGCCAGGGGCCAGAGGTTAAGGCCACGTTCCAGGCGGGCCAATGAGCGGTCCAGCAGCGCCAGGACCCTGATCAGGGGTGGAGGCGGGGGACCAACCTTCATGGCGGACCGAACCCGGCCAGCAGGGGCCGGCCCAGGTCCGCCAAGCCCAGCCAGCTCGGCGGCAGGAGGGCCAGCAGCAAGGAACTGAGCGCCAGTCCCAGGGCCAGCAGTTGCCGATGCAGCGGGATCCGCGCCGGGGCCGGGACGGGAACCGGGACCGGCCCGACCGCCCCCGTCGGGCCGGCGGGGGTCCCGAACAAGGCCTGGTAGCAGACCCGCACCAGGTAGGCCAGGGTGAGCCAGCCACCGGCCTGCATCACCAGACCCCAGCCGGGCTGGCCGCTGGCCAGGGCCGCCCCACTGAGCCAGGCCTTGACCTGATAGGCGCCGCTGGTCGCCACCAGCCCGGTCAGGGCCAGGCCACCCACCGCGAAGGCCAGCAGGGTCAGGGGCAGGCGGCGGCCGATGCCACCCAGGTGGCGGATCTGGTCATGACCCAGGGACGCCGCCATGAGCCCCGCCGCCATGAACATCGCCGCCTTGGCGCTGGCGTGGGCCGCCACCTGGAGCAGGCCCGCGTTCACCGCGCTGGTGCCAGGGCCGAAGGTGACCGTGCCCAGGGGAAAGATCATGAAGAGGTAGCCGAGCTGGGCCAGGGTCGAGTAGGCCACCAGCAGCTTGAGACGCCGCTGGCGGAAGGCCTGGAGGCCGCCGTAGATTATCGCGCTCGCCCCCAGGAGGCCGAGGACCTGAGCGCCCGACTGGGCCAGGAGCCCGGGCATAGCGTCAAACCAGAGGCGCATGAGCAGAAAGAAGGAGGCCTTGACCACCAGGGCGGCGTGCATGGCGCTGGCCGCCGGTAGGGCCCCGGCATGGGCCGGCGCTAGCCAGAGGTGCAGCGGAAACAGCGCGGTCTTGGCCAGCAGCCCGGCGGTCATGAGCCCCGCGGCGATCGCCGGAGCGCGGGGCAAGGGGGGCGTCCGGGGTATCTGGGTCGCCAGCAGCGCCAGGTCCAGGGTGCCATAGGCCCCATAGAGCAGCGCCGCCCCCAGCAGATAGAGCATGGAGCCCATCAGGGCGAAAAGCAGGTAGCGCAGGGCCGCGACCAGGGTTTCCGGCGTCCCCTTGAGGCAGACCAGGGGGACGGCGGCGAAGGTGAGGAATTCCAGGGCGACGTAGAGATTGAAGAGGTCCTGGCTGAGCAGGATGCTGTCCAGACCAAACCAGACCCCCATCATCAGGGTCCAGAAGGTCAGGGCCTCCCGGGTCTCCCCGACCCCGGCCGGGAGGCGGAAATCCGCGCGGGCATAGAGGGCGGTGGCCAGCAGGACCAAGGAACTCACCACCAGCAGGAGTGCCGCGGCCCCGTCGGCCTGGAGGCGGATACCCAAGGGTGGTGCCCAGCCCCCCAGGTCGAAGATCAGGGGCTCCCCTCGCCCCAGGACGGCCGTGGCGATAGCGACCGCGAGCAGCAGGCCCAGGGTCAGAAAGCCCAGGGCAAGGCGCCCCGCGGTCCGCCCACCCAGGGCGAACGCCAGCAACATGGCGATCATGGGCAGGAAAAGTGTCAGGGGCAGGAGTTTTTCGCCCAGGTCAACCAGGACGGCGACCGGGTCGCTGCCGAAGGAGCGGACAACCGCTAGGAGGGCCTCGACCGCCGTCATGGGGTCACCATGGGGCGCGGTTGGATAATTGCCTTTGATTCGCGGGACCCATCGGCCTGGGGTCGGGCCCCGGCCGGCGCCCTATCCCGCTCGACGTCAGCGAAAGTGTCAGGGTCGGCGCCCACGCCAGCGTCAGCATCAGGGGCAACCTCAGCGCCAGCATCCGCATCCACGCTCGCCGCGGCCAGGCGCAGGACCAGGGCCACGCCCAGGGCGGTGGCGGCAAAGGCCACCACCAGGCCGGTGATGACCAGGGCCTGGGGGACCGGATCACTGCCTAGCGCCGCTTCCCCGTCCAGGAAGCCGCCCCCCCGCCGCGCGATGACCCCGAAGAGCAGGAAGACGCCGCTATCGAGCAGGTTGAGGGCGATGATCTTGCGCAGGGCCCCGGGGTGACAGAGGACGCCATAAAGCCCCAGCCCGACCAGCGCCGCGCCGCAGAAACCGAAGAGAGCCAGGCTGGTCATGGCCCGCGCTCGCTCCCGGCATCGCTCACGGTGGCGCTCACGGTGGCGCTGGCGGTGTCGCTCCCGGCGTCGCTGGCGGCGGGGCTGACGAGCAGCAGCCCCAGGGCGATGGCGATGGACAGGGTCAGGCCTGCCTTGACGATGAGGAGGGAGTACCTGGCCCAACCCTCGGGATCGGCGAGAAAGCCCATGTCCAGCCAGTTGCTGGCGAAGCCGACGAGGATGAAGACCAGAGGGCCGGTGATGAGCAGCCAGCGCAAAGCCCGACTGCTCACCGCGGGCGGGCGCGTCAGCCCGGCGATCATGGCCAGCAACCAGGTGGCCGCGAGGACGGCGCCACCCTGAAAAGGCCCGCCAGGGTGGTGACTCCCGGTCCAGGCCAGGTAAAGGCCAACCAGGAGACCGCTGGGCAGCAGGACCTGCCCGAGGCGCCGGAGGCTCGGCGCGGGATGCGCCAGACGGGGGAGCCTGGGGCGGCCGCCCCAGCCAGGGTCCGGCGTCAGGGACCAGAGACCCACCAGGACCATCACCAGGATCAAGCCCTCGGTCAGGGAGTCCAGGGCACGAAAGCCGAGCAGTACCCCGGTGACGGGATTGCCAAGACCGGTCGCGGCCAGGTGTTCCGTCACCAAGGGGGCCAGACTACTGGCGGGCGCCTGGGTCGCGTCCACCACCAGCAGCGAGATCCCCAGGGTCACCAGGATCGAGACCAGGCCCACCAGGAGGCGGATTCCCCGGCTCGGCCTGGGGGTGCACGCATCCGACGGCAGGCGTCTGGCGGCGACCAGGAACAGGATACCCGTCAACCCGCCACTCAGGGCGGCTGCGGTGAGGGCCACGTCGGTCGCCGCCAGGCGCGTCCAGATCAGCGCGGCCAGCAGGCCGAAGAGGGTGAAGCCCACGGCGGCGCGAAACAGGGTGCCGGTGTTCAGCACCCAGAAGGCCAGGCCCAGGATCGATAGGGCTAGCAGGCCATCCAGGACCAGGGCCAGGGGGGGCATGCCAAGCCTCAAAAACCCTGGATCGGCTGATCGAGGAGGTCGTTGAGGGCGACACCGATGCCCACGGCGTTCTGGCTCCAGTTGTAGTCGATCATGCTGTCGCCATAGCCGGTGAAGGCCTGGATGTAGCCGCGCAAGGGCCCCAGGAAGGGGGGCGAGGTCCAGGACAGGAGGGCCGCGCCCTTGCCGGTGCTCGGGTTGCCACGGCCCATGAGGGTGAAGCTGTGCCCCCGCCACTTATAGACCCCGGTGATATCGCCGTAGCCCAGGTAGTCCTCGATATCCGGGTTGTCGTCATCCTCGTCGCTCTCCGGGATGCGGATCCAGGGCCGGACCAGCAGGACCAGGTTGTCGCGCTCGATGCCAAAGGTGGCGATGACCCGATCCCAGCTCCGGGACAGGACATCGGTGCGGCCATTGGACTGGTGATTGAGCCCGAGGTTGAACAGCCGCCAGTGGAAGCCGGCGCCGAGGTCCCGATCCGGGTTGTAGCTGACCATCAGCTCAGGCTCGTAGTTGGTCTCCCGGAAGGGCTTCGACATGTCCTCGTTGTAGAGCTGCCACTGGTTCTGCTGGGTGTAGGCCGCCCAGATCCCGAAACGGCGGTCATCCGTCGCCCAGAGGCGGAACTTGAAACTGAGCTGGAAGCGGGCCTCGACATCGTCGACGGTCAGATCCTCCGGCGGGAAGATCGGGGTGAAGGGGTGCTCGTTGGGGTTGTCGGACCAACGGGCGAAAAGGAGGTAGTTGGGCCGATAAAGATTGATGCCATAGCGCGCCGAGTCCGGGCTCAGGGCCCAGGCGGTGGTGAGGAGCGAACTGACGGGCTTGGCGTCCTCCGCGGGGGCCTGTCCCGTCGCCGCGCCGGGCTGGGGCGAGGCGGCGGTCGGGGTCGCTGGCAAGGTCATGGGCTGGCTGCTGGCACCCCGCGCCGGCCCCTGGCTGGCGACGGCGGCCCCGGGCCGAGAGCCGGCGGACTTGGCCGCCTGGGTTGCCTGGGTTGCCTGGGCTGCCTGGGTTGCTTGGGTCGCATGGGCTGCCTGGGCCGCGGCCCGGTCATAACAGGCCAGGCGCGCTTGGTCGCCGACGATGGCGGCGCAGGAGGCGAAATCCCCAGCCAGGGCCTGGCCGGGGACGAGGCTTGCCAGGCCCAGACCTAGGCCCAGACCAAGACCCAGCAAGGGCGTCAGGTTCGGGCGAGGACGAAATCCAAGGAAAGGCGACGGGAAATTTTGCATGTCAGAAGGAGCCAAAAAGGGTGCCCAGGACGATCACGGCCACCAGCGCCACCAGCGCGCCGAGGATGCCGACCATGACGATGTCCAGATAACTATCGCGGTGGGTGACACCGCACACGGCGAACAGGGTCACCACGGCGCCATTGTGCGGCAGGCTATCCAGGGTGCCGGAGGCGATGACGGCGACCCGGTGGAGGAGCCCTGGGTCCATGCCGATGGCCGTGGCCATTTGCAGGTAGGTAGCACCCAGGGTCTCCAGGGCGATGGTCATGCCGCCGGAGGCCGACCCGGTGAGGGCCGAGAGGATGGTCGTGCTCACCGCCAGGGACACCAGGGGGCCCCCCTCGATGCTCAGCACCCAGTCCCGCACCAGTTCGAAGGCCGGCAGGGCGGCGACCACGGCGCCGAAACCCACCAGGCTGGCCACGCTCAGGGCCGGCAGCACGGAGGCATTGGCGCCGGCGTCCATGCTCTCCCGGACGTGGATCAGGCGCCGGGCATTCGTCGTCAGCAGCACCAGAATGGCCGCGAAAAGGGCAATGATGACCGCCCAGATACCACCGACGGCCTGGAGGGAGGTCGGCCCCCAGCGGTCCTCGGCCAGATAGGACAGATCCAGCCGGGGCAGCACGACCAGCGACATCAGCAGGTTGACGACGATGACCACCACCAGGGGCAGGAAGGCGACCAGGGTCGAGGGTTGGTCGGGGCTGCGATGGCCCTGGTGCATCTCCGGGGGATCGAAGTTCTGGACGACGGTACTGCGCTCACGGACAAAGGGGTCTTCCGCCGCGGCGTCGGGATCGGAGTGGGTGGCGGCGAGGGCGCCAGCTCCCCGTCCTTCGCCCTTGGCCTGGGCCACCCGCAGACCCATCCACCAGAGCCCGAAGACTAGCATGATGATAGAGGCGATGAGACCCAGCCCCGGCGCGGCGAAAGGCGTGGAACCAAAGAAGGGCATGGGGATGGCGTTCTGAATGGCCGGGGTGCCGGGCATGGCCGACATGGTGAAGCTGGCGGCCCCCAACCAGATGGCGCCGGGCGCCAGGCGCCCCGGAATGCCGGCATCGCGGAACAGGGCCATGGCCATGGGGGCCAGGACGAAGAAGGCCACGAACAGGCTGACCCCGCCATAGGTCACCAGCGCGCCGGCGAGCACCACGGCCAGGACCGCGTGGCGGGGACCCAGCTTGCCGCTCATGAACCGGGCGATGGCGGTCACCGAGCCGCTGTCGTCCATCAACTTGCCGAAGAGGGCGCCCAGCAGGAAGAGCGGAAAGAACTGGGCGAGGAACCCAGCGGTACTTTCCATGAAGGTCTGGGTCCAGTGCGCCAGCAGGGGCTCCCTGGCAAACAGGGCGGCCACCAGGGCCGCGACCGGGGCCAGGAGCAGGACGCTCCAGCCGCGGTAGGCGAGGCCAATGAGCAGGGTGAGGGCAATGAGGATGCCGAGGAGACCCATGGCGTGATCCTAAAAAAAAGGGTTTGCGCCGCCCGGAGGAGGGCTGGCGGCTGCCAGGAAAACGGAGGCCAAGCGCCGTCCTCGGTGAGTATGGCGGCGCCTGGCCTGCATGATGGCTGGTAGTTGGCGGTCCCGGGCCGGCTCCCGTCAGCAGAGAAGATATCCCGGCCTGGCGACCCGCATCCCTCAGGTCGCGCGGAGCGTCTGCCGCTTAGTTACTGAAACTACCCCGGGCGTGTTCATCGACCAGGACGCCACCCAGGGCCCCGACACCGGCCCCGATCAGGGCGCCCGTGCCGGCGTTACCGCTGAAGGAACCGATGATGGCGCCACTGCCCGCCCCCAGGGCGGTACCGCTGGCCACCCGGGATCGGCTGGTGTCCCCGCAGGCGGTCAACAAGAGCAGGGAGCCAGTGACGGCGATCAGGATAGAGGTGATTGGTTTCATGTGCTTTCTCCGAAAATCCGTGACCTGTCGGGGGCGCCAGGCAAGGTTTCCGGCCATGCTGGGCAGGATTCGCCTTGGGGCCCGGTTGAAGGGTTATTTGCAGGGATAGGCCGCCCCCAGGGCGCGCACCACGGCCACCACCGGGATCTCCTTCATGTAGTCCGCCCGGTCGGCATGCTTTTGTCCCCAGGCGAGGAAGGCCTCCCGGGCCTGGGCGATGGTCGTGCCCTTGGGAGGGCAGATCAGGGGCTTCATTTTTTTCCGGTCGCTCACGGCGTCGTGGTATTGCACCGTGGCTTCCAGGAAGGCGCGGCAGCCGAAGGCCGCCGACTCTGCCTCACTGGAACAGACCTCGATCAGATCCTTGGCCGTGTCGTAGTTGAATGATTGCTCATTGAGGGCGCCTTGGGCCGGCACCAGGGCCTGGCTGGCGAAGAGGACGGCGATGGCGAGGGGATAACGGATCTTGAACGTCATGGGACAGGGCTCCTGGTCGGCTTGAAGCGGAGGTATTGGGGACAGCTCCCGGTATCGGCCCGGGTAGCCGCGCCGCGAAATCACATTAGCCCACTCCAGAGGGAATTTCTGATTTTTTTCTTGAGCGGTTAGCATGAAAATCACGGCAAAGTCTTTCATTATCAATGGTGTGGAGCACCCCCTCATGCCAGTTAGCGGATTAATACCGAAATATCCCCCGGTGTGTCCGGACAGTCCAATGCAAACCTGGATGGCCGTCATGAGTCAGTTGCATGAGGTGGCTGACCAGGGACCGAAGATGGACCGGCACAAGTTAACAGGTCCGTCAGCCTCAAACTAAGCATTGAGCTACCAAAAGTTAGCAATGACCGATCGGCATGGCGCAATGCTTGGCAATGGCTTTGCGCGGGGGGCGGACTGGTGACCCGCGGGCCTGGGGCCCGTCATCACCGACCGCCCGGGTCGCCACCCAGAATCATCAATACAGGGGCAGAAGCCAGGCGACAAGGAAGACCGACAGGGTCCCCACGATCAGGGTCAGGGGGAAGCCGACGCGGACAAAGTCGGCAAAGCTGTAATTACCCTTGTTCTGCACCATGATGTTGATGGGGGAGATCGGGGTCATGAAGGTGATGGAGGCCCCCAGGGCCACGATCATGGCGAAGGGATAAGGGGAGGCCCCCAGGTGCTGGGCGACGGCCAGGGCGATGGGGATGAGGAGGACGGCATTTGCGGTGTTGACGATGAACAGGCCGCTGATGACCGTCAGGCTGAAGAGCGCGGCGAGGATGATCCTGGGGTTGGCGTCCCCCAGCAGTTGCACCAGCCCCTCGGCGGCCAGGGCGACGCCGCCGGTCCTTTCCAGGGCCAGGGCGAAGGGCATCATGCCCACGATCATGATCAGGCTCCGCCACTGGATGGCCCGGTAGGCCTGGTCGATCTTGATGCAGCCGAAGGCGCCCATGAGGAAGGCGCCAAGCAGCGCGGCGTGGACGTTGGGCAACAGGCCCGTCGCCATGAGGGTGACGGTCAGGATCAGGATCAGCACGGCCTGGGGTGCCTTGTGGGCCTTGGGCAGGACCTCGTCGAACTCCTTGGGGAGATTGAGCACGATCAGGTCATGGCCGCCCTTCTGCAGCTTGCGCAGGGGCTTCCAGGGTCCGGCGAGCAGCAGGGTGTCGCCCACGTGCAGCAGTTCCTCGCGGAGGCCCCGCGGGGGGTGGGGTTTGCGGCCCCGCCGCAGGCCGACCACCGTCAACTCGGTGCTCAGGGCCTCCATCGCTTCGGCCACCGTCAGGCCGGCGAAGGGGGACTCCTCCGGAATCATGACCTCCATCAGGCCGACGTCATCGGCCTTGTCGAGGAAGTATTGCCGGCTCCGCGGCAGTTTTTCGACCTTGAATTCGTCGATCAGGTCTTTGGCGTCGGCCCGCTCGCTGTCCACGTCCAGAAGCAGGATGTCGCCCGCTTCCAGCCAGGTCTCCGGCGTCCGGGCCAGGACCCGGCGCCGGGTGCCGGCCCACCGTTCGATGAGGAGTACCCGCACCCCCACCCGGGTGGGTAAATCCAGGTCGCCGAGGGTTCCCCCCAGGAGGGGTGAGCCCGGCAGGACGCGAACCCGGTATTCCCGCTGCGCCAGACCATAGCGCTCGATCCAGTCCATCATCCCCGGCTGGGGCCGGCCGGCGGGCTCGCCGGTCTGGGCCGGGCTCAGCCACTGCCGGGCCACCAGCATGTAGAGGATGGTCACGGCCAGGATCGGCAGGCCAAAGGGCGTGAACGTGAAGAAATTGAAGCCCTCCACCCCGCCGCGCATGAGCTCGTAGTTGATGATCAGGTTGGGGGAGGTCGCCACCAGGGTGAGGGTGCCGCTGACCAGGGCGGCATAGGCCATGGGCAGGAGAAACTTGGCCGGATCGATCCCGGTGCGGGCCGCGATGCGCAGGACCACCGGGATGAAGATGGCCACCACCCCGGTGCTGCTCATGAAGGCCCCCAGCAAGCCCACGGCCAGCATGATGAGCAGGGTCAGCAGCCAGCCATGCCGTCCCCCCTTGTCGGCCAGCCAGTCACCCACGCGTTTGGCGACTCCGGTGCGGGCCAGGGCCTCGCCCACGACGAACATGGCGCCGATGAGGACGATGTTGGAATTGCTGAACCCGGCGATGGCCTCGCCGATGTCGATGACGCCGGTGAGCGGAAGGAGCAGCAGCATCATCAGGGCGACGACATCCGGCCGCGGCCGGTTGAAGGCGAACATGAGGATGGCGGCGGCGAGCAGGACGAGGACGGTGATGAGTTCCTGGTTCATGGGTCTGCCTGAAAAGGTGGCCTTGCGGGGGGCGTGCCGCGCTTATACCAGACACGCGCCCCTTGGTGGTGCGGGGGTGGGGCGGGATCGCCAAAACTTGATTTTGCCAATGTCTTTAGAATTGACCCAAGGTTACTCGATCGCCAAGGGCTGGGGAGTGAATTGAGTCAGGTAGCGCATGACCGCGGGGGCCCGAGACCAGGACCGGTGCCACCCGCTTGCTGGCGGGTCCGGGTACCCCTGTGCGGGGCCCTGGTCCTGTTTCTGGCCGGTTGTCAGGGCCTGATGCCCATGTCTGGCGAGGCGGCGGCCGAGCGTCTCCAGGCCGCCCTGGCAGAGGTGGCCAGGCCCGAGGCCAGCGCCCGGGAGCAGGCGCGGGCCGAGGCCGCCTACCGGCGCGCACTGGCCGACATCCTGCCAACCGCCCTTGCCGGTGAGGCGGGACCGGGCCTGACGCTGGATGCCGGGGACCCACCCCGGCGCCTGGTCCCGGCGGACCTGGCCGTCATCACCCCGGTCGCCGACTCCCGGTCCGGCACCCCGGATACCACGGTCATCACGGATATCGCGGATACGCCGGAAACCCCTGGCCTGCACCGCCCGGGCCTTGGCCTGCCGACGGTGGCCCGCATCGCCTCGGACGATCCCCATGTCCCCCACCATGGTTTTCAGGTCCCCGCGACCCTGGTGGCGCTCCCGGACCCGGCGGACGCGAGCCGGATGAAATTGAGTCTCCTCGATCCCCGCCGGGTGGCTGAGGTGGACGTGGCGGGCCGGCGGCTGCCCGTGGCGATGGACCTGGAGGCGCCAATCCAGGCCGCCAGCGACCTGGGGCCGGGCTTTTTCCTGGGCCTGCGCCACCTTTTCCGCCCCGACCGTTTCGATGGGTACGCCAATATCTACTTCCTGGAGCCCTATGACCCCGCCAAGCGCCCCCTGGTCCTGGTCCATGGCCTCATGGCCACGCCCACGGCCTGGAATCCCCTGGTGCGGCAGCTCCTGGCGGAGCCCTGCCTGCGTGATCGCTACCAGCTCTGGTTCTTTTATTACCCCACCGCCCAGCCCATCGCCCTCTCCGCCCTCCAGTTGCGCGAGGCCCTGGACGCGGTCCAGCGACGCTACCGGGTCGAGCAACCCATGGTCCTCGTCGGCCACAGCATGGGCGGGATTCTGTCGCGGGCCCAGGTGTCGGGTCTGGATCGGGCGGCGGCCGAGGCGGTCATCCCCGGCGTCGACAGCCTGCCCGCGGACAGCCCGGTGCGTCGGGCCCTGATCTTCGAGCCCCGCCAGGACGTGAATAGGGTGGTCTTTCTCTTCACCCCGCATCGCGGCAGCCAGGTGGCAAGCTGGAATTTCAGCCTCTGGGTCTCCCGCCTGCTGCGCCTGCCGGAATGGCTGCGCAGCGGCCTTAGCGAGGCCCTGGATACCTTGGATCACGACCCGGCGGGCCTCTTTCCCAACAGCATCCGCGACCTCTCCCCGACCTCACCCTTCCTGCGGGCCTTGAGCCAGACGGAACCCGTGGTGCCCGCGCATTCGGTGATCGGTGACCGGGGCCGGCGCGGCCCGGTGGCGGAGAGCTCCGATGGGGTGGTGGCCTTTCACAGTGCCCACTTGCCGGAGGCCGACTCCGAGGTGGTGGTCCCAGCCGGCCATCGCGAGACCAGCCATCCCGCGGTCGTGGCGGAACTGACCCGGATCCTCAAGGCGGAGGTCGGCGGGTGCGGCGTTCCTCACCGGCGTTAGCGTGAGAGCCACGGGAACATCTTTTATTATCAGCGGCATGGCCTGCCGTCCCATGACAGTTAGCAAAACACGCTAGCGGAGCCTGTGATCATCAGGGGGTTGGCAAGACCCCTCCTGCAAGGAAGTCCCCTCCGTTGGCTGGGGGTCGGCGTCGAGTCGCCCCTGACGGTACTGACGTGGGGTGACCCCGAAATGGCGTCGGAAGGCGCGAGAGAAGTCCCCAGCGTTGCGATAACCCACCTGGTCCGATATCAGTTGTACCTGGAGGTCCGTCTCCCGCAACAGGCCGCGGCCCCGTTCCAGCCGCAGTTGTTGCAGGTACTCGTAGGTACTCATACCGACCTGCTGGCGAAAGAGGTGGGTAAGGCGCCGTTCGTTGGTGCCGACCGCGTGGGCCAGTTCAACGAGCCCGGGCGGGTCGGTCAACTGACGGGTCAGCAGGGCCACGGCCTCCCGGAACAGCTGGCGGTCGCGGCTCTCGGCGGAGCCAGCGACCGGGGCGGTGGCGGCCTCCTCCGGATGCCGGGTGGCCAGGGTCTCCAGTCGCTGGCGGTCCCCGAGTTGAAAGGAAGACCCGCGCCAGTACCTCCTGGGCCGAGAAGGGCTTGGTGATGTAGTCGGCCCCGCCGGCGGCAAAGCCCTGAAGCTTGTCCTCGATCCCGATGGCGGCGGAGAGAAAGATCACCGGAATATGCCGGGTATGCCGATCGGCCTTGAGCCGCCGGCAGACGCTGAAGCCATCCATTAGGGGCATCTGGACGTCGAGCAGGATCAGGTCCGGCTGGCCCTCGCTGGCGATGCGCAGGCCATCCTCGCCATTGAGGGCGACTAGCAGATCGATGTCGCTGTCCTCCAGATAGGCGAGCAACAACCCCACCGAGGCGGGCTGGTCGTCGATGATCAGAAGGCGGGCGATGGTGTCGGGCATGGCGTGGGTTGCCTGTCTGAAAGAAGGGCGCGCGAGGGATTGTGCCGTGGAGCGGCCTGGCTGGGTGGCCTTTGGCGCCAATAGTCGCGGATTGCTCATTTTTGGTCACGGCAAGCTCAGTTTGAAACGCGCGCCATGAAGATACTGTAGGCGCCATGGGTGGCGATGGCACCGGTAAGGCCCGGTCAACGAGCGGTGGCGGACGACGCTGCTGGTCGCCCGTCAGTACGCCATGCCGGCGGCCAAGCCGCTGGTGGATTCCCACGCTAACTGGCATGAAGCGGCAAGCCACACCCCTGATAATGAAAGATATTCCCGTGACTTTCACGCTAACCCTGACGACGATAAGCGGTCAGTGACCCGGGCGACGATAAGCGGTCAGTGACCCGGGCGATCGCCGCTCCTCAAGTTAGGATGACATCATGTTTTGGCTTATTAGCGCTGCTATCGGGCTCGCGGTATTTCTCACCCTGGCCTTTTTCTTCTGGTGGTTGTTTGTCTATGTGATTAATTGGGCGGCCGATATTGCTGATCATGAAGAATGGAATGAAGGCTAGTAGCCGAATCGTGAAGATGGATGGGTGCCCCTGGTCCCGCGAAGAATCCTTCGGGGCCAGCGGGTAATTGGTCCGGCGGCAGATGGCGGACATGCAGGCCGACGACAACCGCGCCGCGGTCAGTGTGGAGGACGGCACCGTCCTCAAGCCAGGCGAGCGGGAACCGTGAGCCAACGAGCAACGCTGCCGCGAACTCAGCGCTCAACTGATACGGCAGGCCGAGGCGCGCACCGCCGAGATCCGCGCCGCCCAAGCGGCCTTGCGCGACAGTGAAGCGCGCTATCGCACCATCTTCGATAGCGTCATCGATGCCATCTTCATCCTGGATCTGGAGGGGAACATCCTCGCGGTGAACGAGCATGCCTGTCGGCAGTACGGCTACACGCGCGAGCAATTCCTGCACCTGCACATCACCGCCATCGATACCCCCGAGGACGCGGTCCATGCCCCGGCCCGCCTCGCGGCGGTGGACCGCGATGGCGAGGTTGCCTTTGAAGCCCACCACCGGGACGCCCAAGGCCGCCCCCTGATGGTCGAGGCCCGGGCGAGCAAGATCCTCTACAACGGCCGCCCGGCCATGCTCAGTGTCGTGCGGGATGTCACCGAGGGCCGGCGGGCGCAGCGCATGGTGGAATACCTGGCCTACTATGATCCGCTCACTGGCCTGCCCAACCGCTTGCTGGGGCTGGACCGCCTGGCGCAACAGGTCGCCCAGGCCCAGCGCCACCAGCGCCATCTGGCGGTACTCTACCTCGACCTGGATCACTTCAAGCACATCAACGACTGCGGTGGCCACCCCTTGGGCGACCAGTTGCTCCGGGACGTGGGGCAGCGCCTGTCCCGGCACTTGCGGGCGGAAGACACCCTGTGCCGTCTGGGGGGCGATGAATTCATGCTGGTCCTCGCGGCGGCGGATGGAGACCAAGGCCTCGCGGATCTGGTCAGCCTCTGCGAGCGCCTGCTCGCCCTCCACGCCGACCCCTTCGACCTCGATGGTCACCAGGTCTATGTCAGTCTCTCCATGGGTGTCGCCCTTTACCCCTGGGATGGCACCGACGGTGAGACCCTGATGCGGAATGCCGACACTGCCTTGTATGCGGCCAAGCGCGCCGGGCGGCAAACGTTTCGCTTCTTTGAAGCGCGCATGAACGATGAACTAACCCGCTTCATCCAGACCCGGGACACCCTGCGCTTGGCCCTGGAACGTCAGGAATTCGTGCTGCACTACCAGCCCCGGATCGAATTGCACAGCGGCCGGATGGTGGGGGGTCGAGGCCCTGGTGCGTTGGCAACGGCCCGGCGTCGGGCTGGTCATGCCGGGAGATTTCATCGACGTCGCCGAGGAGAGCGGGCTGATCGTCCCCCTGGGCACCTGGGTCTTGCGGGAGGCCTGCCGCCGGGCGGTGGCCTGGCGGGCCGCCGGCTGGCCGGACCTGGTGATGGCGGTGAACCTGTCCACCGTCCAGTTCCGCCGCGGCGGGATCGGGGCCGAGGTCCTGGCGGCACTGGAGGCCAGCGGTCTCGATCCCGCCGGGCTGGAATTGGAACTGACCGAATCCATCCTGCTGGAAGGCGCCGAAGACGTCCTGACGACGGTGTCGACCTGGAAGGCCCTGGGCATCCAGTTGGCCATCGACGATTTTGGCACCGGTTATTCCAGTCTGGCCTATCTCAAGCGCTTTCAGGTCGACAAGCTCAAGATCGACCAGTCCTTCATCAGTGGGATGGCCGAGCATGATCAGGACCGCGCCATCGTTCAGGCGATCATCGACATGGCATCCACCCTGGACTTGGGCACCATCGCCGAAGGGGTGGAGGATGCGCTGCAAGCCAGTCAGCTCCACTTCATGGGCTGCGACGAGGCCCAGGGCTACCTGTATGCCAGGCCCCTGGCGGCGGCTGATTTGGAGCGGTGGTGGCGGGAGCGGAGGGGGATGAGGGCTTCGGCCTGGCCCGGCGTCAATGCCGCATGACCCGGCGGCTGTCGCCGCCTTTTGTCTTGCCATGATGGCTCTGATCGTGGTGTTCCGAGTGGTCTATGACTTGATCACACGGTGGTTCGGCGGGTAATGGGTGCCTGGCCACGAAGGGAAATCCCCACTTATCCACTGGAGCAATTCACATGGCTCGGAGGAAATTGATGTTCCTTTCTTTTGGAAAATTTGCCCGTGAACGGCGCTTGGTCAAGGCCCTGGACGGCCGGTCCCTGGACCTGTCCTGCCTGGAAGCCCTGGTGGAGGTCCTGACCACGCAAGAGCGGCGTGAGGCGCTGCCCTGGGGTTTGCTGTGGAAGATGCATGTGCGGGCGGACAAGGTCCTGGCCAGGCTGGCCGGGGATGATCCCCGTTACCCACTCTTGCGGGAGATCCGCCGCGGGGCCTTGTGGGAGGTGCAATCGCGGGAATTGCGGGGACTGTAGAGGCCACTCTTTAATACCCTAAGATCATGGTGAAACTACGACAATTGGCTCATGCGCAGGCTCTCTCTAGGCACGGCAATTTCCGTCGCGCCGCGGAGGCGGTGCACCTCTCCCAGCCGGCCCTGTCCCGCAGCATTCGCAGTCTGGAAGAAACCCTCGGGGTGGTGCTGTTCGACCGCGAGGGGCCCGAGGTGACCCCTACGGCCTATGGCGTGGCCGTCCTGCGGCGCAGCGCCACCTTGCTCTCGGAGTCGCACGAACTGGAACGGGAGATCGCCCGCCTGAAGGGGAGCGATTCCGGCACCCTGGCCGTGGTGATGGGGGCCGACGCGGCGGAGTTTTACGGCCATCGGGCCCTGGGTGAGCTGTTCCGGCGCCAACCGCGACTCGCCTGCAAAGTCCGCCAGGGCCCCTTGTCCTTCGTCACCGACGCGCTTCTGGAACGGACCGCCGATGTCGGCCTTGCCGAGATCAGCGCCCTGACGCCCGACGAGCGGCTGCGCGTGGAGCCCTTGGGCCGGCACGAGGTGGTCCTTTATTGCCGCCCCGGGCACCCACTGCTCGCCCAAAAGCACCTGACCCATGAGCATCTCAATGCCTACCCGGAAGTCGCGGTCCATGCCGCGATCCATGCCGCGATCCCTCGCTCCCCTTCCTGGCCTGGTCAGCGTGCTGGCGGGGTAGACGGCGGAGTGACGCGGACGCTCGCGGAGGTCGAGGACCCGGCCCTGGCCCGAGCCATCGTGGCCGCAGGCGAGGCCTGGAGCGCGACGCCCCCCGTGCTGATCGAGCCAAACTTGCGCCGTGGGGAATTGGCCGTGCTGCCTATCCGCCTGCCCGGTCTTACGCTAGACTTCGGACTCATCTCCCTAAAAAACCTCATGCTCTCGCCGGCCGCCGAGCAGTGCCTGGACCTCGTCAGGCAAATCGAGGCCGAGTTGAGCAGCCGCAACCGTACCCTGATCCGCGAACTGCTTCCATGAGTGCCCGGGGCGCGGCTGAACCTTAGTTTTCAGCCGGCGGACCGCGGCTCCTGAAGCCGACAAACAGCCAGGACGTGCACCGCCATGAAGCGCACCACCAAACGCCTCCTTTGGGCCTTGTTCCTCCTGCTGCTGTTGGCGGGTGCCGCCGCCTACTATTTTTACACCACGACCACCGCCGCCCTGGAGCGGGCCGAGAACGCCGATATCCGCCACATGCAGGTGGCGCGGGTCGGGGATCAGGGCGCCATCCGCTTCTTCTTCGCCACCAACCGCCAGCCGGTGCCGGGCACGGAGGAGCAACCCCTGGTGGAGCGTTTTGGCCGGGAGCGCGCCGACGACTGGCGACTCGGCTATTTCGATACCCTCATCGAGCCCTCCCTGGGCCTCGGCCGCTGGCTGGATGCCAGCCGCTGGTTCCTGGAGGAGGAGATCAAGGTGAAGGATGTCCGCTCCCTGGAGCCGGGCGAATTCGCCGACCAGTTACGGCCCCTGGTCGCGGCCTCACCGCATCGCGGCCTCCTGCTGCTGGTCCATGGTCTGCGCACCGATATTGACTTCGCCCTGCGCGGCACGGCCTTCCTCGCCCATGTCATCGACATCGACGCCCCGGTGATGGTCTTCGACTGGCCGGGCAATCAAGGTTCCAGCCTGAGTGCCTACCGACGCGCCCAGGCCGTTGCCACGGCCTCGGGGGCCGACCTGGCGGCGGTGCTGCGCTTCATTACCGCGGAGATCCGCCCCGAGCGGCTCTGGATCCTGGCCAACAGCCTGGGCTCCCAGGTGGTGGTCGAGGCGGTGCACCGGCTCTACCAGGACCCGGCCTTCGCCGACGCAGAGGTAGAGATCGACGAACTGGTGCTGTCCGCCCCGGATGTCAGCAAACAGGAGTTCAATGCCCGTTTCCGTCAGGAACTCGCCGCGCTGGCGAACAACACCACCGTCTATGTCTCCTCCAATGACCGCGCCCTGCTCCTAAGCAGGCTCGTCAACCGCGACCGGCGCCTGGGGGAAAGCTCCCTGAGCGTCGAGGATGCGGAGATGCTGGACGGCGTCGCGGGGCTCCTGGACCACCTGGTAACGCCCGATGACGACCGCGTTGCCCTGGTCGACGTGACGGCGGTGAACCGGACGCGCAACTTCCATAATTTCAGCCTTGAGGTGCCGGAATTTTTCGACGACATCTATCTGCGCCTGGCCAACCCCATCACCCCCCTCAACCGGTTGCGTTTCGAATTTCGCACCCCCGAGGGTAAACGCTACTCGGTCTTGACCCGGGACCGCTGAACGATCCCGAGCCTGGCCCTTCCCGTTTTCCCCGCCAGGCTTCATGACCGGCGGCCTTTCACCCAACCATGGAGCGCGCCATGCCCTCAGCCTTTGACGCTTTCTCTGGCCCGGCCCGTGGCCTTGTCATCGCCGCGGCCGTGGTCGTTCTGGTCGCCGGCGCCCGGCTGGCGGCGCCAATCCTCGCCCCCCTGCTGCTGGCGATCTTCCTCGCCATCATCCTGACCCCGACCCTGCGTTGGCTGGGCCGCTGGCGGGTGCCCACCTGGGTATCCCTGCCCCTGCTCTTCTTCCTGCTCATGGACCTGGGCAGCATCCTCCTGCTGATGACCACCGGTGCCCTGGAGGGCCTGCGCGACAGCCTGCCGACCTATCAGGAGCGCTTCGCCCTGCTGAGTCACGAGCTCGGGGCCTGGCTGGAGGAGATGGGGATCGAGGGCTCGCTGATGGCCTTGCCGGATATCTTCGACTTCTCCCAGATCCGGGTCCTGCTGCGCCTGCTGCTTTCCAACGTCGGCAGCCTGGCGGGTACCGGCCTCCTGGTCCTGCTGACGGTGATCTTCCTCCTGTTGGAGGCCAGTTCCCTGCCCGACAAGCTGCGGCGCGCCTTCCACCTGACGCCGGCCGGGGAGGAACGACTTCAGGCGCTGCTGAGCGCCGTCAACCATTACATGATCATCAAGACCCTGGCCAGCCTGGCCACCGCCGGCCTCATCGGCCTCTGGCTCTGGTACCTGGACCTCAAGTTCGTCGTCGTCTGGACGGTCCTGGCCTTCATCCTCAATTTCGTGCCCTTCCTTGGCTCCTTCCTCATGGCCATTCCGACCTTGCTCTTCGCCCTGCTGCAGACGGATCTGAACACCGTCCTGTGGGTGGCCCTGGGCTATCTGACCGTCAACACCCTGATCGGCAACATCCTGGAGCCGCGCGTCATGGGGCGGGGCCTGGGCATCTCCACCTTCGTCGTCTTGCTGTCGCTGATGTTCTGGGGCTGGCTGTTCGGTACCGTCGGCATCTTCCTCTCCGTGCCCCTCACCAAGGCCCTAATGGCGGCCCTGGAGGCCAGCCCGCACACCCGGCCCCTGGCGATCCTCATGGGACCGCCCCTCATGCCGGAGGAGGAACAGCCAGGCGCGCCACCGCCCGCTGGCGGTCAGCCTAGCGAGGCCCGCTGACCAAAATCCGCTCCGGAGACACCTGGCAAGAGCACCCTGGCCAGAGCCCCCTGATCAGTGAATTTGACCAGAGACCCCTTCCATCACCGAGCCACACGCCATGAAACCCCTCTTTCGTTCCGCCAAACGCCTGGGCCTATACCTGGGCATTGCCTTGCTGGGCTTTCTGGCCGGTGCCCACGTCCTTTATGTCCTCTGGGCCCTGAACGGTCCACCCCTGCAACCCTGGCATGAGATCGAACTGGCGGGGGAGTTCACCGCCGATCAGGCCGACGAAGTCCGCACCCTGGCGGATTATCAGGCCCTGGAGGCGCGGCTCTATGCCGAACTGGACGCAGAGGTCTATGCCCAGACCCCCCAGGGACCGGATCAGGCCCTGGTGCGCTACAGCGCCGGCAGCGCCAGCGATCCCCGCGCCCGGGAGCCCAACTGGAACCTGACCTACGAGATCGTGCCCCCGGCCCCCCGGGCGGGGGTGTTGCTGTTGCATGGCATGTCCGACGGCCCCTACAGCCTGCGCGCCCTGGGCGAGGCCTTGGGCCAGGCGGGCTACCGGGTGCTGGGCCTGCGCCTGCCGGGCCACGGCGTCCTGCCCTCGGGCCTGCTGACCGTGACCTGGGAAGACCTGGCCGCGGCGACCCGCCTGGGGATGGCCCACCTGACGGGCGTCATGCCAGGCAAACCCATCCACCTCGTTGGCTACTCCATGGGGTCCGCCCTGGCGCTGGATTACAGTCTGAATGTCCACCCCAGCGCCAACGCCAGCACCAGTACTGGCGCCAGCATGACCCTGCCCCAGCCCGCCAGCCTGGTGCTGATCTCCCCGGCGGTGGGTCTGGCCCGGATCGCCGACCTGACCCCCTGGGTCGAGCGGTTGGGCCGCCTGCCCGGCCTAGAGCGCCTGGCCTGGACGGCGATCATGCCCGAGTTCGACCCCTTCCGCTTCAACTCCTTCACCGCCAATGCCAGCCTCCAGGTCCACCGCATGACCCAGGATCTGACGGCCCGGGTGCGGCGGCTCGCGGCCAAGGAGCCCCTCAGCGGCTTTCCCCCCACCCTGGTCCTGCTCTCGGCGGTGGACGCGACGGTCTCCGCCCAGGCCGTGGCCGACAGCCTGCTGCGCCACCTGGCGCCGGAGGGCCACGAGCTGGTGCTCTATGACATCAACCGCTTCGCCCTCGATGCCCCCCTGGTCGTCGCCGACGCCGGGGACCTCACCAAGCACCTGTTGGCGGATGCCACCCTGCCCTTTGCCGTGACCTTCGTCCGCAACCTGAACCCCGACAGTCGGGAGGTCCTGGCCGAACAAAAGCCCCCCTTCACCGCCGGCTTTGCGACCAGCACCCCCCTGGCGGCGCCCTGGCCCGAGGATGTCATCGCCCTCTCCCATGTCGCCCTGCCCTTCCCCCCCGACGACCCCCTCTATGGCCGCTACCCCCCGGAGGACCCCGGCCAGGTCTTTCTCGGCCAGTTAGCCATCCGCGGGGAGAACGGCGTGCTCAAGCTGCCCGGCAACTGGTTGCTGCGCCAACGTCACAATCCCTTCTACGAGTTCCAGCAGGGGCGCATCCTGGACTGGCTGGGCCATGACCCCTCGGCCCCGTCGGCTGACTCGCCGGTACGCGACGGGGGGCCGGGCTGAGCATGGCCAGTATCGACCGGGTCCTCCTGCTGCGCTCGGAACTTGAGGCGCGACTGCTGCGGATCTCCCTTTACGCCACCCTCGCCATCGCCGGGCTCGGCATCCTGTTCGGTTTCCTCGCCCAGTCCACGGCCATCCTCTTCGATGGCGTCTTCTCCCTGGTGGATGTCGCCATCACCTGGCTGACCCTGGTGGTCGCCCGGCTGGTGGCGAGCGAGGGGAATCACCGTTTCCAGAACGGCTTCTGGCATCTTGAGCCGCTGGTCATGGCCTTGAAATCCTCGGTCCTGATCTTCCTCGTCGGCTATGCCCTGCTCAGCTCGGTCAACAGCCTGCTCAAGGGGGGCTATGACCCGGAATTCGGCATTGCCCTGGTCTATGCCGGGTGCGTCGCCCTGATCGCTTTTGGCATGTGGTGGTGGCTGAAGGGGCAGGCCGACCGCATCGATTCCGGCCTGGTCCAGCTTGATGTCAAGGCCTGGCTGATGTCCGCCCTGATCACCCTCGCCCTGTTCCTGGCCTTCATCGCCGCCCTCGCCATGGAGGGCACGGCGGCGGAGCACCTGATTCCCTACGTGGACCCGGCGGTGTTGGCGTTCCTGTCACTCCTGCTTCTGCCCCTGCCCTTCCGCGAGGCCCGACAATCCCTCCAGGAGATTCTGCTGATCAGTCCGTCGGATCTGGACGCCCAGGTGTGTGGCGTCATGGCGGACTTTGTCGCCCGCCACGGCTTCCGGGGTTATCGCAGCTATGTGTCCAAGGCCGGTCGGGCCCGCTTCATCGAGGTCGGGGTGCTGCTACCGGCGGAGCTGCGTCTCGCGATCGGGGAACTCGATGCCTTTCGCGCCGAGATCGGGGCGGCCATCGGCGGCGAAGGTCCGGACCGCTGGCTGACCATCCAATTCACCGCCGATCCGAAGCACTTGTGAGCGGCTGCCGCAGCGCGATGGGATGTCGTGCTTGCTAACGCATGGCTGGACAAATCCGCCAGGAACCGGGGGCATCAGGCTAATCATCGTCGTCGTCATGGTCCCGCTCTGACTTACGGCCCTGGTGCTCACCGTGACCCTTCCCACGAATATCGTGCTCGTCCGCGCTGCGGTGGCACTCGACGCAATTCTTGAAATCCCGGATCCCTTCCTTGACGTGCTCCCGCCAGATCTTGTCGGGATGGTGCTCATGGCAGCCATAGCAGGTGTAACCGCGGTAATCATTGCGTTCATGGCAGGTGGCGCATTGGACGTTGTGGTCGCGGTCGAGTATGAAGTAGCGGTCGTGGTCAAAGGTCGCCGGGGTCCAGCGGTCCTGGCTATGACACTGACTGCACGCTCCCGTGACGGACTGGTGAATCCGATCCTCGGGTGAACGATGGCAGGTGTCGCACGCCTCGCGGGACTTGGCGCTGAGCAGGCTATGCTCGAACCGGCCCTCGCGGCGATAACGTTTCACCCCGGCATGATCGCTGTGGCAGGCGACGCAGTCCTCCTTGATGAGTTGCTGGTGAAAGGGCGTCTTGGTCAGCGGGTTGGCGAGGGGCAGGCCGACGGTGGTCAGGCGCCCGATGTCCGCTGGCTGGTGACAGGCCGTGCAGCGTCCGGCGCTGGCGCCGGTGAAAGGCGCGTGGCAGGCAAAGCAATCACCTTCAAGATCCTGGTGGCCGACGATCAGTTTGCCGGGACTGATCATCAGGTGGGGGAAAATCAGGGTGAGCAGCGCCAACACGATCAGGTTGGCGGCCAGCACGAATTTGACGGTGCGGTTCATTGCCAACCCCAGAAGAGGAAGATGCTGATGATGTGGCCCAACGCCAGGGTGGCGAAGACGATGAAGATCGGAATATGGACCCGGCGCCAGCGGGTCATGGCGTCGTATGTCACCGCGTCCCAGAACACCGCCTGCTCCACCGCCGGGCGGGAGAGCCCCCGCAACTGATACAGATCCCGTTGTTCCTGGACATGCTGGCGGGAGCGCCCGAGCAGCAACTTGCCGACCATGCCGCTGATGACGTTGACCCCCATCGCCACCGTCGCCAACCAGGGCAGGATGGCATTGAAGTGGACCCCGGCATGAATCAGGACCATGAGGGTACCCAGCCAACTGCCGAATTCGTGCAGCCGCAGTAGCAGGGTCGGTTTACCCGCCAGGATGAGCTTGCGCTTGCGCAGGGAATAGACCAGCGACACGATGATCAAGAGGGTACCGGGTATGCCCAGGTAGCGGCCGATCCAGACCAGGTCGAGGCGGTGGAGCAGATAGTCGCCCGCCAGGGTACCAGCCCCCAGCAGGCCGACGAGGAGGGTGAAGGGCAGGATATGCTCGCGCCACAGGGATGCAGGGGTGGGCATCGCTCAGGCCTCCAGGGTCAGATGGGTCTTCGGCGTGCACAGGCAGAGCAGGCAGGTGCCTGGCTCCGGGTCATAGTCCGGCGGCTGGCGATAGACGACCTCGCCGTCCTTGATCCGCGTTTGGCAGGTTCCGCAACTCCCTGCCCGACAGCCTGAATCCACGCCGATGCCATGGGCCTCGGCCAATTCCAACAGGCTGGTGGTGCCAGGGGGCCAGGCCAGTTGTCGGCCCGTCTTGACAAAATTCACCTGGATGACTTCACCCGTGGGCGTCACCCGGCTGGCGTCGGTTGGCGCTGGGGCGGGTTGACGCCGGCTGATCGAGGCCGGACCAAAGGCCTCGAAATGGATGCGGTCAGGGGGCACGCCCCAGTCCTCCAAGGCCGGAATCAGGCTCTCCATCATGGGCGTGGGGCCGCAGACGTAGAAGTGATAAGGCCTGAGGGGGAGTTCCAAGCGTAACAGGGTGACATCCACCCGCCCCCGGTGGTGGTAATCCCGGCCGAGTTGATCGTCCGGCCGCGGCTGGCTGAAGCAGAGGCGCGGGTGGAAATGCGGGTGAGCCGCCGCCAAAGCCGCCAGGTGATCCCGCATGATGGCCTCCCGACCGTCGCGCACGCCATAGAAGAGCCAGATCTCGCGTCCGGGCTGTTCGGCCAGACTCCAATTCACCATGCTCAGCAAGGGCGTGATACCGATCCCCCCCGCGACGAGGACGACGGGCGTCTCCCCACGATCGAGATAAAAGTGGCCCGCGGGGGCCCGGACCTGCAGTGAGGTCCCGGCCTCGACGTGATCGTGAAAATAGTTCGAGGACCGACCCGGCGGATGATCGGTGCCGGGGGGCGGTCCTACCCGCTTGATGGTGACGCGGTAGCTATCCGGAGCGGGGGCATCGGACAGGGAGTAACAGCGCACCAGGGCTTCGGTCCCCCCCGCCGCGGCGGGGACGTGCAGGCGGAAGGTCAGAAATTGGCCGGGGAGAAAAGCCGGGAGCGGTTTGCCGTCCTCCGGCGTGAAATAGAAGGAACAGATGGACCCCGCCGCGTCCTCGCTGACCTTGCGCGCCACTTGCAAGGCCCGGAAGCCGGCCCAGGATTCAGGGCCGCCACCCCGTGTCTGTTCAGGCTCGTGGTGGAGGGGAGGCGGAGCGTCTGGCAAGCCGGCCTTGAGGGCCAGATAGACCTGCCAGTGTCGCCAAAACGACACCGCCAGAAAAATGGCCAACTGTAGACCGATGCCCAGCAGGATCCACAGCAGGAGACTGAGTGATGTCATGGTCAGATGCCTGGCGATGAGCCTCCACAAGGGGGGAGGTGCTTGGGGTTCAGGATTACTGGGGAATTGTGCCGGGCATCTCTTAAGGGATACTTAACGCAGAAAGATCCCCTGGCCGGGGCTTTCTGTTCCCGCTTGGTTTCCCGTTCCCGTTCCCGGTCAGGGGCTAGGCCCCTGGACTCAAGGTCGCTGACGAGCCTCCTCGCCCCAGGCCTCCGCCAGCCGCCGCAGGCCGGGGAGATCGACCAGGCCACAGAGGCGCAGGATTTCCTGCCACACCGCCTCACGCTCCGGGTAGCGCTCTGCCATCGCCTGGGCCCAATGCTGGATGGCCATGAGCTGGCCAAGGGCGATGCGGTCGCGGAAGGTTTTCAGCTCCCCGGCCGGGCAGGTCGCGGCGAGGGCGGCGCCATCGCTGAGGGTCTTGTCCGGCTCCGAGGGGGGTGCGCTTTCATACTCCCACTCCAGGCGCAGGACCTCTCCCAGGATCCGCGCCAGGCGGGTCTCGGCCAGGGGTTTCATGGCGTCAGCGTCGAAGTCCAGATCGGGGGGAAAGGCCGCCGGTGGCTGCCGTGGGGCCGCCGAGATGAGGACCACCGGCAGATCCTGGTGCTGGACCGACTCGCGCACGCCGCGCAGGAATCCCCAGCCGTCGAGATAGGGCATGAACTGATCGACCAGGGCCGCGTCCAGGGGCGGATCGGCCTTGCGCGCCAGGGCCAGGGCCTGGGCGCCATCCTCCGCAACCAGGACAGCGAAACCCCAGGCTCGGCAGCGTTCCGCCAGGTACTGGCGGCTGGTGGCGAAGTCATCGGCGATGAGCAGGGTCCGGCGCCGTCCGCGATAGCCTATCGGGACCCGTTCGCTGGACCCCCCTTCCTCCTGGGGCGCGCAGCGGGGCAGGCGCAACTCAAAGCGGAAGGTGCTGCCATGGGTGACGCCCTGGCTACTCCGCACCTGGATTCGCCCGCCCATGGCGTTGGTCAATTGCTGAGCGATCGCCAGGCCCAGGCCCAGGCCGGGGACCCGCTGGTAACGATCAAGCCGCCGGAAGGGCTCGAAGATCGTCGCCAGCTCCGCCTCGGGGATGCCCACGCCGGTATCGGTGACGTAAAACGCCAGGTGAATATCTCCAGGCACGGGGCCCCGTCCCTCCCCGTAGCCGTAGCCGCATGCTTGCGGGCGTGCCGCTTCTTTCCCGTCACCCGCCCCAACCCCATCCAGGTCTGCGTCCCTGGCGGATGCAGTCGCCCCGGAAGCCACGGGCGGCGAATCAGCCGCAACGATGCCCAGCTCGATGGTCCCGCCCTGGGTGAACTTGCAGGCGTTTTCCAGCAGATTACGCAGGATCTGCGTCAGCCGCTGCTCGTCGGCCATGACCCAATCCCCGTCGCCGATGCCCACCCGGGTGGTGAGGACATTGTCGCCGCGGGCGGCCAGGGGGCGGCAGACCTCACCCAGGTGGAGGGCCAACTGGGTCAGGGACAGGGGGGCCGGATCGAGCCGCGTGGGCTTGGCCTCGCCGCGGCTGAAGGCCAGGATGTCACCGATCAGGTGCAGCAGGCGGTTGGCGCTGTCCTGGATGACCCTCAGGTGATCCCGCGCGGTGGGCGGGACCTGACGGGCCAGCAACTGGGCATAGCCAAGGATATCGTGCAGGGGGGCGCGCAACTCATGGCTCACCGTGGAGAGAAAGGCAGACTTCGCCTGACTGCTCTCCTCCGCCCGCAGGGTCGCCGCGCGCAAGGAGCGGGTCTGTTGCTCCACCGCCGCCGTCAGTCGCAGATTTTCCTCCTGCTGCCGATCGATGAGGGCCTGGCGTGCCGCCTCCCGGCTGGCCAGCAGTTCCCGTTCCCGCGCCCGTTCGGCCTGCCGCCGGTCGAGTCGGTCCAGCAGGATGATGCCGAGGATCAGGCTCAGGGGCATCAGCCGATAGGTCAGGATCAGGGTGTCGTCGTGAATGCGGGGTAGCAGGCCGGTCGAGGTCAGGATGCGCACCACGATCACCAGCCAGGACCCGGTCAGCAGGATCAGGACGCCCCACTGATAGCGGCCCCGGCGGCGGGGAGCGAAGACGACCGATAGGGGCCAGAGGAGGGCAAGCACCAGGGTCAGGCGAACCGTCACCCACCGGGTAAATTGAGTGTGTTCGGTCAGGGGGGTGGCGAAGGCCGCGATCAGGATGATGCCGATGAGGAGCCCATAGAGGAGGCGCCACGGGCGCTGACGGTAGATCTCCAGGAACACCAGGGAAGCCAGGGCGAAGATGGCGACGGTCAGGGCGCCGGTGATGGTGAACACCGAGATCATGTGCGGCTGCAGCCCCGGCCAGAGGCTAAGCAGCAGCGGCATTTCATAGGAGAGCTCGAAAAGGACGATCGCCCCCAGCCAGGCGCTGGCCAGGACGAAGCGCCAGTCGCCCCACAGCAGCAACACGACCAGGATGGCGAGGACGAAGCCGGCAAAGACGAGATAGCCATCGCGCAGCCGGGCCTGCCCGGCGGCGTAGCGCTCCGGGTCCACGCCGCGCACCGTGAGGCCGAGGAAGCTCCGGTCCTGGACCCGCAGCAGCAGGGTCCGGGTTTCCTCCGGCGCCAGGGTGAGCGGGAAGGTCGGGTGGACGGTGTCGATCACGAGGTCCGCGCGGGGCAGGTCGAGACCCGCGCGCTGGTGCGTCAGGATGGCGCCGGTGTCGGCATCGACCAGGAACAACTGGACGTCACGCAGTTGCCAGGGCAGGACCACCAGCCAGCGGTGAAGGGTGTCCGCGCCACCGTTCCGGACTTCCCCCCGCAGCCAGACCGTCGCCGGCCGATAGGCCGAACTCAGGTTGGCGGGATTCGTCTCCTCCCAGCCCCCCGCGGCGAGGGCCTCCGCGGCGGTCAGGGGCTGGTCCGGGGCCTCCTTGAGCAGCCAGAGCCGGTCCGTCAGCCGCGTTTCCTCGCCACCGGCCAGATCGAGGGGCGGCGGCCCAGACGCCGCCCCCGCCGGGCCGCCTCCCAGGCCCAGCGCGAGGATGAGCAACAGCCACCAGGGCATGGCCGCCGGAACCCCGGGCTTCTCGGGTCGTTCGGTGTATCAACCCGTCCGGGAAACGATAGGGCCTCAGTGCTCCGCGGGCTCGATGGGCTTTGCCACGGCCGCGGTCCCCTTGACCCGCTCACGCAAGGTCTGGACGAAGACGTAGAGGGGCGGGATGACGATGATGCCGAGGACGGTGGCCGCGATCATGCCCCCCAGGACCACCACGCCCAGGGAGACCTGGCTGGCGGCCCCGGCGCCGGTGGCCAGGACCAGGGGCAGCATGCCGAGGATGAAGCTTACCGCCGTCATCAGCACCGCCCGATAGCGCAGGCGCGCCGCGTCGGCGGCCGCCTGCTGGATCGGCAGGCCCTCCTCGCGCAACTGTTTGGCGAACTCGACGATAAGGATGGCATTCTTGCTCGCCAGGCCGATCAGCATCACCAGTCCGATCTGGGTGTAGACATTGTTGTCCAGCCCCGTCAGCCAGGTCGCCGCCAGGCCACCGACGGCGGCGATGACCACCGAGAGGATGACGGACAGGGGCACGGTCCAGCTTTCGTACTGGGCCACCAGGAAGAGATAGACCAACAGCAGGGCCAGCAGGAGGACCACCGCCGCCTCGCCGCCCGCCTGGACCTCCTGGAAGGTGGTGCCGCTCCAGTCGATGCCGAAGCCGGGGGGCAGGCTGTCGCGCGCGATCTCCCCGAGGGCGGCGATGCCCTCGCCGGTACTGCCGACCGGGGTCACGTTGACGCTGGCGGCGCGAAAGAGGTTGAAGCGTCGGGTGCTCTCCGGGCCGAGCATGGGCTCTGCCGTCACCAGGGACTGGACCGGCACCATCTCGCCGCGGTTGTTGCGCACATGGAGCTGGTTGATATCCTCGGGGGTCATGCGGAAGGGGGCGTCGGCCTGGAGGAAGACCCGGAAGGTACGGCCAAAGAGGTTGAAATCGTTGACGTAGAGGGCCCCCAGGTTGGCCTGGAGGGTGAGGAAGAGGTCGGACAGGCGCACCCCCAGGGCCTCGGCCTTCTCGCGGTCGATGTCGAGGAAGATCTGGGGCGTCTGGGCGCTGAAGGTGGACATGGCGCGCCGCAGACGCGGGTCTTCATTGGCATGGATGATGAAGCCCTGGAGGGCCTGGGCCAGTTCCTCCGGGGGCTGACCGGCCAAGTCGAGCAGTTCCATCTCGATACCGCCGGCGGTGCCCAGGCCCTGGATCGGCGGCGCGGCGAAGGCGAAGACCGTGGCCTGGGGGATGGACAGCAGCCGGGGCTGGACGCGGGCCAGCACGGCCTCGGCGCTGCTCGCCGGGCCGGGGCGTTCGTCCCAATGCTTGAGGACGGCGATGGCCATGCCGCCGCTGGAGCGCATGCCCGCCAGCAGGCTGAAGCCCGAGACGGTCATCACATGGTCGATCTCCGGCTCGGCCGCCAGGGCCTGCTGGACCTGCGCCAGGACGGCGCCGGTCCGCGCCAGGGAGGAGGCGTCGGGCAGGGAGACGTCGACGAAGAAATAGCCCGTGTCCTCGCTGGGGATGAAGCCGGTGGGGACCTGCTTGAACAGCCAGCCGGTACCGGCGGCGGAGGCGGCGATGATCAGCACCGCCACCAGGGAGACGCGCCCCAGGGCGGCCACCAGACGGGCGTAACCCCCGCGGCTCCAGTCCAACAGGGAGAAGAACCAGCGCAGGGGGCCGCGCGGGGCGCGGGAGGGCCGCAGCATCAGGCCGCAGAGGGCCGGGCTCAGGGTCAGGGCGATGATCGAGGACAGGGTCACCGCCACCGAGATGGTCACCGCGAACTGGAGGTAGAGCTGGCCGGTGATGCCGGGCAGGAAGGCGGTGGGCACGAAGACCGCGTACAGCACCAGGGTGGTGGCGACGATGGGCCCGGTGACTTGGGCCATGGCCCGCTTGGCCGCCTCCTTGGCGCTCAGCTTTTCCTCGTCGATGATGCGCTGGGTGTTCTCGACCACGACGATGGCGTCATCGACGACGATGCCGATGGCGAGGATGATCGCGAACAGGGAGACGGTGTTGATGGACAGCCCCGCCGCCAGCAGGATGGCGAAGGTGCCGATGATCGACCCGGGGATGGCCAGGACCGGCACCAGGGTGGAGCGCCAGTCGCCGAGGAAGGCATAGGTGACCAGGATGACCAACCCCAGGGCCTGGAGCATGGTGATGACCACGTTGCGCAGGCTGATGCGCACGAAGTCGGTGGTGTCGTAATAGATGTCGTATTCGAGGTCGTCGGGGAAGCGCTCGGCGAGTTGTTCCAGGGTGGCGTAGACCTGGTCGGCCGTCTCCAGGGCGTTGGCGCCGGGCGACAGATAGATGCCGAGCATTGCGGTGGGCACGCCATTGATCCAGGTATCGGCGTCGTAGTTTTGCGCCCCCAGTTCGATGCGCGCCACATCCCCCAGCCGCACCACGGAGCCGTCGGGATTGGCGCGGACCAGGATGCGCTCGAACTCCTCCGGCTCGGTGAGCCGCCCCTGCGCCTGGAGGGTGTAGGTGAAGGCCCGGCCCTCATTGTCGGGCGGGGCGCCCAGGCGGCCGGCGGCGGCCTGGAGGTTCTGGCGGCGGATGGCGTCCGCCACCTCGGCCTCGCTGATCCCCAGGGAGGTCATGACCTGCGGATCGAGCCAGACGCGCATGGCGTAGTCGAGGGCGCCGAACTGGCTCGCGTCGCCGACCCCCGGCAGGCGCGCCAGGGAGTCGCGCAGATTGATCTCCATGTAGTTGGAGAGGAAGAGCCGGTCGAAGGTCCCCTGGGGCGACAGCAGGTTGACCGTGAGCAGCATGTTGGTGGACTGCTTGCGCACCGAGACACCCTGCTGGATTACCTCGATCGGCAGGGTCGGCTGGGCCAGGGCCACGCGGTTCTGGACGTTGACGGCGGCGATGTCCGGGTCGGTGCCGACGGCGAAGGTGATGTCCAGCCGGTAGCGGCCCGAGTTGTCGCTGGTCGAGTTCATGTAGAGCATGTCGTCGACGCCGTTGACCTCGGCCTCGATGGGCGCGGCCACGGTCTCGGCGAGGATCTCGGCGTTGGCGCCGGGGTAGAAGGCCTGCACCGACACCTGGGGCGGCACGATGTCCGGGAACTGGGCCACCGGCAAGACCTTGATGGCGATGAGGCCCGGGATGATGATCACCAGGGAGATCACCATCGCGAAGCGCGCGCGGTCAATGAAGAAGGCGGAAAACATGGGCTCAGTCTCCCGCCGGGAGGTCGGCGGCCACGGGCGCCACCACCATGCCGGGACGGGCCTTCTGGATGCCCTCCACGATCACCCGCTCTCCCGCCGTCAATCCGTCGAGCACCACCCAGTGGGTGCCCTGGCGCTCGCCCAGCGTGACCCGGGTCACCTGGACCTTATTGTCCGGGGTCAGCGTCAGGACCAGACGGCCGGCCTGATCCTGCTGCACTGCTACCTGGGGGATCACCAGGGCCTGGGTGGGTTCGGTGGCGCGGACGGTGACGGTCACGTGCTGGCCGGGGAGCAGGACGCCCGCGGCGTTAGCAAACTGGGCCCGGATGCGCACCGTGTCGGTGGTGGTATTCACCTCGGGATCGGAAAACTCGAAGGTGCCCGGCTCGGGGAACTGGCTGCCATCGGCCAGGCGCAGATAGGGCCGGAAACCCCCGGCATTCTGGGACTGGCGGACGGTCAGCATGGCGCGGTCGGTCACCGGGATGTTGACGTACACCGGATCGATTCGCACCAGTCGGGCCAGGGTGCCGGCGCTGGGGCCGACCACGGCGCCGACGGCGAAATTGCTGCGGCCGATGCGGCCGGTGAAGGGGGCGCGGATTTCGGTATAGCTCAGGTCGATCTCGGCCAGTTGGATGGCGACCAGGGCCCCATCCCGGGCCGCCTGGGCCACGCGCTCCGCGGCCACCGCCTCATCGAGCTGGGCCTGGGTGGCGCCTCCACGCTTGATGAGCGGTTGGAGACGCTCCCGTTGCAGGCGGGCATTGACCAGGGTCGCCTCGGCGCGCTCCAGGTCGGCCTGACGGGTGGCGAGGGCCCCCTCGAAGGGTTCGGGCTCGATGCGGAAGAGTAACTGGCCCTCCTCAACGGTGGCCCCTTCCTGGAACAGGCGCTCCGCCAGGAAGCCGTTGACGCGGGCGACGAGATCGACTGCGTCGATCGCCTCCACCCGGCCGACGAATTCCATGGCCGGGGTGATCTCCTTGAGGGCCGCCGTGGCGACTCCCACCGCGGGCGGCGGTGCCGGGGTGGGTGGGGCCACCTCCGCGGCGGGCCGGCAACCGATCAGACCAAGGGCAAGAACGAGGGCTGGAAAGAGGGGTAGGCGCTGCATGGGGACTCCCACTGTTTACGAGCGAAGCGCTTGCCAACCACCCCGGGCACCGCGTGAGAGGGTTGGCGGAGGATTCAGGTGCGACAGTCAGTCCGCTGGCGGGCCAACCGTGCACGGTACTGCATCATAACCCTTGACCCATCCTTGGGGGGCAAGGCGGCTAAGGGTAGGTTTACGCCACCCTCCGGTTGGGGCAACGGCCGTGAATCAATCCGACCCTGAGTCTAGAAATCGGCCTGAGAGCTGGTGAAAAATACCGTTTCCACGCCGTCTTAGACGGGCTATCTCGTTGTTTTAAAAAATCACCAGCTTTCCGATGGAGGGTTTTTTCGCGGCCTGTGAGGAGGGACCGCCAGCCAGGACTAGGCTGAGGATCCTCCCCTCCCTGCAAAACCTCGCAACCGGGTCGGAGGCTCAGGCCAGGGCCTTGGCCTTGAGCTGTTCGTACTCTTGCTGGGTTAGGGTGCCATTGTCCAGCAGGGCCTTGGCGTCGGCGATCTGCTCGGCGGGCGATTTGGCCGCCACCTGGCGAATGTAGGCCTCGGTATCGGATCGTGCCTGGTTAAGGGCCCGGAGCTGGCGCTCGGCCATGCCTTTGCCACGCGTCAGGACGTAAACCAGGGCGGTGAGGAAGGGTAGAACGATGAGACCGATTAGCCAGATGACCTTGAGAAAGCCGTTCAACTGGGCGTCGCGGAACAGATCGACTACGACGTGAAAGAGGATGATCAGATAGGTGACGAAAAGGAAGGTCGAAATGATCAGGTACAGGATGTCCCAAAAATTGCTCATGGATGACTCGCGTGGGGTTAAAGATCGGCCGGATAGTATCGTGGCGTCATCGGAGGGCGTCCAATGCGACATCGCGAATAACGCGATACCGATAACGCATGAGGCCGCCGGGGGAGATGCAGCCGCCTGGGGATAATTCGGCCACGTCAGTCAGGTCGGCGGCGGTTATCGCTCAAGGCTGGTGGAGAAATAGGGAATGTTTCACAGCCTATAACTGGCTATCTCATTGTTAGTAATGATCTTAATATTTTTTTGAGAGGTTTGTTTCACCGCCTCTCAGTCGAGAAAGCTGTCCAGGTCCAGCGTCGAGCGCCGGCCCAGCGCCTCGCCGTGTTGCGCCAGGAAGGCCTCGGCATTGCGCCGGCCCTCATCCCGCAGCAGGCACAGAAATTCCCATTCGGCGTTGAGCTTGGAGGAATAGCCCAGTTCCGTCATCAGGGGGCTGGTGATGCGGTGCATGCGCATTTGCGCCCAACGGGCCCCCTCGGATTCCCCCGGATTCGCCACCTGGCGCAGCAAGGCCATCATGCGCAGTTCCTTGAGCAGGGGGGCGTTGAAGGCGATCTCGTTCAGGCGGTTGTGGATCTCACTGGCGTTGCGCGGCGTGCCGGGACGCTCCACCGGATTGATCTGGATCAGGATGGTGTCGCGGGCATCGGACTCCCGGATCAGGGGGGTCAGGGTGGGGTTACCGGCATAGCCCCCGTCCCAGTAGGGCTCGCCATCGATCTCGATGGCCTGGAAGAGGGTTGGCAGACAGGCGGAGGCCAGCAGGACCTCCGGGCAGATATCGGCGTTGCGGAAGACCTTGCCACGCCCGGTACGCACCTGGGTGGCGGTCACGAAGACCTTGATCGGAGACGCGGCGAGCCGCCCGGGGTCCATGGTCCGCTCCAGAATGTCGCGCAGGGGGTGGTAGGCGGCGGGATTCATCTCGTAGGGTGAGATCATTCGCGCTGCCAGTTCGAAGCCGATGAAAAAGGGCGACTGGTCGAGGGTCCAACGACCCAGCAGCCGGTCCAGGGGGGTGCGCTGCAAGGGGCTCCATCGCGCGGCCTCCGCCACCTGGCGCCAGAAGTCCTCCAGGGCCGCCCGGGCACCGGGAGCGCCAGCCCGGGCGAAGCCATCGCTCAACACCGCCGCGTTCATGGCCCCCGCGGAGGTCCCAGACAGGGCCTTGATCACCAGCCAGTCCTCTTCGAGCAGCCGGTCGAGGACCCCCCAGGTCAGGGCGCCATGGGAGCCACCCCCTTGCAGGGCGAGATCGATGGCGACGGGTTCGCGTTTGGCGTTAAGCATGGTGAAGAATATTCCTGATGGGCTGGATAAATTCCGGATCGGTCCCGCAAGTGTAGTGGCAAGGGTTCATCCTCTCCAGGTTTCATCCAGTCCGCCCCATGACCGTCGCGGCACGTTCCATATCGCCCTCCCCCGCGAGAATGGACCTCTCCACTATAGAACGGCGCGACGCAATCGCTGATGCATTTTGTGTATCGCCAGCATACTGATCATGCATTGAGGGGCCTCGATCATCCCTTTGCCCGGGTTGGCCACGCCGCCATGGCTGGGTGGAGGGCTGAGTGACGGTGGACCAAACGATGGTCAAGGCCCTGAATTAGTCGCGCACGGCAGGGTCGTTGAGCTGAATCCTGCTTTCGGGGTCTGGCCGTCGCCGATAGAGGGCGAGGAGGAAGCTGGCGATCCCGAGGGCGGCGGCCAGGTGCTTAAGGCTGTGCCCGCTCACCAGGCCGGTGAGGTGCAGAATGGGCTCGTCCAGGCTTTCGAGCCCCTTGGCCAGGAGATACCAGCCTATCACCGCCCATAGGTAGGCCGTGGGTCGCAACCGGGAGGGATAGGTCAGGAGGATAAAGGGCACCAGCAGCATGGGCAGGAATTGCACCAGCAGGTACAGCCTCAGGTCACCGCCGTCACCTTGGTCGGTCAGGCGCCAGTAGACCACCGAGAGGATGCCTAGGAGGATGAGGGGCAACAGCAGGCGGGCACCCAGGCGGGGCGAGACATGCTCGCCGAGGATGCTGGCGAAAAAGGCCATGAAGGAGATGGTCATGGCCAGCCGGTCCCAGGCCAGGCCGGCATTATCCGGCCAGAGGTGATAATAGCCCGAGCTGGGGAACAGCAGCGCCGCCCCGGCAAAAAAGAGGGCATAGGCCAGGCGCAACGGCGGCAGGCCACCCGCCGGCACGCCCTGGCGCAGGGCGTGGAGACCAGCTAGCCCGACGACGAGGAAGGCGAGATTCGAGAGGGTGTCGACCCCATTGGGCATACCCCAGTAGGCGCGCTGGTCGGCGAAGCCATGATAGGCGGCATCCTGGGGGATGGGGCCGTGGATGAGCAGGGCCAAGCCCGCCGCCAGGCTCAGGCCCAGGATAACCAGGCCGCGCCAGTCAGGTCGGTGGCGCTTCATGGCTCAACCGCCCCCGCCTTCAGTTCGCGGCCGGCGCACCCCGTAATCCACCGCTTCGTATTCCACCCCTTCGTGTTGCCGCTGTATGAAATCCCGCGAACGCTCACGCGGAATGTGCGCGGCTGGACGGTGACAGGGCTCCGCCCCGGCCATGAAGGCTTGGCGCAGGTCGGACTCCAGGTTCATGGGGAATAACGGCTTCTGTAGGGAAATGGCCTGAGCAGCTCAGGCCATGGAATGAGCCTCAGGCCGTGCAAGCAGCTCAGGCCTTGGAATGTGGTGCCCTCGGCGGGATTCGAACCCACGACCTACCGCTTAGGAGGCGATCGCTCTATCCTGCTGAGCTACGAGGGCGGCAATCGAAAAAATGAGTAGGTCAGGGCCGGGATGGCTGGCGCAAGCCCTGAATGAGGGCGGGATTCTACGTTGCGGGAGGCGCCGGTGTCACGCCCGGGGCAACCGCACGGGAATGCAGGCATGCCCGCGACAACCGCCGGGGTACGTGGGCCAGCGGCGGCTGGGGTGGGGTACACACCTAGGTGGGGTATAGTAATGGTGTTGCTCCCCGGTCGCGGGCCTGCATCCCGCCGCCGGGAACTCACATCAGGTTACCTGTAGCTTCGTGGGAGAAACCTCCATGGCGGATCGCATCCGTAAATCGGCGCGGCTCTGGACCAGCAGCCCCATCTACGGCAGTCGCCTGCCCGACGCCGAGGCCATCAATCAGCGCATCCGGGCGGCCTTTGAGAACTTACGGCCGGAGGACTTCAGCCGCCGCACCCACTTCATCGGCGGACGCTTCGAGAACCTCTACCTGGAGCGCCAGCGCATTCCGGAACTGGAGATCGTCCTGGGGCACGCCGAGTCCTGTGCCCGCGCCATCCTCAAGCGGGGTCGCCAACCCCTGCGCCTGGGTTTCTGGTTCAACGCCCAGGAGCCCGGTCAGGAGACCAGTCTCCATACCCACGATGAGGACGACGAACTCCTCTCCGGCGTCTATTACGTCACCGTGCCCAAGCACTCCGGAAAACTGGTCCTGCTGGACGGCCAACTGACCACGCGGATCATGCCCAAGGCCGGGCACTTCCTCTTCTTCCCCCCCAGCCTGCCCCACCGGGTGGAGGTCAATCGCGGCACGGAGCGGCGCCTGTCCATCGCCTTCAACCTGGGGCCCCAGCCGAAGGACTGAGCGCCGGCAGCACGGCCACTCCAGGATGCGCTTATCTGAGCGCTTGTGAAGATTAAGGATCTTTCACGGCTTCAGGCAAGCTATCTCATTGCGAGTAAAGCGCCCGCGAACCACGGGAGAGGTTGTTTTCACGGCCTCTGAGCTCGGCTGTCGGGACGATTTGAGCATTGGGGCCCGGTATTCCGGCGACCCTCACTCCAGGACCAGCCGTTCCACCTCCGCCAGGACCACTCGTCGGCCATCCAGGGTCGTGAAGCGTCGCCCTTCGATGGCGGAGCGCCGCGCCTCATAGCGGGCGATGGCGCCGGTATTGACATTGATCACCTGGACCCCGACCACGCCCTGGCCGTGCTCCCAGTCCAGGTACAGCCACCAGAGGCTGCCCGCGACCATGGCGGTCAGCAGGCCATAGGCCAGGGCGCGGGCATAGAGCGGCGCGATCCAGGGTGGCCGGGGGGTTGGCGGAGTCCGCGGGATGCCCCTGGCCAGCCGCAGGCGGGCACGGATGATCAGGTAGGCCCCGAGAATGACGGCCAGGGTCAGGACAATCTTGGCGAACATGCGGGCAACGTTAGCACAGATGCCCCGCCCCGCGGTTGCGTGGTGCCCACGCCGGGCCTTAAGATTTCAGGCCATGAAGACCGGCGCGACCGCCTCGCTGACCCCCTTTTCCAAGCTGATCAGACGCTTGTGCGCGCTGTTACTGGTTATCCCCCTGGTCGGCTGCAACGAGCCCCCCGCCCCGAGCATCAACCTCTACCGGGCCCTGCACACCGGCGACCTGGATCAGATCAAGCGTCACCTGTACTGGGGGACGGACATCAACCAGCCCGGACCCGATGGGGACTACCCCTTGCATCTCGCGGCCGAGCGGGGCCATGTGGTCGTCGTTGATGAGCTCCTCAGCCACGGCGCCAGCCCGGAGGCCATCAATGGCGCGGGGCGCACCCCCCTGCAATTGGCCCTGTTGGCGGGCAAGACCGAGGTCGCGCGCTTGCTGGTCAACAAGGGCGCCACGGCGGATCCCCAGTCCTTGCTGGCCCTGCTGGTGGTGGCCGGGGTCTCGGACCGCGATGCCCTCGCCTTCGTGGTTGCCCGGGGTGCCGACGTGAACGCCGCCGACGCGGCCGGCGACCGCCCCTTGCACCGGGCGGTGGCCCAAGGCCAACTGCTGCTGGTCAAGCGACTAATTACCCTGGGGGCGGAGGTCAATCTGACCAATGCCCAGGGACTCACCGCGCTGGCCCTGGCCCAATCCTTGGGCCAGCGCGACATCACCGCCCTGCTGGTATCCTTCGGCGCCAGCCCTACCTCACCCAAGCCCTGAGCCCTTGACCTCAGGCCCTGAGCCCATTACCCCGCGAGAAACGGAGACATTGTCATGGCCGAAACCATCGATGAATTGACGGTCAGCTACCGGGAGGGCGACCTCGAAACCGTCCAGGAGCTCGACAAGGTCGTCCTCTCCAAAGGGGCCTGGACCACCATCCTCTTCCGCTACCGGGACTGGGATCGGGCCAAGGAGACCTACGGCCCGGAGAAATACAGCATCCGGCGCTATCAGAAACGCAACGGCCAGTATCAGCAACAGTCCAAGTTCACCATCTCCAGCCGGGCCCAGGCACAGACCCTGATCGCCGCCCTCCAGAAGTGGGTGGAGGCCGACTGACGGCGGGGTGGTGAGTGGGTTGGCAACCTTCCGGCCGAGGTAGCAACCCGCTCTGGTTAGAGGCCGCCCTTACTGCATCCCCTCGGGAATGACCGGGGGTTGAGCCTCTCCCGGCAACGGCGGGGCCGCCATCTCCGGCGCCGGCTCGGCACCCTGCCCCGCTGAGGCTTGGCCCTCCCCCCCGGGTGGCGGGGTTCCCGGCACCGCCCCGGCGGGGGCACCCCCCTGACCGCCACCCTTGGCGTCCAGGGTCAGGCGATTGCCCTTGTCGTCAATGGTCAGGGTGAAGCGGCTGAGGACGCTCATCCCCAACAGACCGCTGTTGCCCAGCATCTGGTCCTCCAGGAAGGCCGCCCGGACATTCTCGACCCGGCTTTGTCCCAGCCAGACCGCCGGCAGGCTACCGATGCGCGCCTGCACCTTGCCATTGGCGGTCTGCATCTCACTCGGGCGCAGACCCTCGCCATCGATCCCCAGCATTGACAGCAGGGAGGCCGGCAGGACCACGAAGTCGGCCCCGGTGTCCACCAACAATTCCCGCGTCACCCGCTTACCGCCGGCGCCCTCCAGGGAGATCTGCACGGCATGCTGGGTTCCACGCCGCGTGGTTTTGAGCTCGATATGACCGCTGGCGTTCGCCCCCGCCGCCGGGGTGGGCGTCGGTGGCGGGACATAAGCCGTCTTCTCACCAAGGATAATGACCCGTTCCACGCCCCCATCCGGTTTCTGGACGATGATATGGTCGAAATCCACCAGGAGCTTGCGCAACCGTGGATAGAGTTCCTCGCCACTCGCCCGCCCCCGAGCCTCCTCGGCGATGGCCCCGGCGCCCACCAGGGTGAAGCCATGGGCCGCGGACAGGCGCTTCAGTTCTTCGCCGACCGGCACCCGCGTCTGCGCGCCGGCCGTGGTGGGTGGCTGTGGCCTTTGCGTGCCGACGGCGCCAGGAGGCTGAGGCTTTTGCGCGCCGGCCGCGGTGGGTGGCTGCGGTCGTGCCGGCGGCGGCTTTCTGGCGGTGGGTGGCTCACCGGGAGGCGCCTGCGCCGCCAACCAGCCAGGCGATAGGACGGCAAGCAGCGGCAGGGCGGGAACCCAACAGCGCCAACGCCAAGTACCAGGGAAAGAGGGCTTCATGCAGGCCGGGCCTCATTGCGTAGGGGGGGCGGAATCTGCGGGCCAGTATGGCAAGCCCGCCGGTTTTCTCCAAGTCTGTCGTCGATTCCGGGAAATCAACTGGTCAACAACAACCTACCGCAGGCCGGTGGGTTGAAGATCGGCGAACTAAACTCCCAACGGAATGTGAATGTGGCTGAAAGCGGGTGGTTTGGACACCAGCCCGAGCACCCTTGGACAGGCTAAGCCGCCCTAGGGAAATCAAGGGTGGCGTTCAGGGCTCAGGGCTCAGGGCTCAGGGCTCAGGGCACGCTCGCGGGCTCGGCCGGTTGCGTCAAGGCGATGATGGCTACCAGGGGGCGCCAGGCCCAGAAGGCGTAATGGTTGAGGGGTGGCAAATACATCTGGGAGATCTGGCCATCCAGGTAGAGGGCGTTGGGGCAGTCGAGGCGATCGCGAAACAGGGTGCCAAAGTCATGGAAATTGGTCTCACCGTCGGAGATGGCGAACAACACCCGCCCCGCCCGATCGACGCCAACCCCATTGCGCACATAGCGACTCTCGTACCCAGGGATGAAGCGAGGATGGAGCGCGCCATCGATGACCAGCATGGGACCGGACTGAACGGCATAACGCACCGGCGCCGTGGGTCGATAGTCATCCGTCTGCGCGACGCCCGCGCCCTGGGTGGTGACATAGAAAATGCCGTTGGGCTTGAGGAAGAAGTTGCCGCCCCCTCGCCCCCGATTGAGGGGGACGAGGGTCGCGCCATCCTCGACGTAGAGCCCCAGGGGGGCCAGGTCCCGTGAATAGATGCCGCCATTGACGGCAAAGGTCAGTCGTTCCCCCCGGGCGGCCAATTCCTGGCGCAAGGCCTGAAGGCTGGCGTAGGGACTGCCATCGGGACGCTTCCAGTACAAGCGCAGGCCCTGTTCCTCTCCCGGATCGAGCCGGTAGACATCGTATTCCACCCCCTGATGCTGGAGGGAAAAGGCGGTGGCCGCCGGTACGGGCATCGCAAGGCACGACAACAAGGCCACCAGTCCCTGGAGAAAGCGCCTTGGCCGCGCAAGCCCGCTCCTGGTCCCACCGCCAGTCCCAGTCTCGGCACCGGCACTGGCTTCGGCACTGGCTTCGGCACTGGCACTGGCACTGGCACTGGCACTGATCCCGACCAGGGCCAGTTCCCTGTCCCAGTTCCCGTCTTCGGTATGGACTTGGACTCCGGCCAGGACCCCGGCCTGGACTCCGGCATGAACCTCGGCATGGTGCCGGGCCTGGGCCTGGGCCTGGGCCAGCATTGGAATCAGGACGGCATCTCCCGAAGAAGTCCCCACAAGCGTTCGCCGCCACCTCATGGTCAACCCACCCTCCTCCTACCAAAACGAACTCAAGTCGCCATGCTAACCGGCCAGGCGCGGCTTGGCATCCCGGGGTACCGGCCCGAGGCACCGTCCCCCGGTATTGCCCCCGGTATTACTCCTGGTGTTGCCCCCGCAATCGCCCAAGCTATCGCCACCGCTATCACCACGGTATCAGCTCGATATCTCCCGGGTATCATTCCCCGTGACATATCGGCCTTGAGCACCGCTGACATGAACCGCCACCGGTTGCCGATGAGCGTCGCGAACCCTTATGCTGGTTCATACGCAACACTTCTCGGAGCAAAGCCAGGCCAGGCCAGGCCAGGCCAACCCAAACCAAGCCAGGCCAGCTAGCGGGTCCCCGCTCCGCGCCAGCCCTACCCCTTTGAGCCATGACCATGCCCAGCGCCCCGGAACTTTACCCGCCCATCGAGCCCCATGCCACCCAGCGCTTGAGCGTTGAGGGCCATGAGCTCTACCTGGAGGAATGCGGCAATCCGAAGGGCATGCCCGCGGTCTTTCTCCATGGCGGCCCGGGGGCAGGATGCGACCCCCTGCACCGCCGCTTCTTCGACCCCGCCCGCTATCGGCTGATCCTCTTTGACCAGCGGGGCGCCGGTCGCTCGCGGCCCCACGCCGACCTGCGCCTCAACACCACCTGGCACCTGGTCGCCGACCTGGAACGGATTCGTGCCCATCTCGGCATCCAGCGCTGGCTGGTCTTTGGCGGTTCCTGGGGTTCGACCCTGGCCCTGGCCTATGCCCAGACCCACCCGGAGCGGGTGACCGGGCTGATCCTGCGCGGCGTCTTTCTCTGCCGACCGGCGGAGATCGCCTGGTTTTACCAGGAAGGGGCCAGTTGGATCTTTCCGGACTATTGGCGCGACTTCCTGGCCCCCATCCCCGCCGAGGAACGTGGAGACCTGGTGAGCGCCTACCACCGCCGTCTCACCGGCGATGACGAGATCGCCCGGCTCGCCGCCGCCAAGGCCTGGTCGGTGTGGGAAGGGCGTACCTCCACCCTCCTGACCAATCCCGACATCCAGCACCATTTCGCCGGCGCCCACTTCGCCCTGGCCCTGGCCCGCATCGAAAGTCACTACTTCGTTCATCAGGCCTTTCTGGAACCGGATCAGCTCCTGCGGGATGCACACCGCTTGCAGGGGATTCCCGGCATCATCGTCCAAGGCCGTTATGATCTGATCTGCCCCCTACGGTCCGCCTGGGAACTGCATCAGGCCTGGCCCGGCTCGGAGTTGGTGGTGGTCCCGGATGCGGGGCACTCGGCCTTCGAACCCGGGATCGTCGCCGCCCTGGTGGCGGCTACGGACCGGTTTGCCCGCGTATGAGCCAGACGTCGCCCCTGGCGCAGCCGCTCTTAGAAGGACCCACTGGAACTGTCAGAGAGACTGGCCTGCCCCGTCCCCACGGCTACCAACACCCGCGCCTGACAGGTTCCTGCCCATCGGGATCGTCCCCGACGGGTTCGGGCCCGAGCCGGTCCTGCTGCCCGACTTCGCCATGATCGGTTTGCTACAACGCGTCTCCACGGCCCAGGTGGAGGTGGCCGGGGAGCAGGTCGGCGCCATCGGGCCGGGCCTGCTGGTCCTGGTCGCCGTCCAACGGGGTGACGATGAATCCCGGGCCGAGCGCCTGCTGGAACGTCTGCTGAGCTACCGGGTCTTCCCCGACGCCACCGGCCGCATGAACCTCAGCCTCAGAGACACGGGCGGTGGCCTCCTGCTGGTGCCCCAGTTCACCCTGGCCGCGGATACCCGCAAGGGTACCCGCGCCAGTTTTACCCCCGCCGCCGCCCCGGAGGAGGGGCGCCGCCTGTTTGTCTGGCTCCTGTCCCGGGCGGAGGCCGCCCATCCCCGGGTCGCGGCGGGGCGTTTTGGGGCGGACATGCGGGTCAGCCTGGTCAATGAGGGTCCCGTGACCTTCTGGCTCGAAAGTTAGCGTGCAAGACACTAGCCCTGCCTCTGCCCGCCCTTTGGCAGCGAACACCGGGGTGCATCTGGTAAGATTTCACTCCTAGCCACCAGCCACGACCCCACAAGCCCCGTGACAGAGACCCCTCCCCCCCGCCGCGCCGAGGTTGAGCGCCATACCCTGGAAACGCGGATTCGCGTGCGGCTCGATCTCGACGGTTGCGGCCAAACCCGGTTCAAGACGGGGGTACCCTTCCTGGAGCACATGCTGGACCAGGTTGCCCGCCATGGCCTCATCGACCTGGAGATCGAGGCGGATGGCGATCTGCACATCGACGCCCACCACACGGTCGAGGATATCGGCATCACCCTGGGTCAGGCCCTGGCCAAGGCCAGCGGCGACAAGAAGGGCATCCGCCGCTATGGCCATGCCTACGTCCCCCTCGACGAGGCCCTGTCCCGGGTGGTGGTCGATCTGTCGGGGCGACCGGGACTGACCTACGAAGTCGCCTACAGCCGCGCCATGATCGGCAGCTTCGACGTGGACCTGTTTCAGGAATTCTTCCAGGGACTGGTCAACCACGCCGCCCTGACCCTGCACATCGACAACCTGCGCGGGACCAACGCCCATCATCAGGCCGAGACCATTTTCAAGGCCTTCGGCCGCGCCCTGCGCATGGCCCTGGAGCCGGACCCCCGCCTAGGGAGTGCGATGCCCTCCACCAAAGGCGTCCTATGACCAGCGACAGCCAGGCCGCACTGGTTCTTTTCACCCTGTGACCGAACTCACCCTGAAGGTGCTAGCGTGCTTCTGATCCCCGCCATCGACCTCAAGGACGGCCGCTGCGTGCGCCTGCGCCAGGGCCGCATGGACGACGAGACCGTGTTCGCCGATGACCCAGTCGAAATGGCCGGCCGTTTGGTCGCTGCCGGCGCTCGCCGCCTGCATCTGGTGGACCTCAACGGCGCCTTCGCCGGGGAACCGGTCAACGGTGCCGCCATCCGCGCCATCGCCGCCGCCTATCCCGACCTGCCCATCCAGGTTGGTGGCGGTATCCGCGACGAGGCCACCATCGCCGCCTATCTGGCGGCGGGGGTCCAGTGGTGCATCATCGGCACCCAGGCGGTCAAGGAGCCCGCGTTCGTCGCCCGCGCCTGCCAGGCCTTCCCCGGGCACGTCATCGTCGGCCTCGATGCCCGCGACGGCCAGGTCGCCATCCAGGGCTGGGCCGAGATCACCCCCCACCGCGTCGTCGACCTGGCGCGGCGTTTCGAGGGAGACGGGGTCAGCGCCATCATCTACACCGACATCGGTCGCGACGGCATGATGACTGGCCCCAACGTGGCGGCCACCCTCGCCCTGGCGGAGGCGATCAAGATTCCCGTCATCGCCTCCGGGGGCATCACGGATCTGGATGACATCCGCGCCCTGTGCGCCGTCGCCGCCAGCGGCATCACCGCCGCCATCACCGGGCGGGCCATCTATGAGGGCACCCTGGATTTCGCCGCTGGCCAGCGCCTGGCGGACGAGTTGACGGGCGGCTGACCCGGTCCTTCGCTTTCCCAACCACTCGGAATACCCCTATGGCAGAAGAATGGCTCGATGCCATCAACTGGAATGACCAGGGTCTGGTCCCCGCCATTGCCCAGGAGAGCCCCTGCGGCAAGATCCTGATGATGGCCTGGATGAACCGCGAGGCCCTGGCCGCGACCCGGGCAACCGGTCACGCCGTCTACTGGTCGCGCTCCCGCGGCAAACTCTGGCACAAGGGCGAGAGCTCGGGCCACGAGCAAGTTGTCAAGGCCATCCGCCTGGACTGCGATGCCGATGTCATCCTCCTGGAGGTGGAACAGAAGGGCGGCATCGCCTGCCACACCGGCCGTCATCATTGTTTCTATCGCGAACTGCGGGAGGGCGAGTGGGTGGTCGTCGAGCCCGTCCTCAAGGACCCCGACGCCATCTACGGCCACTAGCGACTTACGGTTGACCCGGAGGTCGGGCCTTTTTGACTCGCATTTCGGCTTTAGAACCTGTCCAGCAATTATTTCCCGAATTGAGAACCCTCGGGCATAACTTGGGTACTGGATATTGGACGCTTTCTAGGTCGGGCGGGGGAAGATCGGAAAACCAAGTAACGATTGGCGATGGGTACGAGACCATGAGCGACATCCTCACCCGCCTGGCCCTGGTTCTGGAGGAGCGTAAGCAATCCGACCCGGAGACCTCTTACGTCGCCCGCCTCTATGCCAAGGGCCAGGACGCCATCCTCAAGAAAATTGGCGAGGAGGCCACGGAGACCGTCATGGCCGCCAAGGACGGTGACCCGGAACGGATCACCGCCGAGATCGCCGATCTCTGGTTTCATTGCCTGGTGTTGCTCGCCCACCAGGGCCTGGGGCCGGAGCAGGTTCTGGCTGAACTGGACCGTCGTTTTGGTCTCTCGGGGATCGCCGAAAAGGCCGCTCGCTCCTGAGGCGCTGGGCTGATGGCGCGGAGGCCTCTGCGCAACCCCCGCGCCATCACCCCGTCCTTTGCGTGAGTCCTCCCCACCCGCAGTATGGTCGTCAGACAAAGAGGGCCAGTTTCGCCCCAACTAGACCTCTTCAAGGTCACCCCGAGTGGCCTGCTCCACGCCTGGCCCACCCAGGCCTGGCTCCGCCGTCCTCACCCCCGCCCTTGAGGGTCTTGAGCGGATTGGTCATCCGAGCGTTCGGCTCACCACAGGTACATGCTCGACTTTTTGCCCATGATCTCGAGTTCGAAATACTCGGCACAGGGCGCCTGGGCCACCCCATAGCACACATGGAGAGGCAGCAAATGCTCTGCTCGTGGATGGCAAAAACGCGCGCCTGGGGCATCGGCCCAGTGAATCAGCAGTTGGGTTCTTTCATCCTCAGAGCAGTCTGGATGGCTACAGGTATTGAGCAACCATGTCTCGAAAGCATGATTCATCGCCTGGGATTCAGGTGTGTTCGGCCGGAAAAACTCCCGCATGTTGTGAAAAGAAAAGCCGGAACCGATGACCAATACCTTATCGGCGATCAAGGGGCTAATGGCCCGGCCTATTTCAATGTGCTTGGCGGGTTCCAGCGATCTGACCAAGGAGAGTTGAACACAGGGTATGTCAGCCCGCGGATACATGATTTTCAGTGGGATAAAAAGACCATGATCGAACCCTCGGCTCTCATCAAGCCCGGCTTGAATGCCGGCATCACTGAGTAATTTGTGGATATTTCGCGCGACCGATGGCTCCCCGGTGCAGGGATAACGAATATCGTAGGCTTCATCCGGAAAGCCGAAGTAATCATAAATCAATGACGGTGAAGCCCCCGAGGTAATCGTCGGCAGCGTGCCTTCCCAATGCGCGCTAACGACGACGATAGCCTTGGGTTTTGGAATGACCGTCGCGATGCTCTCGAGACATGAGACCATCTCTTTATGCCCTGGATCACCAAGAAGTGGCAGGGGCCCACCGCCGTGTGAAAGAAATAATGCCTTGCATCGGTTCATCTGATCAGGTGCGATACTCGGCGTTGATCTTGACGTAGTCGTAGGAGAGATCGCAGGTCAGTACCCGGGTACGCGCCTGACCGCGTCCCAAGGCGACGCGGATGCCGATCTCGGCACCCGCCATGGCGGCCCGACCGGCCTGCTCGGTGTAGCCAGGGTCACGGCCCCCGTCGCGGACGATGAGGGTATCACCGAGCCAGATGCGCACCCGGTCGATGTCCAGGTCATCCAGACCGGCCCGCCCCACGGCCGCCAGGATACGGCCCCAGTTGGGGTCCGAGGCGAAGAGGGCAGTCTTGACCAGGGGCGAGTGGGCGATGGTATCGGCGACCCGGCGGGCCTCCGGCTCATCCATCGCCTCCTCCACGACCAGGGTCACCAGTTTGGTTGCGCCTTCCCCATCCCGGACGATCGCCGTGGCCAGTTCCTCGCACAACTCCGTCAGGGCCTGGCGGAAGGCCCGGGCATCGGCCGACTCCGCATCGACCAGGGGCAGGTTACCCAGGGTCCCGGTAGCGGCGATGACGCAGGCATCGTTGGTGGAGGTATCCCCATCGATCGTGATGGCATTGAAGGAGGTGGCGACGGCCTCCGCCAGGCAGGCCTGCAAGAGGCCCCGGTCCACAGCCACGTCCGTGGCCAGGAAGGCGAGCATGGTCGCCATGTCGGGCCGGATCATGCCCGCGCCCTTGGCGATACCGGTGATCACCGCCTCCCGGCCCGCCACGGCCAAGCGACGCGACACCAGCTTGGGCCGGGTGTCCGTGGTCATGATGGCGCGCGCGGCCAGCGGCCAGGCAGCCGCGTCCAAGTCGGCCAGGGCCGCGGGCAGGGCCGCCGCCAGGCGCTCGACGGGCAGGGGCTCGCCGATGACGCCGGTGGAGAAGGGCAGTACCTCTTCGGCTCGGCAACCCGCCAGGGTGGCGAGGGCGGCGCAGCTCGCCTCGGCATCCGCCAGCCCCCGGGGCCCGGTGCCAGCATTGGCGTTGCCGGAGTTGATCAGCAAATAACGGGGAGGGGTGGCGGCCAGGTGGCGCCGGGCGAGGGTCACGGGCGCGGCGCAAAAGGCATTGCGGGTGAAGACCGCCGCGCACTGGGCGCCTGGGGCCAGTTCCAGAAGACAGAGGTCGGGACGGTTCTGATAGCGGATACCCGCCGCTACCGCCGCCAACCGCACGCCAGAAACCCGCTCGAAGGGAAGTTGCTCGTCACTCATCGCCCGTCCACCTGGCCAGGGGCCCGCTACCAGTCATTTCCAGAAAACGGCCAGGACAAGGCCGCCAGCTGGAGGATCGTTCAGCTCGTCCGGCCGTGGCAGTGCTTGTACTTCTTACCCGAGCCACAGGGACAGGGCTCGTTGCGGCCGACCTTGCGGTCCTCACGGCGATAGGGCTGTTCCGCCGGGGCGGCGCCTGGGCCGGCCGGGGCTTCATCGGCCTCCTCCGGGCCGGTGAGGCCATGGAACTCTTCGTGCTTGAACTCGAACTGCCGTTCAGGCACCTCCCGCGGCGGCGGGGCCAGGGGCGCGCCCTCGCTGGCCAGTTGCAGGCGTGACAGGGTGCCGATGACCTCGGACTTGATGCCGTCGAGCATGGCCGAGAACATCTCGAAGGCCTCGCGCTTGTACTCCTGCTTAGGGTTCTTCTGGGCGTAGCCACGCAGATGGATGCCCTGACGCAGATAGTCCATGGCCGCCAGATGGTCCTTCCACTGGGTGTCCAGGGTCTGGAGCATGACCGCCTTCTCGACCTGGCGCATGACCTCGGGCCCGACCTGTTCTTCCTTCTCGGCGTAGCGCGCCGTCAGGCCGTCGAGGATGCGCTGGCGCAGGCTCTCTTCATGCAGGCTGTCGTCCGCCGCCAGCCACTGGCCAAGGGGCCAGTCGCCGCCGAAGTGCTCGGACAGGGCCTTTTCGGCCCCCGGCAGGTCCCACTGCTCCTCCAGGCTCTGGGGCGGGATGAAGCGATCCAGCAAGGTGCCGAGGACATCGGCGCGCCAGAGGGCGACGGTATCGGAGACATCCCGGGCATCCATCAGCTCCCGGCGTTGCTGGTAGATGACCTTGCGCTGGTCGTTGGCGACATCGTCGAATTCCAGCAGTTGCTTGCGGATGTCGAAGTTGCGCCCCTCGACCTTGCGCTGGGCGTTCTCGATCGCCTTGGTCACCCAGGGGTGCTCGATGGCCTCGCCCTCCTGCATGCCCAGCTTCTGCATCATAGCCCCCACCTTCTCGGAGGCGAAGATGCGCATCAGGCTGTCTTCCAGGGACAGGTAGAAGCGGCTGGAGCCCGGGTCGCCCTGACGACCGGAACGGCCGCGCAACTGGTTGTCGATGCGGCGGGACTCGTGGCGCTCGGTGCCGACCACGTGCAGACCGCCAGCGGCGATGACCTGGGCATGGCGCTGCTGCCAGGCCTGACGCGCGGCCTGGCGCTGGGCCTCGTCCTTGATCTCCTCCAGTTCCGCGTCCAGGCTGCCGCCGAGGACGATGTCGGTGCCACGACCGGCCATGTTGGTGGCGATGGTCACCGCCCCCGGCCGCCCGGCCTGGGCGACGATGCCCGCCTCGCGCTCATGCTGCTTGGCGTTGAGGACCTCGTGGGGGATCTTCTCCTTTTTCAGCAGGCCGGAGATGAGCTCGGAGGTCTCGATGGAGGCGGTTCCCACCAGGGCCGGCTGGCCGCGCCGGACGCAGTCGCGGATGTCCTCGATGATGGCCTGGTACTTCTCCTTGGCGGTGAGGTAGACCAGGTCGCCGCGGTCGTCGCGGATCATGGGCTGGTTGGTGGGGATGACCACCACCTCCAGGCCGTAGATCTGCTGGAATTCGTAAGCCTCGGTGTCGGCGGTGCCGGTCATGCCCGCCAGCTTGGGGTAGAGGCGGAACAGGTTCTGGAAGGTGATGGAGGCAAGGGTCTGGTTTTCCTGCTGGATAGCCACCTCTTCCTTGGCCTCCACCGCCTGATGCAGGCCCTCGGACCAGCGCCGGCCGGGCATGGTGCGGCCAGTGAACTCGTCGACGATGATGATCTGGCCGTCGCGGACGATATATTCCACGTTCTTGTGAAACAGGACGTGGGCGCGCAGGGCGGCGTAGACATGGTGCATGAGCACGATGTTGGCGGGGTCGTAGAGGCTTTCCCCCTCACCCAGCAGGCCCAGTTCGGTGAGCATCTCCTCGACGTGTTGGTGCCCCTCCTCGCTGAGGAAGGCCTGGCGAGCCTTTTCGTCCACCGAGTAGTCGCCGGGGCCGAAGTCCGGCTTGCCCTCCTCGTTGGTGATGGGGGGCTGGCGGGTGAGGCGCGGGATGATGCCGTCGATCTTCTTGTAGAGATCGGTATTGCCCTCGGAGGGGCCGGAGATGATCAGGGGCGTGCGGGCCTCGTCGATGAGGATGGAGTCCACCTCGTCGACGATGGCATAGCAGGGATCGCGCTGCACCCGCTGCTCCGGGGTGAAGGCCATGTTGTCGCGCAGGTAGTCGAAGCCAAACTCGTTATTGGTGCCGTAGGTGACGTCGGTGGCATAGGACTCCCGACGGCTGACGTTGCGCAGGTGGCGGTAGCCCTGGCCAGGGGGTGGCTCGTAGCCATAATCGACGACATAGGAGGCCGTATCCGGACCCATGCCCCCGGAAGAATTGATGACGCCCACCGACAGGCCGAGGAACTGGTAGATACGCCCCATCCAGACGGCGTCGCGGCGGGCCAGGTAGTCGTTAACCGTAACCAGGTGGACGCCCTTCCCCGGCAGGGCATTCAGGTAGACCGCCAGGGTCGCCACCAGGGTCTTGCCTTCACCGGTACGCATCTCGGCGATGCGGCCGTCATGGAGGACCATGCCACCGATGAGTTGGACGTCGAAATGGCGCATGCCAAGGGCGCGCTTGCCAGCCTCGCGCACCACGGCGAAGGCCTCCTTGAGCAGGTCATCCAGGCTGGCGCCGGCGGCGAGGCGCTCGCGGAACTCGGTGGTCTTGGCCCGTAGGGCGGCGTCCGAGAGCTTGGCCACCTCCGGTTCCAGGGCGGTGATCTCGGCGACCACCTTGGACATCTTCTTCACCAGCCGGTCGTTGCGGCTACCGAAGACCTTTTTGAGCAGATTCGTGACCATATGCGCCGGAATATCCGCAGTCGACAAAGATTAAACCATGATACCCCAAGCAGGCGGTTCAGGCGGATCGCGATGAAGCTGTCCACGGCTAAACTGTCCACGGCGGAGCTGTCCGCGACCTATCCGCCCGCGGGGCTTACCTCAGCGGCGTCGCTTACCCATGAACGTCGTTCGCGCACCGGGACCTTCATGATCCCCGGAGAGGGGACCTGCATGATCCTCGGAGGGGGAACTTTAGAATCTTCAGGACGGATCGCCGGAACCGGAACGGCGCGGGGGCCTGAGGCGACATCGCCCGGCGCCCCACCCCGGCGGGAGATCAGGAGGAAGTCAGCAAGCCCTCAGGGCTCCTGACGGGGAAGGTCGAGGCCAGCCAACCGCAGCGGATTGATGGCCACGCCCTCCTTGAGGACCTCGAAGTGGAGGTGGGGTCCGGTGGAGCGGCCACTGCTACCCAGGGTGGCGATGACCTGTCCCTTGGTCACCAGATCCCCCGCTGCCACCAGCAATTTCTTGCAATGGGCATAGCGGGTGACCAGGCCATTGGCATGCCGGATCTCGACCAGGCGGCCATACCCACTGACGGTCTCACTCTGGATCACCAGCCCATCGGCGATGGCCAGGATGTCGGTACCGACCTTAGCCGCATAGTCCACGCCGCTGTGGAAACTTTGGCGGCCATGGAGCGGATCCTTCCGCATCCCGAAGTAGGAGGAAATGTAGCCCGATCGCACGGGTAGTCCCGGGCTCAGGCTATCCTCACTGAGTTCCCGTTCCATCACCACCTGGTCGAGGAGCCTGAGCTTCCGGCCCCGGTCCTCGATTTCCCGGCCCAGGCGGGCCATCTCCATGGCGAACTCCTCACTGGACGTCGGCAGCGTCTCCATCGGTTCCGGGCCACCCTGGGGAGGGGCATGCTGAAAGTCGAATTCCTCGGGGCTGAGATTGGCCTTTTCGACCAGGCGTTCGCCGAGGGCATTGAGGCGCAGGAGCTCGGCCTGCATCTGACTGAGCCTGAGGCTCAGGGTGTCCAGTTCACTGGCGGAGGGCAGGTCCTCCCGGAGGAACTGGTCGTGGGAACGTCGCTCCAGTGAGGCCAGGAGGGCGGACGTTTGATCACCGGTCCCCGCCGCGGCGGAGTGGATCTGACCGTACCAGAAGCCGGCTGCACCGGTGCCGGCAGCCACCAGGATTAGGACCAGGACACTGAGCCAAAGCTGCATCCGGGGTCCAACGCCATGATGGCATCGGTGCGAAAAGCAGTTTTTCATCCAGTAATTCCGTTGCAAAAAACTCGGACATGGTACTGGACGCCGGGCACTGATCCAAGGAAAAATGCATCGACGGGCGCCTTACAGCGCCTCAACGAGCACTATTTATTTAATAATCAATCATCTTTACTGAAAGGCAAGCCACCGCGCCATGGCCCTCACCGCCGTCAACCACCAACTCCGCCGCCTGGCCGGTCAGGATGCCCTGAGCGCGATCCTCACCGCGGTGGAACGGCAGGGTCTGCTCCTGGCCGCCGTGCGGGCCCGGATGGCGCCACCCCTCGACCAGCATTGCCGTCACGCCGCTCTAGAAAACGGCCGATTGACCCTGGTGACGGATTCCCCGGTGTGGGGCGCCCGCCTGCGGTTCCTCGCCCCCGAACTCCTGGCCAGCCTGCGCGCGACCCATGGGGAGATCAAGGAGTGCCGGGTTCGGGTCCAACCCACTTGCCTGCCGACCAGGCCCCCGGAACCTGCCCCGCGGGCGGTCAGCATGTCTCCGGCCACCGCCAACTTACTCCTGGCGGCGGCCGAGGCCCAGGCGGGCACGGAGTTAGGACTGGCCTTGCGGCGGCTAGCCGAGGCCGGAATGAGGGCGGCGGTCGAGCGGGACGTGCTGGTTGACCGCTAGGTGATCACCCGGAATCCGTCAGGAAACGGCCAGTTGCAGGCGACGGATACGTGCCGGGGCCGAGGCCCCTTCCGTGAAGCAGACCTCTTCCCAGGCGTCAGGCGTGGCGATCAGGGCCCGCAGCAACTGATTGTTCAGGCCGTGGCCGGACTTGTAGCCCTGGAAGGCGCCGATGAGGGAGTGGCCGAGGAGGTAGAGGTCACCGATGGCATCCAGGATCTTGTGCCGGACGAATTCGTCCTCGTACCGCAGGCCTTCCTCGTTGAGGACCCGGTAATCATCCACCACCACGGCGTTGTCCAGGCTACCGCCCATGGCCAGATTCCGCTGCCGCAGGGCCTCGATGTCGCGCAGGAAGCCAAAGGTGCGGGCCCGGCTCACCTCCTTGACGAAGGAGGTGGCGGAGAGGTCCACGGTGGCCCGACGGGTGCGGGAGGCGAAGGCGGGGTGATCGAAGTCGATGACAAAGTCCACCTTGAAGCCATCGTAGGGCTCGAAGAGGGCGTACTTATCCCCGTCCTCGACCCGCACCGGCCGCTTGATGCGCACGAAACGCTTGGGCCGGTTCTGCTCCTCGATCCCCGCCGACTGGATGAGGAAGACAAAGGGCCCGGCGCTACCGTCCATGATCGGCACCTCGGCGGCACTGACATCGACGTAGGCGTTGTCGACGCCCAGCCCGGCGAAGGCGGAGAGGAGATGCTCAACCGTGGAGACGCGGACCCCATCCTTGATTAGGGTCGTGGACAACTGGGTATCGCCGACATTCAGCGGGGTGGCGGGGATGTCGACCGGCTGCTTCAGATCGGTGCGACGAAAGACGATGCCCGTATCCGGCGCGGCGGGGCGCAAGGTCAAGTAGACCTTCTCCCCCGTGTGCAGACCCACGCCCGTGGCGCGAATGACGTTTTTCAGGGTACGCTGCCGGATCATGGTCCTTCTCCTTCTGGTGTTAGCCGCAAGGGGTCGAATCTAGCCGCAATCAGGGCCGATCCGGGTGAATCGGGGCTAACCCCGCGTTTTCCGGCTGACGGAAAATCTTTGGTTATCCCCTAAGGGTTTTCCCTCATTATTAGGCATGCCCCTACCCGTTTGCAAGTAAATCGCTTGATTATGCGACACGGACGAGGGGGGCAGGCCCGCTTAGGCAATTACCGCGGGCCCGCCCGGAAGGTGCCGCTCAATCCGCCTGACGGCGCAAAAATGCCGGGATGTCGAGATAGTCCAGGTCGGGCTCGGTTTCGGCGGCGACCGGCTTGGAACGGCGTCCAAAGCTATCGGCGAAGCTGGAGGGCTTAGGGGCGGTACGGTCATTCGCCACCACCTGCAGACGGGGCGTTTCCGCGCGGGTCTGGGCACTGACGCGACCGCGACTGCCGCCGATGCCCGTGGCCACCACGGTGACCCGCATCTCGTTCTCCAGGTCGGGATCGATGACCGTACCCACCACCACGGTGGCATCCTCGTCGGCGAAGTCGCGGACGGTGTTGCCCACCTCGTCAAACTCACCGATCGTCAGGTCCATGCCCGCGGTGATGTTGACCAGGATGCCCCGGGCGCCCGAGAGGTCGATGTCGCCCAACAGGGGACTGTTGATGGCCGCCTCCGCCGCCTCCCGCGCGCGATTGGGCCCACTGGCCGCGCCCATGCCCATCATGGCCTCGCCCATCTCGGACATGACCGTCTTGACGTCGGCGAAGTCGACGTTGATCAGGCCATGACGGGTGATCAGTTCGGCGATGCCCCGGGTGGCATTGAGCAGGACGTCGTTGGCGGCCCTGAAGGCGTTCAGCAGGCTCATCTCCTTGCCGAGGACGGCCAGGAGTTTCTCGTTGGGGATGGTGATCAGGGAATCGACCCGGCCCGCCAAGGCCTCGATGCCCTCCTCGGCGATCTTCATACGCTTGCCCCCCTCGAAGGGGAACGGCTTGGTGACCACCGCCACCGTCAGAATGCCCAGTTCCTTGGCGACATCCGCGACCACGGGCGCGGCGCCGGAACCCGTGCCACCGCCCATCCCGGCGGTGATGAAGACCATATCGGCCCCTTCCAGGGCATCACGGATGCGGTCACGATCCTCCTCCGCCGCCTGGCGACCCACGGCCGGGTTGGCGCCAGCCCCCAAGCCCTTGGTGATGGCCGCCCCCAACTGCAGGATGGTCTTGACCGTGGAATGTTTCAGGGCCTGGGCATCGGTATTGGCGCAGATGAAATCCACGCCTTCGATGGAGGACTCCATCATATGGTTGACGGCATTGCCGCCACCGCCGCCAACGCCGATGACCTTAATGACGGCGCTTTGGGTGTGGGTATCCATCAATTCGAACATGTAATGATTCCTCTCACGCTTGAATATTGTCGCAATGATCGACCCTTGGCCGTCCAGCCCTCATGACCCGGCGACCGTTTGATCGCAACCCGGCGTCCTCGACCACCCGAACGCCACCCGAGGCCCGCCATGCCGGCGGAGCCCAGCAGAACCTTAAAAATTGCCCTGGAACCAGCGCTTCATCCGCTCCCAGATGGCCCCGGCGCCCCGGAGATCCCGGGGCTCGGCGCGGTAGGCCGGGCGATTCTGGCGGGCATAGAGGAGCAGCCCGACCCCCGTGCTGTGGATCGGATTGCTCAACACCTCCTCCAGACCCACCGCATTCTGGGAGTGGCCCAGGCGCACCGGCATGTGGAAGACCTCCTCCGCCAAATCGATCAGGCCCGCCATCTTGGCGCTGCCGCCGGTCAGGACGACGCCGCTGGCGACTTTCGGCTCCAGGCCGGTGCGTCGCAGCTCCATCTGCGCCAAGGTCAATAGCTCCTCGTACCGGGGCTCCACCACCTCCGCCAAGGTCTGCCGCGCCAGCCGCCGCGGCGGACGTTCGCCAATACTCGGCACCTCGATCATCTCGTCCCCCCCGGCCAACTGGGCCAGGGCGCAGGCATGGCGGATCTTGATGCGCTCGGCATACTGGGTCGGGGTGCGCAGGGCCACGGCGATATCGTTGGTCACCTGATCCCCGGCGATGGGGATGACGGCCGTATGCTGGATGGCCCCGTCGGTGAAGACCGCCAGGTCCGTGGTGCCGCCGCCGATGTCGATCAGGCAGACGCCTAGCTCCTTCTCGTCCTCGCCGAGGACCGCGTAACTGGAACCGAGCTGCTCCAGAACCAGGTCATCCACCTCCAGACCACAGCGGCGGATGCACTTGACGATATTCTGGGCGGCGCTGACGGCGCCGGTGACCAGGTGCACTCTGGCCTCCAGACGGACGCCGCACATACCCACCGGCTCGCGGATGCCCTCCTGGCCATCGATGACGAACTCCTGGGGCAGGATGTGCAGGATCTTCTGGTCCGCCGGGATCGCCACCGCCCGGGCAGCGTCGATGACCCGGTCCAGGTCCGCCTGGGTCACCTCGCGGTCCTTGATGGCGGTCACCCCATTGGAGCTCAGGCTGCGGATATGACTGCCGGCGATACCGGCATGGACGGCATGGATCTCACAGCCGGCCATCAGCTCCGCCTCTTCCACGGCCCGCTGAATGGACTGGACGGTGGACTCGATATCAACCACGACCCCCCGTTTGAGGCCCCGGGAGGGGTGCATCCCCACCCCCACGACCTCCACCAGGCCATCCTCCCGCTCCTCGCCGACGAGGCAGGCGACCTTGGAAGTACCGACATCGAGTCCCACCAGTAGATTCTTGTCTCCGCGTCGCGCCATGAGGCTAGCTCCGGTAGGGCAAAAGGTCCCCGTCCGGGGAACCTGGATGATTAAAGAAACGGGTTACCGTCGCGGGGTCAGGGTAGACGAGTTCCGACCCCAGGGGATACCCCAGTCCCTGCGCCACCCGGGCGGCGAGCCGGGCCCCGGACCAACTGACGGCTAACCCATTACTATATCGCATGTCCACGCGCGCCGGCCGACCGGCGGCGAGGATCTCGGGATAGGCGCGCAGGAAGCGCTCCAGCCGCGTTTCCACCTCGGTCCTGCCCAGCAGGAGGGTAAAACCCGCGTCGGTGGTCAGGGTCCAGGCCCCGCGCGCGTCATCCTGCAGGGTCAGGATCACCAGGTCCCGGGCCTTGAGCCGTTCCCCCCAGGCCAGATACCGCTCCACCACCTGCCGGGCCTGATCGTCAGGGCCCCGCAGCAGGGGCAGGCCCGCCGGGATCTCGTGCCGCTCCGGCCGGAAGATCACCCCCTCCGCCGTCACCAGACCTCCCTCGCCCCAACGGGCCAGGGGCTTATGCTCCGTGACCGCGATCACCAGCCGGTCCGGCCAGGCGCGGCGCACGCCGGCATTGGCCACCCAGGGCAACTCCCGGATGGCCGCCTGGATGCTGGCCAGATCCTGGGTGAGGATGCCGGCCTCCAGCGTCATGCCGACCCGTTCCTGGATCTGCTGCAGGGTCATGCGCCGCACCTCGCCCTCAATGCTGACGACCCGCACTGGCAGATACTGGGACTCGAGTTGCAACAGCCAGTGACCGCCGGCCACCATGGCCAGGATCAGCCCCAAGCCCGACAGGCCCTTGAGAAAGCGCCAGGCCAGCCTGGGCTCCAGCCGCGGCAGGCTGAAGGCCGGGGCGGGACTTGTCTGGGGCGGATCAAACCATCTCAAGACTCGTCTCCAGGATGCGCCACACCAGTTCATCGAAATCGAGGCCCCGGGCGCGGGCGGCCATGGGCACCAGGCTATGGTCGGTCATCCCGGGCACCGTGTTGATCTCCAGCAGGTAGGGATTGCCGGTCCCATCCAGCATCAGATCCACCCGCCCCCAGCCCCGGGCACCGACGGCCGCGAAGGCCGCCAGGGACAGGGCCTGGAGCCGGGCCTCGTCCACGGCGCTCAGACCACAGGGACAGAGGTAACGGGTATCGTCGGCGAAGTATTTGGCCTGGTAGTCATAGAAGACCCGCGGCGTCTCCAGGCGGATCAGGGGCAGGGCCTCGTCGCCCAGGATGGCGCAGGTGTATTCGGGGCCACTGATCCAGCGTTCCGCCAGGACCAGCCGATCGAAGCGCGCCGCCTCCCGCCAGGCGGCGGCGAGCTGGGCCACGTCGTCCACCCGGGCCATGCCGATGCTGGAACCCTCGTGAGCGGGCTTGATCATGAGGGGAAAGCCCAGGGCGGCGGCCCGGGCCAGATCGGTCTCCTCCCGCAGCGGGGCGAACTCCGCCGTAGGCAGGCCGGCGCCCTGCCAGGCCAGCTTGCAGCGATACTTGTCCATCCCCAGGGCGGAGCCCAGGACCCCGGAGCCGGTGTAGGGCAGCCCCAGGGTCTCCAGGGCACCCTGGATCTGGCCATCCTCCCCCCCCCGGCCATGGAGCATGATGAAGACCCGGTCGAAGCCCCCTTGCGCCAGGTGGGCCAGCACCTGGCGGTCCGGATCGATGGGCGTCACCGCGACCCCCCGGCGCCGCAAGGCGGCGAGGACGGCGTTGCCGCTCTTGAGGGAGATCTCCCGTTCGGCCGATTGGCCACCCAACAGCAGGGCCACCTGACCAAACCGGGCCGCGTCGGTGCTCATGGCAGGTTTCCTCCGATGCAATGGACCTCGGGTTGCAGGCGCACACCGCTCTGGCCCTCCACCCGCGCCTGGATGCGCGCCATCAGCGCCCGGATGTCCCGGGCGCTGGCGCCACCGGTATTGACGATGAAATTGGCATGCCGGGTGGAGACCTGGGCCCCACCCTCGCGCTCGCCCTTGAGGCCCGCCGCCTCGATCAGGCGCGCGGCATAGTCCCCCGGGGGGTTGCGGAAGACGGACCCGCAACTCGGCTCACCGATGGGCTGGGTGCGGTTGCGCCGCTCCAGCAGGTCGCGGATGCGCGCCTGACAGGCCGCCGGCTCCCCCGCCTCCAGTTCCAGCTCCGCCGCCAGGAACCACTCCCCGTCCGGGCCCACGACCTGGCGGTAGCCCACGCGGAAATCCGCGGGACCCCGCTCCCGGAGCTGGCCCCCGCGGTCGATGGTCGTCACCCGGCGCACCCGGGTCCAGATCTCGCCGCCATGGGCCCCGGCGTTGAGGGCCAGGGCCCCGCCCAGGGTACCGGGGATGCCGGCCAGGAATTCACAACCGGACAGCCCGGCCCGGGCGGCGAAGCGCGCCAGCTTGGCGCAGGGGACGCCGCACTCGGCCCGCAGGCCCAGAGGGCCCAGCCGCTCCAGACCGCCCAGCCGCCCCTGGGTGTGAATGACCGTGCCGGGAAAGCCGGCGTCATCCACCAGGAGATTGCTCCCCAGACCCAGCCACAGCAGGGGCTCGGCGGGCTCCAGGGCGCGCAGGAAGGCCGCCAGGTCGGCGGCGTCCGCCGGGCGGTAGAAGCGTCGCGCCACCCCGCCGACCCGCCAACTGGTGTGGCGGGCCAGGGGTTCCTCCAGGCGGAGTTCACCGCGCAGACCGGCCGCCAGCGCAATCTGGGGGGATGAGGCGGGAAGCATGGCGTCGCTCATGGACCAACCCCAACGCGCAGCAGCGCCGGCAGCCGTGCCGCCAGGCCCCCGATATCCCCGGCCCCGGAGAGCAGGACCAGGTCCCCGTCCTCCAGCAACTTGTCCAGCACCCGGGGGACCTCCTCCAGCTCCGGACAGAAGACCGGATCGACCTGGGCCCGGACGCGGATGGCCCGGCTCAGGGCGCGCCCATCGGCGCCGGCGATGGGCGCCTCCCCCGCCGCGTAGACCTCGCACAGCACCAGCCGGTCGACGCTAGACAGGACCTGGGCGAAGTCGTCGAATTGCTCCTGGGTGCGGGTGTAGCGATGGGGCTGGAAGACCAGCACCAGCCGCCGCCCTGGCCAGCCCTGACGGGCGGCCTCCAAGGTCGCCGCCACCTCCCGGGGATGGTGACCGTAGTCGTCGATCAGCACCAGTTTCCGGCCGGCAGCGTCCCGGACCTCGCTGACCACGAAGCGCCGGCCGATGCCCTGGAAGCCCGCCAGGGCGCGGCGGATGGCCGCCTCCGGCACCCCCAGCTCCAGGCCGACGCTGATCGCCGCCAGGGCGTTGAGCACATTGTGGCGACCCGCGAGATTGAGCTCCACCGGAAAGCTACCGCCCCGATGCTGGGCGGTGAAGTACATGCGCAGGCCCTCCTGGCGCACCTCCAGGGCACGTACGTCCGCCTCCGGCCGGGTACCGTAGGTGCGCACCGGGCGGGGTACCTGGGGCACCAGGGCGCGCACCTCCTCGTCGTCGATGCACAGCACCGCCAGCCCGTAAAAGGGTAGGTGGTGCAGGAATTCCATGAAGGTGTTGCGCAGCCGGCCGAAGTCATGGCCATAGGTAACCATGTGGTCGGCGTCGATATTGGTCACCACCGCCAGCATAGGCTGGAGATAGAGGAAGGAGGCATCGCTCTCGTCGGCCTCGGCCACCAGGTAATGGGACCCGCCGAGACGGGCATTGGCCCCGGCGCTGTTGAGCAGCCCGCCGATGACGAAGGTCGGGTCCAGGCCGCCCTCGGCCAGGACGCTGGCCACCAGGCTGGTGGTGGTGGTCTTGCCGTGGGTGCCGGCCACTGCCACGCCGTAGTAGAAGCGCATCAGCTCGGCCAGCATTTCTGCCCGCCGGACCAGGGGGATACGCCCGGCGCGGGCCGCGACCACCTCCGGGTTGGCCTCATCGATGGCCGTCGAGACGACCACGGCGTCCGTCCCCAGAATGTGTTCCGCCGCGTGACCGATGAAGACCTGGGCGCCCAGCTCCGCCAGGCGGCGCGTCGCCGCATTGGGCCGCTTGTCGGAACCAGAGACGGTGTAGCCCAGATCAAGCATGATCTCGGCGATGCCGCTCATGCCGGCACCGCCGATGCCGATAAAGTGCAGGCGACGGATACGGCCCATGCGCCCCGCGTGATGACCCTGAGCGGTACCAGCAACGAGGCCAGCGTGGCGGGGAGGCAGGGGGGGTTGCGGCTGGCTCATGGGCGAATCTCGGCAAGGCAGGCGGCGGCGATACGGCCGGCGGCATCCGGCGCGGCCAGGGCGCGGGCAGCCTCCGCCATGGCCAGCAGGCGGGGCCGGTCCCCCAGCAAACGGCTCAGGACGGCACTCAGATGGGCGGGTTCCAGTTGGGTCTGGGGCAGAATCTCGGCGGCCCCCGCCTCGGCCAGCACCCGGGCGTTGGCCGTCTGGTGGTCGTCCACTGCGTGGGGGTAGGGGACCAGCACGGCGCCCAGGCCGGCGGCGGCCAGTTCCGACACCGTGAGGGCGCCGGCGCGGCATAGTACCAGATCCGCCCAGCCATAGGCCTCCGCCATGTCGGCAATAAAAGGCGTGACCTCGGCGGCGACCCCCGCCGCGGCATAGGCCTGTCGGGCGACCTCCAGGGTCTGCTCACCGGCCTGATGGCGGACCAGCGGCCGGAGTGGCGCTGGCAACAGGGCCAGGGCCGGGGCAACCCGCTCGTTGAGGGCCAGGGCGCCGAGGGAGCCCCCCACCACCAGCAGTCGCGGGGGTCCCTGGCGATGGGCCAGACGCGCCGCCGGCGGCGGCAGGGCGGCGATGGCCGTGCGCACCGGGTTGCCGCAGGTCTCGGCCCGCCGCGCGGGCGGGAAGCTATCCGGAAAGGCCTGAAAGACCCGTCGTGCCAGGCGCGCCAGCCAGCGATTGGTCAAACCCGGCACCCGGTTCTGCTCCTGGATGACCAGGGGGATGCCCAGCAGCCAGGCCATGAGCCCGCCGGGGCCCGAGGCGAAGCCACCCATTCCCAGCACCAGATCCGGCCGGCGGCGGCGCAGGATGCCCGCCGCCTGCCATAGGGCCAGGGCCAGCTTGCCGGGGGCGGCCAGCAGGGCCAGGGCCCCCTTGCCGCGCAGGCCCTCGATGCCCAGCCATTCGATGGGGAAACCCTGTTCGGGCACCAGGCGGGCCTCCATGCGGTTGCGGGTGCCGATCCAGAAAACCTCGTGCCCCTGGGCGCGCAGCCACTCCGCCACCGCCAGGGCGGGAAAGACATGACCGCCGGTACCCCCGGCCATGATGGCTAGGCGCGCGCCCATTTCACCCCGCCACCGCCCCCGGCGGTTGCCGCGGCCCGGGGATCGTGCCGTGTTTCCAGGTCGATGCGCAGCAGCACGGCAATGATCATGCAGACCACGATCAGGCTGTTGCTGCCATAACTGAGAAAGGGCAGGGTCAGGCCTTTGGTCGGCAGGAGCCCGACATTGACGCCGATATTGATTAACCCCTGCAGCCCCAGACCGAGGCCGAAGCCCTGGGCCAGATAGGCGTCGAAGTGGCGTCCGGCCAGGCGGGCGCGAAAGCCGATCTGGAAGGCGCGCCAGACGATGAAGCCCATGGCCGCCGTCACCAGCAGGACCCCGGCCAGGCCCAGTTCCTCGCCGACCACGGCGATGATGAAGTCGGTGTGCGCCTCCGGCAGATAAAACTGCTTCTGGATGCCGTTGCCCAGCCCCACCCCCGCCCACTCGCCCCGGCCGAAGGCGATCAGGGCCTGGCTCAACTGGAACCCGGTGTTGTAGGGATCGGCCCAGGGATCCAGATAGGAGGTCACCCGTTGCAACCGGTAGGGCGAGGACAGCACCAGGCCGATCCCGGACAGGACCACGGCCAGCCCCAGCCCCCCGAAATAGAGCAGCCGCACCCCGCCCAGGAAGAGCATCCCCATGACCGTCGCCATCAGCACCACCGTGGTGCCGAAATCGGGCTCGGCCATGATCAGGGTGGCGGCGATGACGATCAGCGCCATCGGCTTGACGAAGCCGAGGAGGCTCGTCTCCACCTCTTCCCGCCGCCGGATCAGGTAGCCGGCGATGAAGATGACGGCGAAGAACTTCATCAACTCAGAGCTCTGGAGATTGAAGGGCCCCAGGGGTATCCAGCGGGTGGCGCCGTTGACGTTGCGTCCCAGGCCCGGGATCAGCACCAGCACCAGCAGCGACAGACCGACGAAGAAGAGCAGGGTGCCTTGACGCTCCCAGACGCGGATCGGCACCAGCAGGACGCCCAGGGCCGCGGAGAGGGCCAGGACCAGGGCGGCGCCATGGCGCAGGACGAAATGAAAGGGATTGCCAAAGGTACGATCGGCGATGGGCATGGAGGCCGAGGCCACCATGATGAAGCCCAGCCCGACCAGGGCCGCCGCGCAGACCAGCAGCGCCCAGTCCATGTCCGGCAGCCGGGGGGCGCGTTGGCGGTGGGAGAGGGTCCGCACCCCCGCTTCCGACGCGCTCGGGGCCGAATCCATCGCCGAACCCGGGGATGGACTTATGGATGAACTCATGGACCCAGGCCCTCCACAGCGGCGACGAAGACCCGACCCCGGTGCTCATAGTTGTCGAACATGTCGAAACTGGCGCAGGCCGGGGAAAGCAGGACGACGTCACCCGGCTGAGCGAGCTGATCCGCGAGCCGCACCGCCTCCTCCAGATCCCGGGCCTGGCGGGTCGGCACCCGCCCCGCCAGCGCCCGCGCGATGAGCGGACCATCGCGGCCGATGAGGATCACCACCCGGGCGGTTTCAGCGGCCGCCTCCGCCAGCTCGGTGAAATCGGCGCCCTTGCCCTCGCCGCCGGCGATCAGCAGCGCCCGCCCGGGGCGCTGCGGATCGATCAGGCCGCGCAGGGCGGCCACCGTGGCCCCGGGGTTGGTGCCCTTAGAGTCGTCGAACCAGCGCACCCCCCGGCGTTCGGTCACCAGGACGGTGCGGTGGTCCAGACCACGAAAGGCGCGCAAGGCGGCCAGCCGCGCCGCCAGGGGCAGCCCGCAGGCCTCGCCCAGGGCCAGGGCGGCGAGGGCATTGGCCAGGTTGTGCTGACCGGCCAGGGGCAGTTCGTCCGCCCGCAGCAACAGCTCCTCCCCCCGGACCAACCAGGTGACGCCCCCGACCTCCCACAGGCCGTAGTCCGCCGGGGCCGTGCCACCAGTTCGCGGCGGGCCGAGGCCGAACCAGCGATCCTCCCCCGCCAGCCCGGCCATGGCCGCCACCCGCGGATCATCCCGATTCAGCAGCCCCACCTCGGCCCCCCGGAGCAGACTGGCCTTGGTCGCCGCGTAGGCCTCCAGGCTGGGGTAGCGATCGAGGTGATCGGCCGAGATGTTGAGGACCGTGGCCACCCGCGGCCGCAGGGACCGGGTGGTCTCCAGTTGGAAACTGGACAGCTCGAGGACATAGAGCTGGATGGCGGGATCGAGGAGCTCCAGGGCCGGTTCGCCCAGATTGCCGCCCACGGCGGTGCGCAGCCCGCTGGCCCGGGCCATCTCCCCCACCAGGGTGGTGACCGTGCTCTTGCCGTTGGAGCCGGTGATGGCCACCACCGGGGCCTGGACCGCCCGGGCGAAGAGCTCGATGTCCCCCACCACCTCAATCCCGCGGCCAATGGCTGGCGCCAGGCGCGGGTCGCCGAGGGCGATGCCCGGGCTGATGACCAAGCGCTCGGCCACGGCCAGGGCCGCGGCGTCAAAGTCGCCGAGGAAGAGCGGCAGGTCCGGCAGCTCCTCCCGCACCGCCGCCAGCCCCGGCGGCTGGGGACGGCTGTCGGTCACCGCCACCGGGACGCCTTGGGCGTGCAGCCAGCGAGCGCAGGAGAGGCCCGTCTTGCCCAGGCCCAGGATCAGGGTCTTGGGCTGGCCCCCGGGGCCGGGATGATGGAACAGGTCGTGCATGACGCTCCCCGGATGTCGCTCAGCGGATCTTAAGGCTCGCCAGCCCGACCAGGACCAGGATGACGGTCACGATCCAGAAGCGCACGATGACCCGCGGCTCCGGCCAGCCCTGAAGTTCGAAGTGGTGATGGAGCGGGGCCATGCGGAAGATGCGCTTGCCGGTCATCTTAAAGGAGGCCACCTGGAGCATGACCGACAGGGTCTCGGCGACGAAGACGCCGCCCATGATCAGCAGCACCAGTTCCTGGCGCACGACCACCGCCACCACCCCCAGGGCGGCGCCCAAGGCCAGGGCGCCCACGTCACCCATGAAGACCTGGGCGGGATAGGCGTTGAACCAGAGAAAACCCAGCCCGGCCCCCACCAGGGCCGCGCAAAAGACCACCACCTCCCCGACCCCGGGGACGCTGGGAATACGCAGATAGTCGGCGAAATTGGCGTGGCCGGAGGCGTAGACGAAGATCCCCAGGGCCCCGGCGACCAGGACCGTGGGCATCACCGCCAGCCCGTCCAGGCCATCGGTCAGGTTCACCGCGTTGCTCGAACCGACGATGACCAGGTAGGTCAGGAGGATGTACCAGGGACCCAGTTGCAGCGAGACATCCTTGAGGTAGGGGATCAGCAGGGCGGTCTCCGCCGGGGTCTCGGCGAGGACGTAGAGCAGGATGGCGGCGATCAGCCCCACCACCGACTGCCAGAGATACTTATAACGCGCCGCCAGGCCCCGGGGGTTGCGCAGCACCAACTTCTTGTAGTCATCCACCAGGCCGATGAGACCGAAGGCCAGGGTCACCAGCAGGACGACCCAGACATAGACGTTGGCCAGGTTCGACCACAGCAGGGTGCTGATCCCGACCCCCACCAGCATCAGGGCCCCGCCCATGGTGGGCGTGCCCGCCTTGGAGAGGTGGCTCTGGGGACCGTCGTCACGCACCGTCTGGCCGATCTTGTACCGGCGCAGCCGGCGGATCATGGCCGGCCCGACGACGAAGGAGATGATCAGGGCGGTGAGGACCCCCAGGATGCCGCGCAGGGTCAGATAGCGGAAGACACTGAAGCCGCTGTTGAACTGGGTGAGCCAATCGGTCAGATAGAGGAGCAAGCTTCAGCCCTCCCGGGGGGCGCAGAGGGCATCTGCCACCCGGTCCATGGCCGAGCGCCGCGAGCCCTTGATGAGGACCAGATCGTCCGGAGCCAGGTCCTGGCGCAGGCGGCCGATAAGCTCGGCCTGGTCGGTGAAGTGCCGGTCCGCGCCGGCGCCAAAGCCCTCCGCCGCCGCGGCGCTGAGGCTGCCCAGGGTGTAGAGCGCCGCCACCCCCGCCTCCCGGGCCACGACACCGAGGCGGCGGTGCAGGGCCTCGGCCTCCGGTCCCAGCTCGCCCAGGTCCCCCAGCACCAGGACGTGACGTCCGGACAGGGACATGAGCACGCCGATGGCGGCCTCCACCGAGTCGGGGTTGGCGTTGTAGCTGTCGTCGATGAGGCGAGGGCCGCCTGGAATCCGGCGGGGAAAGAGACGCCCCGGGACGGGGCGCATGGTCGCCAGACCGGCCCCGATGAGGGCAGGTTCCAACCCCAGGGCCCGGGCCATGGCCACGGCCACCAGGGCGTTGCGGACATTGTGGCCACCCGCCAGGGCCAGCTCAAGCTCCAGGTCCAGGCTGGGACCCGTCACGCGGAAGGCGGTGCGAAAACCCGCCTCGTCCCAGCGGGTCCGGGCCGTGCTCAGGTCCACGAACAGATCGGCGCCGGAACCACCATCAGGACCGGAACCCAGAGCCGTATCATGGCCAGAGTCAGGACGAGAATCAGGAGTGGATCGGGGTTCGGAATGAGGGCCGACAGCCAAGGCTGTGGCGATATCCGATCCAGCGGCCGCACCGCTTGCGGCGCAGGTCAGGCAGGACCGGCCCGCGGCCAATTGCCGCCACAGCCCCGCCCAGGGGGAGTCGGCGGGGAAGATGAAGGTGCCCCCGGGACGCAGGCCCTGGACGATCTCACCCTTGGCCTGGGCCACGCCCTCCAGGCTGCCAAAGCCCTCCAGATGGGCGCGCCCGGCGTTGGTGATGGCGGCGACCTCCGGCCGGGCGATAGCCGTCAGATAGGCGATCTCCCCCGGATGGTTGGCGCCCATCTCCAGCACCAGAAAGTCCTCCTCCCCCGCCTCCAGCAGGGTCAGGGGCAGACCGATGTCGTTGTTGAGGTTGCCCTTGGTCGCCCGCACGCTGCCCGCCTGGGCGAGGATGGCGGCGATCATCTCCTTGGTGGTGGTCTTGCCGTTGCTCCCGGTCAGGGCGACCACCCGGCCCGCGAAGCGCTCCCGGTGGGCCGCCGCCAAGCGGCCCAGGGCCAGGCGGCTGTCCTCCACCCGCCATTGCGGCAGGTCGATGGCCAGGGGGCGCTCGACCATCAGGGCCACGGCGCCGGCCGCCTGGGCGGCGGCGACATGATCGTGGCCGTCGTGGCGCTCGCCCCGCAGGGCGACGAAGAGGTGCCCGCCAAGCGGCTTTCGACTATCGATGCCGACGCCCCGAAAGCCGATGTCGACCCCGGAGAGGGTGCCACCCACCCGGGCGACGGCCTGGCTCAGGGTCCAGGGCAACGGCAGGGACGGGTGCGGGTCCGGTCGGAAGGCCGTACTCACGCGGCATCCTCCAGACTGGGGGCCCAGATGCGTTCGCTCAGGGCCTGCTGGACCTGAGCGCGGTCGCTGAAGTGGACCTTACGCTCCCCCAGATCCTGCACCGTCTCATGTCCCTTGCCCGCCACCAGCACCAGGTCATCACGCCCGGCGATGGCGATGGCGCGGCGGATGGCCAGGCCCCGCCGCCGTTCGACGATGGCCTTCGCGGGCTGAGCCATACCCGCCTGAATCTGGGCGATGATGGCATCGCCATCCTCGCTACGGGGATTGTCGTCCGTCAGGATCACCTGCTCGGCCAGCCGCTCCGCCACCACCCCCATGAGGGGGCGCTTGCCGGCATCCCGCTCGCCGCCACAGCCAAAGAGACAGATCAGCCGTCCCCGGGTATGGGCACGCAGATTGAGCAGGGTCTGCTCCAGGGCATCCGGGGAGTGGGCATAGTCCACCACCACCAGCGGCGCGCCGGCGCCGCCGAAACGCTCCAGGCGACCGGGCACCCCGCGCAGGTGGGTCATGGCCTGGGCGGCGCGTTCCCGGTCCAGGCCCCGGGACAGCAGGACCAGGTACACGGCCAGGGCGTTGGCGGCATTGAAGCGTCCGATGAGGCCCAGTTCCAGGCTGGCGGGTCCAGCACTGGTCTCCAGTTCCAGCCGCATGCCCGCATGGCTGGGGGTGAGGTCGCGCAGGCGCGCCCAGAGCCGGCAGGCCGCGGGGATGGGCCGGTCCGCCGCCAGGGTGAAGCCCCCGACCCAGACCGCCGGGTCCAGATCGTCGAGAATCGCGGGGGTCAGGTCATCGTCCAGATTGAGGATGGCCCACTCCAGGCCGGGGGAGCGAAACAGGCGACGCTTGGCCTGACCGTAGCGGGCCATATCGCCGTGATAGTCCAGATGATCCCGGCTCAGGTTGGTAAAGATCGCGTGGGTGAAGTGGACCCCCGCCGTTCGCCCCTGATCCAGGGCATGGGAGGACACCTCCATGGCCACGGCGCCCACCCCGCGCTCCCGCAGCCAGGCCAGGGTCTCCTGCAGGGTCACCGGGTCCGGGGTGGTATGGGTGGCCGGCTGAAGTTCCCCCGGGAGGCCGAATCCCAGGGTGCCGATCAGGGCACACTCGACCTCCTCCGCCAGGGCCTGGGCCAGGTAGTGGGTGACGCTGGTCTTACCGTTGGTTCCGGTCACGCCCAGGACCGCCAGTTGCACGCTGGGGTCCCCGAAGAAGCGTCCCGCCAACCGGCTGGCCTGATGCCGCAGATCGGGAACAGGGATGACCGGCAGTCCCAGGCTGACGCCCAGGGCCGCCAGGGCGGGGGCATCCCAACGACCGTCGGGTTCGGCGACGATGGCACAGGCCCCCAGGGCGCGGGCCTCGGCGGCGAACTGGAGCCCATGCCCCTGGCCGCCATGACAGGCCAGGAAGAGCCAGCCCGGCTGGATACGCCGGCTGTCCAGGGTGAGGCCGGTGACGGCCGGGTCAGCGGCATCCGCGGCGCTGGCAGCTTCCGGCCAGGCGGTCGGGGGCACCCAATCGGCCAGCAGTTCCCGCAGTCGCCAGACCGGACGCCGGGCGAGGGCCAGGCCCCCCGTCATCGGGTCGCGTCCGCGCTGGCCATCAGCATCTTCACCTCGGGGTGATCCGGCGGGACATTGAAGAGGCGCAAGGCACCCTGCATGATGCGGGCGAAGGCCGGGGCCGCCACCAGACCACCATAGTACTTTCCACCCCCGGGCTCATCGACCATGACCACCAGGACGAAGCGGGGGTCCTTGGCCGGGGCCATGCCGGCAAAGACCGCCTGGTAGCGCCCGGCGGCATAACCGCCACGGCCGGCGGACTTCTTTGCCGTGCCGGTCTTACCGGCGACGCCGTAGCCCTCGATGACCGCCTGCTTGGCGGTTCCCTTGGGCGAGACCACCGTTTCCATCATGGCCCGCACCTCGCGCGCCGTCTTGGCGCTGAGGACCTGCTCCCCCGCCGGCTCCTGGGCTACCTTGAGCAGGCTGATGGGCTTGAGGAGGCCATCCGCCGCCAGCACCGAATAGGCCCGGGCCAATTGCAGGGGGGTTACCGAGAGGCCATAACCAAAGGCCTGGGTGGCGTACTCGAAGTCCGACCAGCGCTTGAAATGGCGGAACCGGCCGGTCTCCTCCCCGGGGAACTGGACCCCGGTGGGCTTGCCGAAGCCGACCCGGTCATAGAGGTTCCAGAGGGTCTCCTTCTTCATGCGCAGGGCCATCTTGACCACGCCGATATTGCTCGACTTGGTGATGACGCTGGTGGTGTCGAGGCGGCCATAATTATGGATGTCCTTGACGGTGTTACTGCCCACCGCCAGGGTCCCGGGGCTGGTATCGATGGGGGTGGTCGGTGTCACCAGGCCCTGCTCCAGGGCGGCGGCGACGACGAAGGGCTTGATGGTGGAACCGGGCTCCATGACATCGGTGACGGCGCGATTCCGGCGGCTGCTCTGGTCGCCGTCCTTGTCGCCGTTGGGGTTGTAGGCCGGCTGATTGACCATGGCCAGGATCTCGCCAGTGCGTACATCCAGGACCACCGCCGAGGCCGACTTGGCCTTGTGCTCCCGCACCGTGCGCATCAACTCCCGGTAGGCGAGATATTGCAGCCGCCGGTCGATGCTCAGTTCCAGGTCCTTGCCGTGACGCGGCGGGCGCACCCGCTCCACCTCGGCGACCAGTTGCTGACGCCCGTCCTTGATGACCCGGCGCAGGCCAGGCTCGGCGCCCAGCCAGCCATTGAAGGCCAGTTCCATGCCCTCGATCCCTTTGTCGTCCACATCGGTGAAGCCGATGATGTGGCCAAAGATCTCCCCGCCGGGATAAAAGCGCTTGTACTCGGTCTCCATGCCCAGTTCATGGATCTGGTATTGCTCCTTGATCCGGGCGACGTCCTCGGCCTGATCGGGTTCGATGCGGCGCTTGAGGTAGATGAAGCCCTTGTTCTGGCGCTCCGCCACCCGCTGACGCAGGTCCTGGACGGGCAGTCCCATCGCCTCGGCCAGCTCACCCATCGCCGCGGGATAATCCTTGAGCTTGCGGGGATCGGTCCAGACGCTGGCCACGGGGGAACTGACCGCCAGGGGTTCGCCGTTGCGGTCGAGGATCATTCCCCGCCGCGCCGGGATCTCCCAGTCACGCAGATAGCGGGCCTCGCCCTCCTCACGCAGGAATTCCCGCTCCAGCACCTGGCGCTGGAAGGCGCTCGCCACCACGGCGCAGAGCAGGACGCCGAGACCGCCCAGCAACAACAGGCTCCGCCCGCGGAAATTGAAGCGCTTACCCTCGCGGGCCGGGTCGCTCTTGCGCCTGGCCAAATCAACGTTCATGAACCTTACCCCCAATGGTTCTGACATCCACACCCCGCGGCATGAACATGTCCAGCCGCGTCCGCGCCGCCGTCTCCACCCGTGGGTGGGTGCCCAGCGCCGCCTCCTCCAGCCGCAGCACGGCCCACTCCTCCTCCAGCCGATGGAGTTCCCGGGTCAGCGCCTGCAGATTGATGAATTCGATCCGCGTCTGATACTTGGCGTAGACGACCCCCACTCCGGAGGCGACCACGGCCAAGGCCAGCAGGGCGATCAGGAGCAGGTCCCGCAGGCTCATGACCGCCGCTCCGCCGCCCGCAGCACCGCGCTGCGCGCCCGGGGGTTGACCGCGACCTCGGCCTCCCCGGCATGCAGGGCCTTGCCGACGGGCTCCAGCCAGGCCTGGGTCGCGGTCGCCCGCAGCGGCACGCTCCGCGGAACCGGCTGACCCCGGGCCTGATCCCGGATGAACCGCTTGACGAGGCGGTCTTCGAGCGAGTGGAAACTGATCACCACCAGTCGGCCCCCCACGGCGAGGAGGTCTCGCACCGCTGCCAGGGCGGCCGCCAGTTCCTCAAGTTCGTGGTTGACCTGGATGCGCAAGGCCTGGAAGGCGCGGGTCGCCGGATGCTTGCCCGGCTCCCGGGTCGGGCAGGCCGCCGCCACGATCGCCGCCAGCCGACCGGTGGTGAGGATGGGCGCCTGGCCGCGGGCGGTGACGATGGCGCGGGCGATGCGTCGGCTGAAGCGCTCCTCGCCGTATTCGTGGAGGACCCGGGCGATGTCCGCCTCCTGGGCCCGCGCCAGCCAGGCCGCGGCCGTCTCGCCGGCGCTGTTGTCCATGCGCATGTCCAGGGGACCGTCGGCGGCGAAGCTGAAGCCCCGTCCGGCCTCGTCCAACTGGGGCGAGGAGACGCCGATGTCCAGCAGCAGGCCATCGACGGCGCCCAGGCGCTCATGACGGCCCACGACCTCCCGCAAGCGGGAGAAGGGGGCATGTTCGACCTCCAGGCGCGGGTCCCGCCGCGCCAGGTCCGCGGCCACGGCCACGGCCGCCGGATCCCGATCTAGGACCAGAAGGTGGCCAGCGGCCCCCAGCCGGGCAAGCAGGGCGCGCGCGTGCCCGCCCCGGCCAAAGGTGGCGTCGAGATAGAAGCCATCGGGGCGAATCGCCAGGGCCTGCAAGGTCTCCTCCAGCAAAACGGGTCTATGCCCGGTGTCAGCCACGGGGCGGCTCATCGAGTCAGATGGAAAGGGAGGCGAACTCGGGGGAGGACTCCAGCTCCGCCAGATCCTCTTCGTTCAGCCACTGGTCACGGCGCGCCACCCAGGTGTCCTCATCCCAGAGCTCGAACTTGTTGCTTTGCCCGATCAGGGCCACCCGCTTGTCCAGGCTAGCGAACTGACGCAGCTCCGGCGGCAGTTGCACCCGACCCTGACTGTCCATGTCCACCTCATGGGCGTGGCCGATGTAGAGGCGCTGCAACTTACGCGCGGTGGGGTTGAAGGAAGGCAGCTTCTCCAGCTTGCGCTCGATCTCCCGCCAGTTAGGTTCCGGATAGATCAGCAGGCAGCGATCGGTGTCGATGGTCACCACCAGATGGGCCGCGCAACAGGCCTGCAACTGCTCGCGATAGCGCGCGGGCATGGCCAGCCGGCCCTTGGCATCCAGACTAAGGGTGGAAACCCCCCGAAACACTGCCGCCCCCCTGATGGCGAAATTGCTCCCTTTTACTCCACTTCACTCCACTTCTGTCCTCATACTAGGCAACCCAGCCCCACCCGTCAAGCGGAGAAGTGAATTTTCCTTACGCCTGTCAGCAAGTTAGAGACCTAATTGCATCTATTTCGCCACAATCGGGAAGAGGGCCAGATTTCAAGGGGATACTTCGTAAGCCTCATGCCGCACCAAAGAAGGGCGGTTTCGGGGAGCCTGACCATGGCCGTGCCAAGACCAAGAGGTGGGTGGGTATTTGGGTAGAGAGGAGATGAAGGAAGGACGGTGCCGGACGTAGGTTCCGGGGTCCGTCCAGAAAATCGAGGTGGGAGTCGGCCTGTAAGCCGGGTTCTGTCGGGGACAGTCATTCATCTGGGACGCACGTCGCCGTGCGCCTCTAGCGACCTACCCGGGGACACGCGCGGGCCGCGCGGCGCGGCGCAAGGCCGCTCGTCCCCCTATTTGGTCTTGCTCCGGGTGGGGTTTACCCTGCCACCGGCGTTACCGTCGGCGCGGTGCGCTCTTACCGCACCATTTCACCCTTACCGATCCGCCGCAGCGGATAGAGGCGGTATCTTTTCTGTGGCACTGGCCGTGGGCTCGCGCCCCCCAGGCGTTACCTGGCACCCTGCCCTATGGAGCCCGGACTTTCCTCCCCTCGCGCCGCTGACGCGGCCGAGCAGCGACTGTCCGGCCGACTCCCATGGGCAGAATAACATGGAACGGCTGGCCCACGGTCTGCCTGCGCGGATTATCCAAACGCGGAAGCGGCATAGAGAGGCGGCAAGGGATCCTCTCCTCCGGTCCGCCCCGGTGAACGTTCCGCCGCGACCGTCAGCGCGGGCCCGAGATCCCGCCAGGCCGCGGGGCCATCCCAGCCAGCGGCCCCGCCAGGGGCATAGAGACACTGATCCAGCCGCCCCATCCAGGAGGCAGCAGGCCCGCCCAGGCGGGCGGCGAGGGTTTCGAGCCGCCGGGGGGGATCCTCGGGCCAGCGGACTTGTCCCCAGGCAAGCAGGGCCTCGCGGGTGGCCCGGGGCTCCTGGGCCTGGCAAGCCTGCCGGACCCGCTCCCGGGCGGCCGCCAGGGAGGCGCGCGATACCTCACTCCCGCCCGTCCGGGCCAGGGAGACGGGGGACTGGCGGCGACGCTCCCGCCACCAGAGCAGCAGGGTCGTCAGCCACAGGAACGCCATCGCGGCGGCCAGCCAGGGCCAATGACCCGCGGGGAGCGGCCAGCCTGATGCAACCGCGGTTAGCGGGGTAGAGGCGCCATGAGCGGTGGCGGATGCGGGGGCGGCAGCCGTTCTGGGAGCGGAAGAGGCCTCCGGGACCGGGTTAGCGTGAAACACACCAGTGGAGCCTTTCATTGTCTGGGGTGCGGCTGGCCCCTCATGAAAGTTAGCGTTAAAGTCAGGGGAAATTTTATTATTATCAGTGGCTTGGCCCGACATCTCATGAGAGTTGGCCCCAGCCCCCGCCGCTGTCGTCCCTGGCCCGAGGGCTGGCAAGCTCCCTTGGGCGCCTCCCGACGAGGGGGAGCTTGCGGCTTCTGCCAGTGGCTGGCGCTGGGTCAGCCCGGCCCCGGCCGCCGGGTCAGCGCCGTGGGCAACCTGGCCTTGGTCGTGAGGTAGGGGTACCGGTTCAGCCGCCGCTTGCCCCCGCGGGGTCTGGTCATCCACCGCCCCCGTCGCGGGCAGAACCTCCAGGGTCCGTGCCGGCAGCACGGCCACCCGCTCCTGATCGGCCCGCGTATCCCACCAGGCCAGACGGATCTCGGGCAGCACCAGCTTGCCGGCCACCGTCGGCACCAGGGCCTGTTTGATCTCCTTGACCGCCACCAGGGTGTCCCCCTCGGCCCGGGTCTCGGTCCGCGGCTTGTCCGGATAGCTCTTGACCCCGGGCGGGACCGCCCCAGTCAGGTCCGGCAACTGGGTGGCACTCAGCCCCTGGGCGGTCAGGGCCATAGTACGGGTGATGGGCTCGCCGACCCTCAGCCGGGTCTGGGCCGCGGCAGGATCAGGGGTCCAGCTCTCCGCCAGGCGCAGCTCCTCAGCCGGCAGCCAAGGGACGGTGGCCCCCGCCGGCCGTGGCCTGACCTCCAGGGTCAGGGCGGGACCGCGCACCTGGATCGGCCGGGTGCGTTGAAAGAGGCTATCCATCTCGGCGAAGGGATCGCGGCCAAAGAACTGCTCGAAGGCGCTGCCCCCCGACCCGAAGGGTGAACCGGGGGCGGTGCCGGCGACCTGACCGCGACCGGTTCTGGACTCGGGAACCGCCGCGGAGAGCACCGGCGCCGGAATCTCGATCGCCCCGCTGTGCTGGGGCAGCAGGGCATAGCGGCGCTCGACCACCCGATAACGCAGGCCATCCCGCTGAGTCTCCGTCACCCGATCCTCCCCCAGACGCTCGATCTGGACACCTTCCGCCTGGGGATCTTCCAGACTGGCGTTCTGCACCTGGGGCCGCAGTAGCACGCGCAGGGTGTAAATGACCTGACCCTGGACATAGACCTGGTCGCGATCGAGTTCAGCCTCCAGCCGGGCGGGCGGGGGCTCGCCAACCTGGGCGGCCTGGGCGGCGGGCAGCACCTCGACGGCTATCGGCAGGCTCTCCAGCTCCCCGAGCCTCATCGCGGGGATGGTGAACCGGCCGCTGGCCTTAGGGGTCAGCAGGAAGCGCCATTCCCGGGTGGTGGTCACCCGGCCGTTGGTCATGACGGTGCTGGTGCCCTGTCCCTGATTCTGGACCGCGAAATCCCGGGCCAGCGCCGCCGTGTCGGGCGTTCCCCAGACATCGCCCGGTCCGGAGAGCGTCAGGAGCAGGGACTCACCCTCGGCCAGGCGGGCGCGATCGACTTGGGCGTCGAGCCCGGCGGCCAGCGCCTGGGCAATACTGAGGAACCCCAGCAGGATCAGGACCAGCCCGGCAGGAACGGAAGAAGTGCCGGGGGTGCCGCCCTCGCCCCGCAGAATCGACCTCATCAGCCTGACTGGCGTGAGGGGGAGCGCCACGGCACTGAAAAAGACTGACTTTGCCTTGACTTTCACGCCATCCACTTTCATGACCTCGCTGTGACGGACATCACACATCAATCCCGGGCTGGCCCGGGTCGGGTAGCGCCCCTGGCCCCACGCTGAGCCCCTCAGGGCAACTGACCCTGACGGCGCAGGTGCTGGAGCAGGAAGCGTTGCCGCAACAGGCCACCGGGATCATCGGGTACCCGGCGGAGTTGCGCCTCCAGGGCCTGTTGCGCCTCGGACGTCTGAGACGCCTGGGTCGGAGCTGGGATGGGCGGGATGCCCGGCGACGGTTGGTCCACCCCCTGGCGACCCAGCAGGTCCGCAACCCCGGGCTCGGCGCCGGCCCGCTGGTCTGGACTAGGGTCAGGAGCTGCCTTGCCATTCTGAGCCGCCCTGCCATCCTGATCGGCCGCGGACTCCCCCGGAGACCGGATTTCAGAGGCATGCTTGTCAATTTGATCAGCCGAGGGGTCTTGCCGGGATTGATCAGCTACCGGCTCTTGTGGGGATTGCCGCTCTGAATCCCCTCCCTGGCCCTGGCCATGCCCCTCATTTCGCTCTTCTCCCGCCCCCGAATCGGCGTCCGGTTGGCCTGCCTTAACCGATTGCTCCGCCTCCCCCTTCAGACCGTCCTGAGCCTGTTGATCATGCTGTTGGTCCTGCGGAGCCTCTTGTCCTCCCTGCTGTCCCGGTGAATCTTGCTGGCCCTGTTGACCTTCCTGACCGTTCTGACCTTGGTGACTCTGCTGGCCTTGCTGTTGCCCCTGGTCTTGCGGCGAGGACTCACCTGCCTGCCCCGGCCCCGCCTCTGGTTCCTGCCCGCCCCGTGGGCCGGTATCCCCCCCCTCCGCCCCATCCTCTCCCGAGGAAGGGGGTGAGGCGGGTTCCTGGGACTGGGCCGCCTGCTGGGCCAAGAGTGACCGCACCAGATCCAGGTTGAAGCGGGCATCGGCGTGATCCGGCACCTCCGCCAGGGTCCGCTCGTAGGCCGCGACGGCCTCGTCCAACTTTCCGGAATGGGCCAGGGCGTTGCCCCGGTTGTAGTCGGCCTCGGCACCGGCCTGACCTTCGATGGTCGCCAGGGCCTGGTCATAGTCACCGGCCTGATACTGCGCCGCCGCGCGCCAGTCGGGACGGGCGAAACGGGCCGCGGCCTGCTGTGGATCCCCGGCGGCGAGGGCCTGGGCGCCCTGCTGGTCGGGGCGCCACCACAGGTCCGCCCAGCCAAAGGCCTGGGCCGCCGGCGGCGGTACCCAGGCCAGGCAAACGCCCAGGAGCAGGGTCAGGGGGCTGAGCCAGCCCCGGCGAAAGGCCAGGGCGGCGAGGGGCAGCAGCGCCACCAGCAGCCAGGGCCCCTCCTCGCGCCACTGATCGGCGTGGGCGGCCTCCTCCCGCTCGAGCGCGGCGGCGTCGTGCGGGACTGCGGGCAGTAGGGCTCTGGTATCGGCATCATCGGTGGCAAGGGGGACATAGCGGCCGCTCCCGGCGGCGGCGATCGCCCGCAACTGCTCAGGCTGCAACCGGCTCAAGCGGATGGCGCCCCGGTCGTCGGACTGGAAACCCCCGCCGGCCAGGGGCACCGGGGCACCCTGGTCGGTACCCAGCCCGAGGACCGAGGTCCGATAGCCCTGGTCCCGCAGCTTGGTCGCCATGGACTGTACCGCCTCCGGGCGCTCGGGATCGGCCGTGATCAGGATGATGTCCCCTGAGAGGCTACCGGCCTGCTTGAGCAGTTCCCCCGCCTCGGCCAGGGCCAGGTCGGTGCGTTTGGCCCCCTTCACCGGCAGCAGGGCCGTTGCCAGGTCCGGAACCTGGGCGGCGATGGTGGCGGCATCGCCGGTCAGGGGTGACACCAGAAAGGGCTCGGCGCCATAGGCCAGCAGGGCGGTCTGGCCCTCGGCCGCCGCGGCAAGCAGGTCCAGGATCTCGAAGCGGGCCCGCCCCAGGCGGGAGGGGGACAGATCCTGGGCATCCATGTCGGGGGATAAATCCAGGACGATGACCCGTTGCGCCTGGGCCTGGAAAAGGGGTTGCGGCAAACGCTCCCAGACCGGGCCCGCCAGGGCCGTCACCCCCAACAGCCAGCCACACGCCAGCAGCGCCAGGGGCAGACGCAGGACCCGGGCCTCCGTCCCGACCAGCAGATGAGACAAGAGGTGGGCATCCACGAGACCCCGCCAGGCGGAGACGCCGGGGTCGTGTCGTCTCAGCCGCCACAGCAGCCAGGGTAAGGGGGCCAGGGCCAGGAACCAGAGCGGCCGCAGAAAATGCAGCTCGGAGAGAGCGGACAGGCTGGGCAGATCGGTCAGAAAGCTATTCAAGGTTTCAGGCCCTTAGCGTGAAAGTCACAGGAATGTCTTTCATTATCAGGGGCGTGGCCTGCCGCCTCATGACAGTTAGTAGAACCAACCCACCAGGGGCCGTGCCCGACAGCAGGGGCAAGGAAGCCACCCGGCCCGGGGTAGTAACCGCCAAGTAGCGAGAGGGTCGGGCGCCTTCGGACCAAGGCGCATCGCTGCGGACACCCCCGCCGACCACTTCGCCGGCGCGGGTCCAGTTGCGTGCCAGCGGCAAATTCACCCCTGCCTCCCTCCTTCAGCCCTCGGAAAACCGCCTCCGCCACCCCCCAGCAGCCCGATGATCAGGACCAGACCCAGGGCCGCCCCGGCGGGCCAGTAGTAGAGGGACTGGAGGGGCCGATAGGTACGCTGATCGCGCTCGCTGGGCTCCAGCCGGTCCAGTTCCGCGTAGATCGCCTCCAGTTGGGCGGTGTCCGTGGCCTGGAAGTAGCGGCCGCCGCTGGCCTTGGCGATGGCCTCCAGGGTAGCCGGGTCCAGATCGCTGGCCTGGCGGCGCAGCATGCCGAAGGGGGTCTGCACCCCCAGGGTCCCGCCGCCGATGCCGATGGTGTAGATCCGCACCCCGGCCTCGGCGGCCAGGCGGGCGGCCTCCAGGGCACCCAGGGCGCCGGCGGTCTGGCTGCCGTCGGTGAGCAGGATCAGCACCCGGTTGTCATCCCCCCGGTCGCGCAGCCGCTTCACCGCCAGGCCGATGGCGTCGCCGATGGCCGTCTCCCGGCCCGCCAGGCCGATGACCGCCTCACCCAGCAGTTGCTCGACCGTCTGGCGGTCATGGGTGAGGGGGGTCTGCAGATAGGCCCGGCTGCCGAAGAGGATCAGGCCCAGGCGATCGCCCTGACGCCGCTCGATGAACCGGCCAGCGACCGACTTGACCACCGCCAGCCGGTTGGCCGGACGCCCGTCGAGGAGATAGTCCGCCTGTTCCATGGAGCCGGAGACGTCCACCGCCAGCATCAGATCGCGCCCGGCCAGGGGCAGGCTGACGGGCTCCCCCAGCCACTCGGGGCGGGCGGCGGCCAGGACCAGCAGCCCCCAGGCCAGCCAAGCCAGGAGCAGCGTCAGGCGGCGTTGACGAGGCGTAACGCCGAGGTCCTGGGCCTCCAGGGCCTGGAGCGGCGGCAGGCGCAGGGCGGCCCCCGCCGCCGCTCGCGCCGGGGGTAGCAGGCGGGCCAGCAAGGGCAAGGGCAGGGCCGCCAGGGCCCAGGGCCAGGCGAGGCTGATCATGCGCGCCGTCCTCCTGGCCCCGGGGCAACCTCCGCTGCGGGTTGGCGATTGCGCTGAATCCAGTCCTCGACCAAATCCGCCAGTTCGCCGACGGCCAGTTCACCCCCCATGGCCTGCCCACCCCCGGGACGATAGGGCGCCACTAACAGCTCTCGTCCGGGTCCGGCCTGGAAGCGACCGGCACCGCCATGGGCATCGAGAAAGGCCAGCCAGTCCTCGCCGCTCAGCCCCGCGACGGCACGGCGGGGATAACGGGTCAGGGCGTAACGCCGCAGCAGCCGGGACAGGCCGCGGGCACAGGCGGCAGCGTCACCGCCCCGGGCATGGGCGGCGCGCAGGGCCGCCAGTTCGTCCAGGGCCGCCCGGGGTGCCGCCCGCAACCGGCGCCGCCGACGCCAGGCGCGCAATGCCCAAACCAGGAGCAGGGCCAGCAGGCCCGCGATCAGCAACGCCAGCAGCCACCAGCCAGGCGCCGGTGGCCACCAGGAGACGGGCTCGGGCAGGTGGTAGCCACGCAGCTCCACCAGGGGATCGCTCATCGTCAGCCCAGCGGGGGTCATCGTCCACCTCCGGCGCGCCGGGGATTGAGGCCCAGGGCCAGGGCGGGACCCACCGGCTCCGCCGTGCTAAGCCAGAGCAGATGGGCCTGGTGATGGCGGGCCAGGCCCTCCAGGGTCACCCGGTGAGCCTGGAAGCGGTCCCGCCAGGCCTGGCGCCGGGTCGCGCCGCCGGTATTCAGCAGACCGCGGCGGCGACCATCCGTGACCGGATAAAGCCCCGGCGGCGGGGCCTGTTCCTCCAGGGGATCCTGGACATGGATCAAAACCACCTCGCTGGCCCGCCCCAGCCGGGCCAGCCAGCCCGCCCGCTCGGCGGTCAGCCCGGCGAAGTCGCTCAGGACGAAGATCAGGCTCCCGGGCCGGGTCAGCGGGACCAGCAGTTCCGCCGCCGTGCTCAGGTCCGCGAGCCCCGCTGGCCCCCGGCCAGGGCCCATCGCCAGGGCCTGGAGCAGGGGCAGGAGGCCATGGGTACGGGCGGCGGGCTTCTGCTCGAAACGGCCCTGCTCATCAAAGATCAGCCCGCCGACCCGGTCGCCCCGGTCCACCGCCGCCCAGGCCAGGAGGGCCGCGGCCTGAGCGGCGATGACGGACTTTAAGGCGACACGGGTCCCAAAGCGCATCGAGGGCCCCTGGTCGACCAGCAGCCACAGGGGCCGCTCCCGCTCCTCACGGAAGAGCTTGACGTGGGGCCGCCCGGCCCGGGCCGTGACCCGCCAGTCCATGTTGCGAGGATCATCGCCGGGTTGATAGATCCGCGCCTCGTCGAACTCCATGCCCCGGCCGCGAAAGCGCGACAGGTGCCCGCCACTACGCGTGGCCAGGATCTTGCCCCGTGGCGCCAGGTCCAGCCGGCGCGCCTCCCCGCGCAGGGCCAGCAGTTCCCGCAAGGAGACGCTTACCCCGGCGGCGGCCGGTTGGGCGTTTGGCGTCAGTGGGCCCGTCATCCGCCTACGCCTCCACCGAGTAGCAACGGCCGTGGACCACTATGGCGGGGCTGGAACAACACCATCGGCTCAGGGCACCGGTGCCAATTAGGCGCCATCGGCTTCTGGTTTGCGAAGAGATGGGATTCGTTCATAGCCTCAGACAGGCTATCTCGTTGTTGATGAGAAAATGGGCGGTGTTTCTCACGGCTCCTCAGGGCACCGGCACCAGGGTCAGCAGTTCGCGTACGTACTCATCCGCGGTGCGGCCCTCGGCCTCCGCCTCGTAGGAGAGCAGCACGCGATGGCGCAACACATCCGGGGCCAGGTCCTGCACGTCCTCCGGGGAGACATAGTCGCGCCCGGCGAGCCAGGCGCGGGCACGGGCGCAGCGATCCAGGGCCAGGGTGGCGCGGGGGCTGGCGCCAAAACGCAACCAGCCATTCAGGCCCCCGCCCAAGGCCCGGGGGTCGCGGGTCGCCAGGACCAGATGGACCAGGTAATCCTCCACGTCCGGCGACAGGTAGAGGTCGAGAATGGCGCGCCGGGCGGCAAGGATGGCCCGCTGGCTGAGGCGTGACCCCTCCTCGACCGGTCCGGCGGCCCTGGCCTCGTCGCGGTTGAGCCGCAGGATGGCCTTCTCCGCCGCCAGATCCGGGTAGTCGACCCGCACGTGGAGCAGAAACCGGTCGAGCTGGGCCTCCGGCAGGGGATGGGTGCCTTCCTGCTCGATGGGGTTCTGGGTGGCCATGACCAGGAACAGCTCGGGCAGCCGGTAGGTCTCCCGGCCCACCGTCACCTGGCGCTCGCCCATGGCCTCCAGCAGGGCGGACTGGACCTTGGCCGGGGCGCGGTTGACCTCGTCGGCCAAGAGCAGGTTGTGGAAGATCGGCCCCTTGTCGAAGCGGAAGCTGCCATCCTGGGGGCGGTAGATCTCGGTGCCGGTAAGGTCCGCCGGCAGCAGGTCCGGGGTGAACTGGATGCGGTGAAAGTCGCCCTCCAGCCCGGCGGCCAGGGCCTTGACCGCCTTGGTCTTGGCCAGACCCGGGGCGCCTTCCACCAGCAGATGGCCGTCCGCCAGCAGGGCGATGAGCAACCGCTCCACCAGGCCGGTCTGACCGAGGATGTGGCGCTCCACCCGCTCCCGCAAGCGGACAAAATCGGGGCGCAGGGCCTCGGCCGCGGTAAGGGCGTCGGGGGGTCTCTCCTCCAGGCGCGGGGATTGGGTCACGGACATCTGACAGGTCTCCGGGGGTCGTGGAATTCAGGACTTGGACAAGGGGTCGCGCCACCATCGCGGGACTTTCGGCTTACCAGACCCTCCGCCAGGACGCCGAAGTCAAACCTTGGCCAGGCTGGCAGGCGCTGGGTCCAGCGATCAAACTGGGCTCAAGAGACATTTGTTAGGGCCGCCGGTTCCCCCACCTTCGGGATATGAACGTCGGCCTGCATCCGCCCCTTGCGGCCCCTGGCCAGATCTATCAGCATGGCGGCCGTTTTCCGGGCGATCGCGCCCACCACCACCAGGAATCACCGACGCCATGACCCGTTCCCCGACCCCGCCGGCCTTCGTCCCCAACCGCCGGCTCAAGGACTATGCCGGCATTACCCTGCGCGGGGTGGCCATGGGCGCCGCGGACGTGGTGCCCGGCGTCTCCGGCGGCACCATCGCCATTATCGCCGGCATCTACGAGGAACTCATCGATTCCCTCAAGTCGATCAACCCGACCAACCTCAAGCGCCTCTTCAGCGAGGGCCTGGCCGCCTTCTGGGCGGCCATCAATGGCAACTTCCTGCTGGCCCTGGTGCTGGGGATCGGCGCCAGCATCTTTTCCCTGGCCAAGCTCATCCACGGACTGCTGGAGACCCAGCCGATTCTGGTCTGGTCCTTCTTTTTCGGCCTGGTGATCGCCTCCGCCTTCTTCGTCGCCCGCCACATCCCCCGTTGGACAAGCGGTGAAGTGGTCGCCCTGATCCTGGGCACGGTGGTCTCCTACGTCATCACCATCCTCACCCCCGGCGAGCCCAACACCGCCTATTGGTTCATTTTCGTCTCCGCCGTCATCGCCATCTGCGCCATGATCCTGCCCGGCATCTCCGGCAGCTTCATCCTGGTGCTGCTGGGCATGTACAAGTTCATCCTGGCCGCCGTCAGTGAGCTGCAATTCGACATCCTGCTGGTCTTCGCCACCGGGGCGGCCCTGGGGCTCATCGCCTTCTCCAATCTCCTCTCCTGGCTGCTGCACCGCCATCATGACCTGACCATCGCCACCCTCATCGGCGTCATGATTGGCTCCCTCAACAAGGTCTGGCCCTGGAAACAGGTGATTGAGTGGGAACTCGACCGCCATGGTCAGCGGGTACCGGCGCTGGAGTCTAACGTCTGGCCCTGGAGCTATCCCGACCTCCCCGCCGCCGATCTCATCGGCGGCAGCAATGAACCCTATCTGGCCCTCGCCATCGCCCTGGCCATCGCCGGCTTCCTGGCCGTGGCGGCCTTCGAGTGGTTTACCCGTCGCCACCTACCTGACGCCGGTCAGGGCCAGTGAACCGATCCCCGGGATCAGGGCCTTTTCCCCGACGTCTGGCCCTCTTCCCCGGCGCCAGGTCCATTTCCCTGGCGCCACGCCATGTTCCCGGGGTTTTTCCGCGGGAACGGGCAAACCGCGCGGGATTGGTTTATAACTACTGATGAGGACTGGATTCCACCCCACTGAAACCAACCACGCGCGCATCAGGAAGCACGATAATGAACAACGAAACCCATAACTACCGCCGTATCCTTGCTGGCGCCGCGCTCCGGCACAGCGGCTTTCCCACCATCAAACGCGCCCTCTGGCTTGCCCAGCGGGAGGGTGCCGAACTCTTCCTGCTCCATGCCCTGGACCAAGCGCCCGAAGAACTTTCGGCCAACGACCCCGCCGCCCAGTTGCGGGCTGCCGACGCCAGACACCAGCTCGAACGGCTGCGGGCCGCCCACCCGGAGATCCGCGAGGTCCGTGTGATCACTGACCGCTGCTGGCGGGCCCTCACCGAGACCGCCGTCGAACTGGACGCGGACCTCATCATCATCGGCACCCACATCCACGGCCGCCTCCAGGCCCTGCTCGGCACCACCGGCGACCAGGTGCTGCAGCACCTGTCCCGGGACGTGTTGATGGTGCGCGCCGAGGCCAGTCCGGCGGGCCAGCCGGCGGCGGATTATCGCCACCTGCTGGTGGTCAGTGATCTCCTCCCCCACTGCGTTCCCGCCGCGCAGCGGGCGGCCCGTCTGGCGGCGAACCTGGGCGCGCGGCTCACCCTGCTGCACGTGGTCGAGCACTTCCCCACCGATCGCGAGAACGACGCCATCGCCCCCGAGAACGAAGATCCGCTGGCCTTCCGGCAACGCACCCGCGCCCGGGACCTGGCGGCCTTCGCCGCCGCCAACGGCCTGACGGCGGCGGAACAGCGGGTGGAGGTGACCACGGGCACGGCGGGCGAGCGGGTTCCGGAGATCGCCAGCGAACTCGGCGCCGACCTGATCGTGCTCGGTGGACCCGCCCCCTCGCTCAAGCACTGGCTGCTGGGCTCCCGGGCGGAGGCCATCGTCAATCACGCCCCCTGCGACTGCCTGCTGGTGCTGCCCCCGGCCTAGCCCACCCGGGGCGGGGAGCCTCGCTCCCCGCATGAAACACCTGTCAAGCGCCGGCGGCCTCCGCGCCCCGGCGCAACTGGGCCTCGACCCGCAGTCGCACCAACCAGGCCTCATCCATCACCCGCGGATAGAGGCGATGGAAGTGATCGACCGCCAGGGCCTGGGAGGCGGCAAGCTGCTCCAGCCGGGCGCGGGTTGCCGACCGCAGGGGCAGCATCAGCAGCCGCGGCGCGATGCCGGCGAGGTAGCTCGCCGCGCGCGCCGCTTCCCGGGGATCTACCCAGTCTTCCCGCAGCAGCAGTTCCGGAAACTCCTCCGCCTCCAGCCAGCGGCCGCCGTAGGCCTCGCAGCGCTGGCCGGGCATGGTCTCCCGCGCCGCCAGGGTCATGCCGGAACCATCCGCCTCCCGCCGGAACCACTGAACCCGGCCCGTCTGGCCCGCCCGCGCCCGGACCTGGGCCTCCAGGGCGGCACGCTGCTCCTGATCCAAGGCCATCTCCTCCCCCAGCGCGCAGGACCACCGTGGCGCGCGCCCCAGGGCCAGGGGTTCGGCGCTACTGACCGCCTCCAGGAGGGCGATGGGTCGCTGGGCGGCGCTGGCGTCCAGCAGCCAGCGTTCGTAATGGTCGCGCAAGGGGAAGGGGAGCGCCGCTTGGGCGAGCATGGCCGCCTCGACCAGCTCCCGCGCGGCACTCTTGGCCAGATCCCGGTCCACCGTCGGCGGGCTGGGGAAACGCGCCAGCCCCTCCCGCTCCGCCCAGACGCCGAAACGATAGAGGCTGAGCTGCTTGGTCGTCCCCAGGCTGCCCCAGCCGACGGTGCGCTCCCCGTAGAGCTGGATCTCCCAGTTGACGCCGTCCGTGCTGATGGCCCGCCCCTGATCGCTCTCGATGACCTGGAGAACGCCGAGAAAGGGATTGAGGCGGCGCACCGCGTAGCGCCGGGTCAGGGTCATGAGCTGGCGGCCTCCAGCTTGGCCCGCAACTGGTCGATGAGTTGATAGGCCGCGTCCTGCATCTCCGGGGGCATGACCTCGAAAAGGTACTCCAAATCATCCAGGACGGGTTCGATCTCAGCGCGACTGGTCAGGTCCGGCAAGCGCCGGGCAACGTCGCGCATGAAGACATGGGGATCGGGCAGAGGCATGCTGGGGCTCCAAAGTCAGGGCCAGTGAAGGGGCTGGTGGGACGGGCCAACGGGAGACTCATTCTAACTGTCATGAGGCGGCAAGCCACACCCCTGACTATGAAAGACTTTCCCGTGATTTTCAGGCTAAATCGGAGTGTCGCCGTGCTCAGGATGCGAAACGGGACTTCCCAGTCCCCCTTTCGCCTTGCGCTCGGCGACAACCCTTGTGCCCCGGTTCGCCCCGCTCCGGGCCACGGCTACGTCACGACGTGCCCCCAAGGGGGCGGTCGGACTTCGCCATGGCCCTACGTCGAATGGCTTGACGGCGTATCGGATGCGCTTGCATCTGGCCTCTGCGGCTTCGGGACTTCGCCCCTCCGCCACGCCGGCCAGACGCCCGCGCCTACGCCTAGCGGGGACTACCGGCCTTCGCTTCGCTCTCCATGGCCGGCAGCGCAGGAACAGGGCGGAGGGACTGGCCTAGGCGGGCTGGTTCCCATCAGATACGCGGTTGCGCGACTGGCCTTGCGCGACCGGCCGACCCGAGCCGCTTGCCAGTCAGGGGCAAGGGCGTGGTGGCGCGACTAGTCGGTACGTACATCATGCTACTCGGGGGTCAGGAGAGCTAAGGGCAGAAAGGGCCCCAGGTATTCCCGCCGCCACCAGTGGCCGCTGGCGGACCTTTCGGCCGGGTTGGTGAAGCGATAGCGGTACACCCCGAGTCTCAGCCAGAGGGGCTCAACTCCCTTGACGGGGGGGTGAGCCAGGAGCGCGGTCACCGCCGGCTCACCGGCCCGCAGGCGGTCCAGAAAACGTTCCAGCAATTCCAGAAAGAGGGGATTGCGCGGCACGAACCATAGCATCCAATCCAGCCGGGGCTGGTGGGGGATGATGAAGGTTGGCGCCTGGGCCGGGTCGTCGGGCCGGTAGCGAAAGTCCAAGGGTTGCCAGTTCTTGCCATCGGCGCTGGCCTCGATCAACAGTTCCAGGCGCTGCCGCTCGATGGTCGGGAAGACGTGGTAGCGGTTGGCGACCCGGAAGGGTTCAAGGTGACGCAGCCAGCCACTGAGGGGGTCGAGCGGCCGTCGCAGCACCAGTTCGGCGCCGGCGACCAGGCTGGCCGGTACCAGGACCAGGGCCAGGCTCAGGGTCAGCACCGCTATCCCTCGACCGGGCCGGGGCGGCAGCAGGGGGGCTGGCCAGGGCGGCCTCCCGCCAGCCCTTGGGCAGGATCCGCCCCACCGCCCGGTCGTCGAACAAAAAGAGGCAGAGGGCGATGGTCAGCAGATTGAAAAAGTTATGGTTGCTGGTGGCGATGATCAGCAACTGCCAGAGGATGGTCGTCCAGGCGGCAAAGAGCCGCCAGGGCCGGGGCAGAAAGATGAAGAAGGGCACCACCAGTTCCACGAACAGGGTGCCGCCGGCGCCGGCTCGCAGCAACCAGTCAGGCAACTGATGGGCATACCAGGCGCCGGCATGGGGTAGGGGCTGGGTCTCGAAGTAGTACCGCAGGGCCGTCAGGTCCCGCCAGCTCGGGTCACCGCTCAGGAGCTTGGCCAGCCCCGATTCGAAGCGCAGGCGGAACAGCAGCCAGCGGAACAGCCACACCACCAGCCGCGGCCCGCCGGGCAACCACATAGCCAGGAATCCCGTCTCCAGCAGCAGATAGTCCCACTGGAAGTTGGTGAAGAACTGGCCGGCCTGGTAGAGCGACAGATACAGCAGATAGAGCAGGAGCAGCACCGTTCGCTCGACCCAGGCGGCAGGAGCTGCGGACAGCATGGCGATTCCGGTCATCCAGGGCAGGACCAGGAGCAGCACAGCGAGCAACGCCCCGCCCCAGGCCGCCCCTAGCAGGGCCCCGTCGCCCGCGGCCAGCCAGAAGAAGGAGGGATAGGCCAGCCAGGCCAGGGCGCCGTGCGCCTGGACCGCCCCGGCCAGTTGCTCGCTGAGGGGAAAGATCCCGCCCTCCCCCGCCAGGGCCTGAATCTGTACCGCTAGGGACGCGAAGGCCGCCAGGTAGATCAGGGCCAGCAGGCGCAGGAAGAGCCAGGCCACCAGCCGATAGCCGGCATCCTGCTGGAGGGCGGTCGGAAAGGTCTTGGGTTGAAATACTCCAGCCATGTTTCTACTCATCAGTACCTGAATACCTCCCCCTGAAGACCTTCCCCTTGCCGGGCACCAGACCGGCGGCTAACATCCTCGGCCCAACGCGCCTCCCCGGGTACCAGCAGCGCTTTTGATCGCACTGGCATCCCGCTGCGGTGCTTTCCGCGGGTCGCCAAGGCCAGTGGGAAGCACGCGACGGGATCGGGCCACTCTCTCCCAGGGTCCGCCAACCCGGTCATGCACCGCCTATCAACCCCCCTCGGCCCCCGCTCCTGGCGTCGGCTGCCACCCTCGGCGAAGTATCCCATGCCCAAGGACACCTCCATCCATACCGTCCTCATCATCGGCTCCGGCCCCATCATCATCGGCCAGGCCTGCGAGTTCGACTACTCCGGCACCCAGGCCTGCAAGGCCCTGCGCCGCCTCGGCTATCGCATCGTGCTGGTCAACAGCAACCCGGCCACCATCATGACCGATCCCGGGATGGCCGATGCCACCTACATCGAGCCCCTGGACGCGCCGACCCTGGAGCGGATCATCGCCCAGGAGCGACCCGATGCCCTGCTGCCCAACCTGGGTGGCCAGACCGCCCTCAACCTGGCCTCCGAACTCGCCCAGTCCGGCGTCCTGGATAAGTATGGCGTGCGCCTCATCGGCGTCCAGGTCGACGCCATCGAGCGCGGCGAGGACCGCCAAATCTTCAAGGACACCATGAACGCCCTGGGCATCGGCATGCCGCGCAGCGAGATCGCCTATAGCCTGGAGGAGGCCGAGCGGCTGGTGCAGGCGATCGGCATCCCTTGCGTGGTGCGCCCCGCCTACACCATGGGCGGCACCGGCGGTGGCCTGGTCTATAACCTGGAGGAGTTCCGCACCGTCGTCGTCCGCGGCCTGGCCGCCAGCCGGGTGCATCAGGTCCTGATCGAGGAATCGGTGGAGGGCTGGGAGGAGCTGGAGCTGGAGGTGGTGCGTGACGCCAAGGGGCAGAAGGTCACCGTCTGCTTCATCGAGAACATCGACGCCCTGGGGGTCCACACCGGCGACTCCTTCTGCTGCGCCCCCATGCTCAACGTGTCGCCCGAGGTGCAGGAACGCCTCCAGGCCCAGGCCTACGCCATCGTCGACGCCATCGGCGTCATCGGCGGCACCAACGTCCAGTTCGCCTACAACCCCAAGGACGGCCGCATCGTCGTCATCGAGATCAACCCCCGCACCTCGCGCAGCTCGGCCCTGGCCTCCAAGGCCACCGGCTTCCCCATCGCCTATGTCTCCGCCCTGCTCGCCGGGGGCCTGACCCTGGACGAGATCCCCTACTGGCGCGACGGCACCCTCGACCGCTACAGCCCCTCCGGCGACTACGTGGTGGTCAAGTTCGCCCGCTGGGCCTTCGAGAAGTTCAAGGGCGCCGAGGACCGCCTGGGCACCCAGATGCGCGCCGTCGGCGAGGTGATGAGCATCGGCAAGAACTACAAGGAGGCCCTGCAAAAGGCCATCCGCTCCCTGGAGAACGGTCGCCACGGCCTGGGCTTCGCCGCCGACTTCAACCGCAAGTCCCTGGAGGAGCTGACCGCTCTGCTGGCCTACCCCACCAGCGAGCGCCAGTTCATCCTCTACGAGGCCCTGCGCAAGGGGGCGAGCATCGAGGACCTCTACCGCCAGACCTTCATCAAGCCCTATTTCCTGCAACAGATGAAGGAGCTGGTGGACCTGGAGGAGGAGCTGCTGGCCTGCAAGGGCCAGGCCCTGCCGGACGAGCTGCTGCGCCGCGCCAAGCAGGACGGCTTCGCCGACCGCTACCTGGCCAAGATCCTGGGGATCCCCGAGCGGGAACTCCGCGCCCAGCGGGCGCGCATCGGCGTGGTCGAGGCCTGGGAGCCGGTGCCGGTGTCTGGGGTCGAGGACGCCGCCTACTACTACTCCACCTACAACGCCCCGGACCGGGTCGGCACCAGCAATCGCCACAAGGTCCTGGTCCTGGGCGGCGGCCCCAACCGCATCGGCCAGGGGATCGAATTTGACTACTGCTGCGTCCACGCCGCCTTCACCCTGCGGGAGCTGGGCTACGAGACCATCATGGTCAACTGTAACCCGGAGACGGTGTCGACGGACTACGACACCTCCGACAAGCTCTACTTCGAACCCCTCACCGCCGAGGACGTGCTGGCCATCCACGACAAGGAGCGGCCCCTGGGAGCTATCGTCCAGTTCGGCGGCCAGACGCCCCTCAACCTGTGCCGTGAACTGGAGGCCGCCGGGGTGCGCATCCTCGGCACCTCGCCGGAGGCCATCGACCTGGCCGAAGATCGCGACCGTTTCCGCGCCATCATGACCCGGCTCGGCATTCCCCAGCCGGCCTCGGGCATGGCCAGCGACCTGGAGCAGGCCATCGCCATCGCCACCGAGATCGGCTATCCCCTCATGGTCCGCCCCTCCTACGTCCTCGGGGGCCGCGGCATGGAGGTGGTCCACGACGAGGAGATGCTGCGCCACTACGTCGCCCGCGCCGTGGACATCTCCCCCGACCGCCCGATCCTCATCGACCGTTTCCTCAGCCATGCCCTGGAGGTGGAGGCCGACGCCATTTCGGATGGCGTCGACGCCTTCGTCCCCGCCATCATGGAGCACATCGAGGAGGCCGGCGTCCACTCCGGCGACTCCGCCTGCGTCCTGCCCCCGGTCTCCATCCCGGAGCGCCATCAGCGCACCATCGAGGACTACACCCGGCGCATCGCCATCGAGCTGGGCGTCCGCGGCCTGATCAACATCCAGTACGCCATCGCCGACGATATGGTCTATATCCTGGAGGCCAACCCCCGCGCCTCGCGCACCGTGCCCCTGGTGTCCAAGGTCTGCGGCCTGAACATGGTCAAGCACGCCACCGAGATCATGATGGGCAAGTCCCTGGCGGACCTGGGCCTGGAGCGCCGGACGGTGCCCCACTATGGGGTCAAGGAGGCGGTCTTCCCCTTCTACATGTACCACGAGGTAGACCCGGTGCTGGGCCCGGAGATGCGCTCCACCGGCGAGGTCCTGGGCCTGGCGGACTCCTTCCCCCTGGCCTTCCACAAGTCCCAGGAGGCGGCCAAGCAATACCTGCCCCAGAGCGGCACCGTGCTGCTGTCCGTCACCGCCGACGACCGTGACGAGGCCCTCGCCATCGCCCGCGACTTCGTCCGCCTGGGCTTCAAGCTCCGCGCCACCGCCGGCACCCACCAGTTCCTGACCGAGCACGGCGTCCCCGCCGAGGTGGTCCTGAAGCTGCACGAGGGCCGGCTCAACGTCACCGACCTCATCGCCAATGGCGAGCTGCACCTGGTGGTCAACACCCCCGTCGGCCGCCGCGGCACCCTAGATGACTCCTACATCCGCAAGGCCGCGGTCAAGCACAAACTGCCTTACTGCACCACCATGGCCGCGGCCCGGGCGGCGGTGATGGCCATCGATGCGGCGCGGACGCCGCACCCGGTGGTGCGGTCATTGCAGGACTATCACGCCGATATTCGCTGACATCATCCCCAGCCGAGGCATGGGGGGCCAGCGTGACCGAATCGGCTTTCTCATGCCCGAGGAGCATGCCGAAAGTTGGCGGACCTTGATGCGCGAAGCACAGGGTCTGCCGCCATCAAAAATCTTTGCTGATGGGGATATTGCCGCCAAGATCGACGCCAGGCACAGTCTGTCGGCACTTGGTTAAGAGCAACAGAATCGAAAGAATGGACCACTTCTATGGCGAAACCAACGGTCTATGTTGAGTCCTCGGTCATCAGCTATCTTGCATCCCGACCGAGCCGGGACATCATCATCGCGGGCAGACAGGCGATCACCTTCGGCTGGTGGGAGACGCAACGGCATCGCTTTGAGCTGAGGATTTCGATCCTGGTGGAAGAGGAAATTGGAAAAGGCGATAAGGAAGCCGCCGGCAAGCGACTTGCTTTGGCGGCTGACATCCCAAGGCTGGTAAGCTCGGACGAAGCGCTGAGGATTGCCGAGAGGCTACTGGAAACCGGGGCGATCCCGCCCGGAAGCGAAGAAGACGCCCTGCACATTGGTATTGCAGCCGCACAGGGCGCTGACTTTCTCTTGACCTGGAATTTTAAGCACATCAATAACGCGGAGACGAAATCCGCCATTGCCTCGGTGATAGAGTCCTTCGGCTATGTGTGCCCGCAACTGTGCTCTCCCGAGGAATTAGGAGGTGTTGACAATGACTGATGATCCCATCGTCGAAGAGATGCGTGGCTATCGACAACAACACGCGGCGCAATTCGGCCACGATTTGCAGCGCATCATGATGGACCTGCGCAACAAAGAGCTACGTTCTACGCACCTACTGCTGAACCCCGGTCCCAAGCTCATCTGCAAGGCGGATCAAGGACCATACAACGGGCCGGAGTTCCCGGTGTCCAAGGTGGACGAAATCGCCATCCCCTCCCGGGAATAGCGCAATGCCTGCAGATGATCTATCCGTCAGGGACTTATTTCGCGCTGACTATCGGGCTTAGCCGACATTGCTCGCTATACGGTAGCCCATCGCCCGATAGCCGCGTTGGCGCTTTTCCCACATCCGGATCAGTGTAGGGTGGCCTGTATCCACAAAATCAATGATGCGGACCTTTGTTTTACCGGTGTGCTCGCGGTGCAAGCGACCCGCGTATTGTTGGAGGGTCCCCCGCCAGGAAACCGGCATCGCCAGCACCAGGGTATCAAGCGGCGGATGGTCGAAACCCTCCCCCACCAGCTTACCGGTAGCGAGAAGAATGCGGGGCGCGTCTTCTGGCAGATTATCAAGCGCCGCGACCACAGCCGCCCGTTGGTTGCGGGACATACGTCCATGCAGCACAAAAGGTGAACCGCTCAGGCCATGTAAGGCGTTGCGGATGGCCTCAAGGTGTTCGGCGCGCTCTGTCAGCACCAGCACCTTGCCGCCCTCCGCAAAGGCGGCCATGACCTGATTAGCAATGGCTGCCGTCCGCTCCGCATCCTCGGCCAGGTGCCGAAAGACGGCCTGAATCCCCGCATCGGCGGCCAGATCAATAGCCGTGGAGCGTGAATGAGACACCACTTCCAGATCCTGGGGGGCACCTGCCGCTTTTGCCGCCGTGTACCGCAGCGGTCCGCATCGCATGAAAATGATCGGATGCAAGCCATCGCGGCGGATCGGGGTGGCCGTCAGCCCCAGCACAAACCTGGCCTTGGTCCGCTTCAGGATCGCGTCGAACGACAAAGCTCCAATGTGATGGCACTCATCGATGATGATATGGCCATAGTTCTCTACCAGCGGATCGACTTCACCCTGTCGCGACAGCGATTGCATCACCGCAATATCGATCCGGCCGGTGGGCCTGGCCTTACCGCCGCCAATGGTGCCAAACACCTCCTTGCCTGCATTCAAAAAAGCCTGTAAGCGCTCCTGCCATTGGTACAGCAAGGCCGTGCGGTGGACCAGCACCAGGGTGTTGACGCCCCGCCGGGCGATCATGGCGGCGGCAACGACCGTCTTACCAAAAGCCGTTGTAGCGCATAAGACGCCCATGTCCCGCTCTAGCATCGCCGTAAGGGCATGCTCCTGGTCCGGCCTTAGGGTGCCTACGAACCCGACATCCAGCGCCTCACCCCCATAGCGTTCGTCCCGGAGATCACAACGGATGTCGTTGTCCCGCAGCAATTCTTGCACGGCTTCAAGGCAGCCCCGCGGCAAGGCAATGTGACGCGGATAATTTTCCGCGTTGCCGATGACCCGCGGCTTATCCCAGACTGACAGCCGCATGGCCTGGGCCCGATAGAATTCGGGATTCTGGAAGGCCGCCAAACGGATCAGGCGATTGGCCAGCGCCTGTGGTAGTTGCGCCTTCTCGAAATAGATCTGATCGGCCAGCGTTACCGTCAACGACTCTGGTAGCTTGCCCGCCAGCCGTTTCGCTGCGGGCGATTCTCGCTTCCAGGGGGTTGCCAGGTCCTCATCATCCACGAAACTGACATCCAGAGGGTGAACGCCGCCCGAGGCACGCAGGATGGTCGGTTCGACGTCCAGGGGCGCCATAGGCTGGATGGCTGCCAGAAAGGCCCATTGGTCGGGGTAAGGGCGCAACTCGGCGTCCACGAAGACGCTCCAGCCCTGTTCCCGCGGCCGTTTTTGTAGCGGCAACGCGATCAGATTGCCGAAGCCACCCTTGGGCATGCTGTCCTGGTTGGGAAAAAGACGGTCATAGGACGTCAGCTTCAGTTGCCGGGTTCGCGCGCAGGTCTGGCTGATGATCGCGGTGCCCAGTCGGCGCGCATCCCGGGCCGCTACCTTTTCCAAAAAGAAGATCCAGACATGCGCGCCTTGTCCGGAGCGGGAGATCTCCAGGGCAGCCGGTACCCCCAATTCGTCACAGGATTGCATGAAGGACAGGGCATCCTCGCGCCATTCCTCATCATCAAAGTCGACGGCAAGAAAATGGCAACCGTCATCCTCCAGCAGGGGGTAGATCCCAACGGTATGATCACCCGCCAGATGGCGGAAGATCACCTCGTCTGATACCGGAAGCAGCAGGCGATTACCGCAATCCGCGCATTTGACCCGCGGCTTTGCGCAGACACCTGCCCGCCACTCGTTGGCGCAGGCTGGGGAGTAACCTGACTTGCCCGTCGTCCTGCTCTCCCAGCGGACTGGATAGACATCCGTGCGACCACGAAAGAGGCGGCGGAATAGCGCAACCTTTTCCGTCGTGGAGAAGCCAGAGGTCGCGGGGCACTGGTATGGCTGTAGTGGCTCCTGGCGTACCTGCCATTCGATGCCATGCGATTCCAACAAGGCGATTAGCCGCACATTTTCGGCCCGCAGCGCCTCAAGCCTGGAGTTGAGTGTATCCAGCGGAGTTGGTTGGGCCATTGGTTCTGTAACGGGCATACCGCCTATCCGCCTGGGGATATTGCGTCGTCATGCACCTACTGTCAGTCACGGTTGGCTTCGTTTCGTAGTAGACCCCTTTTTTGCTCGGCCGCCTCACCAAACCTTGTCTAAAAGCTCAGCCATCTGGGACTGAGAAAGCCAAAGCGTATCCCGATCAAAACGCACATCAATGCGGGTTTGCCCATCCTCGGTCTGGTAAGTCTGGATGCTATGCTGTCCGGCCATGTCATGCATACCGGACGGTATCGGCGGGGATCAGCACCGCGGCATCCGCGGCGGGGCGGTGCGCCACAGGAGGTCGATCTCTTCGTCGGACAGACGATAGGCACGATTGACCAGGTCCGAAATCTCCCGCTCCAGGGCACGGACCCGGATGGCGCGCTCTCGGGCCGTCTCGGCATAGTGTTGGTGGGTCTGGGTGAGTTCGGTGATGACCGTGGGGGACAGGCGCGGGGCGCCCTTAGGCCGGCGCTTGCGGACCTCGGCAACGAAGTCGTCGCCGCTCAGGTCTGCGAAGGTCTCCAGCCGCTGGCCGGGTTGGTCGACGCCCAACTCCAGACGCAACCAGGTCAGGAGTTCCCGGGACTGGCCCTGGGCTTGCTGGGTAAGGGCAAGGAGTTCAGCGACCCGATCCTCGGCCTGGGCCCGAATCTCCACCGTCGGCTCGGCGATGGGCAGAGCCTCCATACGGAAACCGGCCGGGTTCAGGGCCTCGTCCTTCATGTGGGGCAGATAGCGCCAGTTGTGCCACCACAGGAGGGGGGAGTTGAGGACGGCGAGCAGATAGAGGTCCGTGGTGGGCAGCATGAAAACCTTGTTGTTGCCGTATAGCGGCCCTTCGGCTTGGGCGTACTGAGGGAGGAACTGGATTTCCTGGTAGAGGATTTTCGGACGCTCGAATGCCTGGTAGTAATCGCAGGCCCTCAGTTCCCACCAGTTGCGCCCCTTGTCCTGCCGGGCCATAAGCCGCTCTTGCAGCGGTTTCATATAAGCATGCAGGCTCGGGTAGGTCCTCTGGAATATCGCCTCGGCCTCATAGCCGGTATCGCTCCAGGGCCAGGCAAAGTTGCCGCTGGACTTGAGCACGATCATCCATAGCCCCCGCCAATCGGGCACCCAGCGTCCGATGTCCTGCCCGCGCAGATAGGGCTTGATGATGGCCGCGCACCCCGGATCGTCGCGGATCAGGGCCGTGCGGGTGTCGTCGTCGATCAGAAAGGCCTCGTTGAGCCCGGTCTTGATCCCATACAGGGGCTTGGCTCCGACGAACTCGGCCAGCGGGACCCCGCGCTCGCGAATGCGGGCCATCAGTCCATCAACCTCCGGCGGCTCCAGGCTCCAGGGGGCGGCGCCAAAGCGGCTCCAGGGCACGGCGTAACCGTGCTCGTGGACATAGTTTTCCAGCGACAGCTCGCCGGAGCGGTCGCGGGGGATGGGGCAGATTCGCACCATCGGCGCCGCCTCCACACCCGCCGCACCAGCACCCGCACCCGCACCCGCACCCGCACCCGCACCCGCACCCGCATCCGCAGCAGCAGCGGTAGCGGTTGCGGTAGCAGTAGCGGCAGTAACTGGGGCGGCAGAGGCAGGGGCGGCCGGGTGAGACGAGTGGGCTGCGTGGGACGGGAGGGAAGGATGAGCAGGGTCCGACGGGTCAGTCAGGTCAGTCGGGTCGGTTGGAACAGCCGGAACGGCCGGAAGGGACGGGGCGGCAAGTGCGGTTGGGTTTGTTGGGGCCAGCGGGCGCGGGTGGGCGACGAGGATGCAGGGGAAGGTGTCGGCGTCCTCGAAGATCGGCGCATGGCCGAAGTCCAGGATCTCCTCGATCTCGGCCCGCTCGCTGAAATAGCGTCGCAGGGGCTCGCCATAGCCAGCCCGCAGCCACTTGTTGGTGACGATGTAGCTCAGCTTGCCGTCGGGGGCGAGCAGTTCCAGACCGCGCTCATAGAAATAGACATAGAGGTCGGCGACGCCGCTGAAGGTCGCGAAGCGCTGGGCCAGGTAGGGCTTGTAGGGTCCCAGCAGTTCCTGACGGACATAGGGCGGGTTGCCGATCACCACGTCGAAGCCGCCGCGAGCGAAGACCGCCGGAAAGGCGGCGCGCCAGGCGAAGGGGCAGGCCTCGGGTGGCAGGGAGGCGAAGGCAGCGACCAGGGCCGGGGGACTGTCCGGCGCCGGGGGCTCGACCAGCGAGTTGCCGCAACGGATGTTGCCGTCCAGGTTGTTCAGCGGCTTGTCGCGGCGCGCGGTCTTGAGCCAGAGGCTGAGCTTGGTGATCTCCACCGACTCGGGGTTGAGATCGACCCCGTAGAGATTGTCCTGGAGGATCTGGCGGTCCAGGTCGAAGAGCCCAAGCTGACGGGGGGCGCCGGTCAGCTCCGCGATCAGGCGGTTGACCCGCGCGTATTCGGTGTAGAGGTAATCGAAGGCGGCGACCAGGAAGGCGCCCGAACCACAGGCCAGGTCCAGGATCTTGATGCTGCCCAGTACCTCCAGGTAATCCAGCCAGATGCGCAGGCGCGTCTCATTGGCTAGAGGGCCTGGCCGGCCGGTGCGATGGCGGGCCTCGATCACCGCCAGGCGCGCGGCGAGCCAGCCGCCGATGGTGCGGGCGACCATGAAGCGGGTGATGAGGTCCGGGGTGTAGAAGATGCCATCGCGCTTGCGCCGCGAGAGCTGGCGTTCGGCGGCGCCGCCCTGGGTATTGGCGCGAATGGCGGCGCGGATAGCCTCCAGGTCGGTGATGGACTGCTCGAAGATGTGGCCGAGGATGTTGACGTTGAGATCGGTCTCGAAGTCGTAGCCGGCCAGGGCCGCGATGCCGTTCAGGCTGTCGTCGCTGACCCGGAGGGCGTCGAGTTCCGGGTCCTTGGCGAAGAGCCCGCCGTTGTAGGCGTTGATCTGCATCGCCGGCAGGCCCTTGTCCACGGCGTCGAACAGGCCGCGCAGTTGCTGCCAGCGGGTGACCGGGACGAAGCCCGCGGTTTTCGCCGTCAGGGCCTGGGTGAGGATCTTGGCCGGCAGCAGGCGGGTGTCCTCGCAAAAACAGATGAAGAGGCAGCGGTCCAGGAGCTTTTGGGTCAGCTCCAGCAGGCGGTCCTGGTGGGCGGCGACCTGGGCCGGGATTTGGGGCTCTATCCGATTCGCGGCTTGGACTCTGGTCTGGTCGGCTGCTGGGACCTGCGCCTGGTTCGCGGCCTGGAGCCCAGGATCAGCGGCGTGGTCCGCAGCCTGGACCGCCGGGGGCGGCGGGTTGTCGCGCCGCAACTGGTGGAAGAGGTCCAGGCGCAGGTCGCGGTAGAAGACATAGAAGGCCTTGGTGATGCGCTCCTCTTCGCTGTGCGTCTGGCTGGCCAGGCGTTCGACCGGGCTCTCGCCGGCGGGATCGGCCCCGAGCAGGGTGGCCCGGGAGAGGAGGAAGAGGAAGTCACCCAGGCGGTCCGGGTCGGAAAGGTCAGCGAGGAGGAAGCGCTGGCAGTAACCCTGGCCGCGGTCGGTGCGGTAGAGGCGCAGCTCGCTGAAATTACCGACCAGGACCCAACGGCAGCCGTCCACCTTGCTGGCATAGCCAAAGGCCTGTTCCACCGGGGTGAGCCGGCCATAGCCCGCACCTTGGCGGGCATCCAGGTCGGTGCCCGGGGCCTTGAGTTCCAGCACCGCCCGCGTCAGGTCGAGGGCGGGGCCATACCAGCCCAGGCGGGCGTCCGGCGGCCGGTAGCCCTTCACCACCTTGGAACTGGTCTCGGGCTCCTGATGGTGGATCTGGTCCGGGCCGACGATCAGGCGATAGCCCAGCACGCGGTCCATGACCTCGCTGAGGAACTGACCCTGGAGCGGCTTTTCCTTCTGGCCCAGAAGCGCGCCGCTGGCGGCGCTGGCGGCCCAGTTCGCGACGATGCGCCGCCGTTCGTCATCCAGATCCAGCCCTGGGGCGGTTCTACCCCGGGCCTCGGCCAGCAGGCGGGCGTTGAACAGCGGTTTGGTCATGGGGACCTCCTGGCGCTGGTTCTGATGGTTAGGGTTGTTACTCCTGTGGGCCACAATCCCTTTTTAACACGAACCCCGGAGGCGCGCGCTCGCTCTTGGGCCGAAGGTGAGATCCCGAGTTCCGGGCCAAGGACCCAAGCCTACCCTCTCGAGACTTATTTTTTGAGATCAATAGATCGGAAGATGAAGAGCAGTAGAGAAGGACCCTTGACATTATCAGAATATACTAATATTCTACTCACCCATGGACAGCGATCAGGCTGGCCCTACAACCCAACCAACAAATAGAGAGTACAAAGATGAAAAAGCTTGCTACTGCCGCCGCTATCGCCGCCCTCCTTGGCGCCTCCGCCTCTGCCTCCGCCTGGTGGGGCGGTCCCGGTGGTTGGGGTGGTCCTGGCTACGGCAACAACAATTGGATGAACGATATGTTCGGCGACGGAGACGCCTACGGTGATTTCAACATGAGCTTCGGTGGTGGCGGACGTGGCTGGGGCCGTGGCTATAACCGCTACAACGACTACTACGGCTACGGCCCCTACTGGGGTGGTCCTTATGGCTATGCCCCTTACGGCGCTCCTTATGCCCCCTACGCCCCGCCCGCTCCCCCGGCCGCTCCGGCTGCCCAGGCCAAGTAAGTCGCATTTGAGCTGACTCAATAAACGTGCACAGGGACGTGCGCGAAAGCCCTCGCCGGTTTCTTGGCGTCGGTTGAGGGTTAAATGTCGTGGCAGTAGCAAGCGCCCTCGCTGACGCCCTTTTTCCCGCCTAATTCCCGCCCTCGGTTCTCTGACCAAGTACTCGGCGTGGGACAAGTGCCTCCCACGCCCCCAGATCTACGCTTATACACCACCCACCTCCATCGGGTGGTTATTGCATTCAGGATCTATCGCTAGAGGGCATCCCCCGGCACCCTGACCCATCCCTCCATCAGCACCCTGGCGCTTCGGCTCATGATCGCCTTGGTCACGATCCAGTCGCCGTTGACCTTCCTCGCCTCGGCGCCCACCCGCAGCGTGCCGGAGGGATGGCCGAAACGCACCGCGGTGCGCTCCCCGCCGCCAGCGGCCAGGTTGACCAGGGTCCCCGGGATGGCGGCGGCGGTACCGATGGCCACCGCGGCGGTGCCCATCATGGCGTGATGCAACTTACCCATGGACAGGGCGCGCACCAGCAGATCGATATCCGTCGCCTGGACCGCCTTGCCGCTGGAGGCGACATAGTCCGCCGGCGGGGCGACGAAGGCCACCTTGGGGGTGTGCTGGCGGGTCGCCGCCTCGGCCAGATCCTTGATCAGCCCCATGCGCAGCGCCCCATAAGCACGGATCGTCTCAAACCGCGCCAGGGCCTGGGGATCGCCATTGATCGCCTCCTGCAACTCGGTCCCGGTGTAGCCGATGGCGGCGGCGTTGACGAAGATGGTCGGGATGCCGGCATTGATCAGGGTCGCCTGGAGGGTGCCCACCCCCGGCACCGCCAGCTCGTCCACCAGGTTGCCGGTGGGGAACATGGCGCCACCGCCCGCGCCGTCGCCCTCGTCCGCCGGATCGAGGAATTCGAGCTGGATCTCGGCGGCGGGGAAGGTCACGCCGTCGAGCTCGAAGTCACCGGTCTCCTGCACCACGCCATTGGTCATGGACACCTGGGCGACGATGGTCTTGCCGATATTGGCCTGCCAGATACGCACCGTCGCCAGCCCATTCTGGGGGAGACGGCTGGGGTCGACCAGGCCGCCGCTGATGGCAAAGGGGCCCACGGCGGCGGAGAGGTTGCCGCAGTTACCGCTCCAGTCGACGAAGGCCTGGTCGATGGACACCTGACCAAAGAGGTAGTCGACGTCGTGATCGGGCCGGCTGCTCTTGGCCAGGATCACCGTCTTGCTGGTGCTGGAGGTCGCCCCGCCCATGCCGTCGATCTGCTTGCCGTAGGGATCCGGGCTGCCAATGACGCGCAGCAGCAGCCTGTCCCGGGCCGGACCGGGCACCTGGGCGGCGGACGGCAGGTCCTGAAGGCGAAAGAAGACACCCTTGCTGGTGCCACCGCGCATGTAGGTGGCGGGGATCTTGATCTGGGGTAGGTGGGCCATGGTGATGGGAATCCTGAATGAGTGGGCTACTGGCTCGTCAGGCGAGCCCCTGGCGCCCCCTCCCAGGCGGGAGGGGGACGATACGAGTCTCTTGCCGGCAAGCCCGGAGACCTCCCCGGCCAGGCGGGGGCTCTCCAGCAACGCCGTGAGGCCTATCCGGTGTGCCGGGTTAGCTTAACCCGAACCTCACGCCTGCCCGAGGAAATCCTTGGCAAAGCGCTGCAACACGCCGCCGGCCGCGTAGATCGACACCTCCTCGGCGGTGTCGAGGCGGCAGGTCATGGGCACCTCCAGGTGCTCGCCGTTCTGGCGGTGGATCACCAGGGTCAGGTCGCCGCGCGGGGTGCGTTCGCCGACGACGTCATAGGTCTCGGTGCCATCCAGGCCCAGGGTCAGGCGGTTGGTGCCGGGCTTGAACTCCAGGGGCAGGACGCCCATGCCGATGAGGTTGGTGCGGTGGATGCGCTCGAAGCCCTCGGCGGCGATGGCCTCCACCCCCGCCAGGCGCACGCCCTTGGCCGCCCAGTCGCGGGAGGAGCCCTGACCATAGTCCGCCCCGGCGACGATGATCAGCGGCTGCTGGCGGTTCATGTAGGTCTCGATCGCCTCCCACATGCGCATGACCTGACCCTCCGGCTCCACCCGCGCCAGGGAGCCCTGCTTCACCTTGCCCTCGGCGTCGCGCACCATCTCGTTCAAGAGCTTGGGATTGGCGAAGGTGGCGCGCTGGGCGGTCAGATGATCGCCGCGGTGGGTGGCGTAGGAGTTAAAGTCCTCCTCCGGCAGGCCCATCTTCGCCAGGTACTCGCCGGCCGCGCTATTGAGCAGGATGGCGTTGGACGGCGACAGGTGGTCGGTGGTGATGTTGTCGCCCAGGATCGCCAGGGGGCGCATGCCCGTGAGGGTGCGTTCCCCGGCCAGGGCCCCCTCCCAATAGGGCGGACGGCGGATGTAGGTAGACTGGGGCCGCCAGGCATAGAGCGGGCTCTTGGCCGGCTCCACCGCCCCCAGGTCGAACATCGGGATATAGACCCGCTGGAACTGCTCGGGCTTGACGCAGGCGGCGACGAGGGCGTCGATCTCCGCGTCGCTCGGCCACAGGTCCTTGAGGGTGACGGGGTTGCCTTCCTTATCCTGGCCCAGCACATCCCGCTCGATATCGAAGCGGATGGTGCCGGCGATGGCGTAGGCCACCACCAGGGGCGGCGAGGCGAGGAAGGCCTGCTTGGCGTAGGGGTGGATGCGGCCGTCGAAATTGCGGTTGCCGGACAGCACGGCCACGGCATAGAGGTCGCGGTCGATGATCTCCTGCTGAATCTGGGGCTCCAGGGCGCCGGACATGCCGTTGCAGGTGGTGCAGGCATAGGCGACGATGCCGAAGCCCAATTGCTCCAACTCACCGAGCAGCCCGGCCTCCTCCAGGTAGAGCTTGGCGACCTTGGAGCCAGGGGCGAAGGAGGTCTTGACCCAGGGCTTGCGCGCCAGGCCCAGTTGGTTGGCCTTCCTCGCCAGCAGGCCGGCGGCGACCACGTTGCGCGGGTTGGAGGTATTGGTGCAGGAGGTGATGGCGGCGATGATCACCGCCCCGTCCGGCAGCAGGCCCTGGGCCTCCTCGGCGCGGGCGGCGGCGAGCTTGGCGGCGTCGGCGATCCCCCGCGCCTGCAAGTCCGAGGTCGGCAGGCGGCGGTGGGGGTTGGAGGGGCCGGCCAGGTTGCGCACCACGCTCGACAGGTCGAACTCCAGGACGCGGGGATAGACGGCGGTGGCCAGGCTGTCGGCCCAGAGGCCGGCGGTCTTGGCGTAGGTCTCGACCAGGGCCACCTGCTGGGGCTCGCGGCCGGTGAGGCGCAGATAATCGAGGGTCTGGCCGTCGATATAGAACATGGCCGCGGTGGCGCCGTATTCCGGGC